>JAANMW010003685.1_pt1 | contig 11465 bp, 7 predicted proteins | sample 7279671 | NCBI WGS metagenome assembly JAANMW01 (sample SAMN14094541, study PRJNA606508) | bioreactor metagenome | isolation source: A lab-scale SPAN reactor treating ammonium-rich wastewater day 247 | place: Ireland: Galway | collected 2017-09-19
CTTGGTCCGTTTGTAGCAGTTGCTTGTTCTAATGTGTTAGTTGTAGCCAGTCCTTCAGAGTTTCCGCCGAAAGTAAAATCAAGATCATAGATTATCCAGCGCCACCTGGAACCATCAACACGCTCGCGCCATAATTTCATATTTGAACCTGGCCAATCGCCGTTAGCCGAGTATATTTCTGCTATCTGATAATCAATGTATTCATCAATATCCACTATAGATTTAATGTATTCATAATTTGCCGGATGAGCCATATTCTTTGTTGAAAGAAAGGTAATCATATTATTATATGCAACTAAATCACCATTGGCACCGGCGACTCCTTTTCCAATTTCGATCAGGTCAATATTATCCTTGTTTACACCGTGATGATAATAAACATAATGCTCGTTGAGCTTTTCTCTTATATTATGAATTCCCCAGTACTCTCCGTTAATAAACAAAACAGATGGGCGGTAGTTCTGATAATCTAATTTCATTCCTTGTTCTATAAGTGTCTGAGCCATTGCATCGCGGAACATAGTTCGCCACCAGTCTTGTCCGGAACTTCTCAGAATAAAGTTGTTATATTCAGAAATCGGGGAATCATCGAACAGGCGGTATCTTAATTTATCAGTGCCATAAATTTTTCTAAAATAAAAACCCAGCGATTTTTGTGCATAGAGTCTTGAACATCCTCCGAAAATTTTAACTCCTGCATTTACACTAAACGCTAATGATTTATCAGATTCAAAAAATTCCAGACTAACTGGTCGTTCCCAATCCTGATTCCAGTTTTTTGGCTCTGTGCTGCAATTGCCGATTATTCCATTTGTTCCTGCAACATAAATTCCTGATGTATCGCTAAAAAAATTATCCGGATCAGTTACAAGAGAAAAAACAGGAAGATCAGTCGATTCATTGATAAAATAAGTTCTTGTTTCAGTTAAACTTGGTGTATATCCGTTTTTAAAAGCACGGATTCTTAATACTGATGTTGAATCGATCTGCAGCGGTATTGAATAAACATCACTTGCATCAGAAGGAATTTTTCCGTTTAGTGTATAACGCATTGTAACATCAGATAGAGTATGCGAAGCAGTAACAGTAATTTGTGAAGAATAAAATCCGCTCTGCAAAGATATTATTGGAGACGGAAGAAGATTGAATATTCCGGATTCAAGATTTTCGCTGCCCGGTGTTGATGGTGAAAATTTATACCAGTTGTTTGTTCCATCAGGGAATCTGCCGAAAGATACATCTGTTTGTTGTGCGCCAAAGTTTATTGTATCTATTAATTGTAAAGCCGGACTGTATATTCCGATACTTTCGCCGCCAGCGCTTAGTTTAAAGTTTGTGTGATTACCGGTGTTTGCATCATCTGCCCAGATAATTACATATCCATTTGCCGGAATAAAAAAATCTATCTGTATTTTGAACTTCTGCGGTTGTGATAAATTATCAGTTAAATAATAATTTTTTAAGTTTACCGGGGCGGTTCCTGAGTTGTATATCTCAATCCAATCAGCATAATTATTAAAATCAGGGTCTTTAATCGTTGTTGAGTTCGAAGCCATAAACTCGTTAATATATAATTCTTGGGCGGTTAGGGAATGAGTTATCAGCAATATAAAAAGCAGCAATAATAAAGCAGGTTTATTAAATGATTTCATAAGACATATTTTCTAAAATTAACAGTGTAAAATAATCAATAAGCGAATAAGAAGAACCACTTAAGAGAAAGTTTAATTATTGGAAAAATCTTTTTGATTGGTTTTTGACGATCAAATGTTAGTTTGATAAAATAACCTGAAAATCAAATTATATTTTAGTGCACTCAATAATAATTTTTTCTAATTCACTTCTATCCAGAAAAACTTCTTTAAAGATATCTGAAAGCTGCTCTTTTGTAATTCTGTTAAAATCCTCTTCTCTCGGGAAAACGCATACACCCCCGATATCAATAGCAGCAGGACTCACCAGCATTTTACTTTCATCTTCAGCAAAGAATGCTGCCGGACGGTGTTTTGATCTCAAAAATATTATTACTCTCCAGCCATATTCTTCTTCATAAAAGCTTATAAGATTCATAAGTGGTTCGCTGTCTTCATTCCTAAGCGCGGAGTATATTTTATAAAATCTGCTGAATGTTTTTATCAGTAAATCCCTGTCTAAACTTTCAATCGAGATGAATTTTCTTATTCCATCATCCACAGCAAACATTGAAATTTGATCAGACTCAAATATTTCTTTTCCGTACTCGTTTTTAATCAAATGAAATTCATCATCAATAGGCATAAAGAACTTGTTGCCAGCCTGAAAATGTAAATGATCTGGAGCAGATGCCCCGCATCTGGGTCCATTATAAATAACCGAATAATATTTATAAATGTCCCTGCTTATATCGATCATATCTGAAAATGTATCAACAATTCTTTGCGGCTGATGTTCTTTATGTGTAATCGTAAAATGTTCAGGAAATATTGGAAACGGATTACAAAGGATTATATAATTATTATAAAAAATGCCGCGCTGCTGTTCCGGTAAATTTTCAACACACAAAAAACATTTTCTTTCGCTTATGGATTTTGAATCAACTTTTGCAGATGTAGATGTCATTCTGCCCGCATTAAACTGAGCTTTTATTTTAAATCCATCAAATTGAAAAGATTTTGTTTTAACTGCTGAAAGCGAGTTAACCCCGTTCTTTAACATCTGCCAATCGTTTTTTTGAATTTCAAACAAGGTTTTTGATGCATCAGAATAGTTGTTCTGATTGATGAAATCTTTAATAATAGTATTATCCGCAAATATTTTCATTAACTTATTTAATTAGTTGTTTATAAGTGTTAATAATTTGTCCGGTAACCAGTGTCAAATCAAATTTAGCTGAGATTTTTTTGCGTGCATTTTCTCCAAGTCTTTTTCTCAGCTCTGAATCGTTGATAAGAATTTCTATTTTATCAGCCAGATCATATCCGTCTTTTGAATTAAAAAATAATCCGTCAACTTTATCATCTACAATATCAAGTACACCACTGCTATTTGAAGCAACTGAAGCCTTACACAAAGCCATTGCTTCAATCAGCCCAACGCCAAAAGATTCTGCATGTGAAGGGAAAACATAGATATCAAGCGCAGCAAGCACGTCTGGAATATCTGTCCGATATCCCGTAAAAGTGATATTTTTAATTCCGCATTCTTCTGCAAGCCGTTTAATATTATTTTCATATTCAGTTTCTCCGCGGCTTGCTTCACCGACAATAACATATTTTATCTGAGGATATTTTTTATTCAATCTGCTTATTGCTAATAATAAATCCTCGTGCCCTTTCCCGGGGCTGAATCTTCCTGTCATTCCGATCAGTAAATTATTTTTATCAACTCCTATTTCATCTCTAAGTTTACTTCTAACAGCATTATCCGGATTAAATTTTTCTAAATCTACTCCGTTGTACACAATTTTTATTTTGTTTTCTTTTAAAGATGTGGTTATTAATAAGTTTTCTTTAATAACAGAGCTGATGGCAATTGCACAATCAACGCGCCTATAGATCCGGTTGTGTAGAAAATTTTTCTTAACAATAAATGATTCCAGATGTTTTGTAAATACAAGCGGAATTCCGGATTTAAGAAAACTTAAAGCCGGAACTATCAGCCAAAGGTCTTTTGAGGAATGGCTGTGGATTAAATCAAAAGAACCGGATTTAATTATTGAACTTATTTTTAGACTGGAAAAAAGATTAGGAATTCTGCCGGATTTAATCGGATAAATAATTATTCCCAAATTATTTGCCTCTATTTGGATCCGTGATTCCGCAAGACAAAGAAGCCCTACTTTTATATTATATTTTAAAAGCTGCTTAATTCCGGTAATCGCGACCATTTCCATACCACCCCAGCTTTTGGATAAACATGAATATAAAACCTTCATTTAAAAGCACCTAAACCTGTAAACTTACACTCATTCATTAATAAATCTTTTTCAACACGGCATCTTTAAAGTAGTGAATGACAATCTCATCAAATTGATAACCTTGTTCAGCCATTACAGCAGCACCTATTTGACAAAGCCCTACACCATGTCCCCATCCTGCTCCGCGTAAAATAAATTTTTCAGGAACTCCGTTAACATCTCCAAACTTTTCAACAATAAATGCGGAACTGTAAAGATGGGTTTCTGAAAGCATTCTTCTTATCTCAAGCTCTTTTCCGACAGTTAAAGTTTTATCTGTTCCAATTATTTTCAGTTTAATCAGACGTGATGAAAATCCTCTTTCAACGGGAATAAGGTCTTTAATAAATCCAAAATCAATTCCGCTTTTCTTTCTAATAAGGGCTGATAATTCCTGTTGAGTATAATGCACTTCCCACCGATAAAAATCTTTTGTTTCCTGATCGTAATCCAAAAGAATTTGATTTAATATTTTCTGATCTGTTGTATTGCAGAAAGCGGGCGGACTTGCCTTAATCCACTTTTCAGCATTTTGCTCTATAGAAAAATCATCATCAAAATCATCAGCTACAAATTTATAATCATAAACCGAGCTTAAGGAAGGATGTTTTACCGGTTCCCAGACGTTTTCAAAAGATTCTGATATTCCGCCGCAAGATTTTGAAAAGCGTGCATCAAGTATTTTATTATCTTCAAGCAGAACAATGCCGGCGGTTTGTTCGACAGCTTTTCTGACAGCCTCAGAAGTCATTTTGGTTACACCCTGATAACGCTGGCAATGATCATCTGCACAAACATCAAACAATTTATGATCCTCTCTGTCGTACCATTTTATATACTCATCTTCTGTTTGATGTGTTGTATGATAATTAATATGTTCGGTTTGTATTCTTTTGGATTTTTCAATTTGTGCAAGAAGCCAGCTTCGGGAAACAACAGCAGTTGCCTTTAATAATGACAAAGAACATTTTGCACTCATCTCTGATGAGATAACACTCATTAAATATTTTTCAATCGGAATAATATTTATTACTGCTATTTTATCATCATCTTTAAGAAGCTTTAATGAGTGTGTAAAGCGCTGTTTTTCTTTCCGCTCCCAGTGAAACTTTACACCAATTATTACATCACGGATAAGAAAAGATTCATTATCCGGTTCCTGAGGTTCAAAAATTATTTCGTTTGTAATTTCTATTTTATCCTTATCGCTTTTACAAACGATTCTGTCGTTGATAATCTCTGCTTCAAATTTTCCGCTGAAAAAATTTTTAAATCCGTATGAACTGAAATCCCCGTATAATTCAAACTTGATTTTCTTTTCTGTCAGGATTCCAACACTTATTAGCGGTTCGCTTTCATAACCGAGCATTGATAGCCTTTATTTTAAATAAAGATATTTAATTACCATCAAAATATAAGGATTGTAGCGGTGAATATTTGAGAATAAACCCAACTCATTAGAGGAATTTGGTTTGTCAAAATTCATAATATATTAGAACATCATATTATCAGAGTTTACAAAAAACAATCTATAATATATTTGAGAACCTGCAGCCCAAATATCTGTTGTAGCACTCCTTCAAATTGATTTAGTATATGTGTCCGTGTTTTGTTTATGCTGTTAATAAATAAAATTTGTTTTAGAGCAAACAGAGCTGAAATGATGTTAATAGAAGAGTCTTATTCAATGGTAATTTAGCCTCAATCTTATTAACTTGTTAAAAACAAAATCAACATTTATGATCAAACAAACAGAACAAATAGTTTCAATAATTGGTTTCCCGGTTGATCTTGGTGCCGGAAGACGAGGCGTTGATATGGGTCCATCTGCTTTAAGAATAGCAGGATTAGAAAGCAAACTAAGAGCATTAGGTTATAAAGTAGAAGATACCGGCGATATCAACATTGAAATAATGGAAAGACAAAAAATTATCAATCCAAAGCTTAAGTACCTGAATGAAATTTTAAAAACATCCAGAAAACTTGCTGCAAGAATTGAAAAAGTTTTAGAGCAGAATAAGTTTCCGCTTTGTTTGGGCGGCGATCATTCGATGGCTTTGGGTACGCTGGCGGGAATTTCATCTTACTGCAGAAAAAATAATTTAACCCTCGGTGTAATATGGATAGATGCTCATGCAGATATGAATACGGATGAAACGACTCCTTCCGGAAATATTCACGGAATGCCGCTTGCTGCATCAATGGGGCTTGGGCATCCGGAGCTTGTTGATTTTTACGGATTTGCACCAAAGTTAAAACCGGAAAATTGTACTATTATTGCTGCCAGAAGTATTGATATTGAGGAAAGAGAAATAATCAAAAAACTTAATCCAGCCGTCTATACTATGAGCGATGTTGATAAACTTGGAATTCATAGAATTATAAGCCGTGTTTTAAAACAATTCAAAGAAAAGATTGATCATATTCATGTCAGTTTTGATGTTGATAGTGTTGACCCGAATTTTGCACCCGGAGTTGGTACCCCAGTGCCCGGCGGATTAAATTATCGCGAGGCTCACTTGTTGATGGAATCAATAGCAGAATGCGGATGCATGTCTTCACTTGGTGTTGCGGAGGTGAACCCAATTCTTGATGTTAAAAACAGCAGCGCTGTTTTTGCCGCTGATTTGATAGCTTCAAGCATGGGTCAAAGAATTTTATAATGAACTCAAACGAATTTAATAAACTTCTGATTGTTCTGGCAGTAATTTTATTTTTATTGTTTATCAGCGGAATTTTAACAGCAAACGTTTTAATTATTTCTTCATATCTGTTAATTATTATTGGAATAGGATTCTTTTATTCATCATACGCTAAAAAGCATCTTCCCGGAGTTATTATCGGCTCAGTTCTTTTCTTAAGCGGTTCTGTATTGTTTATTTTTACAAGATATGAGATTATTGGATTCGAAAAGATATTTATACCCGCCTCTTTGTTTATTCTTGGGGTTAGTCTTTTAACAGGTAATTTACTGGTTCGTCTCAACAAAGCTTCGCTGATTTTTTCGGTCTTAATTATTATTGCAGCTATCTGGCTTATCTGGGATAAAGGAACCGCTAATATAGAATTATTTTCCTCGGCTGTTTTTTCTATATTAAAAAGTTACTGGTTAATAATAATTTTAGCAGCGGCAGTTATCAGTATGATATCTTATCGGTTCAACCGAAGAATTGATAAAATGAATTAACTTTCTTTTCGTTCAATAAAGATGAACTTGTATTTTTCTTAAGGCTTTTAATTTCATCCAACAAATTGTTTATATCGCCGCTGAGTTTAAAAAACGAAAAGATGAGCAGTAAAAACAGCACTGCAATAATTATGTAAGAAACAAACAAACCGCGTTTAAGTTTTGCTTCACTTCTTTCGTAATGATATCTGAGTGAATCAAAATCCTGTTCAATTGCTTTAAACATTTTATCAGCAACACTCCGTTTTGTAAGATCCGGTTGCTTTTCAGAATCAGACCCGGAAATCTCTTTTGTTTCCAGTACGGCTTTATCTTGAACTTGTTCAGTTGTTTCCTCTGAAATTTTTTCAGTTGATTCAACAACTGTTTCGCTGTCTAATAGAGGTTCAATAGTTTGAGCGTATATTCTGGCTGATACAGATTCAATCAGCTGTTCTTCTGATTGTTCAGCCATATCTGAAGACTGTGTTTTAGTCAGCGTTTCTTCAAATGCTTCTTCAATTTCCTGCTCTTCAGTAAATTGTTCGTTAAATGATTCAACCCCATCAATTACAGTTGATTCAATTATATCATCAATAGATGTTTCGGCTGATGACTCTTTAAAAGTTTCAATAGTATTAATCGGAGGTGTTTCAATTATAGGTTCTTCAAAAGGTTTTTCGGTAATGTTTTCTATACCGGGCTGCTCAATTTGATCAAAATCAGTTTCAGTTGAGCTTGTTGATTCATAATCGGGTAAAGCAACATCATCAAGATTAAAAGTTGCTTCCTCAATTTCCATATTGAAATTATCTTCCTCAATAATATCCGGAATTTCTGTTTTGATTCCGGTAACCTCTTCAAAATCTCTGTGTTGTTCTGATGTTAATTCCGGAGAGTCATTTAATTCTTCGACCTGCTGCTTAAACTCTTCTTCAATAACATCGGGCATTTCTATTTTAATTCCGGTAACCTCTTCAAAATCTCCATGCTGTTCAGGAGTTAATTCTGGAAGGTCATTAATTTCTTCAACCTGCTGTTCAGATTCTTCTTCGATAAAATCCGGTTCTTGTGGTAAGTTAATTTCTACTTCGGGCGGTATTTGTTTTTCTTCTTCAATAATCTTCTGAGCGCGAATTTCTTCGGTTAACTTAATTAAACGCAAAGCGATCTTATCTTTTAATGATGGATCAGGCTGTTCTAATGGAAGCGAAACGGGTAATAGCGAAGCAATACTTTGAAAAGTACCTAGTTCATCCCAGGGAAATAAATGTCCTCCATCAATAAATTCAGAAAGTATTTTTTCATCAGAAGAATCAAGACAGCCCAATGCCTTTGCCTGAAGTAATCCAATTATTTTTTGCTCATCTATCATTGGATTCCCTCTTTGGCAAGGTTTTCCTTTATGCTGTTAAGTGCTACCCGTATTTTAGATTTAACTGTTAAAAGCGGAATGTTCAGTTTGGCAGCAATATCAGATTCTGTTAGACCATCGTAATAAGCTAATGATATTACATACTGCTGCGCTTCAGTTAAACTATGAATTGCGAACTGTATTTTTTCTCTATTCAGCAAAATTTTCGATAGATCGTTTTGCGGTGTATGAATAGAAAGTTTCGGTAAAATAAACTCATCTTCAAAGTCACCGGTATATTCGGGCAACTCTATATTTTGAGCTCTTCTCAAAGTATCAAGAGCTTTATTGCGGCATAGATTAATTAATACCGCATAGGGATTATGATGCTCAAAATTTAGCTTGGATGTCTTTTGCCAGATAATCACAAAAACATCAGCAAGAACCCCATCAGCGATTGCTGTATCATTTACAATTCTTTTTATAAAAGTAAATAAGACGGGTGAATATCTGTCGTAAAGAGTCTCGAGAGCCTTTGAGTCTTTGTTTAGAATTCTTTTGAACAGTTCTATGTCATTTAATTCTGTAGTCAAGCGCCTAAAAAATATATTGAACTATTTTTCTTGTTCTAAAAGTATAGTCCAATACTTAAAAAAGCAATTTTCTTTTAAAAGATCTTTAGAAAATCTCAAACTTTTCAAAGTAGAAAATCAAAAAATTTGTTGTCTTCAGTTTTAGTTATTAACTTTGACTAACAAACAATAAGGAGTGGTACCTTGAAACAATTAATACTTTTCCTTGCACTTCTTCTGATTTCATCTACTGGTTTTTCACAGGTTGAAATAAGCAGCAGACTGCAAGATGCTCTTAACAGAGCAGGACAGGATGATTACCTTCAGGTAATTGTTTTACTTCGTTCTCAGGTTGATCTTGCTACCCTGGATCAACAACTTTACACAGAGAAAGCATCATTACAGCAAAGAGCCTATCAGGTTATTACAGCTTTGCAGCAAAATGCTGAAAGAACGCAGGGTGAATTAAACAACTACTTTTCATCAAAATACGAATCGGCAGATGTTTATTCGTTTAAATCATTCTGGATTTCTAATATGTTCGTTATAGAAGCAAAACCGAGTGTTATTTATGAGCTGATGAACAGATTGGATGTAGCAGAGATTGATATTGATGCTTTAATCGAATTAGACAGACCAATTGCCGGCGATGATTATATTCCTGAAAATACTGAGTCTGTTGAGCCGGGTTTAAAAATAATCAACGCACACCTTCTCTGGGCTCAGGGAATTACCGGTCAGGGCAGATTAGTTATGGGTATTGATACTGGTGTTCATCCAAACCATCCAGCTTTGCAGCATAAATGGAGAGGTAATCATGTACCGCATAACCAAGCCTGGTTTGATCCAGGTGGCGGAACAACAACCCCAAGCGATTGCGATGGACACGGAAGCCATACCGTAGGTACTATGACAGGCTGGTCGCCGCTTACCGGCGATACTGTTGGGGTTGCACCCGGTGCCGAATGGATTGCTGCAAAAACTATATGTTCAAGCCCTCATACATCAAACTCAATTGCAGCTTTTCAATGGGCAATGAATCCAGATGGAAATCCGTCAACAATTAATGATATGCCGGATGCAATAAGCAATAGCTGGTACGATCCGGATGTTTCAAATGAATGTTCAGGTATTTATAAAACCACCTTAGATGCAGTAGAAGCTGCTGGTATTGCTGTAATATTTTCTGCCGGAAACAGCGGACCCGGCTCATCAACAATTACAAAACCAAAAAATATAAACACAAACACTGTTAACGTTTTATCTACAGCAGCAATTGATGGTGCTCTTTATATCGGCGGTAATAATAATCCTATTGCAAGTTTTTCAAGCCGTGGTCCTTCACTTTGCGGCGGAACCGGCTCATTGCTGATAAAACCCGAAGTATCGGCACCTGGTGTTAATGTAAGGTCTTCTGGTTCAGCTACCGGTTATACAGTATTAAGCGGAACCTCTATGGCTGCACCGCACGTAGCAGGCGCAGTTGCTCTGCTAAAACAATTTGCTCCGAATTTAACCGGAAAAGAAATTTTAGAGGCTCTTTATAACACAGCAGTTGATCTTGGCACACCCGGAGAAGATAACAATTATGGAATGGGATTGATTGATGTTTATGCAGCATTTTTAAGTTTGGGTACACCAGACACAACTGCCCCGGATCCAATTGTTGATTTATCGGCTGGCTCTCCTACTTCTAATTCTTTAACGCTGCAATGGACCGTTCCTTACGATTCTTCAATGAATGGAGTTACCGGATATGATATTCGATATTCTACATCTCCTATTAACGATACTACAGCGTTTAATAACGCAACTCAATTACCGTTTACAGCAATGCCTGATACTGCAGGTGCAACAGAGAATTATTTAGTTGAAGGATTAAGTGTTGCAACAACATATTATTTTTCTATTAAGTCAAGAGATGTGTGGAGCAACTGGTCAGGATTATCAAATAATGCCAGCGGAACAACATTAGGCGCTCCGCAAATATCTGTTTCTCCGATGAACATACATCACACATTAAATCCCGCTGAAATAGTTGTTGATACTGTTACAATATCCAATGTTTCTGCAAATCCATCTACTTTAGATTTTACTGTTACATTGGAAAACAATACTTTCCCTGAAAGTTCAATAAGCACCTATCTAATTCCACAGGTTGGAAACAGTGCGGATATTAACAGTAACGATGATAAGGATAATCCAAAGGAAATTGGCGGAGTCAGTATTGATGGTCAGGGAGGACCAGATTTATTTGGTTATAAGTGGATTGATAGCGATGAACCCAACGGACCTCAATATGTTTGGGATGATATTGTTTCTACCGGAACATTAGTAACAAACTGGACTGCAACCAGTACTTTTAACCCAAAAGATGAAGGATATGCAGGACCGTTTCCACTAGGCTTTAACTTTAAGTTTTATGGAAATATTAAGACT
>JAANMW010003687.1_pt1 | contig 11460 bp, 12 predicted proteins | sample 7279671 | NCBI WGS metagenome assembly JAANMW01 (sample SAMN14094541, study PRJNA606508) | bioreactor metagenome | isolation source: A lab-scale SPAN reactor treating ammonium-rich wastewater day 247 | place: Ireland: Galway | collected 2017-09-19
TGGCTCCTCGTCGGCTGTGCCATGCTGTATTTTGCCTTCGGGCACGGGACCGCTCCTGTCTGGCACAGTCTGCTGGCCGGGCTCGTCGAGCCGGAGGACCGAGGCAGTTATTTCGCCAAACGGGCTCGCATGACGGCCCTGGCAAGTTTTGTCGCCCTCGGAGTAGCGGGCAGCATCTTGACGCTCGGACAGAGTTGGGAGATCGCCTGGCTGGGATTCGTGGTCGTCTTCCTTGGGTCCGCCGCGGCCCGGCTCGCTGCCCTGCGCTGCCAGATGCGCATTTCAACATCGGGTTTGGTGCAAGGACTCGAGGCCCCGAAAGGCTTCCGGCATTTTCTCTTTCAGACTGCCACCCTGAACTTCCGAAATTTTCTCCTGTTCTCAGGATCCATGCACTTTGCGGTGCTGTTGTCGGGCCCCTTCTTTGTGGTCTACTTGCTCCGAGATCTGCACTGGACCTACCTCCACTATGCGGGGTGGATGGCAAGCAGCCTCCTCGCACAATTCCTGACCCTGACTCCGTGGGGGCAATTCGGCGATCGGTACGGCAACAAACTGCTGCTCACCATGACCAGCCTGGCCGTCCCATTGCTCCCCTTGGGCTACGTACTCAGCGAGAACTACCTGTTTCTCCTAGGATGGAATTTCGGCGGCGGGGTGATCTGGGCCGGGCTCTCGCTCGGACTGCAGAACTATGTCCTTGATTCAGTCCGCCCCGAGGAACGCACAAGAGGCATCGCGCTGACCAATGCGATGAACGCGGTGGGATGGGGTCTGGGTGCCTTGACCGGAAGCTGGCTGGCCACGGTGATGCCGGCCACCCTCGCGATTGGATCGTGGGAATTGGCGCCGGCCTCCAACCTGCCCCTGCTCTTCGCATTGTCAGGAATCTTACGCCTGACCATTAGCGTGAGTTTACTGCACCGTTTCACCGAACCCAGAGCCGTAGGGCGCCCGCCCCACCAGCAACTCTTCCGAGAACTGCCGATCATCAAACCGCTTGCGGCACGACTGGATTGGCGGAGTCCTCGCGTGGCTCAATAGAACCGGCTGGCCGCGCTACATGCCGGACGGTTTGTGCTCCCCCTCTTCTTGCTTTAGTCTGTCGAAGGCACGATCCGCATTCCCCTTGACCTGATCGGACGACGGTTGAGCCATTGGTTTCGGCCGCTCTTCGGCGCAACTCGTCGTCAACAGTCCTACCACAAGCAAACCGTCCAGCATCATCGCCAATCGCACGCCGCCCGTCATCCCCTCTCTCCGGTTGCCCATCATGCTCCTCCTTGGCTCACGATCATGCCTTGGGTCTGGATGCGTCATTATGGGGAACTCTCCGGAGACTCTCAACCCGTCGCCCCCCTCATTGACTGCCTAGAACAAAGGCGATATTCTCCGGCATTGCTCTTTCTGGAAAGGAACACGATGTCGCTACGTGACCGTCTGAGCGAGGATCTGAAATCGGCGATGAAGTCCAGAGACCAGCTGCGCATGGACGTGATCCGCATGATCAAGGCCGCCGTGCTGAATAAGGAAGTCGAGCTGAAGCAAGATCTTGACGATGCCGGCATGAGCCGGATCATGACCACGCTTATCAAGCAGAGACAGGAAGCAGCCGAGCAATACGAGAAGGGCCAACGACCTGACTTGGCCTCCAAGGAACGACAGGAAATCACCATCATCCAAAGCTACCTCCCGGCCCCCGTCGCAACTGAGGATCTCGCTCGAGTCGTCGCCGCCGTCATTACGGAAACCGGTGCCTCATCCCTCAAAGACATGGGACCGGTGATGAAGACGGTCCTGGCTCGTCTGGCCGGCCAGTCTGTCGACGGGAAAATCGTCAGCGACCTCGTCAAGGCGGCACTCAACCGGTAAGCCCCGCTGTCCCACTTAATCTTCCCTGCCATTTCACCGATAACGTGTCACCGGACCTCGGGCGTCTACGCCGCGTAAGTCCCATGAAGGGCGGTCCTCTCCGGGCCCCATACGGTATTCCGGCAGGAGGTTCCTGATGAGCATTCTGATCGTGGACGACTCACCGGATCAGCAGATCTTGCTGAGCGCCATCCTCAAAAAAGCCGGACACCGGGACGTAGTGGTCGCGGACTCAGCCGCGATCGCCTATGGCCACCTCGGCCTATCCGGCCACGCGACCGCTCCATCGACGGCGCCCATCGACCTGATCTTGATGGATTGCCTGATGCCCGGCACCGACGGCGTGGCCGCGACCCACCATATCAAGAGCCTCGAACACCTGCGTGATATCCCGATCATCGTCGTCACGGCCAAGACCGATCTGGACAACCTCCAGGCTGCCTTTACGGCCGGCGCCATGGACTTCATCACCAAACCGGTCAACAGCGTAGAGCTGCTCGCCCGTGTGAAATCGGCGCTGACCCTCAAACAGGAAATGGACTGCCGCAAGAGCCGCGAGCAGGAACTCCGCCGCAGCAATGAAGAACTCCAACGAGCCCTCCGCGAAGTGAAGGTGCTCAAAGGACTGGTCCCGATCTGCGCCTCGTGCAAAAAAATCCGGAACGATCAAGGCTTCTGGCAACAGTTGGAAGAGTATATTCAACAACATTCGGAGGCGGAGTTCAGTCACGGCCTCTGCACCCCCTGCATCAAAAAGCTTTACCCTGGCGTTTATACGGCCTAGCTGCTAGCATCCCCCCTACGACACATTCTCACGGAGGCCCCTGCCATGGGTATCTTGATCGTCGATGATTCGGCGGACGATCGCCTGCTGATCCAATCCATTCTCGCGAATGCCGGCTACGAGGAGACGTTCGTAGCGGAATCCGCCGCAGCGGCGTTTCGCCTGTTGGGACTCGATGGCGGCCGCCAGATGACCAGCCGGATCGACCTGATCCTGATGGACATCCTCATGCCCTCGACCAGCGGCATTGAGGCCTGCCGGCAGATCAAGGCAGTCGAGCGGTATCGTGACGTGCCGATCATCATGGTAACGGTCAAGACCGATCCGGTCGATCTACAACTTGCCTTCGCGGCGGGCGCCGTCGATTATGTCGCCAAGCCCTTGAGCAAAATCGATCTCCTGACACGCGTCCGTTGCGTCCTGCGTCTGGTCCATGAAATCGAACGCCGCCGGGCACGCGAACAGGAATTGCTTGAAGTGATGCGCCAATTGCAGGAAGCCAATCAAATGCTGCTGCGGCTCTCGTGTCTCGACGGCTTGACCGGGATCACCAACCGACGGCAGTTCGACGACTTCCTGGATCAGGAATGGCGGCGCGCGGCGCGTGAATCGACGCCATTGTCCTTGATCATGCTCGATATCGATTACTTCAAAACCTATAACGACAGCCACGGCCACCAGGCTGGAGATGAGTGTCTGCGGCAGGTCGCGCATCTCATTTCCAGCCACGTGAACCGGCCAGGCGACTTGGTCGCGCGGTATGGCGGCGACGAGTTCGTGATCGTGCTGCCCGGCACGACGGTGGAAGGCGCCGGACAGGTAGCTGACACACTCAGGCGAAAGGTGGGCGAAGCGGAGATCACGTATTCCAAAGGAGATACCCTCACGATCAGCCTTGGATTCGCAAGCACGGTCCCCAGCCGGGTAGCGTCACCGACCGATCTCATTCGAGCGGCGGACCAGGCACTGTATCAAGCCAAGCAAGAAGGGCGCAATCGGATCAAGCAAGCCGGCGTCCTTTCACTCGTCCATCACACCGACAAGGACTGAGGCACACGCGTTTGCAAGACCCGCATGCGCCGTAGACGATTGAACTCTACATGGCCAAATCAACGGCGCGCTCCCGGCAGGCCTCCCTCCCCGCTTCAAAGCAACGGTCGACTCACCCTCCCTCAGCTTCCACCAGGCTCAAACAAGAGCAACTCGCCCGCGCTCGAGCGGAACGAGCGCTGCGGCGCGTCTCCCGTGAGTTAGAGCGTCGCGTAGCAGAGCTGCAGCGCGCAAAAGAGGCGGCCGAAGTCGCCAACCGCGCCAAGAGCGAATTCCTCGCGAGCATGAGCCATGAAATCCGCACCCCCATGAATGCCATCATCGGAATGGCCGACCTGTTGTGGGAAACCAGCCTGACGCCGGAACAGCGCAAGTATCTGCGGATTTTCCGCCGGGCCGGCACAAGCCTGCTGACCCTTATCAATGACATCCTGGATCTCTCGAAGGTCGAATCCGGTCGGTTGGACCTCGACCGCATTGAATTCGACCTCGCCGAATTGATCGACAAGGCTCTGGAGATGCTCGCGCTGCGGGCCGATGAGAAGAGCCTCGAACTGGTCTGCCATCTCTCGCAACAGGTACCCTGCCGGCTGATCGGTGACCCGAACCGCCTGTACCAGATTTTGCTCAACCTGCTCGGCAACGCGATCAAATTCACGGACAAGGGCTCGGTCGTGATGACCGTCACCAACGATCCGGACCACCAGGCCCCAGGCACCATTCGCTTCTCCGTCCAAGACACCGGTATCGGCATCCCCCCGGATAAGCTCACAATGATCTTTGAAACCTTCACGCAAGCTGATGGAGCCATCGCCCGCCGATACGGCGGAACCGAATTGGGGTTAGCGATCTCGCAACACCTGGCCAGGCTCATGAAGGGGCGGATCTGGGCCGAAAGTAGGGTTGGTGAGGGCAGCACCTTTCATTGTGTCGTTCGGCTGGACGTTCAGCCCCCCCACATGGACACAGCCGTAGCCGATACGATCGATCTGACGGGACTCTGCTGCCTCGTCGTGGATGATTACCCCACCAACCGGCTGATCCTCCGAGAGATGCTCTATGACTGGGGTGCGTCCGTGATCGAGGCTGAAAGCGGAGAACAGGCGCTGGAGCAGCTAGAAGGGGCACGGACTGCCCAGGCCCCGTTCAATCTCCTGCTGCTGGATTGTCGGATGCCGGGGCTCAGCGGTTTCGACGTGATCGAACGGATTCGTGCCGATGCAACCCTCCACGATCTCACCATCATCGTGCTGACGTCGGACCGGTGGGCCGACGACATTGCCAGAACCTATGATCTGGGACTAGGGGGTTACCTCGTCAAACCGATTCGACGCTCGGATCTCCGGCAAACCATCGGCATCGCCCTGGGACGCAACAGGCTGACCACACCGACACCGGCCGTGAACACCAGCCAGGTCCCCGCTCCCACAGTTCCTCTGCGGATTCTGTTGGTCGAGGATTCGCAAGACAACCAGGTCTTGATCCAGTCCTACTTGAAGCAGACGCCCCATCGACTGGAGCTCGCAGACGATGGCCACATCGGCGTGGCAAAATTCCAGAACGGCCACTACGATGTGATCCTCATGGACATGCAGATGCCCGTCATGGACGGATTGACGGCCACCAAGACCATCCGTCGATGGGAACGCGCACAGGGTCTTCCTCCCGTCCGCATCATCGCACTGACCGCCTTGGCGCTCAAAGAAGAGACCGCTCGCATCCTCCGGGCAGGCTGCGATGCCCATATGACCAAACCGGTCACGAAAGCCACGTTGCTGGAGACCCTCGCTGCGCAGGAAAGGATGCGGCCACGATGAACAACGGCCCGACCGAGCAGAACGAGGGAACGTCTATCGTACGGATCGACCCGGACCTGCAGGCCATCGTGCCGGGCTTTCTCGACAACCGGCGGCGGGACGTGGTCACGATCGAGCACTGTCTCAGGACGAAAGATCTCGAGACGATCCGCCTACTGGGCCACCGCATGAAAGGTGACGGCGGCGGCTATGGCTTCCCGCTCATCAGCGCCATCGGCCACCGGCTGGAACAGGCCGCTCTGAGGCAGGACCTCGTCGCGCTTGAAGCCACTCTGGCCCGGCTGCGGGATTTCCTTGCCCACGTCACCGTGATCTACGGGGCATAACCCCTCAACCGACTCCGTTCCAGAGTCTCACCCCTCGGAGAAATCGGCGAGTCAGGCTGTCAACGGGTGATGAATGTCTGGTTCGAACGGACTGACTATGAGCAGGAAAGAAAAAGAGTTTTATGCAGATTGAACTTTGGTGGAGGGCAGGGGAGTCGAACCCCCGACCCCTACGTTGCGAACGTAGTGCTCTCCCAACTGAGCTAGCCCCCCACGATATGTAGGCTGCGGACGGTTGTTACGAGGAAGGAGAAGGCGAGCGCCGTCTGATTAACCGCAGGCAAACCTGGGCGCAAGTGCACAGGTGTTCATTTCTGCGGAGGAGACGGGGAGAAAGGCCGACGCTCGCCCTCGCATCACTCAGGCGGCATTATACACAACACGCGCCCAGGTCTCCATACGAAGTTATGAATTTCCATAGGCCTTACGTCGGATAACGAAAACCGGTGGTTGCTTCTCCGATCCCGGCGACCGTGACCCGCCGCCCCTCCACTTTCAACCTACCCTCCGCGTAGAGCTGGATTGCGCGAGGGTACACCTGGTGCTCTTGCTCCAAGATTCGAGCTGCCAGACGATCCGGCGTATCCCCTTCCAAAACCGGCACGGCCGCCTGGATGATAATGGGGCCTTCATCGACCCCTTCGGTCACGAAGTGCACGGTGCAGCCTGCGATCTTGCAGCCATGTTCGATGGCCTTCTTCTGCACGTCGAGGCCCGGGAACGACGGCAACAACGACGGGTGGATGTTCATCATTCGGTTTTCGTAGGTCTTCACCAACACCCCGGTGACGATCTTCATGTAACCGGCCAGGAGCACGAGGTCCACTTCATATTTCTGCAGGATCTCCAGCACCGCCCGGTCATAGGCTTCGCGGCTGTCCGGACGTCCTGCGAAGGGCTTCGGGTCAAGCCACAGGGCCGTCACCCCATGCTTCCGAGCTCGTTCCAGACCGGCTGCATCCTGTTTGTTACTGAGCACGACGGCGATCTCCGCCGAGAGCGTGCCCCCCTCGATAGCATCGATGATGGCCTGGAGATTGGAGCCGCGCCCCGACAGCAGTACCGCAAGACGCAGCAGACGCGGCGACTCAGCCGACATAGTCCACTACCCCCTCTTCGGCCGCCTGGGTCACGATCTCTCCCATCCGATAGGCCCGATCGCCCAATTCAATCGCCTTCGCCATCACCTGGTCAGCATGTTCAGGCGCTACGACGAGAACCAAGCCGATGCCCATGTTGAACACCCGAGCCATTTCCTCCGCCGACACTCCACCCCGCTCTTGGATCAGGTGAAAGACAGGTAACACCGGCCACGCACCACGCTGAATCCGTGCTCCGCAATGCGGCGGGAACACCCGCGGCAGATTCTCCGTAATACCGCCGCCGGTGATGTGGGCAATGCCTTTGATGGGATAGGCCTCCGCCAGCGCCAAAATTTGCTTCGCGTAAATCCGCGTGGGGGTCAGGAGCGTGTCGCCCAAGGTTCCGCCCAGCTCCGGCACCTGGCTGTCGACCGTCAATCCGCTTTTTTCGAACAACACCTTCCGCACCAAGGAGAAACCGTTACTGTGGACACCCGTCGACGCGAGCCCGATGACGGCATCACCCGGCACGATGCCGCGCCCATCGATCATCTTGGAACGATCGACCACCCCGACGGCAAACCCGGCCAAATCGTATTCGCCGGCGGCATAAAACGACGGCATCTCCGCCGTCTCCCCGCCGATCAACGCGCAACCGGCCTGGCGGCAGCCTTCCGCAATGCCGCGCACGACGGCTTCGGCCGTCCCAAGCGACAGTTTCCCGGTCGCAAAGTAGTCGAGGAAAAACAGCGGCTCCGCGCCTTGCACGACGAGGTCGTTCACGCACATCGCGACGAGATCCTGGCCGATCGTGTCGTGCCGGCCGGTCTCGATCGCGACCTTGAGCTTGGTGCCGACGCCGTCCGTCGTCGCGACCAGGATCGGATCGCGATAGCCGCAGGCCTTCAAGTCGAACAGCGCGCCGAAGCCGCCGAGCCCGCCCATGCTGCCGATGCGCGCGGTGGCCTTGGCGGCCGGCTTGATCGCGTCGACCAGCGCGTTGCCGGCGTCGATGTCGACCCCGGCTTCCTTGTATCTTTCCGTGGATATGGACCAATCTCCCCGTTGCGTCGGGCGCGTTTCGCCGCCCTTATAGCGCCGCTTCCTGAGGAGTGAAACCGATGCAGCACTTCGTCCGGGGACGAACGCTGTGGATTGCGCTGATCGCCCTGCTGCTGGCGCTGCCCGCGCGGGCCGAGCAGGCCGACGTCTTCACCGTCACCGGCGTGAAGGTCGAGGCGAAGGGCGCGCGGCCCGACCTCGCTCGCGCCAAGGCGGTGGCCGACGGCGAACGCGTTGCGCTCGCCCGGCTGTTGCGCAAGCTCACCTTGTCCGAAGACCATGCGCGCCTGCCGAAGCCCGACGCCGAGGCGGTGCGCAATGCGGTGCGCAATTTCTCGGTCGAGAGCGAGAATCAGCAGGGCGACAGGTACACGGCGTCCGTCGCCTATCGCTTCGACCGCGATGCGGTGCGCGCGATGCTGGAAGGCGCCGGCGTGGCATTCCTCGAAACGCCGAGCCCGCCGCTCGTCGTGCTGCCGGTGTGGAAAGAAGAGGGCAAGCCCACGCTCTGGGACGATCCCAATCCGTGGCGCGAGGCCTGGATGCGCCTCGAACCGGCCGACACGATGGTGGATTTCGCGCGGCTGCGCGGCGACACCGAGGACCTGAAGGCGATCACCGGCGAGGAGGCGGCCGCCGCCAATCGTCCGGCCCTCGGCCGCATCGGCGACCGCTACAAGGCCGGGCTCATCGCGGTGGCGATGGGATCCGTCGAGAAGGGCAAGCGCCGCATCGCGGTGACGCTCTACGATCTCGCCAATGGCCGCACGAGCGCGGTCGGCGTGTTTCCGGCCGGCACCGACGATGCCGGGCTCGACAAGGCCGCGGCCGCGATCGCGCGCGCGATCGACGCCACGTGGAAGAAGGGCGCGGTGGCGATCGAGCAGAACGCCGCCGTTGTGCGCATGCGCGCGCCACTCCAGGGCCTCGAGCATTGGATCAAAATCCGCCAGTCGCTCTCGAGCATGCCGCAGCTCCGCAGCCTCACGACGATCTCGATGAGCCCGGGCGAGGCGCTGATCGAATTGCGCTTCGCCGGCACGATCGCGGAACTGCGCCGCCAACTCGATCAGCGCGGCATGGCGGTCACGGTCGAGCCCGCCAAGGAGGGGACGCCCGAAACCTGGGTGTTGAAACCGCCCTCGACGGCGGTGAAGGAGACCGATCTCGCGCCGGCGCCGGGAACGCCGCCCGGCAAAGCCGAGGAGCGCCCCAAGGACGGTGCGGCTCCGGACAAGAAGACGGAACCGCCCAAGAAGCCGTGAACGTTCCGAACCTGATCTCGCTGGTGCGGCTCGCGGCCGTGCCGGTCGTCGTCTGGATGATCGCCTCGGAGCGCCTGGCCGGCGCGTTCTGGCTGTTCGTCGCGACTGGCGTCAGCGACGCGATCGACGGCTGGCTCGCGCGCGTGCTGAACCAGCATACGAGGCTTGGTGCCTATCTCGACCCGATCGCCGACAAGATGCTGATGGTATGCGTGTTCGTGACGCTCGGCCAGGTCGGCAAGATCGACTCGTGGCTGGTGATCCTCGTCGTTTCGCGCGACGTGATGATCGTGGGCGGCATCATCCTGTTGTTCCTGCTCGAGCACCGGATAGCCATCGCGCCGAGCTTCATCAGCAAGGCGAACACATTGGTGCAGATCGCGTTCGCGGGGCTGGTTCTGGCGCGCTACGGGCTCGACTTCCGCGGCCTCGGCTGGAACGCCGCGCTCGAATGGGCAAGCTACGTCGTGGCCCTCACCACGCTCTTCTCCGGCGCGCACTACGTCGTCGTCGGCATCCGCCACCTCGCGGCGGCCGATGGCGCGCAAGCCAGGCATTGACCGGCCATGCCCGCGCGCCAACTCGTCCTCGATCTTCCGCACCGCCCGGCGCAGGGGCGCGGCGACTTCCTCGTGGCGCCGAGCAATGCTGCGGCTGTCGCCTGGATCGACCGCTGGCCCGACTGGCCTGCGCCAGGCCTCGCGCTCTATGGGCCGCCCGGCTCGGGCAAGAGCCACCTTGCCGCCGTTTGGCAGGCGCGCAGCGGCGCCGCCGCCGTCTCGGCCGCGGCGCTCGCGGCCGGCCGCATCGACGCGCGCTGTTGCGTCTTCGAGGACGGGGAGGCCGCGCTCGGCGATCCCGTGGCCGCGGAGGCGCTGTTCCACCTTTACAACCGTATCGCGGCCCGGCGCGGGCATCTGCTCGTGACCGGCGCCGAGCCGCCGGCGCGCTGGAGCCTGAAGCTGGCCGATCTCGCCTCGCGCCTGCGGGCCTTGCCGGCGGTGGAGATCCGCGCGCCCGACGACGAGATGCTCTCGGGCCTGTTCGCGAAGCTTTTCCGTGACCGTCAGCTGGTCGTGCCCGGTGAAGTGATTCTTTACCTCGTGCAGCGTATCGAGAGGTCCTGCGCCGCCGTGGCGCGGGCGGTCGAGACGCTCGACCGCGCCTCTCTGGCCGAGCGCCGCCCGATCACCCTGCCGTTCGCACGTACGACACTGGGGCTGGCCTGAGTGCTGCTCTGGGCCGCGAGGCGGGGTGGGGATAAGCCGAAACCTAGCGTTTGTGCGTAGGCCAAAAAAATGTTACAAGATATGGGGAATTACACGGTCGAAGGCCCTATCGCGATGTGCTATGCGCTGTCCGGGGTTCGGGGCCCCGCCTCTGGAGCGAAACGGCCGTTGAGGGACAATGACCATCCGGCGAACAGGCGGACGGGCGGGCCGCGCCCTGCGCGGGGACGCTTCATCCGCGGACGTTCCAGTGCCGCCGCTGCCATGACCGCCATCGAAATCGGCGAAATCACCTATCCGTTCATCGCCTGCGCTACGGGCATCGCGTTGCTCGTGGCGATGAGGGCCGCCAACCGGACGGCCTAAGGCGCGTAAGACCTGTCGTTGCAATCACCTCAAAAGGGGGAATGAGAATGAGTCCGAGCATGGTTCGACTGGGCGGGATCCTCGCCTTCGTCCTGATCGCGGTCGTGATCATCGGGGCCTTCCTGGCCCAGAACAGGGTGGTCGCCATCATCTTCGGCCTGATCCAGACGGCGATCATGATCTTCGTCTTCTGGAGCTCGAAGGGCCTGTTCAACAGCCGCAACTACCGCACGGCCGACATCGCGATCATGGGGATCATCGTGATCCTCGTCGTGCTGTGGATCTTCTCGCTGCTCGGCGGCGCCGGCGTCGGCGCGGTCGCCAATCCGCAGGCCCTCGCCTCGGCGCTGGGCGTGATCGGCATCATCTCGCTGATCGTGCTGCTCGCCTGGCTGGCGTTCTTCATCTGGTTTTCGATCGGCGCGATGGGCTTCGCCAACGTCGGCGGCGGCGGGCTCTGGAAGGCGATCGGCATCCTCTACATCGTCGGCCTCGGCCTGCTCATCCTCACCGTCGTGGTCGGCATCATCGCGGCCATGGCGCAGTCGCAGGGCATGGTCGGCCTGATGGCCATCACCGGCCTGATCGGCGCGCTGGTGCTGCTGGC
>JAANMW010003692.1_pt1 | contig 11445 bp, 9 predicted proteins | sample 7279671 | NCBI WGS metagenome assembly JAANMW01 (sample SAMN14094541, study PRJNA606508) | bioreactor metagenome | isolation source: A lab-scale SPAN reactor treating ammonium-rich wastewater day 247 | place: Ireland: Galway | collected 2017-09-19
CACCGTGTTGGCCGGTATCCGGGCTGGCGGCGCGCCTTTCACGGCCTTCCCAGGCGCTTGTTCAAGGCGCCCAGTGGCACTGGGTGTGAAAGGTGAATCGAACGATTCGGCCGCTGACCGTTGCGGGGGCAGCGCAGGCTCGGGGGGCGCCGCGTGCGGCACGCTCCTCCCTGCTTCCCGTTGAACTGCAGCATGTGAACCACACTGCGAGCACCAACACCGTGGATTTTACGGCGCTTTGTGATGCAACTGCCTACAATCCAGGGCTGTATGGCCTCTTTGTCTCCTCTCGACCAGATTGCCGAGCGCGTAGAGCGCCTGCTGGTTCGCCACGAACAGCTGCAGCGCACCAACGAACTCATGGCTGAACAGGTGGCCGCACTCACCCAGGAGCGCGATTCGCTGCGCTCACGCCTGCAGGCCGCCCGCGCCCGGGTGGACTCCCTGATCGAGCGCCTGCCCACATCACCCGACCCCAAGGACTCCGAATGAAACAGCTGGAGGTGCAGATCATGCAGCAGAGCTATCTGCTTGGCTGCCCCGAAGGCCGCGAGGCGCGCCTGCTCGAAGCGGTGGAGCGGGTGGACACCGCCATGCTGCGCATCCGCGATGCGGGCAAGGTGCGCGCACGCGAACGCATCGCCGTGCTGGCCGCGCTGAACATGGCGTTTGAGCTGGCCGACCGCGAGTCTGCCGACCTGGCCGCCGCCAGAGCGCTCCCACCATCAGAGTCCATCCAATCGTCACACTCGGCCCATGCCCAGGACGGCGACGATCGCCTGCGCGCCCTGGTGCAGCGCCTGGACGAAGCCCTGGGCAATGACGGCCGGCTGATCTGAGCGCACAGCCTGCGCTGCGCCTACAATGCAAGCGTCTGCGGTGCTGTCGGGCTTAATATTTCCTTGAACCAATGCTCATTGAGCACGGGCTTGGTACATCGCCCGGTGAGCGTGATCATCTCGCGTCAGATGAACCCAACGCCTGGCTGCCCTCGCCCACCTGAACCCCCGGTTCAGGATGAGGGTCCGGTGGCATTCGCAGACACCTCTTCTGCCCCGCTCCGGCGCACCCCGCCTTTTCTCCCCCGCGCCGTATGCTGCTCGACCCCCTTTTGATCGCTGAACTGGCTCTGCTGGGCCTGGGCACTGGTTTTCTCGCTGGGCTGTTGGGCATTGGCGGCGGCATGGTGCTGGTGCCCTTCCTGACCTATTTCCTCGGCCAACAGCAGGTGGCCCCGGGGCTGGCCGTGAAGATGGCCATTGCCACGTCCATGGCCACCATCGTTTTTACGTCCATCTCCAGCGTGCGCGCCCACCACCAGCGCGGCGCCGTGCGCTGGGACATTGCCCGGCGGCTGGCCCCCGGCATTGTGCTGGGCAGCATGGCCGCAAGCCTGGGCGTTTTCGCACTGCTCAAAGGCTCGGTGCTGGCCATCGTATTCGCCTGCTTTGTCAGTTTTTCGGCCTACCAGATGCTGCGCAACAAAAAGCCAGCGCCTACACGCCAAATGCCCGGCACAGCAGGGCAACTGGCGGCAGGCGGCAGCATCGGTTTTCTCTCGGGCATGGTGGGCGCTGGCGGGGGATTCGTCAGCGTGCCTTTCATGGTGTGGTGCAACATACCCATTCACAATGCCGTAGCCACCAGTGCTGCGCTGGGTTTTCCCATTGCTCTGGCCAATGCCGTCGGTTATGTGGTCAGCGGCCAGTCCGCCACCGGGCTGCCCCCAGCATCCCTGGGCTATGTGTGGCTGCCCGCCCTGGTCACGATTGCGATGTTCAGTGTGCTCACAGCACCACTGGGCGCCCGCGCCGCACACCAGCTGCCCGTGGCGCAGCTCAAGCGGGTGTTTGCAGCCCTGCTGCTGGGGCTGGCGGTTTACATGCTCTGGAAGGGCCTTACGGCGGCGTGACCACGATGCCTGAGCCCGATGCTTGCCGGGCCAGCAAAGCCGCAAATTCCGGCGCCGGCAGTGCAGGCGAACACAGATAGCCCTGGTACTGGTCGCACTGCATTTGCTGCAACGCTGCACGCTGGGCCAGTGTTTCCACCCCTTCGGCCACCACGCACAGGCGCAAGGATCGGCCCAGGTACACGATGGCACTGACGATGGCGTGGTCGCCTTCATCATCGGGCAGGCCGCGCACAAAAGACTGGTCGACCTTGAGCTTGTGGATGGGCAGGTTTTTGAGGTAGGCAAGGCTCGAATAACCGGTTCCAAAATCGTCAATGGCCAGCGCCACGCCCAGGGCGGCCACCACCTCCAGCCGCTGGGCGGCTTCCTGGGCGTCCTGCAACAGGATGGATTCGGTCAGCTCCAATTCCAGCAACTCGGCCGGCAACTCGTTTTCTCGCAGTACCCGGGTCAGGCGCTCGATGAAATCGGGCTGCCGCATTTCCAGTGCGGAGACATTCACCGACACCACGATGGGTGTGCCCGCCTGTTTCCAGCGCACAGCCTCCTGCACGGCCTGCTCCAGCACCCACGCCCCCAGGGGGACGATATAGCCTGTTTCCTCGGCCAACGGAATGAAAACGCCCGGCCCGACACAGCCCAGGTCCGGGTCCGTCCAGCGCAAAAGGGCCTCCGCACCAATGATGCGGCCTGAGGCCATATCCACCTGGGGCTGGTAGTGCACACTCATGCGCTGGTTCTCCAGAGCGTGGCGCATGGCGTGCTCCATCTGCATCCGTTCCAGCAGATTGGCATTCATTTGCGGCTGGTAAAAACCAAAACTGCCGCGCCCACGCTCCTTCACCCGGTACATGGCTGTGTCGGCCTGCTTGATCAGCTCGTCCAGAGACCGGCCGTCCTGGGGATACAGGGACACTCCGATGCTGCACTGGATGGAAAACCCCATGCCATCAAGTGTGAAAGGGTGGCGCATGACATCGAGCATGCGGCGCGCCACCTGCTCGGCGCCCGAAGCATCGCCTGCATGCAGGTACATGGCAAATTCATCACCACCAATGCGGCACAGCATGTCGGTCTGGCGCAGGCAGGTTTGCAGGCGTGTGGTGACCAACTGCAGCACCTTGTCACCAAAAAGATGGCCCAGAGAATCGTTGATGACCTTGAACCGATCGAGATCCAGGAACAGGATGGCGAAACCCGTGCCGTCTGGCCGCGCCGCGCGGATGGCGGAGTCCACTTTTTGCGACAGCAGAAGCCGATTGGGTAGCCCTGTGAGGGCATCGCTGTAGGCGAGTTCGTCGATACGTTTCTGCGCGGCATGCTGCTGGGTCAGGTCACGCACGAAGCCAATGCTTTGCTCAATCCTGCCCTCCTTGTCGCGCAGCACCACCCAGGAGAGATGGATCGCACAACCACTGTCGTCTTCGCGGGGCAGCCATAACTCGCCTTTCCACAGGCCTCCATGCTGCCACTCGGCCTGCACACCCTCCATGAACTGGCGGGCCGCGCCTACACCCAGGAAACCGACCACATCGCACCTTTGCAGGCTTTGGCTGGTGCGTCCAAAAAGCTGTTCGCAGGCCGGATTAAGTCGTACCAGGCGATGCTGGTCGTCGGCAATGAAAATTGGATAAGGGCTCGAATCAAACACCCTGGCCGCCAGGCGCAAGGCGGTTTGCGCCTGTACCTCCAGCGTGATGTCACGAAACGAATAGACCCGTCCCGTCACCCCGCCATGGCTCCACTGGGGCACGCTGCGCCGCTCCAAGAGCTGGCCACCCTGCAGTTCGATCACGTCCTGGCTCTGCCCCTGAGCGTCTGTGGCAATTGCTTCCAGCCGAGCCCGGTAGGTATCAGGATGCCGTACGCGCGAGGCCAAAAAGGCATGCACCTGGTCGTCATTGCGTTGCAGCAGCAGTTCTTGGGGCATGCCCCATATTTGTACCAGGCGCTGGTTGAAAGCCCGTACTTCCCCATGCAACCCGCAGACCAGCATGCCATCGGCAGCCGAATCCAGCGTGGCGCGCAACTCTGCCAGCAAGGTCTCCAGGTCGCGTTCGACCGCCTGGCGGGCGCTGCAATCGACCATGCTGACCAGCAGCAACACCCGGGCTCCCTCCGCGCGGAACGGCACCACCTTGCGCTCGACCGGAACCAACTGGCCGTCGCCCCGCAGCAGGCTGGTCATGGAATGAATGCCCTGCGTCAGCACCTCTTCAGTGTCGGACCAGAAACACTGGTCTTCGGGGGTGGCCGCCAGACGCTCCACCGGCACGCCTATCAGGGCGGCTCTGGGCAGACCCACCAGCTGCGCGGCACGCTGGTTGGCAAAAACGATGGTGCGCGCGCATGCATCCACCAGCCAGACAGCTTCTTGCAATCCGTCAAACGCAGCTTGCCAGAGACTCTCTTGCGCGCCGCAGCTCACACCCGTTCCCCGACAGCAGCCTGGTCTACGGCTCTTTCGAAGAAGTAGCAAATGCGCTTGCGCGGCGACAAATATTCAAGTGACTCCCGGGGCAATTGCGAGGGACGAAGACTGCGACGAATACCCAGTTCAGGCATGCTTTCCAGATCCAGAATCAGTGCCTCGTCCCGGGGGACGCGGTCATCATGAACGATCACCCGGGGGCGCAAGGGCCGCGAGGAATTGACCGACACCACCATGGCATAGCGGTCATTGACCAGCTGCACCACCGAGCCCGGGGGATACACGCCCATCATTCGAATGAAGGTGCCCAGCACAACGGCATCGAAATACCCTTTCTGCTGCGCAAACATGACGGAGAGGGCTTCATGGGGCGTCAGGGCCGGGGTTGTGCGACCCGGGTTGCACAAACGCTCGTAGTGATTCACCAACGACAGGGTACGCCCCGCCTGGCACAACTCCTCGCCCTTGAGCCGCAGGGGGAAACCACTGCCATCGGCCATTTCATGGTGCTGCGCAATAGCCAGCAGCACGCCGCTGGACAAACCCATGCTTTGGCCCAGGCGCACAGATTCACCCACATGGCTGCGGTAGCGGGCCTGCTCTGCCGGTGTCATCCCCTCCTGCGGGCCATTCACGGATTCTGGCAAGCGCATCTTGCCGATGTCATGCAACAACCCGGCCATACCCAGGTCCTGCATGCCCTCGGGCGACAGTCCTTGCGCTTTGCCCATCAGCAGACAAAGCACCATGACGTTGACCGGATGCAAAGCATTGCGCTCGCCCACGCCCTCGGACAGCAGACTGATCACGGATTCCGTGTTTTGCAGTAACTCCTGCACACAGTCGGTGACCAGCGCCTCGCTTTCAAGACGCGCCAGCATAGGCCCGCCCTCCACCTTCTCGACGAGCTTGCGGTAGTTGCGCGTGGCCGCCATGAACCGCTGGTCACAGGCGTCCAGCCGACGATGCTGCTCCAGCAACTGCAACCGCAACCGCAGGGCCGAATCTTCCTGCTCTGTCGCAGGGCTGGCCGACACCGTGCCATTTTTTTGCTGGCGCTGATCAAGGGACGTCGCCGCCTTCTCTAATAGCGCTGTAGCGGGGGCAGGATCGCTCTTGGCAGGAACGTAGCGGACTTCTGCAAGACCCAATCCGCGCAGAATCTCGATCTGGGACTCTGAGGCAATGCGGAAGCTGCTGACGGGAAAAGGATGACTCATCCAGTTCAGTCCGAGCTGGATGTACATACCAATACGCAATTGGTCTATGGCGATAGGTATGGCGGTGTTGTCATCCATTGCAGAGGTGCGTCGCGGAAAAGGCCCGTGAAAGGAATGCGCGCCCCATTATCAAGCCATCTGGAGATACTTTTGCTGACATCGCCCCAATGGCGCTTTTGCGCCACAAAAGGGCTGAGATAACGCGGTTTCTATTACTGACAGATCAACGACGGCCGGTATACCAGGTCCATCCACAAGGCCCAGCAGGCCACAGCCATCAACAAGAAACCCGCAAACCGGGTCCCCCAACTGGCGCGCAGGACATTCATGCGTACACGCAAGTGCTGCCACAGCCACGGGCCAGCCAACAACCACAAGCCGCTACCCACGCCAAACAGCGCCATGCTCAGCGCTCCCTGCCACGCGCCACCACTCAGGGCCGCCACCAGCAAGGCCGAATACAGCAGCCCGCAAGGCATCAAGGCCCATAGAAATCCGGTGACAAACACGCCTCCCGGCGCCTGCACCAATGGCCGGACACGATTCCACACGCTGCGTCCTGCCTGCTCCACCCATGCCGGCTGGCGTGCCTGCAGCACCATCATCAGGCCCCAGGCGAGCACGGCCACATGCATGAACGTCCAGACCGGGCGCAACGCTGCCGTGTGTTGCGTCATCCACGCCAGACTCTGCATGGCCATGGCAGCCAACGCACCCACTGCCGCATAGCCTAATAATCGCCCGCTGTGGTATGCCACCAGTCTGCGGGCCAAACCGCCCGGGCGGGGCAGCCAATGCAGTGTATGTTCGGTCGCCTGGTCAGGCACCTGCGGCAGCGCCTGGCCGGTCACGACAGAGCACGGCGCGGCGCACATGGCAAGACAATGAGGCCCGCCTGCGAGCCCCATGAGCAACGCAGTCGAGGCCAAGGAAGCCAACATGGGGTTTAGATGATGCGGGAAAACCGCGCTCTGTTCTTGTCGGCTTGCAGATACCGGTCAAACACCATGGCAATGCCCCGCACAAAGTACCAACCCATTGCCGTCACTTCGATGCCCTCAGGACCCAGGACAACAAGGCCTTGCCCCTCCATCTCCTTCAACTGCTCCAACTCGGCGGCAAAGTAAGTGCGAAAGTCAATCAGCCAGGATTGCTCCATGGGTTCAAAAAGCAATTCTCCCTGGCACATCAAAGCCATGATGACGGCACGGCGCACCAAGTCGTCGCGCGTCAGCGCCAGGCCGCGTACCACCGGCAGGTGGCCCTGGTTGAGCCGATCGTAATAGTCGTCCAGGGTTTTGGCGTTCTGGCTATAGGTAGCGCCCACGCGGCCAATTGCAGAAACCCCCAGGGCAATCAGGTCGCAGTCGGGCTGCGTGCTGTAGCCCTGGAAGTTGCGGTGCAGACGCCCCTGGCGCTTGGCGATGGCCAGCGCATCGTCCGGCAGTGCGAAATGGTCCATGCCCACATAAACATAGCCCGCTGCGCTGAATGCCTCCAGCGAACGCGACAGCATCGACACCTTGGCCGATGCCATGGGCAGGTCCGCCCACACAATGCGCCGTTGCGGCTTGAAGCGCTCGGGCAAATGGGCGTAGGCATACAGCGCAATGCGGTCGGGGCGCAACTCGGCTACCTGCGCCAGCGTGCGGTCGAATGAATCAGGGGTTTGCTTGGGCAAGCCGTAAATCAGGTCGACGTTGATGGAATCAAAGCCAATGGAGCGCGCCGACTCGACCAGGGAAAAAACCTGTTCCTTGGGCTGGATGCGGTGCACGGCTTTCTGCACTTCGGGGTCGAAATCCTGCACACCGAAGCTCAGGCGGTTGAATCCCAGTTCGTGCAGCAGGGCCAGCCGATCTGCATCCACGGTACGGGGGTCGACCTCGATCGAATATTCACCGCCGGGCACCAAAGTGAAATGGTTGCGCAGCATGCCCATGAGGTCACGCAGCCCCTCATCGGAGAGAAAGGTGGGCGTGCCGCCACCCAAGTGGATCTGGCTGACCACCTGGCCCACGCCGCAGTGCGCCGTGTGTAACTCAATCTCGCGGTTCAAATAGCGCAGATACACATCAGCACGATCATGGTGCTTGGTAATGATCTTGTTGCAGGCGCAGTAATAGCACAGCGACTCGCAAAACGGGATGTGAACGTACACCGACAAGGGCAAGGCCTTGCCCACGGCGCTTTGCCTGCGCTGCTGCAGGGCCAGCACGTATTCGTCCTCACCGAAGGCATCAACAAAGCGGTCAGCGGTGGGGTACGAGGTGTAACGGGGTCCCGATACATCAAACCGGGTGAGTAATTCAGGGGTTACAACAGTCATTTAGGTTCCTAGCTGGCTTTTCTAATGTGCCCCAGATTAGCGGTTCGAATCTTGATTTTGGTCAAGCACCTGTTGGAGCTACTGGCTCTGTTCTGGCAAAAATGCAGAATGGGTGATAATTTGACTTATGTCAGCCCCAACCCGCATCTCCATCGTCCCCGCATCCCATGCCGACGAGTCGTCGGGCGCTCTGTCTGAAACCGGACAGGTACCCGTTCACATGACACCCCAGGCGTTCAAGGTTGCGTGTTCGAACTGCAATTTGCGTGAATTGTGCATGCCGGTGGGTCTGAACGACGAACAACTCAAGCGCATTGACGATGTCGTGGCGGTACGGCGAAAGATCAAGCGTGGCACCACGCTGTTCCGCAATGGCGAACAGTTCACCTCGCTGTTTGCCATCCGCACAGGCTTCTTCAAGACCTGCGTAGCGACCGAGGACGGGCGCGACCAGGTCACAGGCTTTCAAATGGCCGGCGAGATCATCGGCCTGGACGGCATCGTCAACGACCACCATACCTGCGATGCAGTGGCCCTCGAAGACGCCGAAGTCTGCGTCATGCCCTTCGACCGCATTGAAGAACTGTCGCGCGAAGTCAACGCCCTGCAGCACCACGTGCACAAAATCATGAGCCGCGAGATCGTGCGTGAGCACGGCGTCATGTTGCTGCTGGGCAGCATGCGCGCTGAAGAGCGATTGGCCGCCTTTTTGCTCAACCTGGTGCAGCGCCTGCATGCACGCGGGTTCTCGCAGTCAGAGTTGGTGCTGCGCATGACGCGCGAAGAAATCGGCAGCTACCTGGGCCTGAAACTTGAGACCGTGAGCCGCACTTTCTCAAAATTTGTGGAAGAAGGCATTGTCGAGGTCAAGCAGCGCCATGTGCGTATTTTGAGCCCCGATGCCCTCAAACGCATCGTCAATAGCCAGCAAGCCTGTCACTAGCGCGCCCACAAAAGCGCCGCCATCGCAATGCTGCAACATGGCGAAGCAAAAAAACCCTGAACCCGCTTGGAAAGCCGATTTTTTACCAGTAGCATTCCGTATGCCAGTGGAAAAGCAGGTTTTCGCTGGTGCATTGACCCATCCCAACAAGGAAATTCCCAACATGGCAACTGCAAAAAAAGCCCCGGCCACACCAGCCGCTGCTGCCAAGACCGCTGCTCCCGCCAAGAAGCGCACCCCTAACGCCGCGTTCATGAAAGCCCTGACGCCCAGCCCCGCCCTGGCGGCTGTCGTGGGTGCAGCACCGCTGCCACGCACCGAGGTCATCAGCAAGCTGTGGGTCTACATCAAGGCCAACAACCTGCAGGACGCCGCCAACAAACGCATGATCAATGCCGATGCCAAGCTCAAGGAAATCTTTGGCAAACCCCAGGTGTCCATGTTCGAAATGGCCGGCCTGATTGGCAAGCACGTGAAATAACGAGCGACTGCGCTCCCCAAAGCCGGCTTTGCCGGCTTTTTTTCGTCTGTTTGATCTGATCCTGTGGCGAAAATACATCAACACGAATGATAATGACTATCGTTTGATTTAACATCCTTGTGCGCGATACCCGCACAGCCACGCCTTTGCCAGCCACTGCCTAGCGCTCCACCTTGGCGACACCTTCTGCGGTGTCCATTGCATTTCCAACCAACGGAGGCCACTTTGGCAAAGAAACCCACGCAGCAGCGTTCTGCAACGCTTTTGCACAACGCATATTCCCCTGCCGCTGAAAAGGCCCTGATTCCGCTGGGCGCACTAATGCTCGCAGCGTCCATGGGCAGTTGGGCTCAAACCACCGATAACGCGGCCACGCTGTCCACGGTGACCGTGAAAGACACGGCGGAGATCCAGAGCAAGGACACCGTGCGGGTGAAGAAAACTACCGTGGGCAAGGGAAATCAGGACATCCGCGACATCCCGCAATCGGTCACCGTATTCACCGAAAAGTTGATGAACGACCGCAACCAGGATGACTTCCGCGAAGTGCTGCGCACCACGGCGGGCGTGACCTTCCAGTCCGGCGAAACGGGTGAAGAAGACGTGCGCCTGCGCGGGTTCTCGCTCGGCCAGGCGGGGGACATCTACACCGATGGCATGAAGGATGCGCCACTGTACGAACGCGACACCTTCAACCTCGACCGCGTCGAAGTGCTCAAGGGCTCGGCCTCCATGTTGTTTGGCAAGGGCTCGACCGGCGGCGTGGTCAACCAGGTCAACAAGGCGCCTTTGCTGATCGACCAGCACGAAGTCTCGTACACCCTGGGCACCGGCAAGGAAAACCGCCTCACCGGTGACTTCAACTTCAAGACCGGCGAGAACGCCGCACTGCGCCTCAACGCCCTGGTACACGACTCCGACAACGACGGGGCCAAGCAGGACAAGCGCGGCATAGCGCCGACGTTTGCCTGGGGGATCGGCACGCGCGATGAGTTTTCTATCGGCCTGTACGCCTTGGATGTCAAAGGCCGCCCCAGCTACAACAGCCCGTGGATCAACGACAACGGCAAGATCGTGCCCACACTTCCGGCGAAAAACTACTACGGCCTGGCCAGCGACCACCTCAACACCTCGTCGCAGTACGTCACGCTGGGCCACATTCACCGCTTTGGCGACGGTGGCGAGCTGCAGACGCGCCTGCGCCACGGCAAGTATGAGCGCGACCTGCTGGCCAGCGTGATCCGCTTTGGCACGCCCATCACCGCTCTCGACCAGATCAACGCCAGCACGCCGCTGACGCGCACCTCCAAAGGCCGCATCGGCGACAGCACGATGACGCAGCTGCAAAGCGACTACACCCACTCGTTCAATTGGGGGGGCAAGAAGCACGACATCCTGGCCGGCGTGGATTACTACCACGACGACGCCAACCGCAACTCGAGCTATGCCAACGCAGCGGGCAATTCGTCGGCCACCAACGGCCTGGGCACGACCGTGGGCACGCCCAACAACGGAGCCTGGGCACCCGATATGCGCGCTCCGGTGGCCTATAACACCTTCAAGGCACAGAATATTGGCCTGTACCTGCAAGACACGATGTCGCTGAACTCGACCATCAAGCTGGTCGGCGGCCTGCGCTACGACCAGTTCAAGGCTTCGTACCGCAACGCGAACGGCTCTTTGAGCGATGAAACCTCGGACGGCCTGTGGAGCCCCCGTGTGGGCGTGCTGTTCCAACCCGATGAACTGGCGTCTTACTACGTGTCGTACGGCTCCTCGTTCAACACCTCGGCCGACACCTACCAGTTCGGTAGCGTGAACGCCAATACCGGTTCACTGGCCGACACACCGCCCGAAAAAAGCCGCAACTTTGAGATCGGCGGCAAGTGGGAACTGTTCGAGCGCCGCGCCCTGCTGGGCGTGGCCGCTTTCTACAGCGAAAAATTCAACGAGCGCAACACCGACCCCGACAACCCTGGCTACCTGCTCTCGGGCAAGCGCCACGCCACCGGCATGGAGTTCAATCTGGCGGGCCGCATTTCGCCGAAGTGGGAGGTCTTCTGGAACCACACCTGGATTCCCAGCGCAAAAATCGACAAAAGCACTACGGTGCTCGCCGCCAACGG
>JAANMW010003694.1_pt1 | contig 11439 bp, 10 predicted proteins | sample 7279671 | NCBI WGS metagenome assembly JAANMW01 (sample SAMN14094541, study PRJNA606508) | bioreactor metagenome | isolation source: A lab-scale SPAN reactor treating ammonium-rich wastewater day 247 | place: Ireland: Galway | collected 2017-09-19
GCGTGGGGGCGACATGAGCACCGCCGGGCCGCCCCAAGGTGCGAAGGCCCCCTTGGGGGGCAGCGATCCACACGCAGTGGGAGAGCGTGGGGGCGACATCTGGTGGTGCAACATCTCGGGTGGTACAGACTTTGCCGGTGCCTTCATTGGCGGCAACCGCGAGCTGCCGCAAACCCCCGGCAAGATGCAGTGCCGCATGCTGGGCGCCGCCGTCGAGGCCTGGGACGCACAGGGCCGCCCGGTGCTCGATGCGGTGGGCGAACTGGTGTGCGCGCAGCCCATCCCGTCCATGCCGCTCTATTTGTGGAATGACCCCCAGGGCGAGCGCTACCTTTCCAGCTACTTCGACATGTACCCGGCAGGCCATGGCCGCCAGCCCGGTGGGGGCGACGGCCCGGCAGCGATGGGGGCCGTCTGGCGCCATGGTGACTGGATCCAGATTGGTGCCGACGCGGACGGTGGCTGCGTGATCTTCGGCCGATCGGACGCCACCATCAACCGCCACGGCCTGCGCATGGGCACCAGCGAGCTCTACAGCGCCGTCGAGGCCCTGCCCGAGGTGCTCGACAGCCTGGTGGTGGACCTCGAATACCTGGGCCGTGAGAGCTATATGCCCCTGTTCGTGGTGCTGCGCCCGGGCCACACGCTGGACGACGCCCTGCGCGCGCGCATCAACGGCGCCATCCGCACAGCGCTCAGCCCGCGCTTTGTGCCCGACGATATCTTTGCTGTGGCCGAGGTGCCCCGCACCCTGAGTGGCAAAAAGCAGGAACTGCCCATCAAAAAACTGCTGCTGGGCCAGCCCATCGAAAAGGTGGTCAACAAGGACGCCATGGCCAACCCAGGCTGCCTGGACTGGTATGTGGCGTTTGCGGCAGACCACGCGGCGCGGCGCTGAGCCGCGACGGTGTCGGCCTACACAGCGCGCGCGCAGAGCGCTTTCATAATGGGCCACCCTTACCCGCCGCAAAGCTGCCCATGACCGATTCCAGCGCACCGCGCCCCAAACGCTTTTCCATGATCCGCGAGTTCCACCTGGCCGACTGGTTCACGCTGGGCAATGCCGTCTGTGGTGTGGGCGCACTGTTTTCCAGCATGAGCTATCTGGAAACGCACGATGTGCTGCACATCTACTTTGCCTGCGGCCTGGTGCTGGCGGCGCTGGTTTTCGATGTGTTTGACGGGCGCATCGCGCGCTGGCGGCAGAAAAGCTCGGCCATGGGGCGCGAGCTCGATTCCCTGGCCGACGTGATCTCGTTTGGCGTGGCGCCCGCCATCATTGCCTATGGCTGCGGCATGCAGGGGCTGTATGACCGCATCGTTCTGGCCTACTTCGTGGCCTGTGGCGTATCGCGCCTGGCGCGCTACAACGTCACGGCCGAAACGCTGTCGGGCGAAGACGGCAAGGTGCGCTACTTTGAGGGCACGCCCATCCCCACGTCCATCGTGCTGGTGGGGCTGCTGGCGCTGGCCGCCTACATGGGTGCCGTGCGCGAGAACCTGTGGTTTGGCAAGGTGATGATTGGCGGTTTCACGCTCCATCCTCTGGTGCTGCTGTTTGCGGTGTCGGGGTCGCTGATGATCAGCCGGATCCGCATTCCCAAGCTCTGAAGCTTTCACCGTCGGTTCTTGGGGTTTTAAAAATGATAGCTGCTAGCGCTTGATGGGCAAGTGTTAGAGGTATATTTCATTCAAAATCACGCTGCTGCAGGCCGCCGGTTCACCAGCACGATTCCCGCCGCCACCAGGGTCAGCGCGGCCAGCAATCCGGGGGTGACAGGCTCACCCAGCCACCAGGCGCCGAACATCAGCGCAAACACGGGGGTCAGGAACACAAACACCGAAATCTTGGTAGCTGGGTAGTGCGCCAGCATCCACATCCACGCCAGGTAGCTCGCAAAGGCGCCCAGCAAGGCCTGCACCAGCAGCGACATGGTGGCGAAGGCGCTGAAATGAAAGTCCCAGCGCTCGCCCAGCGCCAGCGACAGCAGGGGCAGCACCGCCGTGCTCACCGCCACTTGGTAGAACAGTTGCTTGGCCGGTGCCACATGGCCCAGCGGCGTGCTGCGGATGACCACCGTGGTCAGCGCCCACAGCAAGCCGCCCAGCAGGCCCAGCAGGTCGCCCACCCAGGCGCGGGGCAGGGCGGCATTGGCGGGACCCAGCAGGCCGTCGCCCATGGCCAGGCCCACGCCGACGAAGGCGCCCGCCAGGCCCACCCACTGCCAGCCGCGCAGGTCCTCGCCGGGAATGAAGCGCGGCAGCAGGATCGCCATCCAGAACGGCGCGCAGTACAGGAACACCGTCAGCCGCGATGCCGTGGTGTACTGCAGGCCGATGTAAATGCAGGCAAATTCGGCCGCGAACAGCGCCCCCGCTAGCAGGCCGCCGCGCACGGCCCCCACGGGCTCGCCCGCGCTGCCCAGCGGCACGCCGCGCCATAGGCACCAGGCCGCCACGGCCATCGTGGCCAGGGCAAAGCGCACAAAGGCCTGGAACACAGGCGCCACCTCGGTGACGGTGGCTTTCACCAGTACCTGCTGAAAGCCCCACAGCATGCAGCAGGCCAGCAACAGCGAAATGGCGAGGGTGTCGAGGTGGTTTTTGCGGGTCAGGGACATGGTGCCGATGCTAATGCAGGGCTCGGTGTTATCGGGTACACCGAGCCGCGCCTTGCCTCGCCTCCAAGGTCGGCATGCCCTTCGTGCGCCAGCCGATCAAGGGCAAGCCCAGGCGCCGTTGCTGCGTGTGAACAGCTCGTTACCGTAGAGCAGGGCATTGCCATCGCGGGCTAGCGCCCACATGGAAGAGCTTTCGTAACCGCGCGAGATCGCGGCTTGCCGCTGCCATGCCGTGCCGTTGCGGGTGAACAATGCCATGTAAGACCAGCTATCTTTCGACATGGGGCCGCACGAGAGATCGGCGGCATGGATAGCGCGGTCTTCTGCCCCAATCGACGCCAAGACAGCCAGGGTGTTGCCGTCGTCGGACAGTTTCATATCGCTGTAAGCGCCGGCTGCAATGTCCACGAAGTACGTGATACCCACAGGAATGCGGGCTTGCTGGTTCCAGGTGCCGTTGCTTTGCTGGGTGAAGACCAGGGCGAAGGACGGAGTGCTCCCGTCACGGTAGTTGGCACCTTCGTTCACCGCCAAGGTCTTGCCATCACGAGCCAGGGCCATGATGTCGGCGGATCTATCGCCTGTTTCTAACAAGGCCTGTTGGGACCAAGTTGCTCCGTTGCGGGCGTACATCACGACGGCAGCCATGTACTTGCGAGTGGTTTGTGAGAAGAAATTGATCGACCCAGCCACCAAGCTGCCGTCAGCGGACAGTGCCAATTTGGAGCCCGACATCGAGCATGGCGGTTGGCAAGCCGATGGAATGCTGGGTGTGAGAGAGGCTTGTTGGGTCCAGGTGCTGCCGGTTCGCTGGTAGATGTAAGTATGTGTACTGGAAGGGAACAGGTCACCTTCGGATGGCACCCACTCATTGATGGCCAGGGTGTTGCCGTCGTCAGCCAGCGCGAGCGGGGATCCGAACTGGGCATTGCCGGAACGCAGCAGGGCCTGCTGCTGCCATGGATGGGCGCTGCTGCTGCGTGTGAAAACAGCTACCTCGTATATCTTTTTATCGTAGTCACTTTGATTAATGGCCAGCGTGAGGCCATCTTTGGACAGCGAATGGAAGATTGGCACCCTTCCGGACGGGAATTCGTAGCTGTATTCTTGGACGATGGGTGCGGTAAAGCTACCGCATCCTTGGGCATCGCACGCACGCAGCCGGTAGGTGGTGTTGATTCTCGTAGCCAGGTCGAGGACAGCGATGCTGGCATCGTAGAAGGTTCCCGTGAACGCCAACGAATCCATAGACTGGTACCTGAAGCCCGTCCAGTTGTCGCTGGTGGCATCGACCGCTTTGGCCTCAGGCAGTGGGCCGGGGCCGTCTGGATCCACATGCAGCTCGTAGCGGGTGGCGCCTGGCGTGGCGGACCATCGGAAGTTCACTTCGAATGTGAAGTTCGCAGGTGCTGTGAGGCTGGGCGCGGGTGGCTGTGCCGCATCGTCAGAGCCCCCTCCGCAGCCGATCAAGGCCAACGCGGAACAGCCCAGGGCCAATGCGGTTCGCAGAGGATTCATGGCGCGCGTAAGTCGTGGGAATCGCCGGGAGGGTATGTTCAACATCAATGCTCTTCCTTGGAGACGAAGTTGGAGGTTTGCGCCGCGATCCGATGGGGCTGGCCGTGGCATGCCTTGGGATTAGACCACCCCTGTGCGGCGGTTTTAATATGTCCCGTGCCTGCAGTGGTTGCACGAACCCCGCCCCTGAACCCGGGACAGCGCGCGTGCAGGCACGCCCCGTTACGCGGGCGCGCGGTGCCGCACAGTACACTTTGCGCTTTTGGCCCGGCCACCGGCGCGCCCGCCTGGCGCTCCGGGGCGTGGCATTTATCCCCGCAATCCATTCATGGCCCTTACGACGGCGGCGCAGTCCCGCTCCAGCTTTGATCTTAAAAGCGCTTCGCTGCCCGTGGTGGCTGTGGTGCTCAAGACGACCGACGCCGCGCAGTTCGCGGCCGATCTGGCCGAGCGCGTGGCCGATGCCCCGGGTTTTTTTGACAATGACCCGGTGCTGATCGACCTGGCTCCGGTGCGCGAGGCCGACGCCACCATCGACTTTGCCTGCATCGTGTCCGCGCTGCGCCGCCACAGCACCCTGCCCGTGGCCGTGCGCGGCGGCAACCCTGCCCAGATGGACGCCGCGCGCGCCGCAGGCCTGACCGCAGCGCCCGATGCACCGCCCGCCCGCGCTGAGGCCCCTGCCGCCCCAGTACAGGAAGTGGTGCGCGAGGTCATTCGCGAGGTTGAGGTGGAAGTGGTGCGCGAAGTGCCCATGCCCGGCCCCGGCACTGTGGTGGTGGACAAGCCCCTGCGCTCGGGCCAGCAGGTTTATGCGCGCGGCGCCGATCTGGTGGTGCTGGCCATGGTGAGCTTTGGCGCCGAGGTGATTGCCGATGGCAACATCCATGTCTATGCTCCTCTGCGCGGCCGTGCCATCGCCGGTGCACGTGGCAACACCGAAGCCCGTATTTTTTCGACCTGCCTGGAGCCGCAGCTCGTCTCCATCGCGGGCATCTACCGCACCACCGAGACCGAGTTGCCCACCGACGTGCGCGGCAAGCCGGCCCAGGTGCGGCTCGACGGCGAGAAGCTCCTCATCGAAGCTCTCCAGTGAGACACCCCCCTATGTCGCTTCGCTCCTTCCCCCCGCTCTCGCAGCGCTACGCGCTGCGGGCAGGGGGACGCAGCCAGCGCGGCGGGGCGGCCCTTGCGCGGCTGCCCTGGCATGGACCGCGGCCATGCCGAGCGTCATTGCGCTGCATGCACACCCTGATCACTGATATTTCATCCAACAGCAACCCCTCGAGAGACCTCTACACATGGCAAAAATCGTCGTCGTGACCTCCGGCAAGGGTGGCGTGGGCAAGACCACCACCAGCGCCGCTTTTGCTTCCGGCCTCGCCCTGCGCGGCCACAAGACCGCCGTGATCGACTTTGACGTCGGTCTGCGCAACCTCGACCTCATCATGGGGTGTGAACGCCGCGTGGTGTATGACCTCATCAACGTCATCCAGGGCGAAGCCAACCTGAACCAGGCGCTGATCAAGGACAAGAACTGCGACAACCTGTTCGTGCTGGCCGCCAGCCAGACGCGCGACAAGGACGCGCTCACGATCGAGGGCGTGGGCAAGGTGCTCAAGGACCTGGCCGCGATGGACTTTGAGTACATCGTTTGCGACTCGCCCGCCGGCATCGAGAGCGGCGCGCTCATGGCCATGCACTTTGCCGATGAGGCGCTGCTGGTGACCAACCCCGAGGTGTCCTCGGTGCGTGACTCGGACCGTATCCTGGGCATGCTGGGCAGCAAGACCATGCGCGCCATCGAGGGGAGCGAGCCTATCAAGGAGCACCTGCTGATCACCCGCTACAACCCCGGCCGCGTGCAGGAGGGACAAATGCTGAGCCTGGAGGACATCCAGGACATCCTGCGCATCAAGCTCATCGGCGTCATCCCCGAATCCGAGGTGGTGCTGCAGGCTTCCAACCAGGGCCTGCCCGCCATCCATCTGCAGGGCACGGACGTCTCCGAAGCCTACAAGGATGTGATCGACCGCTTCCTGGGCGAAGACAAGCCCCTGCGCTTTATCGACGCCGAAAAGCCCGGCTTCTTCAAACGCCTGTTCGGGAGCAAATAAACCATGGCGTCTTTCCTCTCCTTCCTGCTGGGCGAAAAGAAAAAAACAGCCAGCGTTGCCAAGGAACGTCTGCAGATCATCCTGGCGCACGAGCGCAGCGGCCGCAATGCTGCCGAGCCCGACTACCTGCCGGCGCTGCAGCGCGAGCTGGTGGCGGTGATCAGCAAGTACGTCAAAATCAATCCCGACGATCTCAAGGTCAGCCTGGAGCGCCAGGACAACCTCGAAGTGCTCGAAGTGAAGATCGAGCTGCCCGAGGCGGCGCGCTGATATTTTTGAAAACAGAGGTCAAATTGGCCTCTGACGCTTATGGGATAAGCGCTAGCAGCTATCAATTTATATAGGAGGCGCTGCAGCAGCGCCTCAGCGCGCGTGTTTGGCCCACTTGCCGGCCAGCGCCTGCGCAATGCTCAAGCTCCGCTGGCCCGGTTGCAGCCAGCCACTTTGCCCGGCGGCCAGGGTTCCCGGCTGCTCGGCCGCCAGGTAGTAGCCACAGTTTCCCGTTTGTGCCATGGTGCGGCCCGCCTGGGCAAAGCCCATCACCACAGTGAACTTGTAGCAAGGTTCACGGGGCGCGGTGATGCGCAGCACGCAGTCGGGAAAGTGCAGCCGGTCGCCCACATACACTTCGTGCTCCAGCAGGCCTTCGACCGTGAGGTTCTCGCCCATAAAGCCCCAAGGCAGGTCTTCGTCAAACAGGCTGACACTGCGCTCGCGGCGCTGCGCCTGCCAGAAAGCATAGTGCGCGGCAGGATAGGCGTAGACGGCCTTGTCCAGGCCGCCGTGCACGCTCAGGTCGGCCTGCTCGTCGCCATCGAGCCCGAGGCGGCCCACACGCACCGCGCCTGCCACGGCGTGCTTGCCAATGGCCGAGAGCACGCTGCGCTCGCCCGCACGCAAACGCTGGCAGCCACCCACGTTCACGCTGAGCAGCCGCAGACCAGGTGTTGCCATGGGCGGTTTACCAGCCCCACAACAGGCGGCGCGCCACCCAGCCGCGCGGGCCGCCGTCTTGCTGCACCTTCACCCAATCGCTGCGCCGCTCCAGGGTGCGCAGCACTTCGCCCCGGGTGGCCTTGCCAACGATGGGCGAGCGGGTGCTCGGGCTGCGGCGCAGGTTGACGACCTTGCCCTTGACCACATGGTGCGCTTTCTTGCCCACCATCGGGCGAAAGATCCAGCCCGTATCGTTCTCGAAATCGCGCACGTGCAACCACTGGCCCTTGCGGCGGGTGACCTCCAGCGGGTAGCCCTTGGACAGCACCCACAGCGCTTCGTGCTGGGTGCCCGCACCGGCACGCAGATTCACCTCGGCCCGCGCTACGCTCACCATCTCGCGTGCCTGCGCGCCGGTGGCGGCGGTCAAACAAAGCGCCAGGGAGATCAAAAAACGGGGAAGGTGGTGCAAGCGAGACATGAGGCTCCAGTTCAAAAACGGGCGTGGCCCGGGGTGTAGGAGCTTCCGGATTGTTCCAGCCTGGGCTGGAATGTCAAAAAGGGCCTGTTTCCCGCAGTCCAGCACATGGTTTTACGGGCTGTCCGTGCCGCCGGGTGCGGGCACTGCCTGCAGGCGGCCCAGTTGGTGTGCCAGTTCAATGGCCGAATGCACGCCCAGCTTGGCGAAGATGTTGGCGCGGTGGAACTCCACCGTGCGCTGGGTGATGCCCAGATGGTCGGCGATGGTCTTGTTGTAGTGGCCGCACAGCAGCTCGTCGAGCACCTCGCGCTCGCGCTGGCTCAGGCTGGCCAGGGCGCCGCGCAGGCGCTGCGCTTCGCCCTGGGCCTGCTGCTGCGCGCTGGCGGCGGCCAGGGCCTGTTCCACGCGGTCGACCAGCAAATTGTCCTGAAAGGGTTTTTCGAGAAAATCCCAGGCGCCGTTCTTCACGGCGGCCACCGCCATACCCACGTCGCCATGCCCGGTGAGAAACAGCACCGGCCACGGACAGCCCAGCTGCGTGAGCTTTTCAAACGTGTTCAAGCCCGAGAGCGGCTCCATGCGGATGTCCATCAACACCACGGCATGGCCCCAGTCGTCCTGGCGCACCGCGGCGGCCTTGAGGAAGGCGGGGCCGCCGTCCCAGGCGGCCGTGCGGTAGCCGCGCGAGTCGAACAGCCAGGCCAGGCCATCGCGCACGTCCGGGTCGTCGTCAACGATGTGGATGGCAACGCGGTTCATGGGGTCTCCTGCAGTGAGGGGCTGGTGGGGGCGCCGTCCAGCGGCAGCCAGACGGTAAAGCGGGCGCCGCCCAGGTCGGCGTCACGCGCCACCTCGATACGGCCATGGTGCGCCTCGACGATGGAGCGGCAAATGGCCAGGCCCATGCCCATGCCGCCGTCCTGGGTGCTGAAAAAGGCATTGAAGATGTGCTCGTGGTCTTCCTCGCTCACGCCGGGGCCGCTGTCGGCCACACACAACTGCGCCATGCGGGGTTCGGTGGCCGCCTGCACCCAGACGCGCACCTGTCCAGGCTGGTGGGCTCCCCGGGCAGCCCAGCCCAGGGCGTTGGCAACCAGGTTGGTTACCACATGCTCCAGCAACAGGCCGTCGGCCTGCACCCACACCGCGCCCCGGGGGGACAGCGCCTGCAGGGCCACACTGGGCGGGGGCGTCTGCGTGGCCACGCAGCGGCGTACAAAACTGGTCAGATCAAAGCGCTGGTACGACAGCTCGCGCTGGCGTGCAAAGGCATTCACGCGCTGGATGATGCCCCCGGCCTTGTCCGAGAGGCGGGCCATGCGGGCCACCACGGGCGCCACATCGTCCAGGGCAATGCTGCGGTCGCGCAACCGGTTGAGCAGGCCGTTGGCAAAGCTGCTCAGTGCGCCCAGGGGCTGGTTGAGCTCGTGCGCCAGGGTCGAAGCCACCTCGCCGATGGCGACCAGGCGGCCTGAGGCCTCCAGCTTTGCCTGTTGCAGCGCGGCCAGCCGCTGGGCGCGCTTGCGCTCGCTGATGTCGAGCACAGAACTCATCCAGCCGACCTGTTCGCCCCGTGCGGTGGTCAGCGGCGATTCGTGGATCAGCACATCCACCAGGTGGCCGTCCCGGTGCTGGAACTGCACCTCCAGGCCTTCGTCACGGGTGCCCTGGGCGATCACATCGCGGTGCAGCACGCCCAGCTCTCCGGCTTGGTGTGCGGGCCAGTAGGGCATGGGCGCTGACTGGCCCACCAACTCAGTGGCGCTGTAGCCCACCATGCGGCAAAACGCCTCGTTCACATACAGCACCTTGCCATTGCGCGCCCAGGCACGCAGGCCAATGGTGACGGAGTTTTCCATGGCCGTGCGCAGTACCACCTGCGCCTGCAACAGCGCCTGCACATGCTGGCGCTTGCCAATGTCGCGCCGCAGGGCGAGCAGGCTGACCAGCATGCCCAGCAAAAACAGCAGCGCAACCAGCAAAAAAATTCGCGGTACCGTCGCGGGCTGGGTGTCCAGCGGGGCTACTTCCACAAAAAGGTCGGTGCCCGGCAGGTTCATCGGCGCCAGGTAGGTGCTGGGGCCATCCGGTTCGGCGGCGGAGGCGTCGGCGCCATCCGTCACCAGCCGCACGCGGTGGCTCTGGTGGAACCAGGGGGGCACCAGCCCTTGCACGCAGGCATCCATGGCCAGTGCGGCCACATAGTTGCCCACAAAAAGGCCACGCTCAAAAAATGGCACGGTCAGCCAGACGGTGTCGGTCTGCGTACCATCGGCCTGGCGCATGGGCCCGGCGTAGGCGGACCGGCGCAGGCCTGCGGCAATGTCGAGCATGCTCGACAGTGCCTCGGCATTGGCCGGGTGGGCCTTGCTTTCGGCGCGCCAGCGGGCGGGCAGGCCTTCGGGCCCTGCAGCCTGCCAGCCGTGCCAGAGGATGGCGCCCGGTGCATTCCACAGCAGTCCGCCCTGCATGGTGGGCTGCACGTGCGGGGCGCGGGGAAGGGGTATCACGGCCTGGCGCGCCAGCACCAGCAAGTCTTCTTCGAGGCGGTTGAAATGAAAGCGCACGCTTTGCTCCAGCCACTGGCCATCGGCCACGCGCCGCCGTTCTTCTTCCTCGTTCTCGAAGGCATTGAGGTACAGCACCAAAGCCACCACCGATGCCACCACCAGCAGCAAAAAGCCCAGCATCCACCAAAGCGCACGGCGGTTGCGTGGGGCCTGGCCGGGCAGCGTCTGCTGCAGCAGGGCAAAGTCCAGGGGTTGTGGATCGGGCAAGGGTTGCATCGGAGTGGGGTTGGCGCGCGCCAGCCGTAGCATAGCGACCATGGGAACGATCGACACACAGGCTCCAGGCTTCAAACGCCGCCGCATGCTGCACGGGCTGGCGGCTGCGGCGGGCTCGGCTGCCGGGCTGGCACGTGCCGCGCCTGCGGGGCTGACGATCCGGCTCTCGCACGTGGTCGCCGAGGAAACGCCCAAGGGCCTGGCGGCGAATCGGTTCCAGGCACTGGTGGAGGAACGCTCGGGCGGGCGCATCGCGGTGGTGGTCTACCCCGATGCGCGCCTGTATGGTGACCATGACGAAATGCAGGCCCTGCAACTGGGCGCCGTGGAGATGCTGGCGCCTTCGCTGTCCAAGTTCGGGCGCATCGGCTTCCCTGAGTTCGAGCTGTTTGACCTGCCCTACCTTTTTCCGGATCTGGCCAATGTGCGGCGCATTACCCAGGGCGCCCTGGGGCAGCGCATGCTCGACCGGCTGGCGCGCCAGCGGCTGGTGGGGCTGGGCTTCATGGACAACGGGTTCAAGCACATGAGTGCCAACCGTCCCTTGCTGGAGCCAGCCCATTTTGTGGGCCTGCGCATGCGCATCCAGGCCTCGCGCGTGATTGCGGCGCAAATGCGCGCCCTGGGCGCACGGCCGGTCACGCTGGCTTTCAGCGAAACGCGCCGGGCCCTGGCTGCGGGCGTGGTCGATGGCACGGAAAACCCGATCTCCAATTTCTGGACCCAATCCATGCACGAGGTGCAGACCGACCTGAGCCTGACGCAGCACGCCTACCTGGGCTACGCCTTCGTCGCCAACCAGCGTTTCTGGGAGTCCATGTCCGTGCCCGACCGCACCTTGGTCAGTGAGGCGCTGCGCGAGGCACTGCACTTTGGCAACCAGATTGCGGACACCCAGAACGACAAGGCCCTGGCCGCCCTGCGCGAGGCGGGGGGCACGCGCATCCATGTGCCCACATCGGCGCAAATGGCCCTGATGC
>JAANMW010003696.1_pt1 | contig 11436 bp, 12 predicted proteins | sample 7279671 | NCBI WGS metagenome assembly JAANMW01 (sample SAMN14094541, study PRJNA606508) | bioreactor metagenome | isolation source: A lab-scale SPAN reactor treating ammonium-rich wastewater day 247 | place: Ireland: Galway | collected 2017-09-19
TGTGAATTATCAAAAACAGGAGGCCAATGTAGTGAAGACTTTCGCCCTTATCGCTATCAAGAACGCGGTTTTGCCTATCAAACTGCGGAAGTTGGGCTAGGATGGTGCATGGCACCTGATGCGCCGCACCCGGCTGAGGATTCCACCATGGCAAGGCAACGACCACTGATCGCGCTGGCAATCTGTATCCTGATCGCCTTCATGCCCGCCGTCATCGGCGCCGGCTTCCGGCCGGGGCCATGGTATGTCGCCCTGGACAAACCCTCCTGGACGCCGCCCGGCTGGGTGTTCGGGCCGGCCTGGACAGCGCTCTACCTGCTATCCGGCCTGGCCCTGTGGCGGCTGTGGCGGCAGGCGGGACCGCGGTCTGCCCCGGGGGCGTGGGCCTTGTTCTTCCTCGCGCTCGTCTGCAACGCCGCCTGGTCGCCGACCTTCTTCGGGCTGCACCGGATCGGCCTGGCGATGGTCGTCCTGATCTGTCTGTGGGTCGTGCTGGCGATGACGATCGCCGCGATTGGCCGCCGGACCGTCTCCGGGGCCATACTGCTGGCACCCTACCTGGCGTGGGTCACCTTCGCGGGCACGCTGAACTTCGGGGTCTGGTGGTTGAACCGTTAGGGACGACGGCATGGCCGACCACCCCACGATACTCTGGTTCCGACGAGACCTTCGGCTGGCAGACAACCCGGCCCTAGCAGCCGCCTCGCGTCGGGGCCGGCCCGTCGTGCCGGTCTATGTACACGATCCGGAAGCGGATCAGCGTTGGCCGGCCGGGGCCGCCTCTCGCCTGTGGCTGCATCATGCCCTGAAGGCGCTGGACCAGACGCTGCGGCGCCGTCGCCTGCACCTGGTGCTCCGCGCAGGACCCACACGGGCGGAGCTGGACCGGCTGATCGATCAGACCGGCGCAGACGCGGTCTACTTCAACCGCCTTTACGAGCCGTCCCGGTTCGAATCGGACGTCGAGTTGGAGGCCGATCTGCTGGCCAGGGGCCTGGACGTGCGGACCTTCAACGCGTCGCTGCTGTTCGAGCCGGAGGGGGTGCTGACCCGGCATGGCGAGCCGTTCCAGGTGTTCACGCCTTTCTGGAAGGCGTGCCTTCGCGCGGGGTTCCCGGCCACGGGCCCCGAGGCTATGCCCCTGAGGGCGCCGCGGTCCTGGCCGGCTGGACTGGCACCGGACGATCTGAAACTCCGCCCGCGTCACGCCTGGGCCGACAGGCTCGCGGATCCCGGCGCGGCGGGAGACCTGACCGCGGGCGGTGCGGGACGGCGGTTGAAGCGGTTTGTGGCGGAAGCCCTGGCCGGCTATGAGTCCGGCCGGGACTTCCCGGGCGAGGATGGCACCTCGCGGCTCTCCCCATACCTTCATTTCGGCCAGGTGAGCCCGCGGCAGGTGCTTGATGAGGCTTTCGGCCGGCGGGAAGGCGGCGCGGACGGGGCAGGGCGCCGGGCCGCGGACGCGTTCGCCCGCCAGCTCGGCTGGCGGGAATTCGCCGCCCACCTGCTTTACCACTTTCCGCGGACGGCTGAGGCGCCGCTGCGGGTTGAGTACGACCGCTTTCCCTGGCGTGACGACCCGGAGGCGTTGGAGGTCTGGCGGCGCGGGCGGACCGGGTATCCCTTTGTGGATGCCGCGATGCGCCAGTTGTGGCAGACCGGATGGATGCACAACCGGGCGCGGATGGTCGCCGGCTCGTTCCTGGTCAAGCACCTGTTGCTGCCCTGGCAGGTCGGGGCTGAGTGGTTCTGGGACACGCTGCTGGATGCGGACCTGGCCAACAACACCCTGGGCTGGCAGTGGGTCGCGGGGTGCGGGGCCGACGCCGCGCCCTTCTTCCGCATCTTCAACCCGGTCCGCCAGGGCGAGCGGTTCGACCCTGCCGGTCGCTACGTTCGCCGCTGGGCTCCTGAACTGGCGGCCCTGCCGGCCGAGTGGCTCCACCGCCCCTGGGAGGCGCCCGGGTCCGTGCTGTCAGCCGCGGGCGTGGTCCTGGGCACAGACTATCCTGCCCCGATCGTCGATCACGCCCGGGCCCGCGCCCGGGCACTGGAGGCCTTCGCCCGGATGCGATCCGCACGTGCGACCGTTCGCGGATGAGGTTCGGTGCGGAGCCATCCCATTCCGCCGACCCACTACTACCGAAGCGGGCTCTAACTCAACCGGGCGGGGCGGCTGGCCGATGACCTGCGATGTGGAAGGGGATCATCGCACCGTCGGAGGGGCCAGCGTGAAGATCAAGTGCCTGTGCCCGAACTGCTGCTTTCCGGTCACCGTGGTGGGGCTGCGGTCGATCGGCTGGGTCGCCTGCACCAAGTGCGGGCACGTGTTCAAGGTCGCCGACTCGGCCGAGAAGAGCGGCCGCAGATCGAGCCTTCCGGGCAGCACCCCGCACCTCGGTCTGCGTCCCTGAGGGGGCGGCATGCAGGCGCCGCCGCGCTGGGGGCAGCGCCCGGGCTCGGCCATGCCTGGCCCCGCGCGGGACATCGCACCGTTTGACAAGGTCCGCAAATCGCCGTACAAGTCAGGAATCCGTCCGACGGCCGGACCGTTCCTCGGTAGGGGACGCGGCCGGGACGCGAATTCACCGGAGACCTCACATGGCCAAGGCAAAGCTGCCGGACGGCAAGGCGCTGGAAGTGCCCGACGGGGCGACCCTGCGGGACGTGGCCGCCAGGATCGGACCCCGTCTGGCCGACGCCGCACTCGTCGCGAAACTGGATGACAAGCTGGTCGACCTGAACACCCCGCTGACCGGCGAGCACGAGGTGCGCATCATCACGCCCAGGGATCCCGAGGCCCTGGAGGTGCTCCGCCACTCGACGACGCACGTGATGGCCCAGGCGGTCCGGCGGCTCTTCGGCGACCAGGTGCAGTACACCATCGGACCGGCCCTGACCGACGACTTCCAGTACGGCTTCTACTACGACTTCGACCTGCCCGAGGGCGTTTCGATCAGCGAAAGCGACCTGGGCCGCATCGAGGACGAGATGCGCCGGATCGTCGCCGAGAAGCTGCCGATCGTCCGCCGGGTCGTCCCGGCCGACGCGGCCGAGGCCGAGCTCCGCGACCGCCACCAGCAGCGCTACAAGCAGGAGATGATCGAGGACCTGAAGCGCCTGGAGGGGGTCGAGGCCCTCTCGCTCTATCAGCAGGGCGAGTTCCTGGACATGTGCCGCGGGCCGCACCTGCCCGACACCGGGCGGCTGGCCGCCTTCAAGCTGCTGGCGACCGCCGGCGCCTACTGGCGCGGCGATGAGAAGAACAAGCAGCTCACCCGCATTTACGGCACGGCGTTCTTCGCGCCGCAGGACCTGGAGGCGCACCTGGCTCGCATCGAGGAGGCCCGGCGCCGCGACCACCGGCGCATCGGACGGGAGCTGGAGATCTTCACCTTCGACGACGAGATCGGCCCTGGCCTGCCGCTGTGGCTGCCCGCGGGCGGCGTGATCATCGAGGAGCTGGAGAGGCTGGCCCGCGAGACCGAGGCGGCGGCCGGCTACGTCCGCGTCCGCACGCCGCATGTGACCAAGGCAGACTTGTTCATCCGCAGCGGCCACCTGCCCTACTACGCCGAGAGCATGTACCCCCCGATGGAACTGGAAGGGGTAAAGTACTACGTCAAGCCGATGAACTGCCCGTTTCACCACAAGATCTTCGCCAGCCGCACGCGCAGCTATCGCGACCTGCCGCTGCGGCTGGCCGAATACGGCTCGTGCTACCGCTACGAGAAGAGCGGCGAGCTGACCGGTCTGCTGCGGGTCCGCTCGATGCAGATGAACGACGCCCACATCTACTGCGCCGAGGACCAGTTCGAGCAGGAGTTCATCGCCGTCACCCGCATGTATGAGTACTACTTCAAGCTGTTCGGCATCGATCGGTACGTGATGCGGTTCAGCACGCACGGCAAGGCGGGGCTCGGAAAGAAGTACGTGGATAACGAGCGCCTGTGGCTGAAGACCGAGAGCATGGTCCGCGACACCCTGGTCCGCAACCAGGTGCCGCACGTGGAGGTGGCCGACGAGGCCGCCTTCTACGGTCCGAAGATCGACGTGCAGATCTGGAGCGCGGTCGGGCGGGAGTTCACCCTGGCAACCAACCAGGTGGATTTCGCCGTGCCGGGGCGATTCGACCTGAAGTTCATCAACCGCCACAACGCCGAGGAAACGCCGCTGTGCATCCACCGCGCCCCGCTGAGCACCCACGAGCGGATGATCGGGTTCCTCATCGAGCACTACGGCGGGGCGTTCCCCCTGTGGCTGGCCCCGGTCCAGACGGCGGTGCTGCCGATCTCGCAGAAGACCAACGACTACGGGCGGCGGGTGGCGCAGCGCCTGGTCGCGGCCGGCCTGCGGGCCGAGCTGGACGACTCCTCCGACAAGGTCGGCGCCAAGATTCGCCGGGCGACGCTGTCCAGGACGCCCTACATGCTCGTGGTCGGTCCGAAGGAGGCCGAGTCCGACACGGTCAGCGTCCGCGAGCGGTCGGCCGGCGACCTGGGCTCGATGCCCTTGGAGGAGCTGACCGCCCGGCTGACCGAGGAGGCCCGCACGCGATCCTTGACCAGCCTGCTGGTCCCCGCCGCCGGCGCCCCCGTTTAGTCGCCGGCCCGAAGGGATGCGTGTCGCCCCCTGGACGCCTTCGAGTCATTGAGCGTCCCCCGCCGCTGGGGTATCCTGATTGACGAGAACAGGAGCAGACCCATGAAGCTGCGGATTCTGATCGAACCGGACGAGGACGGAGTTTTCGTGGCCACCTGCCCGACCTTGCCCGGGTGCATTTCCCAGGGCGAGACCCGCGACCAGGCGCGAGCCAATATCATCGACGCGATCAAAGGCTACCTGGCCAGCCTTCGAAAGCACGACGAGCCGATTCCGCCGCCGATCACCGAGGACATCGTCGAGATCGACGTATGAGCAAGCTGCCGGTGATTTCCGGGTAGGCTGTCGTCAAGGCGCTGGCCAGCGTTGGCTACGAATTGGATCATCAGACGGGGAGCCACATGATCTTGCGGCGCGGCAAGCCGCCCCATCGTCGGTTGAGCGTGCCTGATCACAAGGTTGTTGCCAAGGGTACGCTGCGCGCCATCATTCGCGACGCCGGACTGACGGTGCCGGAATTCAATCGCCTGCTGTAGTGAACGGCGGACCGGGCGGGTGAGGGGTTTGGCTTGACGGAAACGAACCGTCCAGGACAAGAGGCTGAGCATGATCTCCGGCATTCTGGAAGAGATGACCATCGAGGATGTGCGGGCCCTTTCGCCCAACGTCGCCATCGTCCCCTGCGGGTCCACCGAGCCGCACGGCCCGGCGCTGCCCTACGGCACCGACAGCTTCACCATCACCGCCATCGCCCGCAACGCCACCCGCCAGGCTAACGCGGCCGGCGGGCGGGTCGTCTGCTATCCGACCCTGCCGATCACCCTGAATAACAACTTCAAGGCCTTCCCCTTCGCCCTGCGGGTCAGCGTGCCGACCTTCATGGCCACGCTGGTCGACATCGTCGATCAGGCCTGGGCCGACGGCGTGACCCGCGTGGTCATCGCCAACGGCCACGGCGGCACGACCGACGCGATCCGCACGGTCCTGCGCGACCTGGCCGGGCGGACCGAGGGGCCCTTCGTCTGCACCGTCAACGGCTGGGGCATGGCCGAGGACTCGGTCAAGGCGACCAACGTCGAGGCTGTCTCCGACCACGCCGGCGAGGGCGAAAGTTCGCTCCAGATGTTCCTGCACCCGGACCTGGTCCGCGCCGACAAGCTGGCCGACAACCCGCGGAACCCGCCCGCCGTCGCCTGCCTTCGCGGCGACAAGGTCCACTTCGTCCGCCCGTGGCACCTCTACGTGCCCGCGTCGGCCGGCGGCGACGCCCGCAAGGCGAGCGCCGCCAAGGGCAAGGCCCTGATCGAATCGGCGTCCAGGGTGATCGGAGGCATCCTGCTGGAACTGAGCCAGGCGCCGGAGTCGGCGACGTTTCCGTACTGAGACCGATCCTGGTCTCTTGGAGACTCCACAATGCCAATCGAAAAGGAAGTCGAGCGGAAAGTAGCGGAGTATCTCAGGTCGGACCGATCCGCGGTCCGCAGGCGGTACGAGGAGCTTTTCGGCGCGACCGAACCGACCGTTGGGGCGACCCCGCCTGCTGCGGAAGACTTGGCGGATGAAGATCTGGAGAGGTCCAGCCCATCGAGACGTGCATCGGGAACATCTCTGGAGGAGGAGTTCTCGGGGGTCCTGACAGATATGGGGTTAATGAAGCCCGTGGAGAACATGGTCCGCGAGGGCTGGGTCGGCGTGCATGAGTTGGATCGGCCCATCGCGCTGCATCACCTTGCGTTTGCCGGGCGAGATTCGTCGACGGAATGCTATCAGCTCGAGGGACTCGCCCTCTTCCTTGGTGTGCCTGTCGCTTCACACATTATGCATACCTACTACCCGGATGCAATATTTCCGATTGATCTGGGGATACACTACGACAAGTTGCGGATGGTCCTCCAAGCTTTCGGGATCACCTACGACGACGTAGAGGAGCCACTTCCGGCCATGGTAGCCGTGAATCTGGGGCAGGCCTTGGAGCAGTATCGCGAATCTAAGGGCCTGGAATTCTGGCAGATGTGGGCCCTCGTATACGATCTTGGGCCGCGACTCTTGCCACCGCCTCCGCCCTATCCGACCGATCCGCCGCCCTGCGTCTGGATGTCCGCAGCGCAGAGTGCGGACTTCGAAGTTGTGGACAAGCACCAGAGTACGGACCATGACATATGGTCCATCAACGCGAAGGCTCGGCGAGGCGATCTTGTTCTGATGTACAATCTCAAGCCCCGTTCCGCCATTACCGCTGTGTACCGCTGCGCTTCCGACGCCTACCGTGATCCGTTCAACTCTTCATGGACCGGCATCTGGACGCTGATCACGGACAAGATTGCGATACCTCCGGTCTCACTCAAAGAGATGCGGACAGACCCGGTCTTTCGTCATTGGGGACTGGTGAAACGCAGCTTCACGGGGCTTCTCCAGGGCCCAGTGTCCCCGGACATATGGAACCGCCTCATCGAAATCGTCGCCGCCAAGAACCCCAAAACCGGCCAACTGCTGGCCCAGTACGTCGGGGCGGTCGGCGGGGTCCGCACATTGGTCGCGAAGGATGAAGGGCTCAGCGAGGCGGAAGTGGAGGAGAGGTTCGTTGTCCCGCTCCTCGAACGCCTCGGCTGGGACATGCGGAGCAATGTGCAGCGGCAATTCGAGATGGACATCAAGGTCGGCTCCGGCCGGCCGCACCGGGCCCGGGCCGACTTTGTCGGCTACCGCGACACCCTGGGGTCGGACGCGCTGCTGGTGGTTGAGACGAAGCGGCGGATTCGGAGCGAGTCCGAACTGATGGCTGCCGTGGAGCAGTGCGAGTCCTACTCCGGGAAACTTCGCTGTGGCAGGTTTGCCGTGGCGGCGCCGGAGGCCGTCTGGGTCTACGACCTGCGTTTTCCAGGGCAGAGCCGCCTGCGATTGCACGCGGACTTGGCCGCAGGGATTTCCCCGGACCTGATTGAACGACTCGCCCCGCACCTTGGCTTCGCGACCCTGCGGACGGAAAGGAACGGTTAGGGCCAGAGGCATTAACCGCGAACGGTCCGGTCCGCTGCTTTCGCGTTCGTTGGCGTCCATTTGCGGTTAGGCTTCTCCCTCTGAATCGTGTGCTATCCGTGCCATCGGTGGTTCAGTTTCTTCGAATCGATCGCCTGGAGCAGCGATGTCCGTTCGATTCCATGCCGGGTTGATGCTGGGGTGCATGTTGGTTGCGGGGGCGGGGGCGGCCGGGGGAGACTACTACTGGCTGACGTGGCACGTGCCGCTGACGCCCGAGGAGGCCGGACCCGCCAAGATGTGTTTCTGGGTCTGCGCCGCCGTCCTGGCCGGCGGGGTGATCGGTTCGCTGCTGTTCGCGTGGCGGGCGGTGCGGGCGGCCGGCGGCTTGCGGATCGGCTGGACCGCGGTCGCCCTGCTGTGGATCGCCGTCCTGGCCGGCGGCGTGCTCGCGGTGGACGGCTGCCACTGGTCACTGCGGATCGCCCGCCTGCCCAGCATGGACGACCTGCCCGTGTCGGCGGACGGCTACGAGATCGAGAAGTTGCCCTTTGCGTTCACCGCCAGCTTCGTCCGCGGACGCGACGCCTATTTCAGCAACGCCGCCGGCGAACTGCTGCGGGCCGACGACGCCGACCCGGCCGGCACGCTGCGGGTGGCGGGCCTTCACGGCATCGGCGGGTCCCTGGTGCTCCACGTCAGCGGGCGCGGCACGATCTTCGTCTCCGGGCGGGGCGGCTTCGCCCGCTCCGACGACGGCGGGACCGCCTGGACCCGCCCACTGGGCGACTGGAGCTGCTGGCGGATGGCCGAGGACCCCCGCAGCGGGGCCTTGTTCGTGGGCACCTACGTCTGGCCGAAGGACCTGGAACGCCCGGCCAGCCTGTTCCGCAGCGACGACGACGGCGCGAGCTGGCAATTGCTGTGGCGCGACCCGCGGCTGCACCACGTCCACGCGATCGCCGTGGACTCGGACACTGGGCGGCTGTTCATGTCCACGGGCGATTCGCCGCCCAAGGGCCACGGCTTCTCCGACGACGGCGGGCGGACGTGGACCTGGCTGATGACCGGGGGCAAGCAGGCCCACGCCGACGTCGGCCTCAGCCGGGATTTCGTCTTCTGGGGTTCCGACGATCGCCTGGGACGGATCCTCCGCAGCCCGCGCGGGGACCCGGATGCGGGGCGGACGCTCATTTCGGCCCGCCACCACAACATCTGGTTCCTCGTCACTGACGCCGATCAGGTCTACGCCGGGACGTTTTGCGAGTTCGCGGAGGACGTGGGGCCGATCCTGGTCGCCTCCCGCGACCAGGGCCGCACCTGGCAGAAGGTGCTGAACGGACGGGACCTGGTAGGGGGCGCCCGCGCCCTGGACGCCAGTTCGCGCCGGCTCAGCGACGCCGGGTGGCTCTATTTCACCGTGGGCGGCAGGCAGGGCTGCCGCGTCCGCCGGGTCCGCTGATCGGCGGCGTTGGGGGGCTTGGCCGGCTTGGGACCCCGCGTGGTCCCGCGGCCGGGCGGGGAGGGGGGGCGCAAATTGGTATTGACCCGGACCGGCGGCGCTAGTAGCATAGTCCCAGTCGGAAGGTGCGGATGCCCGCACAAGATGGAGCGCGGGCGGTTCCGCTGGACGGTGGGATTCCCTTGGACCTGGGAGGGAGCCATTACCAAAGGCTTGCGAACGAATGAGCAGATCCGGATTTCACCGGTTCGGCTCATTGACGAGAACGACGATCAAGTCGGTATCGTGGAGACCGCCGAGGCCATCCGAAAGGCTCGAGAAATCGGCATGGACCTGGTGGAGGTGGCCCCCAACGACCGCCCGCCCGTTTGCCGGATTATGGACTACGGCAAATGGAAGTATCGTCAAAACAAGAAGGAACAGAAGGCCAAGCACCGCCACCATGCCCAGCAGCTTAAGGAAGTGCGATTGCGGCCAAAGACGGACGTGCACGACCGGGACTACAAGATCAAGCACGCCCGCAGTTTCCTGGAGGCCGGCGACCGCGTGCAGTTCACCATGCTCTTCCGCGGGCGCGAGATGGCCCATCAGGACCTGGGCCTCCAGCGGATGCGCGAGATTGCCGCCGGGCTGGTCGATGTCGCCAAGGTGGAGATCATGCCGCGGATGGCCGGTCGGCGGATGACCATGACCGTCATGCCGCTGAAGAAGGGCGGCGTGAAACCCGGCGAACTGCTGCCCGCCTCCGGGGGGGCGGGGCCCGACGCGGACCAGGCGACGGTGTCGGCCGCCCCGGGCAGTCCGCCCCCGATGGTTCAGCCCGGAGCGCCGCCGGCCCCGGCGACGGGCTGACGGAGCGGCCGGCGGCGGCGAAGCAATGGGATCCTGACAGGTGTTGATGCCGGGTCATTTCCGGGCCCGGCGTCATTTGTTGTGAAGAGGCAAGCGAGTCCATCAATGCCGAAGATGAAAACGCACAAGGGCGTCGCCAAGCGGTTCAAGGTGACCGGCACGGGCAAGGTCAAGCACCACCGTCCGGGCAAGAGCCACCTGCTCAGCGTCAAGAGCGGCAAGCGCAAGCGCCACATGCGCCGCCCCCTGGTGGTCAGCCTGTCGGCGTTCTCCAAGAAGCTCAAGCGGATGCTGGGGGAGAGTTGAGTCCGCCCGCGCGGACGGACCACCGCCCGCGATTGAGGCCGGACCGGTCGACCCGGTCCAAACGGACGTCTCGAGGAATCAGCCATGCCCAGAGTCAGGCCGGGCGCCTCCCGGCAGCAGCGACACAAGCGAGTCAAGCGGCAGGTCAAGGGCCAGTACGGCATCCGCAAGAGTTCCTGGCGGCACGTCAAGCAGGCCAACATGCGCTCGCGCCAGCAGCGCCGCCGGGGACTGCGCCAGAAGAAACGCGATTACCGCCAGTTGTGGATCACGCGGCTGTCGGCCGCCTGCGCCGCGCGGGGCGTTCGCTACAGCCAGTTGATCGCCGGTCTGGCCAAGGCCGAGATCGTCCTGAACCGCAAGATGCTCAGCGAACTGGCGATCCTCGATCCGCCGGCCTTCGACGCGGTGGTCGAGCAGGTCCGCGCGTCCGGCGGGTAGCGGCGATCGACTTCGCTCATGCAGGCAGGCGCCAGCCCCGGGCCGAACGCGGTCCGGGGCTGAGTGTGCATGCCGGACCGGACGGCCCGACCGGCGACGGAATGCGAATGGACGGAATGCTGGACCAGATTGAACAGGTGCGTGCCGAGGCCCGTGCGGAGCTGGCGGGCCTGCGCGACGGGCAGGCCCTGGAGCAGTGGCGGATACGCTTCCTGGGCAAGAGCGGGCGGGCCCAGGCCCTGCTGCGCGGGCTGGGCAACCTGCCGGGCGACCTGCGCCCCTCCGCCGGACAGGCCGCCAACGCCCTCCGCCTGGAGCTTCAGCAGGCCTTGGAGCGGAGGCGTGCCGAGCTGGAATCGGCCGGTCCCGCGGCCGCCGACCGCCCCGCCCCCGACGTGACCCTGCCCGGCGAACCCCTGCGGCTGGGCCGCGAGCACCTGATCAGCCGGACCACCGCCGACCTGTGCGAAATATTCGGCCGGATGGGCTTCGACATCGCCTACGGACCGGAGGTCGAGGACGAGTTCCACAACTTCGAGGCGCTGAACATCCCGCCGGCCCACCCGGCCCGCGACCCGCTGGACAACTTCTACCTGGACCCCGCCCGTCTGCTGCGCAGCCAGACCTCGACGGTGCAGATCCGGGTGATGGAGAGCCAGCCGCCCCCGGTGCGGGTGATCGCCGTCGGGCGGGTCTATCGCCCCGATGCCGTCGACGCCCGCCACCACGTGATGTTCCACCAGGTCGAGGGGCTCTACGTCGACCAGAACGTCTCGATGGCGGACCTGAAGAGCTGC
>JAANMW010003697.1_pt1 | contig 11435 bp, 14 predicted proteins | sample 7279671 | NCBI WGS metagenome assembly JAANMW01 (sample SAMN14094541, study PRJNA606508) | bioreactor metagenome | isolation source: A lab-scale SPAN reactor treating ammonium-rich wastewater day 247 | place: Ireland: Galway | collected 2017-09-19
GGATGAACAGCACCTCGAAGGAGAGACGGTCGAGCAGGTCCTGGAGGAAATTCCCTTTGCGTGCCTGTTCAGGCAGATCCGCATTGGTGGCTCCGATGATGCGCACCTCCACCTGCACCTGGCGGGATCCGCCGACACGCTCGAAGGATCCGTATTCGACCACACGCAGAATCTTCACCTGGGTTTCAAGCGGGATGCGCGCCACTTCATCCAGGAACAGTGTGCCGCCATGGGCCAGTTCGAACCTCCCCTGGCGTTTTTTTCCCGCACCCGTGAAGGCCCCTTCTTCATGGCCGAACAGCTCGGATTCAATCAATGTCGGGGGGAGAGCCGCACAATTCAGAGCCACCAGGGGAGCCTGCCAGCGTGGGGACAAGGCATGCAGGCGGGCTGCCGCCAGCTCCTTTCCGGTTCCCCGTTCTCCGATGATCAGAACCGGGCGATTGACACGCGCTGCACGCGACAGGAGGCCCTGGAAAGTCCGGAATGCCTCGGATCGCCCGATCGCTTCGATTCGAGGGGGGGGTGTGGCGCTGGGTGTTCTCCCTGTTTCTGCCATTTCGCTTCCTCGCGGGGTTGAATGTCTTTCGAATAAGCCCGGGTAAGTGTAATACGCCACATCGTGGTGGATAATCCCAATTTTACATCCACACAAAATCTTCTGTTATTCCTCAATCTCTATGCATCCCTCTGATTCTACAAGGCTTAAACACAATCAATCAATCTGGCACAGATGCTGTTTTAGTGATTGGAAACGGCTCCTAATGAAAGGATGAGAAACATCAGATGAGATACTGGCTCGACACATCGATTGGTGAGTGGGGCATAGTCAAGCATCAGGAAGCGAATGAGGTGGACCTTCCTGCATCCCCCTCGATTACACTTCTCCGGAGAAACCATCAGGGACCCTTGATTATGGAACGCGAAGTTTTTCTTCGCCTGTATGAGACACTGGAACGGCTCTCGATGACACCAGATTATTCGCCGGTCTTTCCAACACCGAAAAACTGAAATATCCGAAAGCGGTCTGTGATCCCTTTCGAAACGATTGAACACAGGAGGAAAAATAAAATGGCCATCTTCTCAAGACTTCGGGATATCATCAGCTCCAATATCAATGCCATGCTGGACAAGGCGGAGGATCCGGAAAAGCTGGTATCCCTGATGATCCAGGAAATGGAAGACACTCTGGTCGAAATCCGCGCCAGCTGCGCGGGATCGATGGCGACCCGCAAGAAGATTCTCCGCCAGCTGGATGAATGCCGCACCCGCGCCACACGCTGGGAGGACAAAGCCCAGCTGGCCCTTTCACGGGGCAGGGAAGACCTGGCGCGCGAAGCCCTGTATGAAAAAAAGCGCTACAGGGATCGTGCCGCATCGCTGGAATCGGAACTCAGCCAGTGTGAATCCATCATCGACCACTACCAGGAGGACCTGCGCCAGCTCGAGGATAAACTCGCTTCGGCCCGTGAAAAGCAGCGTGTGCTGGTGCAGCGCCACATCCAGGCACGCACCAAAAGGGTCGCCCAGGAACAGATCCGCAAACTGGACACCTCCGAAGCCTTCATGCGTTTTGAACGGTTCGAGAACCGGATCGAGCGCATGGAAGCCGAAGCCGACCTGGTCAACTTCGGAAGAAAACCCACTCTCGAAGATGAGTTCTCGAGGCTTCAGGAGGATGAGGAAATTGAAAAAGAACTCGCCTCGTTGAAAGAATCGCTCAAGACCAAAAGTGAGGCGCCTTCCTCTCCAGAAAGCCGTTGAGCGGATCAATGATGATGCCATTGGGGCACCATTCTTCTCTCTTCTTTCCTTTCTGGGTCCTCCTGATCGAAAGAAAAGAGGATGCCTCTGAAGAAGTCCGCTGGATGCGGGAAGTTTGTCATTCGATGGCATCGACCGAGGTGCCGATCGAAATCCAGGAGAGGCTTCTCCTGGAAAAAGCGAACCGGTATGGAAGGAGTCGATTCAATGCATCTTGATCCGGGGATTGTTGCAGTCGTCATGATATTCTCCATCCCTCTGGTTGCGATTATCGGCGGCCTTGGATTGGAGGCACTCAAGGTCATGAAGAAGAGCAAAGGACTGGACCAGCAGTTGACTTCTGAGGAAACCGCCACACTCCAGGAACTGCACCGTCTGGCGCTTCAGATGGAAAAGCGGATCGAAGCACTCGAAACCCTGATCATGGATCGCTCGCATCAGGCGGAATCCTCATGGTCTGAAAAGCTTCAACGTGAACCCTGGAGGAACCCCTGATGAGTTTTATTATCTTTCTTCCTCTTGTGGTGATCGGTGGCCTGGCAACTGCATTTCTTGTGGTGGGCTTCATCAAGTTGTTTTCAGAGGAAGGCCATTCCCGGCGCCCGGATGGCGATGCCGATGAGATCACAGTTCTTCGCGAAATCCAGCAGGGGCTGGATCGGATGGAGAAGCGTGTCGAAGCTCTGGAAACCATTCTGCTGGACAGGGAAATCCCTGCCAGAAGGAGCGAGACAAGATGATTCAGGCTCTGCTGTCACTGCTGATGCTGCCCTTCAGGCTGGCATTGCTGCTGATCGAGATCGTTGGCCGCACTCTGGCTCTGCTGATCGGCCTGGTGCTGTTTGGGATCGGCGCCCTGATGTGCCTGGTTCCGCCCCTGATTCTGATCGGTGCTCCCTTGTGTCTTTTGAGTGCGGTATTGGTTTTCAAAGCGCTGTAGAACAATGGTTTCCTGAGGAGGAACACGATGCAAAATCCATATCGAAATTACCCGGACCGCCCCCCTCTCTTCCGGGCGCGCAATGGAAAAATCCTGGGGGTGTGCCTGGGCATCTCCCGCCACCTCGAGATCCCGGTCAAATGGATCCGCCTGATGGCCATTCTCGGCTGCATCATGACCGGCATCTGGCCAGGGGTCGCGCTCTATGCTGTCGCGGCCCTGCTGATGAAGCCGGAACCGGTTGTTCCATTCCAGAGCGTGGAGGATGAGGATTTCTACAACACTTATGTCTCCTCACGCAGCATGGCTCTGCACCGGCTCAAGAAGACCTTTGAAAACCTCGATCGGCGAATCCGCCGCATGGAAGACATTGTCACCGCTCCCGATTACGACTGGGACAGCCGGCTGCACGAATAACGAATGCAGCGGAGGATCATCATGAACACTCATGTCACTCTCCTGGGGATTCTCTTTATCATTTCCGGGATCAAAAGACTCTTCCTGGTTGTCCTGTTAATGCTGGCCGCCGCTGGCCTCCTGGTCTTTCCAGGCATCCTGCTCGGACTTCCCTACCTTGCCTTTGGAGGCACAGCCCTGGTGGGTGTTATCGGCGCATTTCTGGTGTGCTCGAATGTCTTCCTGGGGATCCTGGATATCCTGTGCGGATATGGGCTGATCGAACGGAAAAAATGGGGAAGAATCCTGGGCATCGGTCTTGGTGCAGTCAGCCTGGCCAGCTTCCCCCTGGGAACAATTCTCGGCATTTATGCCCTGTGGGTTCTCCTTCAGGAAGAAACCGATATCCTCTTCTGGAAAAGCATCTGAAGGGCGCTTTGCGATCCTGTCACAGAGATGCCTCGCCGGGGCCAGGCATGCCATCCTTCATGGAAAGATCTCCCACTGATTTTCCACCAGCTGAGGCCGGGTATTCTGAATCAGTGGTGAATGACTGCTCACAGCCTGTGGATAGATTTTCACAGCCATTGATGCATCTTGTCTGATTTGATTGAAGATAGGCCTGTGAACAATCTGGGACTAATAAAAAGTGGCAAAAAGCGGGTAAAAATCACTTGACACACTCCCGGGCCGCGCTTATTGATACCCCATTATCTTGTAGCTTTTTTTCCAGGAAACTGTCCATATTGTGTTATTAGAGGGTCAGACTGAAAACACGTTTAGCACACTGGCCAGGGCCTCAGGCAAACCCCTTGAGGATGGGCCGTGCGACCTGTTTCGACGCATTCAAAAACGGGATGGACGGATTGTCGATTTCATCCCCCGCAAAATAACCGATGCCATTTTCAAAGCCGCCCAGTCTGTTGGCGGCAAAGATTACCGGCGTGCCGAAACCCTCACCGAATATGTCATCCTCGAGCTGGCGAACCAGTTCCAGGAAAAAACAATCCTCCTGAACATCGAGCAGATTCAGGACTGCATCGAACGTGTCCTGGTGGAGAAAGGCCATTACCGGACCGCACGCGCCTTCATCACCTACCGGAATGAGCGTGCGCGACGCAGAGCGCTCAAAGGCGAGCTGCTGATCCCGTGTGAGCTGTTTGATGGAACCGGCTCCCTCCAGACTGTTTCGGTTTCCACCTCCCAGGGCGACAGCATCCGCTGGGATCGTGAGAAAATTGTCAAAGCCCTGGTCCGGGAAACCAACCTTCCCTATGAAGAAGCGCGCAAGGTCAGCTACGCAGTCGAACTGGAAATTGTCCACTCCAAAATTTCCCACCTGACATCCCCCCTTATCCGTGAGCTGACGAATGCCAAGCTGCTTCAGATGGGGTATGAAAACGAGAGGCGGCTCCATGCACGGCTCGGGCTGCCTGTTTATGATGTCGAGCAGCGCCTGCTGGGGCGTGATGCGGCCCGTTACCCGGGCACAGTCGAGAGCGAAATCCTGTGCCAGTTCGCACTGGATCGAGTCCTGCCGCTCGAAGTCTCGGAAGCGCATGGGATCCAGGATGTGCAGGTCCATGATCTCCATCTGGTTCACAAACCCCTCGAGTTGAGATGTGAACTGGATCTGCCGGAAATCGCCCCCTGGTATCAACCCGAGACTACAGGGGCCACCTCTGCCGACAGGGCCTGGTCGCATTTTCTGGCTTCCTGGGAAAATACCGAGAGCCGCCTTTTAGGGCTTGCAGGGAAACGGCTGATCTGGGAGAACACCAATGCCAGCCTCGCATTTCATGCCCAGCGATACGGAATCGAACCGGCCCAGGCAGTGCAGCAGGCCCTCGCCAAGGTCTGGAGGCTGGCGGGACAGGCGGAAAAAACGCCCGCCATCACCTGGCGCCTGGCCGACACAGTGGCTCCCAGATGGCGGGGAAAATTCATCGGCACACGCCAGCTGAGCCTTCTTCCGGAAGATGAAGTCGATGCGGCTAACCGGAGTTTCCTCCTCGAAATTCTTCGACAGGCCGCGGATACAGGGCCATATTGGATTGCCTGTGGGATGGAGTTTGAAGTTGTCCTCGCAGCCCGTGCCGGCAAGCCTCTCGACTCACTCCTGCTGGAGGCCCTGGCTGAATGCATCTCACGCTCGGTGCCTCTCAGAATATTGTTCCAGCGTGCTTCGATTGTCGGGGAAAAAGAGGAGCATCAGCCGGGTGGCCTGCTTCAGACCATCAGCCTGAATTTCCCGAGAGCGGCCGCCATCGCCGGAGGCAAGGATGAAGTCCTTGCCGAATGGCTCGAGGATCACCTCCACCGTGTGGTTGAAGCCCACCAGGCAAAGAAGGCGCTGCTGGCCAACCGCCTTAAAGCGGGCGCCCTGGCCCCCCTGCAGTCCCCCGGCAAAGCCGCCGGGCAGGATATCCCGTTCCACCTCGAGCAGTTTGTCTGTGGTGTGGGTGTCTGGGGCCTGGCTGAAATGACACGCCTGCATCTCGGCGAGTCGCCCGCGAAAAGCGATGCAGCCCTCAAGTGGCTCCTCAAACTCATGGCCCGCATCAAGCTGCGCATGAACGAGCTGGGAGACCGTCATGGCCTGCGGCTCAGGTTTGTCTCAAACCGCAGCCGGCAGGTTGTCGACAGGCTGTCTCAATCACTCCTGGAAGCGGGTTTCGACTGTGATTCCCAATCCTGTGAGAGCCTGATCGACCTCGATGCCGAAGATTCTTCAACCTGGGTTTCCGAAGGAAAAGTTCACTCCTTCTTCCCCTCAGGCCATGCGGTTCTGGGGCTGGAAGCATTAAACAGAAAAGACAAAACATTCATCCAGGAAGCAATCCAGATGGCCGCCGCTGAAACCCATCTGGGAGGCTTGACCTGGGTGGATGAGTTTTGCCGTTGCCGTCAATGCTGCGCTGTATCTGGGGAGATCGGCGCTGTGTGCAGTGTGTGTGGTTGTGAGCAGATGGTCCTGGTCGATCGCCAGGGCCAGGGAATGGTCAACCGGATCACTCGCCTCTAGGGAACAGCCCCTTCGATCGAGGTGGCTGTGAGGTGTGTGGTCGAGGATAAAAGGGGGAGACTGTGAAAATCAAAGTTTTTGGTCATGCGGGGTGTTCCCGCACAAAAGGTGCATTGTTGAAAGTTGCGCGATTGGTCAAACAGAGGAATTGGAAAGGAGAGGTCGAGCTGGTGTTTTTCGATCTCGGGACGGCGGAAGGAATGGCGGAAGCAGCTTACTGCCAGCTGGAAGGGGAAATCCCGGCGGTCTTGGTCGAGACAGACATGCCGGGCCCGGTGATCTCAGGGGAATCGCCGTCCCGGAACCGAATCAACTCACCAGCGAAAGAGGGTCGGATTCCTGTGATGACGCCCAGTCTGAACTGATCGATTTGCTCTGAGATTCGTTTCGCGCAAGGCCGATCGAAGCGCCCGGCTTCTCCCAGCCGCGCCGGGTGCTGCGAGGGGGGAGAGTGGGAACTCGGGTCCTCCTCCCACTCCCCCCGATTCGGCCCCATGTTCATTCCATGCGGGCTGAAAGATCGGCTTCTGCTGGCAGGACTTTCCCGTGAACTCCCTCAGCTTGTTTATCCAGCCATATTTTCGCTCATGTAGCGGACAACATCCTTGACCGACACCATCCCGACCGCTTTCTTTCCATCCATCAAAGGCAGGTGGCGGAATCCGGCAACTGCCATCTGGTTGAGCGCGTAGGCCAGGGTGGCATCGGCTTTCAAGGTGATTGGATTGGAGGTCATGACCGATGAAATCGGCGTCTTTTCCAGATCCAGGCCTTTCAATGCCACACGCATCAGAACATCCCGCTCGGTGAAGATCCCAACCAGCTCGTCGTTTTCGACCACACAGACCGCCCCACGGCGCTCTCTGGCCATCCTCTCGATGGCGCTCTGGATGGAATCAGCCGGTGAGGCGATGATCGGAGGGTCCGGGCGAACCTCGCCAATCCGGTCGTTCAAGACTGACCGCCGGATCGCGCATTTCGGCTCCTCATGGGCATCCAGGTTATTCGCCGGGTGATAAGACTCTTCGTCCTCTCCCGGCCTTTCGCGTCCGGATACGCTCTCCAGGGTTGCGCCTTCCTCCTCGATCACCCATGTCTCATCTCCTGCGAGAAGAGAATCCAGGTTGCCTTTGCCCTCTTTCCGTGAGACCTCCTCGATCTGTTCGGTTAACAGGTCACTGTATTCGCGTGTTTCAACACAACGGAAAACACCCATCGGCACTGGAAAATCAGGGTAGTGCATGCGTGTGAGCAGATAGGCCAGGGTTGGCTGGGCGCCCGCTTCATCGTGCACCAGCAGATCTTCCGGGGAATAATCCCGGCCCAGCTCGACAACCTCCGGATTCAGGTTATTCAAACGGATCCCCTTCTGGAGGTCCTTCCCGAAGGTCATGGGCTTGCCATGCTCCAGGTAAAGCACCCGGTCGGAGCGGAACTGCCGGTCGGTGAAATGGGCGAATGCTCCATCATTGAAAATGTTGCAGTTCTGATAAACCTCGACAAAGGAGATGCCTTTGTGGCGTGCCGCACGTTCCAGAACCATGGTCAGGTGCTGGGTGTCGATATCGATCGAGCGGGCAACAAAGGTGGCTTCCGAGGCGATCGCCACGCACAATGGATTGATCGGCTGATCGATCGAACCGTAAGGCGTTGATTTGGTTTTCTTCCCGAAATCGGATGTCGGCGAGTACTGCCCCTTCGTCAAACCGTAAATACGGTTGTTGAACAGGATGATGTTGATGTCGATATTGCGGCGTATGGCATGGATCAGATGATTCCCTCCGATCGACAGGCCATCTCCATCGCCGGTAATCACCCACACTGACAGATGGGGGTTGGCCAGCTTCACACCGGTTGCGACTGCGGGGGCACGGCCATGGATGCTGTGAAAACCATAGGTGTTCATGTAGTAGGGGAAACGGCTCGAGCAGCCGATTCCTGAAACGAACACAAAGTTTTCCCTCGGTATTCCCAGAGTGGGGACAACCTTCTGGACCTGGGCCAGGATGGAATAATCCCCGCATCCCGGACACCAGCGGACTTCCTGGTCAGAGACAAAATCCTTCCGGTCGAGTTTCAATTCGGTAATGGGCGCGGAACCGTCAACAGTCATGGTTCGATCACAACTCCCTTTTCATTCTGTGTTTTGCAGGGCGGAAAAACCGCCGGGGGGTGTCTCTCAAGGGGCCCCCTGCCCCGATTCAATCTTTAGAGATACGGCTCCACCTTCTGAATGATCTCCCGGATGGTGAAGGGTTTTCCGCGTACCTGGTTCAGGCCGATAACATCCACCAGGAAGCGCGCACGTAACAGCAATCGCAACTGGCCCAGGTTGATTTCCGGGACAATCACCTTCTCGAAGCGAGACATGATCTCGCCGAGGTCATTGGGCAGCGGATTCAGGTATCGCAGGTGGACTGTGGAGACCGATTTCCCGGCTGCCCGCATCTGCTCACCCGCCGAGGTGATCGCACCGGCGGTTCCCCCCCAGCCGACCAGCAGTACTTTCCCGCCCCGTGAATCGCCCAAAACCTCAGTTGGCGGGATATCCTGGGCAATGCGCGCCACTTTCTCCGCACGGGTGCGCACCATGAGGTCATGGTTATTGGGATCATAAGAGACATTGCCGGTGAGGTGGTGTTTCTCGATCCCGCCGATGCGGTGCTCCAGGCCTGGAGTGCCCGGGATCGCCCAGGGGCGCGCCAGGGTGTGTTCTTCTCGAGCGTAGGGTTTGAAGGTGGCGGGATCCTGGGCATAAACTGGTGTCAGGTCCGGGAGTTCCCTGTCCGAGGGAATCAGCCATGGCTCCGAACCATTGGCGATGTAACCATCGCTCAGGCAGAACACCGGGGTCATGTACCTGAGAGCGATCCGGAAACTCTCAATGATCGCCCAGAAACAGTCGCTTGGGCTTGAAGCCGCCAGGACCGGAACCGGGCACTCCCCATTACGGCCCAGCACCGCCTGGAACAGGTCAGCCTGTTCGGTCTTGGTCGGCAGGCCGGTGCTCGGACCGCCGCGTTGAACATTGATGATCACCAGGGGCAGTTCGGTCATCACCGCCAGGCCGATGCACTCGCTTTTGAGTGCCACACCCGGCCCGCTGGTTCCTGTCAGCCCGAGATCCCCTGCGAATGAGGCTCCCAAGGCCGCTGCAATGGCGGCGATCTCATCTTCCGCCTGGAATGTTTTCACACCGAACCGCTTGTAGCGTGACAGCTCGTGAAGAATTTCACTCGCCGGGGTGATCGGATAACTCCCATAAAACAGGCTGCGCCCCGAATGAACACTGGCTGCGACCGCTCCCAGCGCCAGGGCTTCGTTCCCAGTCAGGTTGCGATACCGTCCTGGAGTCAGCCGTGCTTTGCGGACCTGGTAGTGGGTCGTGAAAACCTCGGTCGTGTCGGCATAATTATACCCCGCCATCAGCGCCGAACGGTTCGCTTCCAGCAGCATGGCATTCTTTCCGAATTTGGCCTCGATCCATTTCAGGGTGTGCTCGAGCGGACGGTCGAAGATCCAGTACACCACCCCAAGCGCAAAGAAGTTTTTGCAGCGCTGCGCCTGTTTGCGGTTCAGGCCGGTTTGAAGGACCGCATTGAGTGTCAGACTGGTCAGCGGAATCGAAATGGTGCGATAGGAGGATAAACTCCCATCCTCGAGCGGGCTGACCTCATACCCGGCCTTTTCCAATCCGCCTTTATCAAAAGCGTCTTCATTGATGATCAGCAGTCCGCCCGGCTCCAGGTCCGGAAGGTTGACCTTGAGGGCTGCCGGGTTCATCGCCACCAGAACATTCGGGAGGTCTCCCGGTGTGCGGATGTCACGGCTGCTGAAGTTGATCTGGAAGCCGCTCACTCCCGGGAGCGATCCGGCCGGTGCGCGAATCTCCGCGGGATAATCCGGGAGTGTGCTGACATCGTTCCCAAAAGCCGCACTGGTGTTGGTGAACTGTGTTCCGGTCAGCTGCATCCCATCACCGGAATCACCGGCGAATCGAATGACGGCTTGATCCAATTCTTTGAGGGAAACTTTACGGCCTGCAGGGGGTTCAATTGTTTCTGTCGTACTGGACAAATCCTCTCTCCTCTTTTTCCCTTGAAAGGCTTATGCGCCTTCGGGAGATTCCATTTTCTGCTCTAAACGCGGGGGAAGGTTGAACACTTCGGTTGGAAAATGCTCCGCGATGTAATTCACGATGTTCCGCACCGCAACCACACCACAGATCTGATTCTCCTGGTCCACCAGCGGAATGTGGCGGTACCCGCCTTCCGACATGGCCTGGATGGCCTTTTCCAGGGAAGCATCCGGGCTGAGTTTTTTCGGATCGGTGGTCATGATTTCCCTGAGGGTGAAGAAGGTTTTTCCTGGCTGGCCGAGATATTTCACCAGAATGTCCCTCTCTGTGACCAGGCCGATCAGGCGCCCGTCTCTGGCAACAAGGATGCACCCGCGACCTGCTTCCTGCATCTTCTGGATGGCTTCGCTGATTGGTGTCTCTTCGGTGAGGACGATCGGATCGGGAAGCGGCAGGTGGCGGACTAACTCTTTTTTCAGTGTTTCTGCGAGCTCCATGCGGTTCAATTCCTTGTGGCGAATTATCGACAAATCGTTCTTCATTGTGGTTTTTTTTTTTCTAAATGAGAAGTCCCCCGGCATGGCTGTGCCAGCCGCTCATTCATGCAATCATCGGTTGTTAATCGGGATTCTCTCGATCGCCTTTTCCGGGAAGATCACTCGTTGATAAACAGCTTTCTCTCAAGACAGGACCCGGTCCAGAGCGCTCAGGATGCGGTCAGGCTTAAAGGGTTTGACAATGAAATCCTTTGCACCGGAAAGAATCGCTTCCTTGACCATCTTTTCCTGCCCCAGGGCACTGACCATGACCACACGCGCATTGGGATCCAGCTTCATGATCTCCCGGGTTGCCTGGATTCCATCTTTCTCCGGCATGGTGATGTCCATCGTCACCACATCCGGATTCACTTCACTGTATTTGGCGACTGCCTCGGCCCCATTGCTGGCTTCCTCGACTGTGTAACCCGCAGGGGTGAGGACATTTCTTAAAGTGACTCGCATGAAGGCTGCATCGTCGACGACGAGGACTTTCGGCATGACAGCATTCCCTCCAATGGTGAGAGATCGCTTTCGATCTCCCGAGCGGGTTCCGCTCGAACCAATTCAAAAAACTGGATTCCTGCATTCATTGGAATTCCAATCTTTATTCGATTTCATCTATTTGCATTGCCAAGGGCTTGATCGCCAAACCGCTTTAATCCGGGAAGCAGGCCCAAGGTGACTCATCGTATC
>JAANMW010003698.1_pt1 | contig 11435 bp, 12 predicted proteins | sample 7279671 | NCBI WGS metagenome assembly JAANMW01 (sample SAMN14094541, study PRJNA606508) | bioreactor metagenome | isolation source: A lab-scale SPAN reactor treating ammonium-rich wastewater day 247 | place: Ireland: Galway | collected 2017-09-19
AACCCGTTCTCGACGGGGGACCGTGCGCAGCCCGGCGCACCCAGCACCGGCACGCCGCGCGCTTTCCCGATCATAAGCAGATTCCCGGGATCAACCGGCATGCCGAAATGGTCGACCACGCCGCCGGCCCCAGTGAGAGCCGCGGGAATGACATCGCGACGATCTGCGATCGCGGATGCGCCGAACACGATGACCAGTTCGGAGCCGAGGTCGAGCATTTCCTTGATCGCGGCCGACAGCACGGACTCCTCATGCGGCACGCGTCGCTCAGCGATGATGGTCGCGCCCGCCGGCGCAAGACGCTCGGCGGTCACGCGCAAGGTCTTGTCGATCACCTTCGGCGCAAGACCGGGGAGCATGGTCGAAACGATACCGACGCGCTTGATACGGTAAGGCGCAACCCGCAACACGTCACTTCGTGCCGCCGCCACCGCGGCATCGCGCAGCTTCGCCTCAACGCCAAACGGAATCAGCTTGACGGTGGCGACCATCTCACCCTGCACGACCGGCTTGTAGGCCGGCAGCGTGGCGAACGTAATGGCCTCATCGATATTGTTGATGCGGTTGACCGCCGGGCGATCGACCACCAGCACGCCGGCCCGCGCGGCGAACAGATTGGCCCGGCCGGTAAACGCCCGCTCCACCGTGACGCCATCACCGGCAACGGCTTTCGCGACATCCGCCGCCGCCACATCCTCGGACACATCGCCGTCCTCGAGACGGACGACGACGACCTCCTTTACCCCCGCTCTGTTGAGCGCCTCAACCTCCATCGGCCCGATGATCGTGCCCTTCTTGAGCACAAACGCACCCTGCCGCAGGGTATGAACGGTAACACCGCCAACGGCGTCGTCCGGAGTAGCAGGACCAAATTTCATGCCGTGCTCGCTTTCGGCAGCCTCAGCTGCGCCGTGATCTCCGCCATGATCGCGACGGCGATCTCGGAGGGCGAGATCGCGCCGATCTCCAGACCGATCGGCGCGTGAATGCGTTCGATGCTGGCCTCGGAAACGCCCTCTGCTCTCAGGCGAACGGCGCGCTGACCGTGGGTATTCCGCGAACCCAGCGCTCCGATGTAGAAGCAGTCGCGCTCCAGCGCGTGCAATAGCGCGGGATCGTCGATCTTGGGATCATGAGTGACGGCAACGAAGGCTGTATAATGATCGATATTGAGCGGCGGCAGCGCAACGTCCGGCCATTCGGCGATCAGCCTCACGTCAGGAAACCGCTCAGGACTTGCAAATGCCGAGCGCGGATCCACCACGGTAACATCATAGCCGAGCGACCGCGCCAGCGGCGCCAGCGCCTGACCGATATGAACCGCGCCGATGATCACAAGCTTGGCTGTCGGCGCATAGACGTTCAGGAACAGATTCCGGCCCTCGACTTCGATCACGCTGCTCTTGCCCATACGCAGATGTCGTTCCAGTTCGATATGCAGCGGATCACGGGCGATGTCGGCGGCCTTCACGAGACGCTGCTCGCCATTACCGATATCGGTCACCACGATCACCGGCCTCCGCGCGGCTCGCTCGGTATTGATCGCTGAAAGGGTGGCAAGCTTCACAAGGAACGTCCGGGATCAAATGCGTCAACATACAGCAATGGCGCTACACGACTTTCTCGACAAATACCCGGATCCTGCCGCCGCATGACAGGCCGACAGTCCACGCCGTCTCATCCGCCACGCCAAACTCCAGCATCCTGGGCGCTCCGCTGGAAATCACGTCGAGCGCCTCGGTTACCACGGCGCCTTCGACGCAGCCGCCCGAGACCGAGCCCAGAAACGTACCGTCTTCGTTGACGACAAGATTCGAGCCAGCCGGACGCGGCGCGGAGCCCCAGGTTTCGATGACCGTCGCCAGCGCAACGCCTTTGTCCACCTCCGCCCAACTTTCCGCCGCCTTCAGAATATCCTCATCGCGATCGAGCATGATGCCCCTCGTTCAAGCCGCGGGCGGCACCGCGACCATGTCGTCCCGGTGCTTGAGAAAGCGCGGCAATGAGTCCCTCGATAGATGACAGATTATGCACCGGGCGAAATTCGTCAACGTGCGGCAACATCATCTTAATGCCTTGCGCCCTGGGTTCAAAGCCATCATAGCGCAATAGCGGGTTTAGCCAGATCAATCGGCGGCAGGATCGGTGCAGCCGATCCATCTCGAACGCCAGCTTGGAGTCGGCCTCCCGCTCCAGCCCGTCCGTGATCATCAGAACCATGGCGCCCTGCCCGAGCACGCGCCTGCTCCACAGCCTGTTGAAATCGTGCAGTGAGGTCGCGATCCGCGTTCCCCCCGCCCAATCCTCCACCACCGAGGAACAGGCGGCCAGCGCCTCGTCGGGATCGCACGCCCGCAGCGCGCGCGTGACATTCGTCAACCGCGTTCCGAACAGAAAGACCGAAACGTGCCCGCGCCGGTTTGTAGCGGCATGGAGGAAATGCAGGAACAGGCGGGTATAGTCGCTCATCGAGCCGGAGATATCGAGCAGGGCGACGATCGGAGCCGGCTTGTCGATCCTGCCAAGGCGATGAATATCGACAATCTCGCCCCCGGTGTGCAGCCCGCCGCGTAGCGTGCGACGCAAATCCAGCCGCAACCCTCGTGAATCGGGTCGGGTGCGGCGTATGCGCAGTCTGGCTTGCGGCAGCTTCATCTTCGCGATCATCCGCGTCACTTCGGCCAGTTCGGCTGCGCTCATCTGCGCGAAATCCTTCTTTTGCAGCACCTCCAGATCGGAGACTGAAGGCCGAATCTCCTGTCCCTCCGACGCCTCGCGCTCGCTCATGATCGCAGGCGGCGACAATGCTTCGAGAACGCGCCGGGACGCCAACGGCGGCGGTTTCCTGGCCTGGTCCAGCAGCGGTACCGGATCCAGCATGTCTTTCCCTTCCTTCGCGATGCGAAAGAAAAGATCAAATGCCTGGGCGAATATCAGCGCGTGGTCGTGGCGCGTGATAAAAACCGCCTGAAGCGTGCTGAAGACGTCCGCGCGATTGCCGATGTCGATCAGGCGCAAAGCCTTCAGTGCGTCGATGAGCGCACCGGAACCCACGGGAAGACCACAGGCGCGCAGCGTACGGGCGAAACCGGCGACATTGTCCGCGATGTGGCCGGCCGGCGAATCGAAGTGATTGATAGCCATGCGAATTCCGTCTCATGGCTCGGTGGCGGCTTCTTTCAGCAGGTTTTGCACGACGTCGCCCTGCATCCGGCCGATATCATCCTGATATTTCAGGAGCGCGCCGATCGTATCGCCGACGATCTCCGGCGTCAGCAAACGGGTATCGAGTTCGGTCAGCGCCGTCGCCCAATCGATGGTCTCGGCGACGCCCGGATTCTTGTAGAAATCCCGGTTGCGCAGCGCCTGCACGAAACCCACCACCTGCTGCGACAACGCCGCGGAGATGCCGGGCACCCGTGACCTGACGATCGCAAGTTCACGCTCGGCGGAAGGGTAATCCACCCAGTGATAGAGACAGCGGCGCTTCAGGGCATCGTGAATTTCACGCGTCCTGTTCGACGTCACGATGACGATCGGCGCCGATGCCGCCCTGACGGTGCCGAATTCGGGGATCGTCACCTGGAAGTCACTGAGAATTTCCAGAAGAAAGGCTTCGAAAGCCTCATCCGCGCGATCGAGCTCGTCGATCAGAAGCACCGGCGGGCCGCGGACGTCCGGCTCCAGAGCCTGGAGCAGCGGCCGTTTGATCAAATACCTCCCGGCGAAGATGTCGCTGGACAACCGCTCGCGATCGGTGTCACCCGCCGCCTCAGCCAGCCGGATCGCAATCATCTGAGCGTGACTGTTCCACTCATAGGCGGCGGAGGCGAGATCCAGTCCTTCGTAACATTGCAGCCGGATCAATCTGCGACCCAGCGCCGCCGACAGCACTTTAGCGATCTCGGTCTTGCCGACACCCGCCTCGCCCTCGACGAACAGAGGCCGCGCCATGCGCAGCGAGAGAAACACCACGGTCGCCAAGGAACGCTCGGCGAAATAGCCGTGCTTCGCCAGCAGGTCGAGCGTGGCATCGACGGACGATGGCAGCGCCGATTCCGCTATCATGAGATCCGGCCCGGCGCGGCGAGCATCTCGCATGTCATGCCCTATCATTCGCTGCATCAACGGCGCGGCGCGCAAGCACCCCGATCAGATGCGCGCGATATTCCGCGCTGCCGTGCAGGTCGCTGTTGAGTCCGTCGGAGGGAACGCTCAACCCTTCGAGCGACTTCGACGTAAAACTCTTTTTCAGAGCCTCCTCGAACGCCGCCAGGCGGAACACGCCGTCGGCCCCCGCGCCGGTGACGGCGACACGCACATCCGACGGCAGCCTGGCGACGAACACGCCCACCAGCGCGTAGCGCGAGGCCTGGTTGCGAAACTTCTGATAGGCGGCCTGCTTCGGCAGCGGAAACATCACCTGTGTGATGATCTCATCCGCCTCCAGCGCGGTAGAAAACATGCCCTGGAAATAGTCATCCGATTTCAGGCGCCGCTTGCTGGTGATGATGGTGGCGTCGAGCGCCACACACGCCGCCGGATAATCGGCGGTAGGATCGTTGTTGGCCAGCGAGCCTCCGATGGTGCCCTTATGGCGCACGGCGGGATCGCCGATCATCGCCGCGAGTTCGGCCAGCGCCGGGATGGCCTCGCCCACAATCGAGGAGTCCGCGACGTCGGCGTGCGTCGCGGTCGCGCCTATCGCCAGCAAGCCTTCCCTCATCGCGATACTATCGAGCCCTTCGATATGAGAAAGATCGATCAGGTGCGCGGGGCTTGCAAGCCGCTGCTTCATGACCGGCACCAGCGTGTGGCCTCCCGCGATCAGCATGGCATCCTCGTTCTCAGCCAGCAGGTTGACGGCCTGTTGCAAGGTCTCCGGCCGATGATACTTGAATTCGTACATGGCTCAGGTTCTCTGGTGTCGTCCCCGCGGTGCTGCCCAATCTCACGCGAAATCGGATTTGGCCATCGCCGTCGCGCCGGCCGCAATCGATGCGACGATATTCTGATAGCCGGTGCAGCGGCAGAGATTGCCCTCCAGTTCCTCGCGAATGGTACGCTCGTCGAGATCGTAGCCCTTGCGGCGAACCATATCGATTGCGCTCATGATCATGCCCGGCGTGCAGAAGCCGCACTGGAGGCCATGGTGCTCGCGAAACGCCTCCTGCATCGGATGCAGCGGGGCCCCGTCGGCTGCGAGACCTTCGATGGTCCTGATCTCGTGTCCGTCGGCCATCACCGCCAGCGTGGTGCATGACTTCACCGCCTTCCCGTCGAAATGCACGATGCAGGCGCCGCACTGCGAGGTGTCACATCCGACATGGGTACCGGTGAGACGCAGGTTTTCGCGCAGGAAGTGCACCAGCAACGTGCGGGGATCGATATCGGCGGTGGTCGGTTCGCCGTTCACGATCAGCGAAATCTTGGCCATTGGCGCTCTCTACGGTCGCACGTCGGAATGAGCGCGCTATATAGCACGATATGAGCCACCCTAGAGCCTTTTCGTTTCTGATGGAATCAGAAGCGAGGCTCTATGATTTTGATTTCACGCGTTTTCTTCACGCGAACCGGTGTCCACTTCGCTTGAAAACGCTCTAGTAACGGGTTCATGCGGGCAGCGCCGGTCGCGCCGATAAAGAGACGGTCGATGGGTCTGCCCCAAAGTCGCTTTTATCCCTCAACGGCTTTGGCAAACTTCGCGAAAAACTCACCGGCCAGCTTCCTGGCCGTACCGCTGATCAGCCTTTGCCCCAATTGCGCCAGCTTGCCGCCGATCTGCGCCGCGGCTTCGTATTTCAGAAGAGTGCCGCCATGATGATCGAGCAGCGCCACGGTTGATTCACCCTTTGCAAACCCGGCCACGCCGCCTTCCCCCTCGGCTGAAATCCTGTATCCGTTCGGCGGGTCGATATCGCTGAGCGTCACCCTGGCCTTGAAGCGGGCGGATACCGGACCGATTTTCAATCTGGCGACAGCCTGGAACTGGTTCTCGTCGACCTTGATGAACTCCTCGCAGCCGGGAATGCAGCTTTTCAGAACCTCCGGGTCGTTGAGCCGGGCCCATACAAGATCGCGAGAGGCTGCGAGCTCGACCTCGCCGTTCACTGTCATCGCCATGAGCTTGCCCTCTTGATCGACGGTCACGCTGTTCCGAAAGCGTCCACCCTTGACGTAGAGGACGACGGCCGCAAAAGAAAGAGACGGCGGGAATCGCTCCCGGCTCAGACGCTTGAGGCTGGCAGGAGAAACGACAATGCCCATGATCGATGCGGATGGCTGCCTGCTGAATGTTTCCGTCGAGGGGCGCGACGGCGGCCCGACGCTGATGCTGTCGAACGCGCTCGGCTGCACGTTGCAGATGTGGGAGCCGCAGATGGCGGCGCTGTCCAAGCTGTTCCGGATCATCCGCTATGACCGGCGCGGCCACGGCAAGTCCGGCGTGCCGCCCGGTCCCTATTCGATGGAGCGCTTTGGCCGGGACGTGCTGGCGATTCTCGATGACCTCAACATTGCGAAGACGCACTGGTGCGGATTGTCCATGGGCGGCATGGTCGGCCAATGGCTCGGAGCACATGCGCCGGAACGTTTCGACCGCATCATTCTCGCCAACACGAATTGCTACTATCCCGATCCGGCCAACTGGCACGCCCGCATCAAGACCGTAAAGGAAGGCGGCATCGCCGCGATCGCCGAGACCGTGATCAGCGGCTGGCTGACCACGGGCTTCCGCGAACGCGAACCTCAGGTCACCGCGAAGATCAAAGCCATGCTGAGCGCTTCTCCGGTGGAAGGCTATATCGCCTGCTGCGAGGCGCTGAGCACCCTGGATCAGCGCGAGCTGCTGCCCCGCGTCAAAAGCCCTACGCTGGTCATCGCCGGACGGCACGACCAGTCGACGCCTGTCGCGGCCGGAGAATATATCCGCAGCCGGATTCCTTCCGCCAGCATGACCATTCTCGATGCCGCGCATATTTCCAACGTCGAACAATCACATGCCTTCACCGAGGCGGTGACCGGGTTTTTGATGCAGCAATAGAGCGTTTTCAAGCGAAGCATGTCCTCGGGCTTGACCCGAGGATGGAAACCGGTTCGCGTGAAGAAAACGCGTCAAATCAATATCTGAGAGCGTCGCTTCTGATTCCATCAGAAGCGAAAAGGCTCTCGCCACGCAGCCAAGGAAACCAGCGTGATAATTCAGGAACTGGAACTGGTGAAAGGCTGAACGTCCGGCTGCGAAGCCCATTGCCGCACCGGCGGCGGATCGCGCTGGAACGGCGGCTCGGTCGCCATCAGGATCGCACCGCCAAGCAGCAACAGCAGTTCGGTCGCATGCTGGCGCAACGCGGCCATCTCACCGACCTGTGACGCCATCACCATGCTGGCGAAGGTGATGAGGCTGCCGATGCCGAGCGCCAGCGCCAGCGCCTCGTCAAAGCTGCCTGACTTCCGGACCGAAGCGCGCGTGGTCATCACCAGAAAAACCGCGAAGAACACAACCACCGTCATTTTTCCGAGCGCCAGCAGCCAGGCAAAACGCACAAGGTCCATCGTCACGATATGCAGATGGTCGCTGAGAAACAACGCGACCGACACATTGGCCAGATCGTAAAGTCCGTGCACCGGCGACGCCACGATCTTGAATGCGACGAAGGTCCAGACCGGAATGAAATAGAGCGCCAGCAACGCTCCGTTGACGGTGCTGATGCGCCAGGAACTGGTCATGCGCCATCCCCGCTTTCGCGTGGCCGCCGTGTCGAAAAGCCGGCGCGGCCTTGACGGTGATTAACGCCGGGTAAATGCGGGAGCGCAAAGGAAACCCTTTGTTAACCTTAACAAGACCCGCTGGCCTGTGGACAACCAATCCGGCCATCCCCGGTCGCGAAATCTCTGAAATGAAAGCTGGAACTAGCAGTCGGCGGCCTCCGGCCCGCCTTGCCTGCCGGATAGCCGCCGGAATGCAGGACATTCCCATCGCCGCCCTTGCTATTCTCCGCCCGATCAGTACCGGCAAGACCCGGAGTGGGTAAAACCTGCGAAATGCACAGCCTTTATACGCTGCCGTCGGCCCCGCGGAATGGCTGCGGTTGCCGCACGCGACCGCCACTGTTAGACATTGATTCAAGACGCGCCGGTCGGCTGCCGGAGCCCGTCACCGCGTTTGATACAGGTCGCATTCGAGATACGCAGATTACGGCGGCGCATGGACTATTTTGCCCAGCAACTGATCAACGGCGTCGTGCTCGGCTCGATCTACGGGCTGATCGCGATCGGCTATACGATGGTTTACGGCATCGTCGGCATGATCAATTTCGCTCACGGCGACATCTTCATGATCGGCGGTTTCATCGCGCTGATCACCTTCCTGATCCTGGTGTCGATGGGCCTCTCCGCCGTGCCGCTGATCCTGCTCGTCATGCTCATCGTTTCAATGGCCGTCACCGCCGTTTACGGCTGGGTCGTCGAGCGCATCGCCTACAGGCCGCTGCGCCAGTCGTTTCGACTCGCGCCGCTGCTGTCGGCGATCGGCATGTCGTTCGTGCTCATGAATTTTTCGCAGGTTTCCCAGGGCGCGCAGGTCAAGCCGATCCCGCCGCTCATCACCGGCGGATACACGCTGCACGACTCCGGAAACTTCGCGGTCCAGCTATCCAACGTCCAGATCATGGTGGTGGTCACCACCATCGTGCTGCTCACGATCTTCAGCTACATCGTATCGCGTACGCGCTTCGGCCGCGATATGCGCGCCTGCGAGCAGGATCAGACCATGGCGGCGCTGCTTGGCGTGAACGTCGATCGCACCATCTCGATGACCTTCGTGATCGGGGCATCGCTCGCCGCCGTCGCAGGAATGATGTACCTGCTGTATTATGGCCGGGTCGATTTCTTCATGGGCTTCGTCGCCGGCATCAAGGCATTCACGGCCGCGGTTCTCGGCGGCATAGGCTCGCTGCCCGGCGCGATGCTCGGCGGCCTCGCGATCGGGCTGATCGAGACGTTCTGGTCGGCCTACTTTTCGATCGAGTATAAGGATGTCGCCGCCTTCTCGATCCTGATCGTCGTGCTGATCTTCATGCCGACCGGCCTGCTTGGCCGTCCCGAAGTCGAAAAAGTCTGACGGTCCGGACGTGGCAGCGCCCGCTCTGAACCAACAAACCGCCACGCGCGATCGTGGCGTCGCATCCATCATCAAGAACGCTGTCGTGAGCGCGCTGCTGGCGCTGGTGCTGTTCTCGCTCATGATCGGCATCCGCACCGAAACCGGCCCATCCGGACAGTTGACCTATTGGACCCGGTTCGGCGAACTCGCGGCCGTGGTCGGCGCGGTGTTTGTCGGCAGCATCATCGTCGAAACAATCAAGCGCTGGACCGGCCCCCTCGGCAGCGTCGAACTGCCGGATACCGTGCGCCGTGCATTCTCGATGCTGGGCCGCCTGCTGATACCCGCGCTCCTGATTTTCGCCCTGCTGGTGCCGGTCATTTTCTACAATCAACGCTACCTGCTCGACCTCGGGATTCTCGTTCTGACCTATGTGATGCTGGGTTGGGGTCTCAACATCGTGGTCGGTCTCGCCGGCCTTCTCGATCTCGGCTACGTGGCGTTCTATGCCGTCGGCGCATACTCCTACGCATTGCTGGCGCAGAGCGGGCTGCCGTTTCCGTATCTCATCGAGACCTACCCCTACGTCGCGATCGACTTCCTGCAACTCGGCTCCTGGGCGTTCTGGGCGCTGCTGCCGGTTTCCGGCCTGCTCGCCGCATTCTGGGGGGTGCTGCTCGGCTTCCCGGTGTTGCGGCTTCGCGGCGACTATCTCGCGATCGTCACGCTGGCGTTCGGGGAAATCATCCGGCTTGTCATCCTCAACTGGCAGGATCTCACCGGCGGGCCGAACGGGATCAGCGGCATCCCGCGCCCCACCGTGTTCGGCATTCCGCTCACGCCGGGCGAAGACGGCTTCGCAGCGCTGATCGGCGTTCCGTTCTCACCCACGCATCGCCTCGTCTTCCTGTTCTACATCATCCTGGCGCTGGCGCTGTTGACGAACTGGGTCACCATCCGCCTGCGGCGGCTGCCGATCGGCCGCGCCTGGGAAGCGATGCGCGAGGATGAGGTGGCCTGCCGCGCGCTCGGCATCAACATCACCACAACGAAACTCTCGGCCTTCGCGATAGGCGCGATGTTCGGCGGCTTCGCGGGCGCGTTCTTCGCGACCCGGCAAGGCTTCATCAGCCCTGAGTCCTTCACCTTTCAGGAATCGGCGCTGGTGCTCGCCATCGTCGTCCTGGGCGGCATGGGCTCGCAACTCGGCGTGGCGCTCGCCGCGATAGCAATGATCGGTGGATTCGAATTGTTTCGCGGCCTTGACCAGTTTCGTATGCTGGTGTTCGGCGGCGTCATGGTGCTGTTGATGATCTGGCGGCCGCGCGGTCTCGTCAGCCATCGCGCTCCCACCGTGTTCCTGCAAAAACAGACCGAGATATCGTCGTCGCTGGTCAAGGAAGGCCGCGGATGACGACGCCTGCTCCCATACTCGCCGTCGATGGACTGACGATGCGCTTCGGAGGCATCCTCGCCATTAGCGAACTGTCGTTCACCGCGCAGCGCCGTCACATCACGGCGCTGATCGGGCCGAACGGTGCCGGCAAGACCACGGTTTTCAACTGCGTCACCGGGTTCTACCGGCCCTCGCGAGGCGCGATGCGCCTGGTGCATGATGACGGCGCGACCTTCCGACTCGATCGCCTGCGCGACTTCCGCATCTGCAAATACGCCAAGGTAGCGCGCACCTTTCAGAACATCCGCCTGTTTCCCGGCATGACGGCGCTGGAGAACCTGATGGTCGCGCAGCACAATGCGTTGATGCGCGCGTCCGGTTTCAGCCTGCTTGGCCTGATCGGCGCTCCGTCGTTCCGGGCCGCGGAGAAGCAGGCGATCGATTCCGCGCGCGACTGGCTCGACCGCATCGGCCTGCTGCAACGCGCCGACGACGCTGCGGGCAACCTCCCCTACGGCGACCAGCGCCGCCTGGAGATCGCGCGCGCAATGTGCGCGCAGCCCGCGCTGCTCTGCCTTGATGAGCCGGCTGCCGGGCTCAACGCCAACGAGAGCGCCGGTTTGAGCGAACTGTTGCTGTCGATCCGCAGCGACTTCGGCACTTCGATCCTTCTGATCGAGCACGACATGAGCGTGGTGATGGAAATCTCCGACCACATCATCGTGCTCGACCACGGCGTCAAGATCGCCGACGGCACGCCCCGCGCGGTGCGCGACGATCCGAAGGTCGTCGCTGCCTATCTCGGCGCCGACGAGGACACCGCCGCCGCCGTGATGGAGCGCGGCGTATGAACGCCGCCGCGACGCCCCTGCTCGCCATTCGCGGCCTTAGCGCCGCCTATGGCAAGATCGAAGCCCTGAAGGGTATCGATCTCCA
>JAANMW010003703.1_pt1 | contig 11413 bp, 7 predicted proteins | sample 7279671 | NCBI WGS metagenome assembly JAANMW01 (sample SAMN14094541, study PRJNA606508) | bioreactor metagenome | isolation source: A lab-scale SPAN reactor treating ammonium-rich wastewater day 247 | place: Ireland: Galway | collected 2017-09-19
AGTCCTGGTCTGGCCTCCAAGGGCGATAGGGCTTGCTCATGCGCCTATGGAATCACACACGACCAGTTGTGTCGATCCCTATGCGCAATGGGCTCCTAGCCCATCGTTCCGTGATGCTCGTCCCCTACGATCCTGATGGCCGTCTCCTCCCATTCGACAGCCTACCAGCCTTCGGCCGCTACCTGATGCGCGACGACATACGGGAGCGGTTGCTGGCGCGTACGTGCGCCAAGCGCAAGCCGTGGTATGCCTTTCACGAAACGCCCGCACTCCGGGAGATACTCCGGTCGAAACTCTTGTGCAAGGACATTTGCGAGAGACCACACTTCTGGGTGGATCGGTCCGGACAGATCTTGCCGCGTCATTCAGTGTATTACCTGGTGCCGCGGAACCCAGCCGCGACCGACGTTCTCCTGGCTTACCTGCAATCTTGCGCAGCGCATCAGTGGCTCGATCAGAACTGTCAACGCGCCTCCAAGGGTTTCTTACGCCTTCACAGTCGTGTTCTTCAGCGGATGCCCCTGCCGGATGACGTGATCCAGATGGCCGACGGCTACGGCCTCGGTTCACACTCGAGGCTGCTGCCCCGTCAAATGGCGCTGGAGTTCGTGGGATGACTGCTGCATGACCACAGCACTTGATGACGTAATCGCCGCTGTCGTAAGGCGACGCCTTCACAACCACAGGCGCGAGGATCACTCCGCCTTGATGAGCCGAGGTATCCTGCGCGACTTGCGTTCCGTTTGTCAGCCATTCGACCACGATTTCTCGGAGGGCATCACCCGCGAGTGGCTTGACCACCCGTCGCCCGCTGGGCGGGCGCGCAAACTGGACCTCGTCGTGGCGGAGCCTGACAGGGAACTGGATCAGCCAGACCTCACACGTCTGCGACTCTGCGTGGAGAACAAGTCCGTTATCACCGCGCACCGTAACCGCACGAACCGCTACGACGACTTGAGTGACTTGGTCGGCGTGCTCCATCGCACCAGGCCTGATGCAGTCTTGGTGGCCACCGTTCTCATTGGCGTCGCCGGCGACGTGCTGAATGTGCCGGATCGCGTGAAGCCGTTCATCTCGCCTGAGGAGTTCAAGGGCTCCGTTCTGCCGAGACTCTCAAGCGGTGACCGTTCCGTTTGGACCGACTTTCCGCACGCTGTCAGCCATAACCGGCCGGACGATCCTGCCAAGACCGCCGACAAATTCCGAGAACTGCCGACCAGCCACCGGGAAGAACTGATCTTGTAGCTTACGACTGTGTATTTCTCATTCCGGTAATGGTCGACAACGTAGATCCACGTCGAGTCGCCCGAGACAACGGGCTCGGCATCGACGTCGATGCCTAGTACCAGGCCATGCTCGATAGAACATGCAAAGCATACACGGCGAGATGGCACTTGTAGCACCCTTTTTCGCTTCGGACCAACGGTTGGTCACCGGGGACAGTCCGGCGGTCTGCCCTGGCCAGCCGCCACCGACCTTGGCGGTAGCAGCACTCCCCACGCTCGTCGGAGCCGGCCACGCCGACGCGAGGGATCTTCGCCCGCACCGCGAACGACGCCACCGGCTGACCCAGCCGGAGACACGCGGTGCGCTCCCCCGTGGCGGTCGCGATGACCCCCCGCCAACGATTCCTGGCGGCGCTGAATCTTGAGCCTGTCGACCGGCTGCCGTTCTGGCCGAAGCTCAACGAGTCCTATGCCCCGGCGCAGCGGATGCCGTTCCGGGAGATGAACCTCGACGAGCTGTTCGCCTGGTTCGGCGGCGAGCGGCACCTGTTTCTGGGCAGCGGCGTGGCCGACGCGCGGCCCGACGGGGCGTTGCGGCACGAGATCCGCGGCGGCATCCGGACCACGACCTATGCCACCCGACACGGCGAGCTGGTCGGCGAGTCGCGCTATGACCATGGCTCGCGCTCTTGGCATCCGACCGTCTTCCCGGTCCGTGACCTGGACGATCTGCACCGGCTCACCGCCTGGTACGAGGACGCGCGACCGGAGCTGAACCGAGAGGCACTGGATCGGGCGCGGCAGCTTCAGGTGCGGTCCGGCGAGACGGCCTGCACGGCGGTGGCGGTGGGCCGGTCGCCGTTGATGGCGTTCCTCGAGTTCCACGCCGGGGTCGAGGGAGCGCACTACCTGCTCAACGATCACGAGGCCGACTGCCTGGCCCTGTTCGCCGCCGAGCAGCGCGTGATCCTGGCCACCACCGAGCTCGTCGTCGAGCGCCACCCGGCCGATGCGGTGTACCTGATCGAGGACAACTCGACCACGCTCCTCTCGCCCTCGCAGTACCGGCACTACAACCGGCCGCAGATCGAGCAGGTGGCGCGGCGGGTGACCGAGGCGGGCCGGCCGATGATGCTGCACATGTGCGGGCACCTGAAGCGGCTGCTGCCGGACCTGGCCGGGCTGCCGGTGCGCGGGTTCGAGGCCTTCACCGCTCCGCCGGTGGGCGACACCACCCTGGCCGACGGCCGCGCCGCCTGCCCCGACTTCTGTCTGATTGGCGGGACCAGCGCGGCGTTGTGGATGCAGCCGGCCGCGGCCATCATCGCCCGGCTCGAAGCCGATCTGGAGGCGCTGCCGCACCATCGCGGGGTGGTCGTCAGCTCGGCCGGCGTGATGCCGCCGGTGGCCGCGCCGGAGACCGTTCGGGCGGTCATGGACTGGCTGCGCCGGTACCCGCCCCGCTGCTGAAAGGAAGCTGGATGTCCGAGACACGACGGCCGAACGTGGTGCTGGTGATCACCGACGACCAGGGCTACGGCGACCTGGGCTGCACCGGCAACCCGTGGATCCGCACACCGCACATCGACCGCTTCCACGACGACTGCGTGCGGCTGGCGGACTTCCACGTCTCGCCGTTGTGCACGCCCACCCGCGGCGCGTTGATGAGCGGGCGGCGGCCGGTCCGCAACGGCGCCTGGGCCACCTGCTGGGGCCGGTCCATCCTGCGCCGGAGCGAGACCACCCTGGCCGACGTGTTCACCGCCGGCGGGTACCGCACCGGCATGTTCGGCAAGTGGCATTTGGGCGACAACTACCCCTACCGCCCGCAGGATCGCGGCTTTCAGCACGTGGTGGCGCACAAGGGCGGCGGGGTGGGTCAGACTCCCGATTACTGGGGCAACAGCTACTTCGACGACACCTACTTCCACAACGGCGTGCCGGTCCACCACGACGGGTACTGCACCGACATCTGGTTCGACGAGGCGCTGCGCTACATCGAGTCGGTGCGCGACCAGCCTTTCTTCGTCTACCTGGCGACCAACGCGCCGCACAGTCCGTATCTGGTGGCCGAGGAGTACACCGCCCCGTACCGCGACATCGCCGAGATCCCCGAGCCGGCGTTCTACGGGATGATTTCCAGCATCGACCAGAACTTCGGCCGGCTGGAGCGGCGGCTGGCCGAGCTGGGCCTGGCCGACGACACCATCCTGATCTTCATGACCGACAACGGCACCAGCGGCGGCTGGACCCGCGACCAGCGCGGCTACAACGCCGGGATGCGGGGCATGAAGGCGTCGTACTACGACGGCGGGCACCGGGTCCCGTTCTTCGTCCGCTGGCCGAATGGCGGGCTGTCCGGCGGCCGCGATCTCGACGAGCTGCTGCTGCACCTCGATCTGCTGCCCACCTTCATCGAGCTGCTCGGCCTGCCGGAGCCGGACGGCGCGGCGTTCGACGGCCGCAGCTTCGCGCCGCTGTTGCGCGGCGAGGTCGACGAGCTGCCGGACCGCTACGAGTTCGTCCAGTACCGGCAGAGCACCGAGCCGCCGGAGAAGTGGACCAACGCGGTGATGACCCGCCGCTGGCGGCTGGTGTCGGGAACGGAGCTGTACGACATCAAGGCCGATCCCGGCCAGGAGAGCGACGTGGCCGGCGACCATCCCGAGGTGGTGGCCGATCTCCGCGCGGCGCACGAAGGCTGGTGGGCCGAGATCGAGCCGCTGTTCGACCAGCTTTGCCCCATCTCCCTGGGCAACGACGCCGAGAACCCGACCACGCTGTGCTCGATGGACGTGCTCGGCGACGTGGCCTGGAATCAGGGGCACATCCTCAAGGCGCAGAAGAGCACCGGCCTCTGGGCGGTGGACGTGGAGCGGCCCGGCACCTACCGATTTGCCCTCCGCCGCTGGCCGGACGAGCTGCCGCTGCCCATCGACGCCGAGGTGCCGCCGGACATGGCCGCCGCCTGTCCCTACACCGCCGACGACGTGTGCGTGCCGATCCGCCCGGTCAAGGCCCGGCTGCGGCTGTTCGACCACGAGTGGCCGGCCGAGGTGTCGCCCGGCCAGGAGGACGCGACCTTCGCGCTGGAGCTGACCGAGACCGGCGAGACCCGCCTCGAAGCCTGGTTCATCGACGCCGAGGGCGAGGAGCGTGGGGCGTACTACGTGACGGTGCGGCGGGACTGACCGGGAGAGAGCGCCATGTGGCGTCTGCTGATTGTCGGGAGTTGCTGCCTGTCGTGCTGCCTCGCCGCGCCGGAGGTCGAGCTGGCCTCGGGCGGGCAGGCCAAGCTGTCCATCGTCACCGCCCCCGCGGCCGATCCCGCCGTCAAGACCGTCGCCGGTGAGCTGGCCGAGATGCTCGGCAGGATCTCCGGCGCCGCGTTTCAGGTGGCCGAGGGCGACGGCACGACCGGCATCGCTGTCGGCACCGGCGCCGACTTCCCCAGGCTGGCGCTGGCCGATCTGGTGGTGCGCGAGCCGGGCGATCGCGACCACTACCTGCTCCGCTCCCACCCCGGCGGACTGCTACTGGTCGGCACCACGCCGACGGCGGTCGATCACGCCGTCTGGGATCTGCTCCACCGGCTCGGCTACCGGCAGTTCTTCCCAGGCCCGGTGTGGGAGGTGGTGCCCCGCTCGCCCGGCCTGAGGCTGGCGGTCGAGGCCGACGAGCGGCCGGCTTACGTCACGCGGCGGATCTGGTACGGCTACGGCGCCTGGCCGGAGAACCGCGAGCCGTACCAGCAATGGTGCCGCCGCAACCGGACCGACAGCGGGTTCCAGCTCAACACCGGCCACGCCTACGACGCCATCATCCGGGCCAACCGCGAGGCCTTCGCGGCGCACCCGGAATACCTCGGCCTGCTGGGCGGCGAGCGGAAGTCGAGCAAGCTGTGCGTCGGCAATCCCGAGCTGCGCCAACTGGTGGTCGGTTACGCGTTGCGCTGGTTCGCCGAGAACCCCGCCGCCGACACCATCTCGATGGAGCCCAGCGACGGCGGCGGCTGGTGCGAGTGTGAGCGCTGCGTGGCACTGGGATCGCCGACCAACCGGGCGGTGACCATGGCCAACCAGGTCGCCGAGGCGGTGGTGGCCAAGCTCGGGCCGGAGCGGTCCGTCGGCCTGTACGCCTACGCCTACCACTCGCCGCCGCCGACCATCCGGGTTCATCCGAACGTGATCGTCAGCGTTGCCACGGCGTTTCTGCAGCAGGGCTGGACCACCGAGCGGCTGCTCGATGCCTGGCGGGCGCAGGGCGTGCAGCGGTTCGGGATCCGCGAGTACTACAACGTCAACACCTGGAGCCGCGACCTGCCCGGCTCCGGGCGCGGCGCGGATCTGAGCCTCCTGGCCGGCAGCATCCCCGACTTCCACCAGCGTGGCGCGCGGTTCATGTCGGCCGAGTCGTCGGACAGTTGGGGGCCCAACGGGCTGGGCTACTACTTCGCCGCCCGCTGCCTGTGGGACACCGCCGAGGCGGCCCGGAGCGAGGCCGTCGTGGACGACTTCCTGACCCGCTGCTTCGGCGGGGCGAAGCCGCCGATGACCGCCTTCTACCGGCTCCTCGACCAACCCACCGCCCTGCCGCTGAGCGAGCACCTGGTCGGCCGGATGTACCGCCTGATCGACGAGGCGCGGCGGCTGGAGAGCGATCCGGCGGTGCGCGCCCGACTCGATCACCTGACGCTGTACACCCGTTACGTCGAGCTCTACCGCGCCTGTTCGGACGCGGCGGGCGAGGCGCGGCAGGCGGCCTTCGAGGCACTCATCCGCCATGCCTGGCGGATGCGGACGACGATGATGGTCCACTCGCTGGCGCTCTACCGGGATCTGGACAGCCGCGACAAGCAGGTGGCTATCCCCGCTGAAGCGGCCTGGAACGTGCCGGAAGGCAAGAACCCCTGGAAGCGCAGCGACCCCTGGACGGCGGACGAGCTGACGGCGCTGGTCGCCGGTGGAATCGAGCACAACCGCTGCGTCGAGTACCAGCCCGGCACCTGGTCGGAGGACCTGGTCCCGGCCGGTCTGAGCCAGGACCCGCCCGCCGGCGCCACGGTGACCACCCGGCGCTCGGCGCGGTTCTACACCCGCGTGACCGAGGCGCCGGCGACCATCGAGGTCAAGGTCACCGGCGGCCTGATCGCCCACTACCGCGACCGCGGCAACGTCCGGCTGACGCTCCACCGCCTGCCCGAGGAGACGCTGGTCGCCCATGACGAGAGCACCCCGCCCGACGGCGAGGAGCGAATGGTCAAGCTGGCGGTCGATCGGCCCGGCCTGTACCGGCTGGAGGTCAACGACGGCGGGGACATGACGCGGCTGGCCTGGCCGGCCGGCTATCCGCTGACCTGGCGCTCCGACCTGACCTCGGCGCCGCTGCTGGCCGGCCGCGCGGCGGGCTGCTTCTACCTGCCGCCCGGCACCACCCGCCTGGTGGCTTACTGTCCCGAAGGCGACCGCAGCGGCCGGGCCCGCCTCCTCGACGCCGACGGCAAGCCGGTCTACGAGCTACGCGAGCGCTGCTTCTTCGAAGTCCCGGTCCCGGCCAGTCAACAAGGCCGTCTGTGGACCTTCGAGAACGCGCCCGCCTCGCTCCGGCTGTTGACCACACCGCCGTACCTGGCCCCGTCCCCGGCGATGCTCCTGGTGCCGAGGGAGGCGAAGCAGCCGTAGGGGCGACCCTCGTGGTCGCGCTGCCCTGGCCGAGGAAGGCCGGATCGCGTACGAAGAGGTCCGGCGTACCTGCCTACCGTAGCGCCAGGATCGCCTCCGCCAGCTTCCAGCGCAGGTCGTGGTACTGGTCGTGCGTCAGCTTCTCGGCGTACAGGGTCTGGGTGAAGCTGTCGTCCACCGTCAGCACCGCCTGCAGCACCGCCTTGGCCTGCTCGGCCGCCTGCTTCCTCTTGGCGTCGCCCTTCTCCGCCGCGGCGATGGCTTGCTTGAGGGTGGCGATGTAGCGCATGTCATCCACCCCTTCGCGGTGTGATTCCCAGTCCATGGTCGGGATCTGGGTGTTGTTTGGACCCGGATAGGCCGCGCACCAGTCCCGTGCGCCGCCGTCGAAGTCGTTGAACGGATCGGCCACCGTGGCCTGGTAGTGCCAGAAGTACATGGCCTCGGCGCCGCGGCGGTAGAAGCCCAGGCCGCAGTTGTTGCGCGATTTGCGGCAGTCGTTGACATAGCTGCTGCCGTACCGCATGTACCGGTGCCCGGCGGCGAACAGCTTGCGCTCCTGCTCCGGCGTGTAGTCGATGTTGCCACACCAGATGTCGAACGTGTCGCCCCACTTTTCGCCGGCGGCGTAGTTGTTGACGGTGATGTAGCTGGTCGCGCCGGGCACCTTGCGGACCAGGCCGCAGAGGTGGTTGGCGATCTTGCCGCGGGCATCGTCGTTGCCGATCTCGTCGACCGGGTAGTAGAGCAGCTTCAGCGCCGTCGGGTCGGTGGATACCTTTTCCAGGGCCTCGGTCACCTGCACGTACCCGGCATCGACATCGCCGCCGGGCAGGGCCCGCTTGATCAGGCTGGTGAAGTTGTTGTTGTACGGCACCGGCCCGCGCAGCCCCAGCTCCCGCAGGTGGCGGAGGAAGGCCAGCAGTTCGGTCGTGTCGACCACCAGCTTGCCGTTCTCCTCGGTGATCTTCGGCGCCCGGCTGATGGTCACCGCCCGCATCCCGTGGGCGACCATGTCCTTGACCTGCGCGTCCAGAAGCTCGGGGCCGGCCTTGGTGTCGTACCAGTACATCCCCACTTGCTTCTCGGCCTCGGCCAGCTTGAACGGCAGCACGCGCAGCCGCAGCTCGGTCCGCCACGACTGCCCATCGGCGGTCTTGATCGTGACCGGGCCGGCGTACTCGCCAGGCGCGGCGGCGTCCGGGACGTGGATGGTCAGCCACCACTCCTGGGTCGTGTCGCGAGCCACGTCCAGCGCTCGGGCCGGCTCCAGCAGCTCCGGCATGACCCGGTACTCGGTGCCCCACGACGAGCCCATGCGCTGCGGCCAGCACTTGACCGTGCGGAGGTCGACGACCGCGGCTGGCAGCCGGCCGGCGCCGGTCAGCTCGCCGACGCTCAGCGTAACCGCCTGCAAGTCCTTGAGCGCGCGGATCGCCACCACCACCGGCTCGTACTCGCCCGGCGTGGCGAAGGTGGTCAGCGGCCGCTTGACGTCCTCGGCGGTGGGCACGCTGTTGGGGTACAGCGTGGTCATCCAGCTCGGGGTCCAGCCGATGAAGCCGCGCTGCTGATCGGCGGGAGTGGCCGCGACCATGGTGGCGGTCTCGACGTACGGCACCTCGCGGAAGGTGCGCTCGAAGTACTCCCGCTTCTCGCGCTCGATGGTCCCCAAGATGAGCTTGATCCGCTGCTCGGCGAAGGTCTTCTCGTCGGCCGTGCCGGCCGGCAGGACGACCAGCCCGTTGACCACGAAGCCGGCCGTGGCGGGGTCGTCGGAGCGGGCGTCGAAGGTCAGGTCGAGCCGCCCGTCGGCGACGGTCACGTCGTACGTGGCGGAGGTGGTCAGCGTGGATGGGAGGACCAGCTCCTTGACCACCGTCTGGCCCTCGGCCTCGATCCAGAAGTTCTGCTTGCCGGCCCGGCCGTACTGGGTGTCACCGTGGAAGCTGAGCACGCGGTAGGCGCCGTTGGGCACGTCCAGGGCGAAGGTCTGGCGCACCTGGCTGTGGTAGTAAGCGCTGGTCATGACCAAGTCGCGGAACAGCGTGTCCCCGGCGGCGCCCTTCTTCTCACCGCGATCGCGTTCGTGCAAGCCGGGCACGCTCTTGCTTCCGGGACCGTAGTTGCTCTCGACCAGGGGCTCGCCGTGCTGGTACGGGATCCAGCCGAAGCCCAGCTCCTTGCGGTACACGGCGTCCGCGCCGCAGACGTAGAACTGCCCGAACGAGGGGCTGTCTTTCGGCCCGAAGTCGATGGCCCACCAGGTCCGCCCGTCGCTCACCCGTTTCGGGCTCTCGGCATCGACCGCCGCCGGCTGGGCCACCGCGCCGGCCTGCGGCTGGCCCCAGATCTCGACCTCGCTGAGGGTCGTGTACCCTCTGCCCTGGAGCCGGGTGAGGACCAGGCGCAACCCGTCGGCGGTCCGGCCCACGGGCACCTCGTTCCACCCGTCCTGCGCCTCGGTGATTCCGCCGACGCGGAGGTTCTCGGGGAACTCGAGCGGGTCGCCCTTGACGAACACCCGGATCTCGGCCGTCCCGTGCGGCGCGCGGTTGAGCACGTTCACCCGCACCCGGTCGATCCGGCACATCTTCCCCAGGTCGAACAACACCTCGCCGGCCACGGTCTTGCCGGACCAGTAGACGTACGGCGGCGGCTTGGTCGAGCTGTAGGCGGTGATCCCGTCGGTCAGCGCCCCCTCGGTGAACGGGACGGTGGTCTTGCCCTCATCCCCGCCGTCGAACGCCGGGCTGGGCAGATACCGCCCGCCGATCTCGAGTCGCGTCGCGTTCTGGTACTCCGCGGCTTTTGGGTTCTTCAGCCCGTTGGCGGTCAACAGCGCGCCGTCCTGCGCCCACGCCGCGGTCGCGACCAGTAGGCCCAGCAGAAACGCGCTCCGTGTACCCATGCCAACTCCTCCGCGGCCGGACGCGGACCGGCCCTGGACCCGATCATCCGCTTCGCAACGAACGCCTCGTCACCTCCGCGCCGTCGGCCCCTGGCGGTGCGAGACGGTCCGCCGGAAGGGACCTATGCGTCACATGGGACCTATCCGTCCCATTCCCGCCCCAGCCGCCGCTCCGCAACGGCGACCGTGTTCAGCCGTACCACCCGCTCTCCAGGCACTCATCCAGCATGGCGATCCAGTTGTCCCGTGCCAGGTCCGACATGGTCGGCCAGCCGAACGGCGTGGCCGTGCAGGAGAGGATGAACCGGTCGGTCCGCTTGCCCGTCGCCAGAGTCCGCCGGACCAGCTCGCGGAACTCGGGCGTGGGCATGGTCAGGACATCGTGCTCTTGAACGTTGCCGATCAGGCAGATCTCCTGGCCGACGCGGTCGATGGCCTGGTCCAGCGTCACGTCGCCCATGGGCGGCGGCTCGATGGGGTGGAGAGCGTCGGCGTGCATGCGCACGAAGCCTTCCAGAACCGGGCCCATGCGGCCGTGGCAGTGGCAGAAGCCGATCCCGCCGCCGGCGCGGAGGCGGTCGTGGATGACCCGGTTCGGGCCGACCACGAACTCCTCGAAGTCGGCCGGCGACTGCAACGGCGGGATGCACAGCTCCGGGCCGACGTACCCGTAGAGCGGCCCGACGCCCTGGTTGAGCAGACACTCCAGGCTGTCCATCACCCGGCGCAGGAACTCGTCGACCACCCGCCGGATCAGGTCCCGCTCCTCGACCGACCAGAAGGCGAACGTCTCCGAGCCGCAGAGGTGGTTGAAGCAGTACATCGGGTCGGCCGGAAGCTGGGCCATGGGCAGCCCACGGTCGCCCAGCTCGCGGTCGCGCTCGAAGAAGGACGCGCCGTCCGGGTTGGGCGGGACGTAGGGCACCGAGAGCAGCGCCTCGACGTCGGCGACGGTCTCCAGCGGGTACTTCTTGCAGTACCCCGGCCGGCCGTCGAGCGGGAGGTAATGGACCCGCACCAGCTCCCCGCCGGGCGTGTCGTAGAAGGTCCACTGCTCGTCGTACCCGGCACGGTCCGACGGCCGGCGCTCGGTATGGATGGCGAGCCGGTCCGAGGCAGTCACGAAGGCCGGATTCCCCGGCGACCACCAAGTCACGATATCGGCCCGCTCGAGGTACGCCTCAACCACCGGCTGGATGGTGTCATGGACACCTGTCAGCCAGGGATGGATGCCCCAGGTCCAGATCGGCACCCGGTCGTGCGGCTCACCCCGGAACGCGGCCAGCAGACGTTCGCGTGAAGTCATCGGATCACCCGATAAACGATTCGCCGCCGGCTACCGCGCCCCTGCCGGCGGGGCGCGAGCCGGAGTCAAGAACAGGCTGGTGGGGAACGTGAGAACGAACGGGTCGGCCCCCTTCGTCTCGACAGTTTGGGAGGTTGGCGCCGATGGGCTGGACTTCAACTCACCCCGTGGAGCGCAAGCCGAAGTGTTTGCAGTCGGCGCGGCGCATGGTACCCTGTCGCTCCCGAAGGGAAGGCAGGCAGCCGCGAACATGGCGAACCAGAAGCGTGACGAGAAGGCGATCACCCCC
>JAANMW010003705.1_pt1 | contig 11397 bp, 9 predicted proteins | sample 7279671 | NCBI WGS metagenome assembly JAANMW01 (sample SAMN14094541, study PRJNA606508) | bioreactor metagenome | isolation source: A lab-scale SPAN reactor treating ammonium-rich wastewater day 247 | place: Ireland: Galway | collected 2017-09-19
GGTACCAAAATCTGTAAATGAATTACCGCCACCGCCCATTGAAGTTGGCTTTTTGAAATATTGCTGTGCCATTGCACCAATGTTGGTTCCTTGCGAAACAATTGAATCCTGTGTGGATGTCCGTTCGCTTGTCGCCTTGGATCTCGATGCGCCCTTCCTTGGCGGTCCCGCCGACCCCGCAGGCCTGTTGCATCTCTTTGGCGAGGGTGTCCTGTTCGGCCGTCGAGATCCCGACAAACCCGGTGATGACCGTCACCGTCTTCCCGCCGCGATGGGCGGTCTGCCGGAGAATGTCCACTCGCCCACGACGGGTCGCCTGCTCACGCAAGGCCTCAGCGGGACGATCGATCGTGTCGCGCTGCTGAGTCGGCGGCAACTCGACCTCTTTCAAGACCGCGAACGGGCTCTTCCAGGCCACCGGTGCTCCGTCCGTGGGCATACGCTTCTTGCCTTTCATATCCCGCCACCTTTCCGATGTCCACCCCTCGCCATGAACACCCCTGCCTTCATGGAGTCGTGCGCTCCTTCCAGGTCACCAATTCCAGTTGCAGCGCGTGCGCGCCATCACCGATCAGGATCTGGCCCTCCTGGATCGTGCAGTGCAAATCCATGCTGCGCTGGACGAACTGCGTGAGATCCCGGCTCGCAGTCCAGGGGACATTCATCACCGTCAGGTTGTCAAAACGTTCCAACTCCGCTCGCTGGTCCTTCCACCATTGATCCGCCGGTCGCCCACCGTAGGCATAGACGCTCACTCGCTCGGCCCGTCTGCAGGCCTGCCGAATGATCCTCTCCCCCGGCAATCCCACCTCGATCCACTGTTCCAAGCGGCCCGTTAAATCTCGCTTCCACAGCGCGGCCTCATCCTCGGCAGCTACCCCACGGCCGAAGGACAGGGCTCCGTCCGCATGCAACGCAAACGCCAGCAGCCGGACCATCACCCGTTCATCGGTTTCGGACGGGTGTCGCGCCAACGTGAGCACATGGTCCTCATAGTACTGCCGATCCACATCGGCAATATGCAGGACGGCTTTGAGAATCGTCGCGTTCGAAGCCATGGAATGACCCACCGAGGGAGGATTGTAGGGGAGCGCCTATCCCTCAGTCCATGAGGGTTATTTTTTCGCGATACCGGCTTGGGCCAACCCCCGCTCGATAACGAACCGCAGGTCGCTGGCTACCATGGCGGGATCGATACGGGGGCCGATTTCAGTCCAGTACTGCACCGTGAACACCAGGGCCTGCTCGTTGAAGTCTTCGAGCAACACATACGGAGCCGGCTCCTTGAGGACCGCCTCGTGGCGAGCCGCCCATTCGCCCAACAGGTCCCTGACCCGTTGGGCATCGGATGTCGCGGCGACGGCAATCCGCAACGCATAGCGTTTGCTGTAACTGGAATAGGTCCAATTGGTGAGGTTCCGCTCGAGCAGGTGACTGTTCGGAATCAACGTTTCCACCCCATTCATATCGCGGATCGTGGAGGAACGCAGACCGATCGTCGTGACCATGCCCCTGATGCCATCGACCTCAATCACGTCACCAACACGCAAGGGACGTTCGACGAGCAACAGCAAGCCGCTGATGACGTTCTTCAACAGATTCTGAGTTCCGAATCCTACCCCAATGGCCAGCGCTCCGCCGAGAAAGGCAAAGGCCGTGATCGGGATTTTGACCGACATCAACGCGATGAGGACGAGGACCAAGAAGAAACAGGCCATCGCCCATTGCCGAATGATATTGGCGACGTTGGGATCGAGTTGGAAGCGCGTGATGGCTTGGCGCTCGGCGAATCGCGCCAGCAGCCCCGCGCCCCAATACCCCACAATCAAAATCGCCAAGGCCGTCACCGCCTTGCCCACCGTGATGCTCCGATGGCCGGTGATCACCTTGCCCTCGACCTCGATCGAATCTTCCGCGGTGAACAGTTCCACCTGCCAGGTGTTGCCAACCACGGCCAATAGGTTGCGCCACATCTCCCGTAGGCGGGCGATCAGCGATCGTGACTGCTCCCGCTGGGAGAACTCCGCTTCCCAGTTCTCGATCACTTCTAACAACGCATCGGTGCGCTGCAACAGGCGCCGATGCAGATCCTCCCGGTGACGAGCAGCATACAATAGCTCCTGCACATGCTGTGGCGGCCCCGAGGAAGCAGCCTCTGCCAGCCGGTTCTCGATTTCGCTGATCCGGCTGCCAACCATCATGAGTTGCTGCAGGCCGTACTCTTTCCGCCCGCGAATCTGCTTGGCAGCGTTGGCCAACTTCGTGGCCGCATCACGCTCCTCCGTCAACGACAACTTCCCATGAGTCGTGGCGAATCTGAGGTCCCAGATCTGCCCCTCCCGCTCGAGGTCGTCCAGCAACTGCCGCGCTAGGTCCACGTGCAGATTGGCATTGTCGAACCGAAGACGTAGCCCTTCGACCACACCGTTCAGCCGCGCCAACCGGTCTGCCTGTTCCCGCGCCTTTGCCTTGGATACCGAGGACGCCGCGTTGGCCGCGGCCAATTTTGCCTCCTCGGCAGCCACGGCCTGACGCTGCAGCGACTGCTCGTCGACGGCCCGCTCCAACTCCGCCGCGATGGCTTGGCGATCCGCCTCAATCCGTTTGGCGATTCGATCAAAATCCTCCTGCGGAAAGTGGGCCTGTCGCTGGGCCAGGTCCCGTTGACGGATGAGCAACGCGACTCGTTGCTTGGCCTCGGCCAACCGCTCCTGAACCTTCTGTCGTTCCGCGTCCAACATGGCGACGCGCGCGCCCTCCACCCGCTCGCGCAATTGTGCGAGATCCCGCTCTTGAACCAATCCGTCACGTTTATCATTGTCCTGGAGACCTTCCAGCCGCTCAGACAGTTGCCGCACACGGCCTTGAACCGTCTTCAGTTCAGCCTCCGCGTGGTCAGCGAGCGTTTCGGTCATCCGGAGCCTGGTCTGGATACTCTGTACCGTCAGCGCCATGGCACGGGCCGCCTCCCGCAGTTCATCGACCTTCAGGACGGGATAGGGCGGCGGGGTGGGGAACCCGTTCCACTCTTGATTTTGACGGTCCGCATCCTGGACACATTGGCGTAATGGCTTCAGTGTCCGAACCGCATCGAGGTGCTGCTCGGAGACTTGGACCAGTTGCTGGAGCAAGGATCGCCGCTCGGCAAGGGCCGGATCGGCCTGCTCGGCGGAGGAGCCCTTTGATCGCGCCGTCATGGCCGGCAGGCGCGAGAGTGCCTGTTCGGCACTGTCGCGCTGGGCCTGGAGATCGGGCAATGCCGCTTCCGCCGCCGGGGACGGTGGGGTCTGAGCCATGGCATCCGGCTCGATGCCGACTCCACACCACCCCCAAAGAAGGAGCAGCAACTCTGCGGTCGCGAGCCGCTGGATCGTGTTGTGATCACGCATGATCCAGTTGTACAGAGGTGTCTGGGCTTGTACAAGCGAGGCCCCTCCTTGCCGCGACCCGGCTCCGACTGATACAACAAGGCTTCTCCATCCGACATATTCGGGCGCTTTGAAGCCCCCCAAAGAGGTCTATGACCCTGTCGATTGAAAAGTCCTCGTCCGACGAGTTGCGACGCGAAGTGGCGCGGCGGCGCACCTTCGCCATCATTTCTCACCCCGACGCCGGGAAAACCACGCTGACGGAGAAACTGCTGCTCTACTCGGGAGCCGTACACCTTGCGGGAGCCGTGCAGGCTCGTTCGTCTCAACGCCAAGCCAAATCCGATTGGATGGAGTTGGAGCAGGCGCGCGGCATTTCCATCACCTCCACGATGCTCCAGTTCGACTACCAAGGCGCGCGCATCAACCTCCTGGACACACCGGGCCACCAGGACTTCAGCGAGGACACCTACCGGACGCTCATGGCAGTGGACAGCGCCGTCATGGTGCTCGACGGCGCCAAGGGGATCGAGCCTCAGACCAAGAAACTCTTTGCGGTCTGTCGCAAACGCGGCATCCCGATCCTGACCTTCATCAACAAGATGGACCAGCCGGGCCGCCACCCCTTCGACCTGCTCGATGAAATCGAGCGGACGCTCGGCATGACGGCCGTGCCCTTCAACTGGCCCATCGGCGAAGGGTCCGGCTTTCAAGGGGTGTACGACTTCCAGAACCACCACGTGTTGTTTTTTGAGCGGACGGCCCACAACCAACGCCGCGCCCCGATGACTGTGGACAGTTTTCCCAACGCCAGATTGGCCGAGACGTTGGGGGACGCCTACAGGCCGCTGCAGGAGGAAATCGGCCTGCTGAAAGGAGCCGGCACGGCGTTCGACCGGACTCGGTTTCTCACCGGTGAATTGACCCCGGTGTTCTTCGGCAGCGCGCTCACCAACTTCGGCGTCGGCCCCTTCTTGGACGCCTTCACCCAGCTCGCGCCGCCACCCGGCCCGCGCCACAGCAGTCGAGGGGCGATCGAGCCGACGGATGAACAGTTTTCCGGCTTCGTGTTCAAGATCCAGGCGAACATGGACCCCCAGCATCGCGACCGTATGGCTTTTCTTCGTATCTGCTCCGGCCGGTTCGAGAAAGACATGATGGTCCACCACGCCAGGCTGGGCCGCAAAATCCGCATGACCCGCCCCCATCGGCTGTTCGGCCGCGATCGCGAGACGATCGACGAAGCCTATCCCGGCGACGTGGTCGGCCTGGTCAATCCCGGCCTTTTTACCATCGGCGACACCCTCAGCTCGGACAGTTCGATCAGTTTCGATCCCATCCCGCACTTTCCGCCGGAATGTTTCGGGCGGCTGCGCACGCAAGACATCTCCAAACACAAACAGTTTCAGAAGGGGCTGCAGCAACTGGAAGAAGAGGGGGTCATGCAGATCTTCCACTCCCCCGACCAGATCCGCCGCGAGCCGGTGCTGGCTGCGGTGGGTGAGCTGCAGTTCGACGTGGTGATCTCACGGTTGGAGAATGAGTACGGGGTCAAGACCTCGGTGGATCGCCTGCCGCATGCCCTCGCGCGTTGGATCGTGGGCGATCCCGCGGCCATTGCGGCGGTCTATTGGCCGGCGGACACGATCCGCCTGCTCGACCGTCAGGGTCGCCCCGTCATGCTGTTCATGACGGACCATCTCCTGGCCTACTGCATCAAATCGAATCCATCCATCAAGTTCGTCTTACGGGAAGAACTGGAACAGGCAGGACCGTAACCGACGAGCGAACCGTGGCAGGCGCCACAAGGAACCACCCATGCCCAAGGCCAAGAGCGCGAAGAACTGTTATTACTGCGAAGCCGAGGACCGCATCCGCATGACATACATGTTCTGCAGTCTGTGCCGTCGGCATTTCTGCAGCAGCCACGGCGTGCCGGATTTGGAGCAATGCAACCGCTGTCTGGAAGCCGGCGAAGAAACGGACGCGACGTGACTCTACCGCCTGCGATCGAACCCTGAATCCCGCCACTTCTCCAACAAGGCGATGCGTCGTTCGAGTTGCGGAATGGTCGCTTCATCCACGCGGCCGCCGGTCCGTTTGATCAGCTCGGCATTGAGTTGTCGATGATCCAGGCCGGTCTTCCGGGCGACGGCGCCGACCAGCAGGCGATGCTTCTCGCGCAAATTGTGTTTCTGATCGTGAAGCGCAACGGCCGGCTCCCCCTGTCCCTTGCCCTCTCCCGACGGTTCGCTCTCCTCCGCGCCGATCAAGGCATCCAAGCGCGCCACGCCGTTCAGCGGAATATACTCCTTCAGCGACGTGGCTGCCGTGCCGAACAGGGTCCGTTGCACGGCGGGCATGATGTCTTCCAGCACGTGGTCACGTTCGACCTTGATGCGTTTCGCATAATGCACCAGGGTTGCGTCTTTCGGCAGGTAGAGCCAGGCCCGTTGCGGCCTGGGCACCTTCTCCTGCATCCGCACGAAACGCCCCACGACCTGGCGGAAATACATCTCCGTCAACACGTTGGTGGCATACACCCCCACCCGCAGCCGGGGGATGTCCACTCCTTCGCTGACCATGTTCACCGCCACCAGCCATTGTTGGCTCTTATGATGCGCAAAGGTTTCGATGGTCTTGGAGGCGGAAGGATCGTCGGAGACGGCCACCTGCGCCCGCCCCCCGGTGATGCGTTTCACCAACTCCGCCACCTGCCGGGCATGGTCCTGATTCATGGTCACGATGAGGCCGCCCGCATCCGGCTGCTCCTGCTTGCGGAGCCGCTGCAACTCGGCATGGGCATCACTCAACACCGGCCCCAGCCAGCTCTCCTGGAGCAACGCGGTCTTGAGCCGTTCCCGCTGACGCTCGAACGTCAATCCGTCCTCGAACGTGGCTCGATGCTCGCGGCCGTCCGATAACCACGTCAACTCGCCTTCGTAGCTGGGAAAGAGAATGGGGCGGCAGACGCCGTCGCGGATCGCGTGGGAATAGCCGTAGGTGAAATCCGCCTGACTTTCGCCTTGCTCGTACCGGACATAGGGAATCGGGTTGTTGTCGGAGCGAAAGGGTGTCCCCGACAAGGCCAGGCGGAACACCGCTTCGCCGAACGCCTCGCGGAGCGCAATGCCCCAATCCTTCCCGTCCCCCGCATGGTGCAGCTCGTCGAAAATGAGCAACGTCTTCCGGTTGCGGCAGGCCCGCCGAAATACGTCCGGCGCGAGGCAAACCTGCTGATAGGTCACGACCGCGCCATGGTAATCCCGCGCTTCACAGGCCTGCTCGTTCGACAAATTCGGGTCGAGCTGAATGCCCACGTGGCCGGCGGCGGACGCCCATTGCGTCCGCAGGTGATTCGTCGGACAGATCACCAGGACCCGCGCGGCGGCACGGTCCGCCAGGTACTGATGGGCGATGCGCAAGGCAAAGCGGGTCTTGCCGGCGGCAGGAGTCGCGGTGACCAGATAGTCTTCGCAGCGGCGGGCCAAGACATCCGCCACCGCACGCGCCTGCCAATCACGCAGCTGCGCTTTCCAGGGAACCAGCGTCACTACCCTCTCCTCACTTTGTTGCTCCATTGAAAGGTACCCATGCCGATCCCCTCACCACGTTCCGTCATATCGCGCCTCTCTACGATCGAAAGGCCGGAATGATCGCCGTGGGGTGGTTGACTGTGACCGGATTGGAATGGGATATGACCGACGCCCCTGCCGGTGCACCGAGAGACATCCATGGATCGGTGACGACAGGGATGAACACGACCATGAGCAGGGGGATGGTAGCGTAAAACCTCACGGGCAACAAGAGGCCGGCGCACCCTTGAAACCCCGGCCTCGTGGTCGCATACTCACGGCACCACGCCATGTCGACCGAGCATACAGACGCCACCCAACCGCTCCATGCCTTGGAAGCCGATGCGGTGTTGCGCGCCATCCTGCAGGGCACGGCGACGGAGACCGGCCACGACTTTTTTGCCGCCCTGGTCCGCAACCTCGCCGACGTCTTGGGTACCCATGGCGCCTGGGTCACGGAATACTTTCCTGAATCCCGACGCCTGCGCGCCCTGGCCTTCTGGATGGACGGCCAGTGGGTCAAGGATTACGAAGTCGACATCGCGGGGACGCCCTGCGAGCGGGTCATCGATACGGCCACCCTGGTGCATTTCCCCGACCGCGTTCTGGAGATCTATCCGCAGGAGGAGGAGTTGCGGCAGGCCGGGGCCGTCAGTTACATGGGGGTGCCGCTCAAGGATCAAGACGGCGGCATCCTGGGCCACATGGCCGTCATCGACCGTCGCCCCATTCCTGAAGAACCGCGCATCCATGCTATTTTCCAAATCTTCGCCGCGCGAGCGGCGGCGGAACTCCGACGGTTGCGGGCCGAGGCCGAGGTGCGGGAACGGGAGGAAACCGTGGGGCGCCTCCTTGGAAGCGCGATGGACGCCATCATCGAACTGGACGACCAACTGCGGATCACCCGCGTCAATCCGGCCACCGAGCGGGTGTTTCGTTGTGGCGGCTCCCGGATGGTCGGCCAGGATTTCAGACGGTTCATGAGCGACGAGGACGCCCGCCGCGTGACCGACCTGATCACCGAACTGGATACCCGCCCCGAAGGACAACGCTCCCTCTGGATTCCCGGCGGCCTCACGGCCCGTTGTCCCGAAGGCGGCTCCTTTCCCGCCGAAGCCACCCTCTCCCGCTTCGAGTTGCACCGCCGCACCGCTACGACCGTGATCCTGCGCAACGTGCGCGACCGGATCGAGGCGGAACAAAAGATTCGGTCGCTCACCGTGGAAACAGAACTCCTGCGCGAGGAGCTCCAGTCGCGTCATCCTGGCACACTGATCGGCGAGAGCCCGGCCCTGCGACGCGTGCTGGACGACATCGCGCAGGTCGCGCCGACCGATGCCACGGTCCTGATCGTCGGCGAAACCGGCACCGGTAAGGAGTTGGTCGCGCGAGCGATTCACCGAGCCAGCCATCGACGCGAGCGTCCGTTGGTCATCGTCAACTGCGCGGCGATACCCGCCACGTTGATGGAAAGCGAATTCTTCGGCCACGAGCCCGGCGCGTTCACCGGCGCGACCAAGAAACGGGAAGGCCGGTTTGCCCTGGCGGACCGAGGCACGATCTTTCTCGACGAGATCGGCGAACTGCCGCTGGACCTTCAAGCCAAGTTACTCCGTGTCTTGCAAGAGGGCGAATTCGATCCCGTGGGGAGCTCTCACACCAAAAAGGTAAACGTGCGGGTCCTGGCCGCTACCAATCGCGACCTCTCAAAGTCCATCAAGGAGGGACAGTTTCGCGAGGATCTCTATTATCGATTGAACGTCTTTCCCCTCGCCCTGCCGCCCTTGCGCGAGCGCGGCGACGACATCGTGCGGCTCGCCTCGGCCTTCGCCCAACGTTGTGCCCGCACCATGGGCCGCACCATCGCACCCTTGACCGTCGACTGCGCCGAACGGCTCAGGCGGTACAGCTGGCCCGGCAATGTGCGTGAACTGCAGAACGTGATGGAACGTGCAGTCATCACCGCCGTCGACGGCAAGCTGAACCTGGATCGCGCCTTGCCCGAGGTGTCTCCCGCTGCGATACCGTGCGCACCCACGGCAGGGCAAGAGCCGTCGAAAATTCTCACGGCGCAGGAACTCGAATCGCTGGAGCGAACGAACATCCTGCGCGCCCTGGATGAGACCGGGTGGGTCGTGGCCGGCGAGAAGGGTGCGGCCAAACGCCTCGGGCTCAATCCCTCTACCTTGGCTTCCCGCATGAAGGCCTTGGGCATCCGCAAACCTCACTGACCGTTGCCTCGTGGCTTGCGAGATCTCGCGCCGAGACTCGTGACATTTCGCAAGGCGCGAAATCCCGCATCCGGCATCTCAACGCCATTCCACGCAATCAGCTGATTTTTCGACGTTACCCATCCGACAACTCCCTGGCATCACTCCTGCTGATAGGCCTGGCATCGATCACGATGCACCCACGAAGCGAGGGGGAAACGATGAACAGGATACAGGACATAGGCTGGTGGTACTGGCTGGCGACGGTCGCACTGCTGGGAAGCGGTCTGACGGGATGGCCGCCCGGCATCTGGTTGGCCATGGCGCTCTGCCTCATCCAGATCGCGCATGTGTTTCACCTGGTCCCCGAGGTGACGGCATTTCCACTGCAGGTCCGGGTGGCTTACCTGATCCTCCTTGCGGCGGGACTGTGGCCGCCGCTCCAGTGGGTCCACATCATCCAGCTTGTCGGCACGACGGCGCGGGTGCTGGTCGGGTATTGCCTGCTGGCCCGCACCCTGTCTTTGGCGCCTTGGAACCGTCGGCAGCCGCTGACCTGGGCGATCCTGCGCCGGACGTTCCTCTCGCCGCAGACGGCGGTGCCGCCCTGCGGAGCGATCTTCGGCCGTCTCTCGCTCGAACGGGTACCGCAATGAACTGGGAAACGATATGCCGGAATGCCGACCGGCTGTTGATTCGGCAGGCCATCATCACGCACTCACAACCAAGGAGGGATCTCATGTCACCAGCCACGATGACCGGCACCATCAACGGCGTCGATGTGGAACGAATGGGGGCGACCGTACAGGCGGTGCAGCAACAACCGACCCTGGCGAATTTTCGGTTCCGCGCGAAGAACCAGTGGATGAGGGGCGGCCACAACCGTTCGACGATCAAGAGTTTCTACGGCGCGGGGCAGGAAGACAGCCTCCGCACCCAGCCCTTCGTGCTCGAGGCGGATGAGCCGCCCGTGCTTTTGGGCGAAGACCATGGGGCGAACCCGGCGGAGTATCTGCTGCATGCGCTGGCCGCCTGTCTCACCACGTCCATGGTCTACCATGCCGCCGCGCGCGGCATTCACATCGAGTCGTTGGAATCGACGTTGGAAGGGGATGTGGATCTGCAGGGTTTTCTCGGCCTGTCCGACCAGGTGCGCCCCGGGTATCAAGCCATTCGGGTCACATTCACCGTCCAGTCGGACGCAAGCCCCGAACAGCTGCGGGAGTTGGCGAAGTTTTCACCGATTCACGACACGATTGCGAATCCGGTTCCGGTGACCATCGACGTACAGGCCAAGTGACGACGGGGCCTGGGCATCCAGGGATGCCCAGGCTCGCCTCAATCCCGAAACAACCTCACGGACACCTTCTGCCCCTTGATCCTCGTCCGGCCCAGCGCGTCGATCACCTGACGCGCGGCTTCTTCCTGCACGTCGACGATGGAAAACCGATCCTCCACTTCGATCGCACCGATCATGCGCGAGGGGACGCCGGCTTCGTTCGCAATGGCGCCGACCAAATCGCCAGGCCTGACTCCCATGGCACGACCGGCCCCGATATACACACGCACCGCCCCCGCCGCGCGACCACGACCGGGGCCGCCACGCGGCGCGCGCGCGCGGTCGCCATAGCCACCGGCTTGGCCGTAGGAGGATCGCCCGCTCCGATAGGGCTCCGGAGCCCGCACGGGCATGGCGGGAATGTCCTCTTCGGCCCGGTCGCCGCCATGAGCTTTGTAGACGAGTTTGACCGCCGCCGCCGCGATATCCATCAGGTCGGCTGAGCCGGCCAAGGCCTGCACGACGCGACGGAAATCGTCCAACTCACCGGCGTCTAAGGCCTCTTGGATCGAACCCTTCGTCCGCTCCAGACGTTTAGCCAACAGGTCGCCGACGGACGGCACCGGGGCGATCGTGATGCGCGCCTTCGTGTGCTGCTCGACGCTCCGCAAGAGTCGCTGCTCGCGGGGCTCGACGATGGTGATCGCCGTCCCTTCGCGTCCGGCCCGTCCCGTCCGACCGATACGATGGACATAGACCTCCACCGAGGAAGGCAGATCGTAATTGATGACGTGCGAGACGGAGGGGATGTCCAAGCCGCGAGCCGCCACGTCGGTGGCGACCAGCAGTTCGGTCTGTCCCGAGCGAAAGGACTGCATCACTCGATCCCGCTGTACCTGGCTCATGCCGCCGTGGATGGCCTCGACACGGTACCCCCGGCCGAGCAAGGCCGCGGTCACTTCATC
>JAANMW010003713.1_pt1 | contig 11377 bp, 8 predicted proteins | sample 7279671 | NCBI WGS metagenome assembly JAANMW01 (sample SAMN14094541, study PRJNA606508) | bioreactor metagenome | isolation source: A lab-scale SPAN reactor treating ammonium-rich wastewater day 247 | place: Ireland: Galway | collected 2017-09-19
GATGCCCTGGTACGCCTCTTCGGTGTCCTCGACGATGAAGTCGGTAAAGCCGTGCACCAGCGCATGGCTCAGGCGCTCGCCCACGGTCTTGGGCGATTCGGGTGTACCGCGCCATTCGAGTTTTTTGCTCTCGTCCTTGGCACCGCTCTTGGCGGTTTCGGCCACTTCGAGCAGCCTTTCCGCCGCGTCAGGACGGCGGTTGAGGATGACGTCTTCCACACGCTCGCGCAGCACCGGGTCGAGGTCGTCGTACACGCCCACCATGCCGGCATTGACGATGCCCATGTCCATGCCGGCCTGGATGGCGTGGTACAGGAACACGGTGTGGATCGCCTCACGCACCGGGTCGTTGCCGCGGAAGCTGAACGATACGTTCGACACACCGCCAGACACCTTGGCGCCGGGCAGGTGGGCCTTGATCCAGCGTGTCGCTTCGATGAACTCAACCGCGTAGTTGGAATGCTCCTCGATGCCGGTGGCCACGGCAAAGATGTTGGGGTCGAAGATGATGTCTTCGGGCGGAAAGCCCACCTCGTCCACCAGGATGCGGTAGGCACGTTCACAGATCTGGATCTTGCGCGCGAAGGTGTCTGCCTGTCCTTGTTCGTCAAACGCCATCACCACGGCAGCGGCGCCGTAGCGGCGCACTAATTTTGCATGGTGCTTGAAGGCCTCCACGCCTTCTTTCATGCTGATCGAGTTGACGATGGGCTTGCCCTGGATGCAGCGCAGCCCCGCCTCGATCACCTCCCACTTGGAGCTGTCGACCATGATGGGCAGGCGCGCAATGTCGGGCTCGGACGCAATCAGGTTCAAAAAACGCACCATGGCCGCCTTGCTGTCGAGCATGGCCTCGTCCATGTTGATGTCGATGATCTGCGCGCCGTTTTCGACCTGCTGGCGTGCCACGGCCAGCGCGTCCTCGAACTGGCCGTTCAAAATCATGCGGGCAAAGGCCTTGGAGCCGGTGACGTTGGTGCGCTCGCCGACGTTGACGAACAACGTGCCAGCGCCAATGGAGACGGGCTCCAGGCCCGACAGCCGCATGGGAGGGACGGAAATTTCAGACATGGGAACTCACCTGTATTTCTGATAGCCCGGAACAGGTGAGCGTCGTTGCGGGGGCCTGGCATTCCAAGCCTGACAGTCCGCGCGGGACTGCTGCAACGCTCCTTGGAATGGATCGATTTTAGGGCGGCGCAAATGCCCAGGAGTACACAAGCTTATGCCGCGGAGGCGGGCAAGCCAAAAACCTGGTCAAAACCCCAATTAAAGACAAAGGTGTAGCACAGGAAAAACACCACCAGCCCCAGGTCCATCACCAGCGCCTGCCACAGGCTGATGTCGAACCACCAGGCAAACAGCGGCACCAGCGTAAACACCAGTCCGCCCTCGAAGCCCACCGCATGCGCCAAGCGGCGGCGCAGGCTGCGACCGCGCACCACCTGGCGGGCTTCCCAGCGCTCAAAAAGGGCATTGAAGACCAGGTTCCAGGCCACGGCGATGGCCGACGAGGCCACAGCCATCACCCCGGCATGTCCCACACCTTGGCTGGAAAACTGCGCGAGCCCGAAAGTGGCGACGGCAATGGCGATCAATTCGTAAATACTGACGTAGACCACGCGGCGGCGCACGCCGTGCAGGCCGGGGATGAGAGGCGAAGATGACATGGCATCGAATTTATCGGCTCTAGGCTGATAATTAAAGTCAGCTTATTTCAGTTTTATTGATAGATGGCCTTTTCCTCCGACAGCGTACAGCTCTTTCTGGCCGTACTCGACCACGGCTCCTTCTCCGCCGCCGCGCGGGCCCTGGGCCGGGTGCCCTCGGCCGTGAGCATGGCCATGGGCCACCTGGAGGCAGAGTTGGACATGGCGTTGTTTGACCGCCACGGACGCGAGCCACGCCCCACCGCAGCGGCTCGCGCCCTCGAGCCCCAGGCCCGCTTGCTGGCGGGGCAGCTGCTGCAGCTCAATGCGCAGGCCCTGGCGCTCACCCAGGGGCTGGAGGAACGCCTGACGCTGGCCATTGCCCCCGAGCTGCTGGCTGCCCGCTGGACGGGGCCGCTGGCGGCCCTGGCCCACGAATACCCGCTGCTGCAGGTGGAGGTACTGACCGCACCGCAAGGCGATGCGCTGGCGCTATTGCACTCGGGCCGCGCGCAGCTGGCGCTGGTGTTCGAGCGGCCCAGCATCGATGGGCGCGAAGGTTTTCAGGAGGTGGGCACCGAAACCCTGGTGGCTGTCATGGCCCCCAATCACCCGGTACTGGTGAATGCCCGCGCAGCCGCCACGGCCCGGGGCGAGGCCCCCGCCCGCGCCTTGCTGCGCGAGGAACACCTGACCACCACGCGCCAGATCGTCGTGGCCAGCCGCGACTTGGCGCAGACCGACCCGCGCTTTGTCTTTGCCCGCCACCACTGGCGCACCGACAACCACCTGGCCGCGCTGGGCCTGATCGAAGCCGGGCTGGGCTGGGGCTGGCAGCCGCGCGCACTGGTACAGCCGCGCATCGAGGCCGGGCGGCTGGTAGAGATGCCGTTTGAGAACCTGAGCAATGGCACCGCGCTGTGGGTGGATGTGGTGTGGTCCAAAGAGCGGCCGCTGGGCCTGGGCGCCGCGCGGTTTGTGGCGCTGATGCGCAGTGACAAAGACAAGGGGCGCGTTGCCACGCTGGCAGGAACATAAGTAAAAATGGGCTCCGGCGCTTTATTCATGGGCGCTAACAGCTATCATTTTTGATAAATTACGGCATTTTTGCAGTCGGCGGCTATGCGCGGCCAGTCCGTCCGGTGCACGGCAGGAAGGGAGCGCTCCCCGGGGCATCCTTCCACAGTTCCACGCTGTGGAATTGGCGTGGCGCCGTGGGGCAGGGACTGGAAAATTTGGCGGCGACATGCAACACCCCCGTTTTGCCGATCCTGGTGAGCGTATCGGAGTGGGCCGCGCCGGGCTGTGGTGGCGCCGACGGGCCCCATGGGCAAGTTATGCGTCAAACGCATGGTTCTGTAACACACCGGCCTTAGACAGCGCCGTGCGCGAAGCATAAGCTTTGCGGCTTGACCTGATCCCACAAGGAAATTCACCATGTCGCCATCCGCCGGCACCCCTGCCGCTCCATCACACCCAGTGCCTTCGTACCTGCATGCCGACGATCTCGGCCCGTGGGGCAACTACCTCAAGCAGGTAGACCGCGTTTCGCCGTATCTGGGCAACCTCTCGCGCTGGGTCGAGACGCTCAAGCGCCCCAAGCGCATCCTGATCGTGGACGTGCCGATCGAGATGGACAACGGCACCATCGCCCACTTTGAAGGCTACCGGGTGCAGCACAACCTCTCGCGCGGGCCGGGCAAGGGCGGCGTGCGTTTTCACCAGGACGTGACGCTGTCCGAAGTGATGGCGCTGTCGGCCTGGATGTCGGTCAAAACGGCGGCCGTCAACGTGCCCTACGGCGGCGCCAAGGGCGGTATCCGCGTGAACCCCAAAACCCTCTCGCGGGGCGAGCTCGAGCGCATGACACGCCGCTACACCAGCGAGATTGGTCTCATCATCGGCCCGACCAAGGACATCCCTGCTCCAGACGTGAACACCAACGAGCAAATCATGGCCTGGATGATGGACACCTACTCCATGAACACCGGCGAGGCTGCCACCGGCGTGGTGACCGGCAAGCCGATCGACCTGGGCGGCTCGCTCGGACGGCGCGAAGCCACGGGCCGCGGCGTGTTCACCGTGGGGCTGGAAGCAGCGCACCACACCGGCCTGAAAATCGAAGGCGCCCGCATTGCGGTACAGGGTTTTGGCAACGTGGGCGGTACGGCGGCCAGGCTGTTCTGTGATGTCGGAGCCAAATTGGTGGCGGTGCAGGACCACACCGGCACCATCGTCCATGAGGGCGGCATGGACGCTGGCGCGCTGCAAGAGCATGTGAAGAACACCGGCGGCGTCGCGGGCTTCCCCGGCACGGAAGTGATCGCCAACGAAGATTTCTGGGGGGTGCCCTGCGAGATCCTGATTCCGGCCGCGCTGGAGAGCCAGATCACGGCCGAGAACGCCCCGAAGATCCACGCCAAACTGGTCATCGAAGGTGCCAACGGCCCCACCACCCCCGAGGCCGACGACATCCTGCACGACAGCGGCGTGCTGGTGCTGCCCGACGTGATCGCCAACGCTGGCGGCGTGACGGTGAGCTACTTCGAGTGGGTGCAGGATTTCTCCAGCTTCTTCTGGACCGAGGACGAGATCAACGCCCGCCTGGTACGCATCATGAAGGAGGCCTTTGCCGGCGTCTGGCAGACAGCGCAACAGCACAAGGTCAGCCTGCGCACGGCCACCTTCATCATCGCCTGCACGCGCATGCTCCACGCCCGCGAGATGCGCGGCCTGTACCCATAAAGGCAAAACCCAAGCAGCACCATCGTATTGAGGAGCCCGGCCTACCCGGCCAGACCTCCAGCGAGAGAGGCCCTAGGCGCACCATCAGCGCCTGGGGCTCTTTTTACGTCATCCCGACGTTCCCCGGTCCGGCATCCACCGCCCCCACGGGCGCGACCACCGCCATCGCCCGGCAGAACGGTTGCGCGCAGGCTGCACGCCCCACATAAGGACAGCCAGGGTCCTTGCACAGGCCCGCCTCCCGTTCGCGGGCCAGGTCCTCGTCGCGCGGCAACTGTCCACTGGCCTGCAGCTGGGCCAATTGCAGCCACGGGTCCAGGCGGGCCAGCATCAAGTCGCGGCCATACACGGCGGCCGCCAGCGGTGGCTGAAAGTCCAGCACCAGCAAGGCACTGGTGCGCGAAGCGCTCGATTCCAGCCCCTGCAGCACCAGCGCCAGCACGCCCGACTGCAAGCCCTGCGCCGTGCCGGTGTACGGCACTTGCAAAGCCCCTGGCGGCGCAAGCGCCGCCGCCAAGGCTGCGGGCGGCTGCCCAGCCTGCGCTGCCAGCCAAGGCACGGGCACCCGCAAGGTCACGGCCAGACCCAGCGGCCCCTCGGGCGTTTGCACGGCGCCCTGGCGCACCAGCCAGGTTTGCAATGCAGGCTGCATGGCATCGGCCTCCCCGCTCTCGAGTGCATGCGCCAGCGCCAGCGGCCAGGGCTGCGCCGCCACCACGCGCTGGGGCGTGGCCTGTGCCGTGAGCTGCTGCACCAAGGCCGCGACCATCTGCCGCAGCGGTACAGCCAGCCCCGTGGCGGGCCAGGCCCCGACCTCCGGCGCCGCCAGCGACGCGCCCGACAGCGCCGCCGCCGCGCCGCCCCTGGGCATGGGGGCTGCTGAACCGGCAAGAGGACTCGCTGCACGGGCATTGCCAAGCCCCTGGGCGGCATGGCGCGGATCAAAACCTGCACCCAGGGGCGCACGTGCTTGCGCAGAAATATGGGCCTGGTCGGCAGACTCTGGCAGCGGCGCGGGGGCTGGCGCTGCCACGGCTGCAGGCAAAGGAGGCGGGGGCAGGCCTGCTGGCGCAGCGGTTCCCGGCAGGGGGACGGGGGCGCCCGGCCCCTGCGGCCCCAGCAAGGCCGACTGGCGCTGCAAAGCAGCCTCAGCCAGCACCTGCGCCACAGGAAGTTGCGGGCCACGGGGGGAAACCATGTTCACAGTCATGCCAACGCCCAATGGGGGTGGCGTGCGGACATTCGCGCGCCTGCGCAGGATTCTGCGGCGTTTCCACCTGGCTGGCCAGGGCGGCGCCAGGCATTATCAAAAACAATAGCTATCAACGCTTATTAGATAAGCGCTAGAGCCACTTTTACCTCAAACCGTCTCGCGGTAAAACACACCACGCGCACGCGGTGCCGCACCGGCCACACTGGCGGCAATGGCACCGATGTGGCCGGGCGTGGTGCCGCAGCAACCGCCGACGATGTTGACCAGCCCCTCGGCGGCAAACTCGTGCACCAGGCGGCTCGTGACTTCGGGCGTTTCGTCGAAGCCGGTGTCGCTCATCGGGTTGGGCAGGCCGGCGTTGGGGTAGCAGCTGATGAAAGTGTCGGGCGCCACCTTGGCCAGCTCCTGGATATAGGGGCGCATCAGCGCCGCGCCCAGCGCGCAGTTCAGGCCCACGGCCAGCGGGCGCGCGTGGCGCACGCTGTGCCAGAAAGCCGTCACCGTCTGGCCCGAAAGGATGCGGCCCGAGGCGTCGGTGACGGTGCCGCTGATGATGAGGGGCAGGCGCTCGCCGGTTTTCTCGAACACCTCGTCGATGGCGAACAGCGCCGCTTTGGCGTTGAGCGTGTCGAAGATGGTCTCGACCAGGATCACGTCGGCACCGCCTTCAATCAAGGCTTCGGTCTGTTCGTAATAGGCTTGGCGCAACTGCTCGAAGGTGATGTTGCGCGCGCCCGGGTCGTTCACATCAGGGCTGATGCTGGCGGTCTTGGGCGTCGGGCCCAGCGCCCCGGCCACATAGCGCGGGTGATCCGGCGTGCTGAATTTGTCGCAAGCCGCACGCGCCAGCTGCGCCGAGCGCAGGTTCATCTCGCGCGCCAGGTCAGCCATCTTGTAGTCCTCTTGCGCAATCGTCGTCGCGCCGAAGGTGTTGGTCTCGATCAGGTCTGCACCAGCGGCCAGGTAGCGCTCGTGGATGTCGCGGATCACATCGGGCCGCGTCAGGCTGAGCAGCTCGTTGTTGCCTTTCACATCGCGCGCAAAGTCCTTGAAGCGGTCGCCCACGCTGCCGGGCCCGCTGTAGCCTTCGCCCCGGTACTGCGCTTCGCCCAGCTTGAAACGCTGGATCATGGTGCCCATGGCGCCGTCAAGGATGGCGATGCGCTTCTCAAGAAGGGCGGGGAGTTGCTGGGCGCGGGTGTAGGGAGCTGGGTGCATAGCCGGATTGTAAAGAATATCCTGCATGATAATGCATCAAGCACTCAATCAAATATCTCTCTGAGAAAGACCTCGCTTACCTATCACTTTTCAAAAAAGACACCGGATCTCGCGTAGCACGCATTTGATTTGCTGGGCCCTAAATTGGTGATCTGAACATTCGTCCATGCCTCGCCGCTTTTTGGATATCCAGTTGCGCAGACGCCAAAAGTATATGCATTGATATCTACCGTATTAAACGAAGCTATATAAGCCAAAGGGTAGTAATTCGGATCAGATGTCATCAGCGCGACCGCATCTGTGTATGCATTGGGAACGCGCAATTTTGTTTCTAACAATCTAATTTCACTTGTAGAGATGGCATCCATCCAATTATCGAAAATTCGCTTGGGGAAAATATTTACAGCGTAGCCCATGTTAGCCACCGCAGGGTAGGAAGGCTCACGAACATAAAAAAGCTCCATAACTGCATCACCAGAAGATGATTCGGTGAGAAAGACAGTGGTGGAATCGATAGACTCCCGGGAGTTGATAATGGTGCAAGCCGTCATCGGTTTACTCTTGCTCGCAATACCAGAAGCACTGACGTTGGCAAAAATTCCGGCGCGGTTGCTGCGTGGAAGGCAATCCACGCTTTGGGCAAAAACGCTGGGAGCAGCGAGTGGCGCGAGTGCGGCGATGGCCGCCATGGTATAAAACTTCATGAATTTCCCTTTCGTTGTTTCAGCTGAACTGAAAAACTCGACGCCATAAAACCGAAAAACCAAGCCTAATTGACAGAGCGAGCCAAGGGTAATGTAACGCAATGTTGCGGCGCTAGCAACGATTCACAAACCGTCGCGCGCGAACGCCAACACCGCCTCCAGCAGGCGCCGCAGATGCGGCTGCACCTGCGCGGCGCGTTCGGGCAGGTAGGCAAAGGGCAGCGCTTCCTGCATGTAGCTGCACTGCGTCATCTCCAGCTGCACGGCGTGGATGTTGCGTGCCGGGTCCCCATAGTGGCGCGTGATGTGGCCGCCCTTGAAACGGCCGTTGAGCACCGCGGTGTAGCCGGGCGCGCTTTGCGCGATGCGCAGCAGCTCCTGCGCCAGGGCCGGGTCGCAACTGGCGCCGTCCGCCGTGCCCAGGTTCAGGTCGGGCAGCTTGCCTTCGAAGAAGCGCGGCAGCATCGAGCGGATGGAGTGCGCGTCCCACAGAACGGCCACGCCGTGCGCCGTGCGGATGCGCTCGAGCTCGGTGCGCAGCTGGGCGTGGTAGGGCACCCAAATGGCGTCGCGGCGCGCGGCAACCTCATCGACACCGGGCACGTCGCCACGCGGGTAGATGGGCGTCTCGTCAAAGCCGTCGATCGGGCACAGGCCGGTGACGTTCTGGCCGGGGTACAGGCTGGCGCCATCGGGCGGACGGTTCAGGTCGATGACGTAGCGCGAATGCGTGGCGGCCAGGATGGACGCGCCCATGTCCTTGGCAAAAGCGTACAGGCGTTCCAGGTGCCAATCGGTGTCGGGCACCTCACGTGCCTCGGGGCCGAAACGCTCGGCCAGCAGGGGCGGCACATACACGCCGCCGTGCGGGATGGAAATGAGCAGGGGCGCAGTGCCCTGGTGGAACACAAAGGGCGCGGGGGCGCTTGGGCTGGCGGTCTGACGCATGGCGGGCTCCAGGTTCGGTCAATCTGCGGCGATGGTGGCCTGGCGCGCGGCCACAAAGGCGCGCGCGGCTTCGCCGTGCAAGGCGTGGCGGCCACCCACCACGCGGGGCACGCCGCCCACCCACAGGCTGTGCAGCGCACTCGTGCGCTGGCTGGCAAACACATGGGCAGCGAGCATACGCTCGGCGTCCAGCCCTGCCAGCGCCACATGCTGCGCATCCAGCGCCAGCATATCGGCTTGCTGGCCCACGGCCAACCCGGCCACGTTGCGGCCCGCGGCCTGCGCGCCACCCCGCACCGCCTGCTGCGCCATGGCGGTGGCCACCTGGGCATGCGCGTTGCTGGCAAGCACGTTGCGCTGGCGCAGGCTCAGGCGCTGGCCGTATTCGAGCAGCATGAGTTCTTCAGCCGCGTTGACGCAGGCATGGCTGTCCGAGCCCACACCCCAGGCGCCGCCGTGCACCAGCCACTGCGGCATGTCGAAAATACCGTCCCCCAGATTGGCCTCTGTACTGGGGCAAATGCCCGCCACAGCGCCGGTGCGCGCGGCAGCGGCGTATTCCCCCTGCGTCATGTGGGTGGCGTGCACCAGGCACCAGCGCGCGTCCACGGGCGCATGGTCCAGCAGCCACTGCACGGGGCGCTGGCCGCTCCAGGCGATGCAGTCCTCCACTTCCTGTGTCTGCTCGGCAATGTGGAGGTGGATGGGGGCCTGCGGGCTCAAAGCGGTGATGCCAGCAACGGCTTCGCGCAGGCTGTCCGGCGGCACGGCGCGCAGCGAATGCGGGGCCAGGCCCAAAACAGCCGCTTGCGCTTGTGCAGCGGGCGCCAGGCGCTGCAATAACGAGAGCATGTTGTCGGTGCTGCGGATGAAGCGCGCCTGGTCCTTGCGGGCTGGCTGGCCGCCAAAACCGCTGGTCTGGTAGAGCACGGGCAGCAGCGTCATGCCGATGCCCGCCGTGCGCGCGGCGCGCAGTAGGGCGTGCGACAGTTCAGCGTCGTCGGCGTAGGGCTGGCCGTCCGGGGCGTGGTGCAAATAGTGAAACTCGCACACCGAGGTGTAACCAGCCTCCAGCATTTCCACGTAGAGCCAGGTGGCAATGGCCTCCAGGCTCTCGGGGGTGATGTGGGCCGCAAAGCGGTACATGAGGTTGCGCCAGCTCCAGAAGCTGTCCTGGCTCTCGGCCCGGTATTCGGTAAGGCCTGCAAACGCACGCTGGAAGGCGTGCGAATGCAGATTGGGCATGCCGGGGAGCAGCGGGCCGGGTGCGCGCGGTGCGCTGCCAGGGGTGCTGCCCGGGGCCACGGCCAGCAAGCGCCCCGTGGCATCCCATTGCAGCAGCACATCACGCGCCCAGCCACCGGGCAGCAGGGCGTGTTCGGCAAACAGGGTTCCGGCAACGCCGGTGTGGGGGGCGGTCATGCGGCGGCCCCCAAGATGGCGGTGAGCGCCTGCACCAAGCGCTCCAGGTCCTGCGCCGTCCCCACCGAAATGCGCAGGAAGGTCTCGAACCCCGGGTCTTTCCAGGGCTTGGTGATGATGCCGTGCGCGAGCAGGGCCTCGGCGACCGGGCCATTGGGGCGGCCCAGGTCGATGAACAGAAAATTGGTGGCCGAGGGTGCAATGCGAATCCCCTGCAGGCCGGGCGCCGCCCGCAGGCGTGCCGCCAGTTGCTCGCGCAGCCGCACCGTCTCGGCCACGGCGTGCTGCATGTGCGCCTCGTCGCCCCAGGCGGCCAGCGCGGCGGTCTGCGCGGCGTAGTTGACATTGAACGGCGTGCGCACGCGGTCCAGCAGCTGCACCAGCGCGGCATCGGACGCCAGGCCGTAGCCCACGCGCAGGCCCGCCAGGCCCCAGGCTTTGGAGAAGGTGCGCAGCACGATCCAGGGCATGCTGCGCGCGCGCAGCAAGGCCAGCACATCGGGATAACCGGGAGCGAGCCTTGCGTATTCGACATAGGCCTCGTCCACGACCAGCAAGGTGTGGTCGGGCGTGGCATCGAGCAGGCGGGTGAATTCGCCCGCATCGAACATGCAACCCACGGGGTTGGAGGGGTTGGCCAGCATGGCCATGTGGGGGCCGCGCGCGAGGGCCGCGCACCAGGCGTCGGTATCAAAGCCCAGCGCGGGCGTCAGCTCCAGCAGCTCGACCTGGGCCCCCATCATGCGCGGGTAAATTTCGTGCAGGCCAAAGGCCGGGCGCTGGGTGAGCACGCGGGCGCCCGGCGACAGAAAGGCCTGGCAGAGCATCTGCAGGATGTCCTCGGAGCCATTGCCGACCACGATGCAGTCGGCAGCGACGCCGGTGCGCTCGCCAATGGCGGCGCGCAGCGCTGTGCACTGGGCGTCGGGGTAGTTGCCCGCCTGGGCGGCCAGATCGACCAGCGCCCGCGCCACCGCCGGGCTGGGGCCATAAGGGTTCTCGTTGCTGGCCAGGCGGGCAATCTCGGTCACGCCGTAGCGCGCACGCACGGCCGCAGACGACAGCCCGGCGTTGTAGGCCGGCAGGGGGAGCACCTCGGGACGGGCGAGGGCATGGATGGAAGGAGCGGTCATGGAGTGAATCCTTGGTGGGTCGATGGCACGCAAGCCGGTGCGCCCTGCACGACGCGCCCTTGCCGCACGATGGTGCATGCAGGTTTGTGGCCAAACCAGTACGCCAGTTCGGCCGCGTCGGCAAAGGGCCACAGCACGAAGTTGGCCGGGCGGTTGGACGCGAGCAGGCCGTGGGTGTCCTGCAGGCCCAGCGCGCGGGCGGCGTGCTGCGTGATGCCCGCCAGCGCCTCGGGCACCGTCAGGCGAAACAGCGTGCAGGCCATGTTGGCCATGAGCAGCAGGCTGAGCACGGGCGAGGTACCGGGGTTGTGGTCGGTGGAGACGGCCATGGGCACGCCCGCTGCG
>JAANMW010003728.1_pt1 | contig 11344 bp, 11 predicted proteins | sample 7279671 | NCBI WGS metagenome assembly JAANMW01 (sample SAMN14094541, study PRJNA606508) | bioreactor metagenome | isolation source: A lab-scale SPAN reactor treating ammonium-rich wastewater day 247 | place: Ireland: Galway | collected 2017-09-19
CTGACCAGCCGTTGCCGCAACTTCGAGCTCAAGCACGCCTGCTATGGCGCCACCGCCGGTCTGCGCATGGCGCGCAAGGAAATCAAGGGTGAACTGGGGAACTTGCGCAAGACTGTCACAACGCAACGCGCCGACATTGCGGCGCTCAAGCGGGAGGTGAAGGCCCTGGCATCGCAGCTGAAGGCACTGCACAAGGCGGCAGCCCGCGAGAAGGCAGCAGGTCAGGTGCCAGCCCAGGGCGCCGAAGCTCCGGTGCAGCGCAAACGCCGATTCCAGTTCAAGGCCGAAGCGCTCAGGGCCAAGCGGGAACAGTTGGGCATTTCACAACAGGCCATGGCGGCGCTTCTGGAGGCTTCGGCGCTTTCCGTGGCACATTGGGAGAGCGGGAAGGCGATGCCACGTGCGGCCCAGCTGGAACGTATCCAGGCAGTGTTGAAGATGGGCAAGCGCCAAGCGCTGGGCAAGCTGCACGGGTAACGGCGCTGTTCGATGGCGGACGCTGTGTGACCGGCACGATACGAAGCGAGGATCACTCGGATCCGGAGGGCAGCCTGCCTCCACCGGAAGTCGTGATCGTTTGGGCGCGGCTTTGATCTCGCAGCCAGCTTGCTCGGTCGTAAACAAAATCCGGAAATTCTTGGGCCAACGTGGTCTCCTGCAAGATGAGTTTGCGAGCCAGGCGAGCCACTTCTGCGACTTCCTGTTCGCTGCGCACTTCAAGCGGTGCCACGAGGCTCACGCCCATCGCCCAGCTGAGGCGCTTCCATTTCCATGAGGGACGTACTTCCAAGTCAATTCCATCCTGGGTCAACCGTTCTTCAATCTGCCGCAGATTGGCGTAGTGCTGCTGCTGGGCCTCGGGAATCGCACGACTGGTGTAACTGGACAGTTTTTTCCTGCCGCCCGACTTGCCGACCATCTTGTATTTTTTGGTTGCCCCCTCGAAGAGCCAGTCATCCCCGGGGCCATCTCCCGCCTCTTCCCAGGCCATGGACGATATGGCCTCCGCGTAGACGTATCGAGGATGCTCCCACCAGACAATGATGCGTCGTCCGTTGAGGATGAACCCCACGTCATCCCAGTACGACAGGCTTTCCGGTCCCATGTCCGAATAGGTGTGCGGGACGTACAGGCCGCCATTTGACAGCTCCCATTGGTGGGCGCGGTGATACTCACGCATGCGCCTGCCCAGACGCTCATAGTGCGGATTTTTCATGAGGGGCCTTCGGCCAAGAATGGGAAGTGACGTTGGAAGCGAGTGCTATTTTGTATGCATCCCGAGGTTGCGTGTGGCGCTCACATCTGATCGTTTTCGCTCAATGCGGCCTCTTTTCGTCGGAGCGCAAGGTCAGTACTCGCACGCCGTTTCCGGTGACGGCCACGGTATGCTCGAATTGCGCGGAAAGTTGTCCGTCGCGCGTGACGACCGTCCAACCATCCTCCTCGGTGTGAACGGCCCTGCGCCCCTGATTGACCATCGGCTCGATGGTGAAGACCATGCCCTCGCGCAGTGTCAGGCCAGTGCGCGGCTTGCCCCAGTGCAACACCTGTGGCTCTTCGTGCATTTCGCGACCGATGCCGTGGCCGCAGTATTCCCTGACGATCGAATAGCCGTTCTTTCGGGCGTGCTGCTCGATGGCGTGGCCCACGTCGCCGAGCGTCGCACCGGGGCGGACGGCCTGGATACCTTTCCACATGGCTTCATAGGCGACTTGCACCAACCGCCGTGCCGGTTGCGAGACTTCGCCCACCAGATAGGTCTTGCTGGAATCGGCGATGTAGCCATTCTTCTCCAGTGTGATGTCGAAGTTGACGATGTCCCCGCTTTGCAGGGTGTCTGTGGTGGACGGAACGCCGTGGCAGACCACGCTGTTGGGGGAGGCATTGAGCGCGTAGGCATACCCGTACTGGCCCTTGCTGGCCGGGCGGGCACGGAGTTCATGGACGATGAGGTCATCGACCAGCTCGTTGACCTGCATGGTGGACATGCCGATCAGATTCAGTTGATCGAGACGGTTGAATACCTGGGCCAGCAGTCTCCCTGACTCCGCCAGCAATGCGATTTCTTCCGGGCGCTTGGTCATGGCGATGCCATCTTGAGGGGTTGCGCCATAACGCCTGCCGCCCGCAGTTCACCGGCAACGATGTCGTTGAAGCTTTTCGTCGGATTCATTTCGCACAGCATGCCGATCCTGATCCAGAAGGCCGCCTGCGCATTGATCGACCGGCACGACACGGCGCTGGCCTTGCGCAGCTGGTCGTGCAGGTCGTCGTCGATGTTTACGATGCCCATGTTGTTTGGTCCATATGAAACATATATGAATCATATATTCAATCGACAGCCGGCACAAGCAACGGTGATGGGCGTAACGCTCGTCGAATGTTGACCTCCGGGCGTCCCCGGCCAGGAAACATGGCCGGTCGCTGATCTCATGCGCTGCCTGGTACGGGGCGGCCCGCTGGCCTACACGATTGCCGCCATTCAGGCCTTGGACCGTGGATGACTCAGATCAGCCTAAAGCTGACCAAGTGAAACCAAAGTCAACTTCGCAGCGGCTGCGATCTGTGGGATACGACGGTTGGGCTAACTGCAACTCGGTTCTGAACCGCGTCACGTGCGGGTGGCTTCGCCGTCGGACGTCAGCACCCAATCCGACTTGGAGAGCCTCAGCCAAGGACCGAGCGTCTGCTTCAGGCAGTCGTGGCAAAGATCAATATCGACACGTACCCCATCCCCGATGCTCGATCCCCATCCAGCGTCAAACCCAATCTGCTCAAAATTGTTGAGCCCGCAGTCTTCGTTGTATCTGGCCTTCGCACCGCATCGATCGCAGGTCACCTCGGCCACGAACGAGGTTGCAACCGTCTCATGGATTCTCATAGACAACTCCTTTGAATACTTCGCCACAACTACAACATATTGGCGTGCTGATGCGGACATGGCGCTGTCACACGCCATTGTTCAATCGGCCTCGCACGCTTCGCCTGTGTGATGGTGCCGAAGTGTTCAAGGTGCTTTCACGTCACCGGGAAACCAACCGTCAAGGGGAGCGCGGTGGATCGTCGGCACGAAGATATAGATCACGCTCAGCCTTCAGATCGAACGCGCTCATCGCCCACGCACTGCAAACTCGTATCGCTGCCCGAGCGACACGCAAAGATTGCCAACTTGAGCCGTTGATCGACGCCCTCCCGTGGTATAGCGCCGCCAACAGCACCCGGCCATTTTCAAGCGCCTGTCTCTGGGGCACTGTCAGCGCCAATTGCTCCAGCATGAGCGGCTGCGCCGCTGTCAGTTTCTTGCCGCAGTGGGCGCATAAGGACAAATAGGCAACTCCGTCCTTGCGCTCTCCTGCGGACGCCATATCAAAAGGCAACACCACGGGACTACCGCAATGCGGACAAGCCTTTTCAATGAGGCAGCCGTGCAGAGGACAGTAGCGCCACGTCGCAAACCGACAGTGCACCGGCAGATACGCGCCCCAAGCCTGCCGCCAACACATGACGCAGTATCCAAATCGTGATCGGCCATGCGCATCGTGCAGCAGGATTGCCCATCGCGGAGAAATGGTCCGGATGTTGGAGAAGATCCTTTCCGCGACCGGAAACGCCACGCGGGTGGGATCTGCGGTTGCCAGAACCCGGCGTCCGTGGGGTGACATCAACGCCAGATCAAGATCACCACGTTCCACCACATTCTTGGGGAACCCCATGTATCGCAAGAACTCCAGTGGTGTCACGGCCTGAGAAAGAGCTGCTCGGGTCAGCCAGGAACTGGGGGCCTCGAAAGGTTCTGCTCGTGGCAATCCCGCGAGTTGTGACATGTCAGGAATCTTGGTTTTTTGCATGAAAAGATGCTCACCATAAGTGTCCTGCGTCGTCGAACAGCTCCAGTTGCCCTCTGAGCTGCCGAGGACCATATCGACCATCTCGAAGATCATCGTGGCGGCGCTCACGATATAGGCGATGCAGCCAGCGGCGCGCGGCCTGGCGATCGCACACCTGCACGCCATGGCGTGCCAGACGTTGCAATCTCGGCTCATCGACATACTGACCGAGCGCACGCGCAGCGTCATCCGCAATCTGAATTTCGAGCAATCGAACCAGTGCTCGCCGCAGACAGTCTGAGACCTGCGCCACGGTTGGCGCTTTCAAGGGACTCACCGCCTCCGTCTGCGATCCTGGCTCTGACAATCTACCCAAAGCCATGGCCAGTTGATAGGCCCCATCGGGTGTCAAAGCCCCGAAAGCGCCCATGGCCCCTTCACCTTCCACACCGGGGTGATCGATACCCATGCAACGCGCACGAAACCACGAGCACCAGACAAGAATATCCGGGCTGGCAGGTGCGACCGAAGCACTCCCCAGATAGCAGCCGCAGCGGCATACATCCGGAGCAAGGCGATTCCAATCCAGGGGACGTGCGCAACGTGGGCAGATACCGAGCAAAAGCACGCCATGCTCGACGCACGCACAGTAGCCCGTAATACCCCAAATCGTTCTCACAAACGGAGCCACCTGCAGGCAATGCGGGCACACAGGGCTGCACCTTGCACGCAACGCGTCCGAGCTCATCCAGCGATGACCGAGGTAGCTGAACTCACGCCGTGTACCCTGGACTGTGCGGCGACAAACGACTGGATCCAGATCGGGCTGGCAAACGTCTGCAAGGCAAGAAAGCAAACGCAGCTGTTCATCAGTCAACCAGACCTGTTCGCTGTGCCCAGAGCACTTGAGAAGCCGTGCGAGTGACATCCCATTGGCGAAAGCCACTCGCAGGAAAAAACCCATCGCCGACTCCTGAGGAAGGAGATCACAATGCACGGGAAGTTGCACCAGTTCAGCCGGCTGCATAGGGGTTCTCAACACCCGCATCCTTGCCATTGACCCTGTCATAGGCCAGACGCAAGTGCTCAACGGCGACTGCCTTTTTTCCGTCGTCCAGCGCCACCAGGACAGCTTCCGTCACCAGCCGTTTGAAGGACCTCAAGTTGGCGTGGGTAGCGGTATACAAACGTTGGGCTTCAACTGGCGCCGATAAAAAACCGAGATCGACAGCCGACGAACTCCTGATGAAGCTCCGGACGAATCCATGCCAGTGAGCTGGAGAATCCAACCCCTTGAGTTGCAATCTGGCGGACACGCGATTGGCCAAGTGCTCGTCAATCCGCGCCAATTCGTCGAGTTCATCGGTGCCCAGCAGCACCAGAGCTACCCTCGCCTCATCCATCAGTTCTCGCAAGAGATCAGAGACATTGCCAAAAACCGCCGCGTCACGCGCATGCGCCCGGCCCTGCGCCAGAAGATGATGCGCTTCATCCACAAAGATCAGACGTGTCCCCTTCTGGCCAAACGCGTCAATCAGAACCTGTCTTTTGGCATCCAGCGTGCGACCATTGACTTGTGGAAATGGGTAGCGCAGCCGCCGCAGCAGGGTACCCACAACCTGGCCTACCGTTGGCCGACTTGGAAGACGAATGGCAAACGCACCGTACCCATCCTCAAAGAGAGTGGATTTGGGCAAGGAACTGAGGAAATAGCGCGCCAGCGCCGTCTTGCCGCTGCCGCTCGGCCCCGTGACAGATAGCCCTTGCTGCACCGTCAATTCCCTACCGAGCTGAAACACACGATCGATACCCTGCATGGCGTCGGCGAAGGCCCCATAGTTGACCATCCTCCGATCCACCTCAGCGGCGACGCGTATGGCGTCCGTGGAGTACATGAAGACACGCCGCTGCTGAAGTTTTTGTTCCTCCTCCCCAGGGAAATCGAAGTCGAGCATGTGGACCAAAGTACCGCCACTCATCGCCTTCCCCCGATATCAAAGCTCTCGAACTCAGGGATTTCCGCCTCCAGGAGCACCACGGGTTCAGGAGCGACCACCATGCTCGCTGCAGATGAAGCATCGAACTCGGCACGCGATGTGCCGGCCCGCAGAACACCTGCCGAGGTCAAACCGGCGGCTCGCGCAGCACGCAGAGAGCTCTTGCGGTTCTTGGGACGACTCGCATCCATCCAATGCTCATGCAGGCGTAGTCGCGCGGCAACCAAGTCATCAAACGCACCCTTTCGTTTCAGCTCCTCGCGGGCGAACTTACGGATCATCCGGTGCTGGTTGAACGACAGTCCTTGGGCATAGTCGTGCCACCGCGTAGGACAGGCAATCCACTCGGTTTGTCTACGGGGATGCTGAACAAACAACTCACCCATGTTGTCCGGGTCCCATTTCACCAGTGTCTTGAAACGATTCCCAAGCTCTTTGCGCCAAGGAAGCAACTCTGCTCCACCATAAGGGATCCCATGCAGCTCCAAGCCTCCTGGGCCAACCGTGAGTTCCTTGGACATGCCGGAGATGAAGCGCAGCTGATCCCAATTGCCGGGATATACCGCCGGTGGGCAGCGCTCCACCCCCTCCTGAAACAAGTCCAGCGGGCGCGCAAGCTTGCGTTGATTGATCTTGAGGGCATGCACTTCAGCCGCGAAGATCGTCAAACCCTTGATCAGGTTGCTAAAAAAGACCGTGGCATCCTTGTAAGGATCCATGTTGACAACGTTCGCAAGGCTTTTATGCACACGTCCACGTACGAGCGTCAAGTAGTCGAGCTCACCAAAAAAACGTTCAACGTGCGGCTTGAGCCAAGGGGTACGAACCCGGCAGTAGGTCACGTCAATCGCAAGTTGGAGCATGACACGCTGGAATGCCTGAGCGTGGAACTCCAAGCCGTTATCCAAGATCCACTCATCGGCCAGCCCGTGCGACATCCAGGGATGGGACAGCCCGAGCTCTCGACTCAACTCATCCTTGGGCAGGATCGAGTTTCGCAATACACCAAGCACACTGGTCAAACTCGGTGGATAGAAATTGAGGTAAAACCCCAAGAGGTAGCCTGAATACGCATCAATGGCCACGGTGAGCCATGGCCTGCCCAGTGGCAACCCTGTTTCATCATCGATGACAACCCAGTTCAGTGGCGTGTGGTCCACCTCAACACGTTGCAGCGGGTACGCCGCTCCGGCCCCATCCATCGCCGTCCGTGTCACCATGCGTGCACGTGCGTCCCCTTCACGTGCCGCCACACGTCGGTAGAGGTCGATGTCTTGAACGCGGCGTGACAGGGTGCTCAAACTCACATTGGCGCTTGTTGCAGGTATGGCACCTGCCGCCACGGCACGCCGGAGTTCACGCTGGGCACAATCGTGCGCGTGACGCAATGGATGGCGTGCGCGGGTCAGGTACTCCGTGCGCAAGGCCTCCGAAACGATACGCTCGACCTCTAGTGAAAGTCGTTTTTTGTTTTGCCTGAGCTTGTTGCCATCCAGCAAAGAGAGTGGATTCATGTCGCTGCGGGCATAACGTCGAGCCCAGTCCATCACCGCCGACGCGGAGGGGGGACGCACGTCACCGATCGCCGTTGCAACGGTCTGAATCACTTGGTGCACCCGATCGCGCCGCCCACGACTCACGTGTGCGGCCTGCAAACCCTTCAGATATCGCATGCGATAGGTGATTTTTTCCAGCCAGCTGTCCTTCAGAGACGCAAGTCCTAGGAGAGGAGCGACATTTTTCACGCTGCTCTCAGTGGAGGCAATTTGCTGGCTACCTGTCTGCAAGGACCATGAGCCACTCCAAACCTTCTTGATCAGCTCACTCTCGGTGAAGATGGTGGCGCGGCGGGTCACCTGATCTTCGAGTTGCACTTCCCCGTCCGGCAAAAGGCGCATGATCTCGAACACTCGCTCACCACAGCGCAACATCAAACCAGCTCTCAAGGCGAATTTCATCATCAGCTCCTGAATTTTGAATGGGGTACACCAAGGCGGGCGGATCCAAATCGATGGTCTTGGACAGGCGCACGCGCTTGGCTGCTGCCAGGGTCAGCACATCGGTGATCTGGGCGAAACAGCTTGTGCACAGCGCGTCAAAGGAAATGCCGGCGGGATGCTGTTCAAGCACCGTCGTAATACGCCCAGCAATTGCCTCGTCAATACTGGCTTTGCGGTAGCGGAGGACGCGCGCGGCTCGTTGATGTGCCCGACCTGCATGAATGGACAGTTCGGTAATGACCATGAAGTCCACGTCACATCGAGCAAGCTCCTCCATGGCCTGGTCGAAACGCTCACGGAACTTCTCAACGTGCGTACTCAGCTTGACCTCAACCACTAGGCTGCGGCCTGAAGCGGTCGTGATCAAGTAATCGGGGACGTACGTCTTTTTTCGTGCAAGCTGAAGACGGAAGGGTTGATGTCGGATCGTACGGACGCTGGGGCAGAGCGCGGCACGCAAAACGAAGTCCCTTTCCAATGAGGACTCACACTCTATGGCCGCACCAAAAAGCCCGGGCATGTTCAGCCGACGCACGGTTTTCGCGGGCGAACGTGTGACGACCCTGCGTGCGGGCGCAGAAGAATCAGGAGGCATGCAGTATCTCCAGGCGACAAGAAACCAGCCGTCCGCATCCAAAAAGCGGACAGCACTTGACAGACGTGCTGGAGATTGAGAAACTGCGGGCTACGACACCGGTTGAGTTTTCTCGACCTCGAAGACGCCAGTCACCGAAAGGGGCTGGCGTTTTTCTATGGACTCATGATGTTTCCTCTGTGTACACGGTCTTGTGCCAACGCGACTCGCGCATCGTCACCGAAAGATAGAAATACAGACATTTCGTGAATTTGTTGATTTTTTAATAAATTTGTGCAAGCATAAGACAACATTTCCTACTTTTCAGGCCCATTTCAACGAGCCCGTGGTAGGGATACGTCGCTGCACCGGTCTTGGCGCGTTTCTTGAACATGCAGAGGTCGATTGGATGAAGAGGGTGGTTTGCGCAGCCCTAAAGCAACGGCGATCCGATAGCTTTCGCCACGAATGCCGCGAGTCTTTCCTGAGAGGATGGCATACACAAGAGGTTCGGAGAACCCTCGCGTCCGCGCCCAGTCTCGAATGGTGATGCCATGATCAATGAAGGACTGTCTCACTGTGCTTACTTTGTTCATAGCATCCACATCGCTTAAAACAACTTCAAGTAAGTTTAATAGAACTCTGCAAAATTTCAAGATGTTTTTTTTAAACTCAAAAGTTGGTATTGCATCCAGTCTGCGTCGCGAGCGGGAGCGACTGCATCTGAAGCAATCAGAGATGGCAGACCAGCTTGGGGTCAGTCGATCCACGCAAATTTGCTATGAAAAGGGGAGTACCGAGCCAACCACCGGCTACCTGCGTTCAGCGCAAAGCATTGGTGCGGACGTGTTCAGCATCCTCTACGGAGACGACGTGGGCAGCGGCTCCGTCGATTGGTCGCGCCTGCAGCAATGCGCTGAAGCAGTCGAGTTTTTTTGTTTGCGTTTTGCACCGTCCTGTCCAACAACATATCGCTGGAAGATGATCAGGGAGCTTTATCAAGCTCTCCCAAAGAGCAACGAAATCGAAGAGCCACTGTCGCTTACTGAAAACCTCGCTCTGGACACCCTTAAAAAAATCTGGGCCAGCTATGGAAAATGATCCCCCCTTGAACCCAGATGCACAGGCGCTATGGGACGACCTCATCGCCACTGCCGGCCACCTGCGGGATGCATCCAGCGTGATGCCGACGCTGCTTTTTTTTGCCTCCGCTCCGCATCACTACGTGCCGAAGTTCCGACTCCTTGTCAGGCATTGGCTGAACTCACCGATCCTGTGCATGCGATTTGAGCGACTGCGACGTGCCACCCCTGATCCAGCCTCGTTCAGCACGGAGCACCTGGAACACCTGGACGAGCTGCTCGGCCGCATCGAATTTGGTGGAAAGCGGCTCACCCCGATGCAGAAGCAGTTTTTGCGTCAGCAAGTCATGAAGCTGCAACTCGCAGACGAAGACGTGTTGACAGCGTTCTCCAGCATTGGGCTCTATCGCCGACACGGACAACTGCGACTGCACCAACAGCCCAAATGGGTGAGTCTCATCACAACGCCCTTGCGCTACGCATGCATGGCGGCAATCATGGCATTCGTCGGTCTTGCCGTGGCCGCCATTTGGAACGGGAGAGGGGTCTTGTCGAGTATCGTGATGCCGGCCTACTTCAGCCTCTATCTGGTATGGCTGTGGCATGTCTTGCATCAGCTCGGCCCGCAATGGCAGCACGGGCAGCGCATTCGCTCGCTTCTCCAGATCCAGCGCGTTCTCGGATAGGCGCTCGCTACTGGGCCACAGACCACCCTGCCGACAAAGCCTCCGCTTGCTGCAACACGGTCTGCACCGCGCCGTCCTGAAGATCCGGGGGATAGCCGTACTTGCGCAGGATGCGCTTGACCAGCACCCGCATGCGAGCCCGGGCCGACTCGCGCCGTGCCCAGTCGACCGTGACGTTCTCGCGCAGGCTCATCAATAATTCGTGGGCAATCAGCTTGAGCTTGTCGTCGCCCATCATCTGCACGGCGCTCTCGTTCTCGGCCAGGGCGTCGTAGAAAGCGATCTCCTCGTCTGACAGCCCGGACTCTTCGCCACGCTGGCGCGCCGCACGGATGTCCTTGGCCAGCTGAATCAGCTCCTGCAGCACCTCGGCGGTGGTGATGGCGTTGGCGTGGTAGCGCGCCACCGCGTCCTCCAATCGTTCGGAGAACGCCTTGGTCTGCACCACGTTAGCCTTGCTGCGCGAGCGAATGCCGTCGTTGATCAGCTTGCGCAAGGCTTCCAGCGCAAGGTTCTTCTTCTCCATCTGGCCGACTTCGGCGAGGAACTCATCCGACAGGATGGAAATGTCCGGCGATGACAGCCCGGCCGCCGACAGAATGTCGACGATCTCGGTCGAGGCGACGGCAGCATTGACGATCTGGCGGATTGCGAGGTCGCGGTCGGCTGCCGACGTACCTGAACTGTCGACTGCCTTGACCATCGCGGCTCGCACGGTCTGGAAGAAGCCCACCTCGTCGCGGACATCGCGGGCCGTATCGCTGGCGGAGCAAAGGGCGAATGCTTTGGAGAGCGCCAGCACTGCGTCCGGGTATCGGCGGTGCGCTGCCTTCTTCGCCTCCTTGTCGGTTTCGCGCTGGGCGGCTTCGTCCTGCCCGGCGAGGATCCAGTTCAACGCCTCTGCCAGGGCGACGAGCCGCTGGTGTGGAGTGCCGGTCATTACAGCCGAGTAGTCGAAACCATGGAACATGGAGCGCACGACATCCAACCGCTCAAGCAGTGCGGCGACAGCTTCCGCTTCGTCGATCCCCGCCTGTTCTTGGTCCGCCTTGGAATACTGGCCCAGCGCGGACTTCAGGTTCTGGGCGATGCCGATGTAGTCGACGATCAGCGCCGCGGGCTTGTCGCGGAATACGCGGTTTACGCGGGCAATCGCCTGCATCAGCCCGTGGCCCCGC
>JAANMW010003733.1_pt1 | contig 11332 bp, 3 predicted proteins | sample 7279671 | NCBI WGS metagenome assembly JAANMW01 (sample SAMN14094541, study PRJNA606508) | bioreactor metagenome | isolation source: A lab-scale SPAN reactor treating ammonium-rich wastewater day 247 | place: Ireland: Galway | collected 2017-09-19
TGTCCGCATCCGCCTTGCCCGACAGGGCCTCCAGCACGAAGGCCGTGAACAGGCCGCCGCCGAGTTCCTCCATCTCAAGGGCGCGCTCGGCCGAAGGCAGGCCCACCTGCGCGCCCGTGGCGCTCAGCACCACAAGGCGTGTGCCGCGCTCGGCGCAAAGCTGGAAGATCGGGGCCAGCAGCGAGTGGGGCTTTTCGTTCTCCGCCCGCGCCGGCAGCTTGGCCAACAGCGCGTCCGTCACGGCGCAGCGCGAATCGCCTCGCGCCAGGAACGAACAATCCAGATAGAGCACCAGGGTGCGGGGACGCTCTTCCAGCGCGGCGTCCACCAGCTCGATCAGGGGCGTGATTTCGAGCGGCGTATCGGCCGCCGAGACCGGAGGCTGGGCCAAAGCCAGGCCGAGGCGGCCGTCCTGCGTCAATGTGCCGGTGCCGCAGAACATGAGGAAGAACTCATCGTTGCCGCGCGCCAGGGGCGTGACCTTGCCGATGGCCTCGATCACGGCGGCGCGTGTGGCGGCAGCGCCCGTGAGGGTGGTGACGGCCCCCTCGGTCAGGGGGCGCCGCGTGGCCGTCAGGGCAAAGCGCGAAAGGGCCGTAGCGTCGGCTTCGGCGTAGCGCGTCATGGGCAGGCCGGGCCGCCCCTGGGAGTCCACGCCGACAATCACCCCGGCGCGGCGGCGCAAGTCGCCCAGGAAGTCGGGATCTTCCAGTTTGCGGGAAAGGTCCTGTGTGACAAAGCGCAGGGCCTGCTTGTGGGCCGCACACTCGCCGATGGGAATCATCTTCGAGCCGACTTTGACCCAGTTGCTTTCGCCCATGTAGCCGGGGGTGCTGAAGATGGAGAGCGCGTTGAAGCCGTGGTCAAAGTCGTCAAGGCTGCGCACCAAAGTTTCCTTGGGCGCCAGGCGCTTGCCCAGGGCGAGATTGCCCGTGGAGGTGGGGTAGAGCCTCAGGTCAATGTGAACGTTGACGTCAAAATCCTCGTCGGCGATCCACCATGTGAAAACAGGGCTCATCATCCACCAGATGAACATGTTCCAGGCGTAGGCGCCGTTGCTCTCGATGTAGCCGACATCATGGCGGCGCACGGAAGGCTGCATGACGACATCCAGCCCCTGCGCCAGAGCGAGGCGACGCAGCTCTTCGGGCGTGGAATTGGGACGCGCGCCTTCGATGGGCTCGATGCGCTCGAACATGCGATACTTCACCAGCACGTCCAGCAGGCGTTTGTGGATGCCCGTGGGCCCGTTGAGTTGCTCGGGGTTGGGGGCCAGCACCCAGCGCTTGGTGTCCTCGACGTTGGTCTTTTCAGGATTGAGTTCCAGCTCCAGCACGCAGGGAGCCAGGCCAACGCGCAGGCCCAGGGGCTGCCAGCCCGCGGGCACTATCTTCTCGTTCTTGACGTCCTCTTCGAGGTTGGGCGTCTCGATGGTCGAACAGGCCGAGCAGGCCAGCACCAGGGCCGCTAGCGCGCACAACGCGGCCAACGTTGAACCGCGCCTGCCTTCAGCAGGCCGCCGAAAAGGTCGAAGTGCCGACTTTCCAGGAAGGCAAGGAGCGCAGTCCCCAGGCACGTAAACCCGGCGGCCTGCAGCAAGAGACTCCTTCGGCGGGGCACCCTGAACCCGATGCACCCCTGAAGCGGTCCGTTCTGACTGGGATGATTCCATGTATTTGCCACCTGACGCCCCCGATCCGGCACGGGGCGAAGTCCAATTCCTCATTACCCGTCCTTCTTCGGCTGATACTCCTGCACGCAGCGGAAGCCGCGCCCCGCCGAACGATCCGCCAGTTGGGCCGAACTGTTCTTGGCGCGGCGGGCATAGCCCAGAAACAGATCGGGCCTCAGGCCGGTTTCAGCGCCTTTGACCACGGCGCGACCTGGGCTGAAGGCTCCGTCGGTCCATTCGGCGCAGTTGCAGCCCAGGTCGTAAACGCCCAGCGCGTTCTTGGCCCATTCGGCTGTGCCCACTTCACGCAGGCGCGGCACGCCAATGAGCGGGGCGTCTTCGCGCTTGCCGAAGGGGTAATCGCCCTGGTCGGAGGGCTGGTTGGCGTTGGGGGCGCCGGCCGCGATTTCCCATTCGTCGGGAGTGGGCAGGCGTTTCTTGGCCCAGCGGGCGTAGGCGCGTGCTTCGTACCAGCTCACGCCTGTGACGGGCAAGCTGGACTGGCTTGGGTCAAAGCCGCCCTTGACCCAGCCCTTGGGTCCCGGCTTGCCGGTGGTGTCCACGAAGTTCTTGACCAGGGGCAGTGCCTCTTCGTCCCAGAAGCGGGGCTGGCTGTAGCCCTCGTCAGCTACGAACTTGAGGAACTCGGCATTGGTCACGGGGACGCGGTCCATGAACAGGATTTTCTGCTGCTCCACCGTGCGCTGGCGGTTTTTATCGGAGTCGCGCAGGGAACCCACGATGAAGCTTCCGCGCGGCAGAATCACCAGGCGATCAGAGAGGTCGGCCAGGGCCTTGCGCGCCGTGATTTCGTCGAGTCGGCCCTGGGCCTCGGCGCGGTGCGCCTTCTCCACGAGGTAGATCAGGGCGCGCTTGAGGTAGTCGACGGCCACGGCATCTTCGGTGCCGCGCGACTCCTCAAGCAGAACGACGCCCAGGCGCGAGCGGATGGCCGCGATGTAGCCCTCGGCGCGCTGGACGTAGTCGGGATCCTTGATCGTCTCGCGATAGAGCTTCTCATAGGCGCCGAGAATCGCTTCCACCTGGTCGCTGGTGGTGGCTGTTGCCTCGCGCGCGTGTATTTCCTCAAGGTTTGCAAACTGCCAGAGCTGGGCGAGCCGGGCCTTGTCGCGTGCGGTAGCATACTTGCTGGCCTCAGCTTCCTTCATGGCCTTGGCCACGTACTCGACGGCGATGGTCCAGCTTGAGGAGCCCACGGCGTCTTCGGCCGTCTTGAGCAGGCGCTGGAAGCCCGAGAAGGCCGCCTCCTTCTCCGTGAAGTCGGCGCGCAGTTTCTTGACCTGGTCGCCGCGCTGGCCCGTGATTTCGGCGATACTGAGCATCAGGTCGCACACCTCGAACTTGGGTGGCTCCTGGGAAAGAGCCTGGCGGGCGTACTCCAGAGTTACGTCCGCCTTGGCACCCGCGGCCTCAGTTTTGAGTTTGGCCGCCTGCTCGTCGGAGAGGGGCACAGCCAGGGCCAAGTCTGAGAGGCGGATGACCTCGAGCACGGGGTTCTTGGCCGCCTCGAACTGGTCAGCCTTGACCAGCAGAGTCCGGGCGGCCTGCACACGGGCGCGCAGTTCAACGAGTTTGTCGCCCAGGTCCTTGAGCTGGCGGTTGCGCTCGCGGCCGGCCTCGTAGTCTGCCAGCCACTTTTCCACGCGCAGCTTTTCGTCGCCCGCTTCCTTGTTGCCTGGGTCGATGGCCAGCGCGGCCAGCAGGTCCTGCAGAGCGGCAGTGTATTGGCCACGGATGGTGTCATCGGCGGGGCGGTTGCGGTCCTGGGCCTCCTTCAGGGCGAGGTCGGCGGATTCGCGGCTGGCCCGCGCCTTCTTCAGCGCGTCGGCCAGGCTCTTCTGCCTCTCGGCTTCCTTTTCCTTCTGGGCGGCGTCGCGGGCGGCCTGCTCCTGGGCGGCCTGCACGCGGGCCTGTTCGAGGCTGGCGTTCTGCCGGCCCTCGCGGGCGCGCTCATCGGTGTCGTTGAGCTGCAGCACCGCTTCGAACTCGCTCTGCGCCTTGACGGCCTTATCCGAAGCCGCGGCAAATTGGCCAGCCTCGCGGGCCGTGGCCGCCTCGAGCAGCAACGTCTCACCGTTCTTGAGTTTGACCGGCACGTCGGCCAGACGGGCCTGACGCAGCACCACGACCGTCGCCACAATGCCGCCCATGAGGGCCAGCACGATGGCCGTGCCCGCGAAAACGGCCTTGCGATGCCGCGCCAGCCATTTGCGCACGAGCTGGCCCATAGTGTATTCGACGGCCGAGAGCGTCTTGCCTTCCTGCCACGAACGCAGGTTCTCGATCAGGTCCTGGGTACTCTGGATGCGGGCGCGCGGATCCTTGTTCAGGCAGCGCATGGCCAGCTGTTCGAGTTCCTGGGGGATGGCGCGGTCCTGGGCGCGCCTTGAGGGCGGCTCGGGGTCGTACTCGCGAACCTGATCGAGGATTTCCTCGGAGTTCTTGCCCGTCCAGGGCAGTTTCAGGCAGAGGATCTCGTACAGGATCACGCCCAGCGAGAAGATATCGCTCTGCACGTCCAGCGTGTCGGTTTCGCCGCGGGCCTGCTCTGGCGACATGTAGGTGGGCGTGCCGAGGATGGCGCCGACCATGGTCGTGCCTGCGTGGGCGTCGCGACGGTCACTGGCCACGGTGCGTTCGGCTGTCTCCTCGCGCGTGCCCACAATCTTGGATACGCCCCAGTCCATGATCTGCACTTCACCAAAACGGCCGACCATGATGTTGGCCGGCTTGAGGTCGCGGTGAATCACACCACGCGAGTGAGCGAAGGCCAGGCCTTCACACAGCTTGATGAAGATCTCTACCAGGCGTGAAAGTGGGTAGCTGCGCGTCGCATTGGCATCGCCCTGGCGCAGCCGCTTGAGCACCGAGCTGAGTTCCTCACCCTCCACAAGCTTCATCGTGAAATAGAGGTTGCCGCGCCCATCCACGCCGATTTCGTGCACGGGGACGATGTTGGGGTGTTCGAGCTGGCCGGTGATCTGGGCCTCTTCGAGGAAGCGCTCCACGAGGTCCTTGCGGCCGAGCATTTCCTTGCGCAGCACCTTCAGAGCTACGCTGCGACGCAAGTCGTTATCTTCGACCTCTAGCACCTTGCCCATGCCGCCGCGTGCGATCTCACGGATCACGGTGTAACGCTTGTAGGCGCCGCCGCCCTGCTTGAGACGTTTGACCACGCGCATGGCGGTGTCCTGGCCATCGGCGATCTTCACGCCTTCACCCAGGCCCATTTTCTCCCGCATCTGCGCCAGCGTGACCTGGGAGGCCGAAATCTGCTCGCCGGCTAGGTTCTGGTCGTCCGTAATGTTGCTCTCAACGCCCACTTTGTTGCGTTTACGTCCTCCCACTTCACCCGTGGCCAGAGCCGTGCTCATGCCGCTGGTGCGCGATCCTGTGCTGGGTTCGTTGGTAATCTCGCCGGTGATTTCGTCATCGATGCCGGCCTCTGAATCGTCGTAAACGGTCTTGAGGTCCGTGGGCGCGAGTGTGTCGCCGGTCAATGTCACGCCAAAATCGGCGTCCGAGTCATCCTTGACTTCCGTCACTGCGGGCGGCTTCGAAGGCGCCTTGGAGGCGGGCGAGGCGGACTTCTTGCCGGGTGCGCGCGTCTTGCCGAAGTCGGTCACCGTGGCCGACGGGTCGTCCTCGGGCGTTCCCTTGGCCACGTCCTTCTCGGAGTCGAACAGCGTGACTTCCTCAATCTTGGCGCTGGCCAGTACGGCATCGGAAAAGGCGGGCCGCGTGAGGTCTGCGGGCTGGCCGAAGTAGCCGTCGTCGGCATCGCGCATGACGTCGCGCACGGCGCTGTCATTGAGGGCCGATGAGGGCGTTGGCGGCGCCTTGGGCTCATCCTCGATCATGGGCAGGGGCTGGCGCGCGAGGTCGGGCATGGACTGGGTCTGTGGCTCCAGCTCGCTGGCCGACTCGTCAAAGTCCACCAGGGTGTCGCCGCTGCCGCCCAAGCGCTGGTCTTCGGCCATGGGGCTGACCTGCATGGGCTCGAGATTTCCCTCGGGCGCGAGGTCCGGCTGGGCGGCTCCCTGGCTGGCGGTTTCGAGGCCCAGGTTGGTTGAGCCCAGGTCGTCCCATTGGCTGGGCGTCCGCTCCACCAGCACGGGCGAGTTCGTAAGTTCCGGGATGGGCTCAGGCCTCGGTGTCACCGGCAGGGGCGAAAGGCCGGGGTTGGATCCCTCCTCAAACAGCGAATCGCCGCTCTGGCTCGTCGGCGGCGGCAGCTCCATTTCCAGGTGCGACTCTTCGCTCGACTTGCGCAGGCCTGACTTCTTCGGCGGCATACCGTTGGGCAGGGGCTCCACAAGCCGCGGCACTTCGTCAAATCGCTCTTCCTCGGGCGCCAGAGCCGCGGGCTCGCCCGCGCGCTGCCTAAGATCGGCGACAGTGTCGCTGGGCCTGGCGTTGAGCAACTGCATGGCGGTCGTGACGTCAATGTAGCCGCGCTCTACCGCCAGTTCATGGACGCCGAGTTCGGGGTCGACGCGGCGGCGCACGGCCAGTTCCTGGCGAAGGGAAGCGGCCTGGGCGGAAGTCAGCAGCCGGCGCTCCTGGGCGCGTGCGAGAAACTGAACATCAAGCGGGTCGGCGTTGCCCATGCCTTACTCGAACCTCACGATACGGACCTGGTTGAGCTTGCGCGTCTTGCCGGCGCCGAGGTCATACTCGCCGCCGATCGCGTAAAAGCGTTTGCTGGCCGGGTCGAACATGCCGCATGCGCCTAGGCCATGTTGGGCACCGCCAATGGTCAGCGACTGCCATGTGGTGCCCGCCGGCGGGGTGATGGCCGGGTTGCAGAAGACCAGGGCCTGGTTGTCGAACTGGGCTGGCGGCGCCGTCAGGAAGCGCTCGCCATCGGGGTCAAAGGCGCCGGCGCCGGGGAAGATGCCCTTGGGCGCCGAGGGAGCGTGGGTGGCCAGAGCCGTCCAGGTGCCGGCGCTGACACTCGTAAAGACCCACTCGTAAAGCTGCAGTGTGCCGCTCTGCGCGGCCTGGGTGGCGCCGCCCAGCACATACATGCGGGACTTGTCGTCGCTGATGCCGCAGAACGCCCCGGCGCGGCCGTCAATGCTGCCCGTCACCGTGGGCGTGACCCAGGTGGGGGCGCCGGCGAGATTCAGGTAGTGGATGCTGCCCGTGTAGGGGGAGGCTGTATTGTCGTAGCCGCCAAACACAATCATGCGGTCGTTGCTTTCATCAAAGCAGGCTGCATGTCCCATGCGAGGCGTGGGGGGCGTGCCTGTGGTTGAGGCCTGCGCCCAGGTGCGTGTCGTCGGATTGAACTGGTACACCGAATTCTGAAGCAGTGACTGGCCTGTCGCCGCCTTGTTGCCGCCGAACAGCACGATGCGGTTGGTGGCACCATTGAACACCAGCGAAGCGCCCTGCAACTGGCCGGGCAAAGTAGCCGCGCCGGAGGACGGGTTGACGACCTCCCAGAGCACGCCGGCGCCAAACGCATCAAAGCGAACGCGCCACAGCTCATCGCTCACGCCGTGGTCGCAGATACCGCCGTAAACGTAACCCCAGTCGAGGGACTCAATCCAGACGCAGGCGGCGTTGCGCCGGCCCTGGGGCACGATGCCCGAGGGGCTGGGCTGCAGCCAGTTCAGCGTGTTCGTGGTGGATTGCCAGAGATCGCCAAAGTAGCCCACCAGGTTGCGGCCGCCGAACATCACCAGCTGGGTTCCGGCGACAATCAGCGCGGCATCGCCGCGGGCGTCGGGTGTGCGTTCCAGGGCGATAGAGGGAAGGCCCCAGGTGGGCGGAGCGACATTGAAGTCCAGGATGCGCAACTCGTTGCTGAAGAGGCCGCCGGGCGAGCGCCCGCCGAACACCAGCAGTCGGTTGTTCGCCGCGTCAAAGGCCGCGCTGGCGTCATCGAGACCGCCGGCGGGGGCCGTTCCCAGCGTGGTGACTGCGTCCCAGTTCCAGGGGCTGACCGCAGTGTTGAGCTGCCACACCACGGTCGCAGTAGTGCCGGACGTGTAGGTTCCCACGAGGCAATGCTTGGCCGAGGCGGAGTTATAGAAATAAGCGCACTTCTCGGTTTGCGGCGCGCCCGGCGTGCCCGTCACGCCGGTCTGGCGCGAAAGCCAGGCAGGCGAGGCGGGAGTGGTGATATCCAGGCGGAAGATCGTATCGCCCACGCAGATCCGGATTTCGTTGCTGGGCTCGTCGTGGAAGCAGAGGTACCGGTAGGTCTGGCTCAGCTTGGGCGTGTTGCCGCCGCTGCCGGAGGGCGAAAGGGCCGTCCAGGCGGGGGTGGTGGCCAGCGTATCAAGATAGTAGACGCCCACGTTGCTGGTGCTGTTGCCCAAAAAGGCGAACAGCAGCTTGCGCGGGTTGTCAAACACCATGCTGATGGTGTTGGTGGGCAGGGCTGCGTTGATGCGCGGCAAGAAGGTGAAAGTGCCGCCCACGGGGTTGTAGATGAAGCAGAGGTCGTCGTGTTTGCCCGTGGAGTGGCTCGTTTCGCTGAGACCGCCCATGACGAAGACGCGGTTGTTGGAGGAATCGTACGCCACGGAAGGCTCGCTGCGCGCCATGGAGATGTCGCCGCGGAAGGTGCTCACGTTGCCCATGCCGTCGAGGTTGATGGTCGCGGTGTTGAAGACGGAGGGCACCACCGTACTGGTGGCGCGGATGATCACTGTGGCGTCGTTCTGGCCCGTGGTCGGGGGCGTGTAGCGGCCAGAGCTGTCAATGGTACCGCCGCCGCTGACCACTGCCCAGTTCACCGTTTGCGCGGCGCCGCTGGGCAGCACGTTGGCCGTGAAGATCAGGACGCGGCCCTGCACAAAGGTGCGACCGGTGTTGGGCGAGATGGTCAGGCTGGTGGGCAGGGTGCCCGTGCTGGGGTTGACGGTCACGACCGCCGTGGCTGTCACGGTGCCGGCGACGGAACTCGTCGCGGTGACCGTGACGTTCTGCGCGGCCCCGGCGCTGGACGGAGGCGTGTAAACGCCTGAGGCGCTGTCGATGCTGCCGAACACCGGATTGATGGTCCAGATGACCGACTGATTGGCGTTGGCGGGTACGAAGTTGACGGCGTCAAAGTCTACGCCGGCGCCGCCCGCCGTAACAATGGCCGTCGAGGGTGAGACCTGGAAGCTGGTGGGTGGCGGGGCGACCAGGTTGATCTGGTAGTCGTCCGTCACGCTGGAGACAACCTGGCTGCGCGCCCGCACGAACACTTGGCTGGGAGAGGGCAGGGCCGAGGGCGACGTATACAGGCCCGAGGAGTTCACAAAGCCCACCGTCGAATTGCCGGACCCCTGGTTCACTCCATTCCAGTCGATGGTCCAGTAAACCTGTTGGGGAGCGTCCGGCGGGTTGACCGTTGCCATGAGACTGAGGGTCTGACCCAGGGTGACCTGCGAGGGACCCTGGCTGGACCCCACGGCCTCCGTCACCAGCAGCGAGACGGGGCTGGGCTTGAGGTTGACCACCGCCGAGCCGAAAACCGTGCCGTCAACGCTGGTGGCGCGCACGTTGATCTGCTTGACCACAGGCAGCGATGTAGGCGCCGTGTAAAGTCCGCCCTGGGTGACCGTGCCATTGGCAGAACCGCCCACCACGGACCAGTTGACCTGCTGCGGGGCCCCCGCGGGAGCCACCGAGGCCGTGAACTGCTGGGTGAGGCCAGCCACGCCTTGCTCGAGGCGGGCAAGCCGCTCGACGCCGCGCGCCTCCTGAACGACGAGGCCGCGGTATGGGTCCGGGCTGGCGATCCCGTGCGCGCTCACCACCTGCTGAAGAAGTCTCGGGAGATCTTCGCCGAACGCGCGCGTGACGATCTGACCGCGCCGCGGCGTTCCGGCCGCGCGTCGGGCGCCAGGCTCCGCCGGAAGGGCTAGGCCGTCCGCCCTCCTTGAGCCCCGCCGGGCCGCCGGCGTACCATTCGGCCGGTTCCTCGTCCCCGGGATCCGCGTGCCCCGCCGCCTGCCGCTTGCCGCGCCCCTCCTCGCCGCCGCGCTCGCGCTCGCGCCGGCCGCCGGCGCCCAGTCGTACCTGCCCAAGGCCCGCCCGGTCGGCGGCAATCCGGGGCCCGCGCACAACTACGTCTGCCCCAACGTCGATGCGTCGGGCTCGGCGCTCGACTGCTTCCTCGACGCCGCGCGGCACCTCTACACCATGTGCCGGCACGTGAAGAGCATCGAGATCATCGAGCACGGCTACGAGAACTCCGAGGCCGGCACGAACAGCGCGAAGAGCGAGTCCTGCGTGCAGAAGCAGACGGCGAACATCGCGCGTCCCTACGGCGCCGCGCTGCGCGAGGCCCGCATCTCGCGGCAGGCCGCCGACGGCGTCAAGTCGCTCTACGAGTACTGGACGGCGTCGCTGGCCGCGCTCAAGTGGCAGGCCGGCGAGTCCGACGACGACTACAGGCAGCGCACGACCGGCGTGCTCGGCGACCTCGACGCGCGGGCGGCCGGCATCCGCCAGATCCTCGCGATCGTGCGCGAGCACACCACGCCGCCGGCCGCCGGCGTGCGGGGCAAGGCCGCCCGCTGAGCGCCGCAGCCTCCGCGCGGGCCGCGACCGCGGCCGTCGACGCCGACCCCGCTCCCGCCGCCGATCCCGTCCTTGCCGCCGTCTTCGGCGCGGGCGGCGCGCTCGCGCGCGCCCTGCCGGGCTTCCGCTACCGCGAGCAGCAGCTCGCGATGGCGCAGGCCGTCGCCGACGCGATCCACCGCCGCGGGCGCCTCGTCGCCGAGGCGGGCACCGGCACCGGCAAGACGTTCGCCTACCTCGTCCCCGCGCTGCTCCACGGCGGCAAGGTGATCGTCTCGACGGGCACCAAGACGCTGCAGGACCAGCTCTACGAGCGCGACGTGCCGCTGCTGCGCGACGCGCTCGCCGTGCCCGCGACGATCGCGCTGCTGAAGGGCCGCGCGAACTACGTGTGCCTGCACCACCTCGAGCGCGCGTCGCGCGACGACCGGCTGCCGTCGCGCGACGACGCCCGCCACCTGCGGCGGATCGTCGCGTTCGCGCACGCCACGGACCGCGGCGACCGGGCGCAGCTCGCGGACGTGCCGGAGAACGCGTCCATCTGGCCGCTGGTGACGTCGACGCGCGACAACTGCCTCGGCAGCCAGTGCGCGCACTTCCGGGACTGCTTCGTGATGAAGGCGCGCAAGGAGGCGATGGACGCGGACGTGGTGATCGTGAACCACCACCTGTTCTTCGCCGACGTGATGCTGCGCGACGAGGGGCTCGCCGAGCTCCTGCCGTCGTGCAACACGGTGATCCTCGACGAGGCGCACCAGCTGCCGGACACCGCGACCCTGTTCTTCGGCGAGCAGGTGACGGCCGGCCAGCTCGCCGACCTCGCCCGCGACGCCGAGGTCGCCGCCCGCAGCGCGTTGCGCGACGTCCCCGACCTTCCCGACGCCGCCGCCGGCCTGCAGCCGGCGATCCGCAGACTGCGCCTCGCCGCCGGCGAGCTGCCCGGCAAGTTTCCGCGCGACCAGATGCTCGGCCGCGCGGACTTCGGCGCCGCGCTCGATGCGCTCGCCGCCACGCTCGACCGCCTCGCGACCGAGCTCGGCCTCCACGCCCCGCGCAGCGACGAGGTCGGCCAGCTCGCCGCGCGTGCGGAGGACCTCGCGCGGCATCTCG
>JAANMW010003734.1_pt1 | contig 11324 bp, 6 predicted proteins | sample 7279671 | NCBI WGS metagenome assembly JAANMW01 (sample SAMN14094541, study PRJNA606508) | bioreactor metagenome | isolation source: A lab-scale SPAN reactor treating ammonium-rich wastewater day 247 | place: Ireland: Galway | collected 2017-09-19
AAAATATCGCATTGAAAAATCTTCCCTGAATTTTTTAATCCCGCTATCTTCATCCCATTCAAAGACTGTTATAAGGTTATTGATTTGTTCAACTGGATCAGGTTCGATGGTTACATATCGCCTGAGTTTTTTCCCGGGTTTATACTCACCTTCAAAATCCATTAACGTTTTAGTTGGGTGATGGATTAAATCTGGCATCGGATAAAAAAGGTCTATTATTAATTTAGCGTTTTCATTCATTGCCGATTTTGCACACTTCAAAAATGATTGTTGGTCGGCTATTGTGAACATGTGAGAAAATACACGAAAAGGAGCAATGATAAGGTCAAATGTCATATCAAAATTAACACTCCGTGCATCGGCAACTGAAACTCTGTAGTGATCTTTCTTTTCTATCTTTTGTTTTAAAATTTTTATCATGTTTCTACTTGCGTCAATACCGTAGATATCAGCACCGGCTCTCAGGGCATCAACAAAAATTCTTCCCGTTCCGCATCCAATTTCAAGAATTTTACCATCACAATTTAAAATCTCTTCGAGATAAAATTTTTTATCTACAGGCGATCTGAGCTTTTCATATACTGTGTCATAAAACTTTGAAGTTGTTGCAAAGTATTTTGCCTTGTACCTCATGCTTTGAGCGTGATTAATTTATTTGTTGATACATTTAAATCTTTTTATTTTATTTTTTCGTTGCCGTAAAACATTCATATAACCAACTTAAAAGGTTATCTCAATATCGCAATTTATTTTTTATTACTTATTTTAACTGGCTTCAAACCCGGTTTGGCAATAATTTCTTTAAGAACTATTTCAATAGCCTTTTCCAGTTGCGGGTCTTTACCATCAGCGTAATCTTGCGGTTTAATGTCAATCTCAATATCTGGTTCGACTCCGTAATTTTCAATTTTAAAGCCAACATCAACGAACCAGGTAGAAAACTCGGGTTGGGTGGTAATAGTACCATCAACCAACCAATTGCGGGGCCAGATACCGACTACACCTCCCCATGTTCTTTTACCGATTAGTTTTCCGAGTTTCATTAATTTAAAGACATGAGAAAAAATATCGCCGTCTGAACCGGCTTTTTCATTTGTAATTGCAACCATTGGTCCGGCGGGTGAATCAACCGGATACGCTTCTGCCTCCATCCAGCGCGGTATTCCGTAACCAATTCTTTTCCTTGCAAGTTTTTCCAGAAGTAACTGTGAAACGTGTCCGCCTCCGTTGAACCTTACATCAATAACAAGTCCATCGTATTTTAACTCCGATAAAAAGTAACGATGAAATTCGGAGTATCCCCTCGCTCCCATATCCGGAATGTGTATATATCCAACCTTATTCTTGCTTTTCCTGTGAACATAATTTTTATTTCTCTCAACCCAATCACGATACCTGATACCTGTTTCATTTGAACAAATTTTTATGTTGACGGTTTTAAAATTTTTACCGCCTGAATCAGAAATTTTAAGATCAATTTCCTTACCGGCAAGGTTTGTTAGCCGGCTGAATGGATGAGTTTTCCTGTCGGTACGCACTCCGTCAACCTCTACAATCTTCATTCCCGTAGAAATATTAGTGCCGGGCCTCATAAACGGCGCTGTATCTTTTTCGCTCCACGCATCACCTTTTACAATATTTTCAATTGTGTATGAATCTGTTTTATTGTCGTAATTAATATCAACACCAAGGAATCCGTGTTTATAAACCGGCGACATTCTGTACTCTCCACCTATTTCATATGCATGTGAAGTGCCCAATTCACCCTGCATTTCCCAGATCAAATCGGAAAATTCACCCCTTGAACCAAGCCGGTCAACCAGAGGGTAATAGTTGTCGAAAACGTTGATCCAATCAATGTTTTGCATATCCTGATTCCAGAAATACTCCCGTTGCAATCGCCATGCTTCCTTGAACATTTGTCGCCATTCGTCCGGATAATTAATCTCAAGGTTAACTCTGGAGAGGTCAATCCATCCATTAGTTTCAGAATATCCGTCGCGCTCTTTCGTATATTCCGGAGCATTCTTTGTACATTTCAATAACCTTAGTTCTTTATCCATTTTAACCAATAGTGCATTTTTGTTACCGGAGATGGTTAAATCTTCAACCCGTTCGAATACCTGCTTTTGTTTCCCTTCCTCGAAATCAAAACTATACAGCGAAGTTGTTACGTCACCTCCATTTTGAGAAGCCCACGAAGTATTAAGCGAGCCTTTGATAGTATCAACAAGATAAAAAAGTTTTCCCTTTGCGGCGACAAGATTTGAATAAAGCGCGTCACCTAACGGAAATGCAACTATCCGATCGGTAATACCTTCTAAATCAACTTTAAATCCCGATGAACCTTTGTCATGATCAGGATTAACGGATTTATCTTCATCTAATATTGGCTTTGGTTTACTTAGAAAAGGGGGGTTTACATCTTTTGAAAGTACAAGCGCATACAACCTAAACGACATAGGGAAACCTAGATCAAAATGTGTCGTATCGTAAACAGGGTCGAACACGCGCGTTGATATAAAATAAAGGTAATTCCCTTCCGGATCAAAGACTGGATTATAATCTGATAAAACTTTGTTGGTTACCTGATGTGACTTTTCATTCTGTAAGTCGTAAAGGAAAATCACAGAATCTCTTATAGAAGTTGATGATGCATAAGCTATCCAGTTTCCGTCCGGTGACCAATCGAAATCATCTATAGGTTTATAAATATTTTTTGTAACAAGTTTTGAAGCTCCGGTTTTCAAATCAACCCAGATTAATTCACTCCGGTGGTTCGATAAGATAAGTTCATCCCTTTGGGGATTAATTTTCATCTTACCCGGAATTCCGATATCAATTTTTTCAAACCTCTTAGCATTTTGAGGATTTTTAAGGTTGTAAACCTCGAGTTTGTATTCGCCACTTTCGTCTGATACGGTAACAATCCTCTTTCCGTCATTAAGAAAGTTTGTACATTTATATCGAACAGCTGCCCTTGATCCATGCTGAACTACCGCACCATTCCAGTTTCCAAATGAGAAACTTTTTCCACGCGAATTTATCGTCAGCGAACTTCCATCGTTTGAAACTGAAAAGTCTGTCAGGTAATTTATCGCGTTATGGAATTTTCTGCTAAGTTGTTTCCTGCCTCCGCGATAATCAATTTCAATAATTTCACTTTTATTATTATTCACATCGTATCTGAAGAGGTCTCCGCCGGCATGATAGACAATAAATTTACCGTCGGTGTGTGCGTTCCTTACGTAATACTTTTTGTGTTCGGTTAGTTTTTGAATTCTCTTTCCGCTCAGATCTGAACTGTAAAGATTTGCAATTCCTTCATGGTCAGAAACAAAATATGCATTCGTACCGATTAACATTGTCCCGGCAATATTACCGTTAATATGTTGAAGAAATCTTTTAAACACTCCGTTACCGTTCCTATCAATCCAAAGGTGACCTGCGGTTCCGCCCCTGTACCTTTTCCACTTTGCTGGATCACCAATATTCCTTCCGATTAAAGTAACATTTCCGTTAAAAGCTATTTGCGTCGCTTCTCCAAATTTGAGTTTTTTAAATTCCTTCGATTCTATGTCCATTTCGTAAAGTTCGTAAACAGAGGGAAACGCCTGTCCATAGTTGCTCCTGAATATCAGCTTGTTTTTCTTCCATGTAACCGGAAAGGAACTCATTCCAAAAAAAGTTATTCTCTCGCTTACGCCGCCGCCAAATGGCATTAAATATATTTCACTGTTCCCTTCGTCCCTACCCGTGTAAGCAATCCATTTCCCATCTTCAGAAATCAACGGATTTAAAACATCGCTTAATACATTTGTTAACCTTATTGCCCGACCGCCTGATATCGGCACCTGCCAAAGGTCGTCTTCTGATACAAATACAACAGTCGATCCATTGACACAAGGATAACGATAGTAACCTTTTTGATTCATAATTTATCAGTTTGTAGTTTTTATGTTTTTTGAGTTTACTGTAATATTTTACTTTTTTTCAACAACACGTTTTAAGCTATGTTAAAAAAATCATTGAACCAACGCAGTGTTTGTATTATCGCTTTCAAATAATTCTTTTTCGCGTTGCTCCCTTAGCTGTTTCGTGTATAAATTATAATATTTGCCTTTCTTTATCATAAGTTGCCTATGGCTACCGTCTTCAACTATTTCTCCGTTTTGAACAATGAGAATTCTGTTGCAGTTTTTGATTGTAGATAATCTGTGCGCAATAATAATTGAAGTCCTCCCCTTTATTATTTCGTGAATGCTGTTTTGAATTCTCGCTTCGGTTAATGTATCAATTGAAGATGTAGCCTCGTCCATGATAAAAATCGCCGGATTTGCAAGTACAGCTCTCGCAAACGAAACGATTTGTTTTTCGCCCATAGAAAGATTTTCACCGCCCTCACCAACCTGTTCATTAAGTCTGGGAATAAAGTCATCTGCGCTTATGAACTTTAAAGCCCGTATTACATCATCGCCTGATGCATTGGAGTTCGAATATTTTATGTTTTCCATTATCGTTCCGCTAAAAAGATGAGGCGTTTGAAGTACAACACCAATCCGTCTGCGCAGGCTTTCAATTGTTTTATCCATGTAATCTTCACCATCAACTTTAATAACTCCGGAAATTGGTTCATAAAATCTGCAAATCAAGTTTATAATGGTAGATTTGCCGCCACCGGTTTCTCCAACAAGAGCAATTGATTGACCTGCTTCAATTATAAAGTTGATATTCTTTAATACCGGTTTTCCTTTCTCGTAATGAAAAGAAACATTTTTAAATTCTATCTTTCCTCTAATATCTTTGAAATCTGTTGCTCCCGGTTTATCGAGTACAGAAACACTTGTATCAATCAAAGAGAATATTCGCTCACCTGCTGAAATGCAACCTTGCGCCTGCGCATAAAACCTTGAGATATCAAGTATCGGTTCATAAATCAACGTAGCGTAACCAAAGAAAGCAGCAAGGGCACCAATTGAAATTTCCGGTGGGAAATCCAATGCCATACTACCGCCCCAATAAATCACAATAGCAGCAGCTACCGAACCACCAAATATTACAAGCGGAGTATAAAGTGCTGAAAAGAATTCGGATTTGTAAGACGATATTCTCATCTTCTCGCTCAATGAATTGAACTCAACCGAAGCCCTTTGCTCCTGCACCATGCTTTTGTTAACTTCTACTCCGGTAATATTTTCATTAAAACTTGCTGTGATTTCACTGTTGAATTTTCTTGACTCACGTGAATATTTCAAAATTAGCATTCTTATGCGCAGAGAAATCAATACTAACACGGGAATTGTTAACAGTACTACCAGAGCGAGTTTCCAGTTAAAAATAAACATTGCAGATACACAGAACACTATCATACCAAATCCCCAGATCGCTTCTATCATCCCCCATGAAATTAATTCCGTTACTTTATTTGAATCTGAAGTTATCCTAGACATTAACCAACCAACTGCAGATTTATCGTAAAATGAAAATGATAAACTCTGCAATTTGTTAAATAAATCCTGCCTTATATCGTACATTACGAATTCCTGTACCCTTCCGGCAAAGTTAATAAAAAAGTAAACACTAATTGCAATCACTAAACCCATTATAAAGTAAATCCCGGAATAGTACCATACCATAGTCAGGTCAGTATCTGGTGAACTTCCGGATTTGGACGTTTCAAAATAACTGGTAACAGCAGGGATAACCGCGTTATCAATCAATTTCATCCAGATAACCGGCAGAATGGCTTCAACGGCAGCAACAATTAAAACGAATACAATAAACCCAAACAACCATTTTTTATACCGGAGACTATAACCAAATAATCGCCTGAAAAAAGGGATGAGCGCGCCTTTATTTGTAAAGTTTTTTTCCTGAAATCGCCTCATATTTATCCTTGTTTTATCTCGTTTTCAATTTCTTCCTCAATTAACACCTGTAGGTTGTAAATCTTTTTAAAAAATCCGTCTATTGAGAGTAAATCCTTTTGTGTTCCTTGTTCAATTACTTTTCCTTTGTCGAGTACAATAATCCGGTCGCAATTCTGAATGGATGTAATTCTGTGTGCAATAACAAACGAGGTTTTATTTTTCATAATCTCAGCAAGAGCTTTTTGAATTTCGAACTCTGTCTCTGTATCGACTGCAGATGTAGAGTCATCCAGAACAAATATATCCGGATCAGTGAGCAAAGTTCTTGCAATAGAAACGCGTTGTTTCTGTCCACCCGATAAAGTAACTCCTTTTTCACCGACAACTGTTTCATACGACTGCGGAAAGATTTCGGTTATTACATCGTGTATCTTTGCAGCTTTTGCTGCATCAATTACTTCATCTATGTGTGAAGACGGATTGCCGTAAGCAATATTTTCTTTCAATGTCCTTGAAAAGAGGAACGGCTTTTGCAACACCACACCAATTCTATTTCTTAGCAACTCTTTTGAATACAATTTCAAAGATTTTCCATCGAGTAAAATTTCACCTTCATCCGGTTCAAAAAATCTCATCAATAAGGATATAATCGTTGATTTCCCTGAACCTGAAGGTCCAAGCAGTGCGATTTTTTCACCCGGTTTTATTTTAAAACTAATATCGTTCAGTACATGTTTTTCGTTACCATCAGGATATCTGAATGAAATATTCCGGAATTCAATCTCACCTTTCAGTTTACCGTAACCATTCTCATTAATACCTGTACGGTCTTCCGCCTGAAAATCCAGTATTGAAAAGATTCTCTTTATTGCAACCGTTGTCATTCCCATTTCTGCAACGACTTGTCCGACTCTTCTCAAGGGCCAGGTTACAAGCATTGCATAGGAATAAAATGCAGTAAGCTCGCCGACTGTTATTACTCCGTTCAGTGCGAAATATGCACCCGCGAAAACCGAGATTGACATTTGTGTGTACACTAAAAAATCCGAGAATGGCCAAAAGAATGCATGAAGTTTCAATAATTTTATTCCCCATTGGCGTTTGGTTTCATTTTGATTTGTGAATTTTTCAATTTCATATTTCTCTTTTGCAAATGCTTTCACCACTCTAATTCCCGAAAGATTTTCTTGTACTATTATTGACAATTTATCCTGCTCTTTTTCGTGCTTAGTCCATATTTCACTTTCCTTTTTAAAAAATATAACCGACCCAACCGCAATAACCGGGACAAGTGCAACTGCAATTAATGAATAGATAATATTTATGCCATACATCATAATAAATGCAGCGATAAAAATCGTAAGTAGCCGAAGAACGTCAACAACCTGAATCGAAGCAAATTTCCTTACCGTTTCAACATCACCTGTACAACGTTGTATAAGCTCACCGGTAGGTGTTTTTGAATGATAAGCTAACGGTAATGCCTGTAAGTGAGAGAACAACCTGTCACGAAGTTTCTTTATCGCCTTTTCGGTTGACGATGCTGATATGGCGCTTGACGAAAATGTAAAGACTCCCCGTAGCAATGAAATAAAAAGAAAAATCAAACCTAACCAAATTAAAATAATATGCAGATTGTCCGTACGTAGCTCGGGAAGCATAGAATTAAATAATGTCGTAATCATCCCCGTACCACCTTTATACGAATCAGAACTTACTGTAAAATATGCTACAATTTTGTCAACTGTAACTTGCAATACTTTCGGTTCAAGCATTCTTATTGCCGTTGCGATTATAAGCAGCACTGATGCAAAAACGTAGTTATGCTTCCATTTATCGAGTAGCTGAAAAAGTTTCTTTACATTTTCCATCGAAAGTAAACTTGAATAAAATTGATAACAAATAATAATTCCTGAAAAAAAAACCGCGAATCTAAATTTGATCCGCGGTTATTAAAATTCTAAAACTAAGGGGTATTACATCTTTACATTCCTCCGTTTAACCCACGGAACTGACCGGATAAAATTATCTTCATATACTTCTATTACCACTATCGGTGTGAAGACTATATTTTCGGTTAAAATTATTTTCATTTTTATAGCATCTGCATATTTGGGTTCGTGGATAACTTGCGTTTACAAAATTAAAAATTATTAGTTTTACTATCAACAAGAACCAGGTAATATTTCGATAAAATTTTCGGAAGGTTTCATATTTTTTAAAAAAGATTAAATCCTTTTTAGGTGGACATTAATTCTCCGGATGATTTTATCTTTTCAGTTAACATTATCATTGTAGTAGTTAATATTCAGTTTGAACATGTTATAAAAAAACCGGCAGCCAATGACTGCCGGTTCACTTCTTCAACCTACAACCGCTTGCCGAATCAAAAACCTTGTTCACATATTTCAGATGAAGTTAAAAAGTTCCGGGGCATATTATTTCTTTGCCGTTTTTTTAGCGGTGGTTTTCTTCTTAGGTGCAGCTTTCTTCTTAGGTGCAGCTTTCTTCTTAGGCGCTGCTTTCTTCTTAGGTGCTGCTTTCTTTTTAGGTGCTGCCTTTTTTTTAGGCGCTGCTTTTTTAGCCATTTTTTCTCCTTTATTTAATGGTAAAAGCAATACAAAAATAACAATAATTATTTTTTAAATAAATCAAATTGATTTTAATTTTTTCTTTCAGTATGTAACGGTTTCTTTTTTAAAAAAACAAAACTTCTGGAATCCCTTTACTGGTACGGGTTTTCAGAGGTCGTGATTATATCAGTAAAACTATTCCCAAAAAATTATTTTTGCAAAATAAAGTTTTTCAATTAGTCTTATTTATTTTTTAACATTTTTAATGCTGCTTCTATGTTCAGTTTTCCCCAGCCCCATGAACTGTTCGGTACTTCACCTGTAAATTTATCTTGTGTTGCTGAACTAAAGAGTATTTCTTTTATCTCTGACTGATTTAACGTCGGTTCATATTGCAGCAATAAACAAACTGCACCGACAACGTGTGGAGCAGCAGAACTCGTACCACTGAAAATTGTTATGCCGTTGTTTGGAGATAGTGAAAATGTAGAATGTCCGGGCGCTGTAATCTCCGGACCTATTTTCCCTGTAATGTTATATCCCCTTCCGCTGTAATACGAGAGGTCGTTAATTTCTTCATCAAAACTAAATGGAAAGTTTACAGTATATGCACCAACAGCTATTACACTATCTCCAGTGCACGGAAAAGTTACCGTCGTCTCATCTGTCGTGTATTCGTTCCAATGAGAGTTTCCAGCCCACGATTGAGAAACATCCACAACATATCCGTTAATCGTTTGAACTTTCTCTGAAGTAACATCGAACGTCCAGTTTCCTTCAACGCTCCCTGAATCGCTCCTCGAAAAGCCGAATCTAAACATTACTGTACCCTTTTGTGATACATCACGGGAATAAATGATATTATACTTACCCGTTTCTATTATTTCACTGCCTTTGGTCAATAACGGAGTTTTATTTCCATCAGGGGTTTCAATCTGAAATGAAATGAAATTGTCTTTGTCAGTCCAAATGAATGAAGTAAACACACCATCGTTAATTTTTCCTTCCGACATTTCCGGACAAGTAATACTGTAAGATTTCTTTTCTCCTGATTTCAAAGTATCCTTCAGGTGCATATTTGCACCAGCAAGGTTTCCAGCGCCACCAATTACAACCTTACCGTTCCGGACATATTCGTTCAGCATTTGCTCTTCCATTGTTGAACCATCCATAAACTCCCAACCCCATTCTCCGTCTTCAATTAAGATTACGTTAACTTCTTCATCAATTAAAAAATTAATTAGGTCAGGAAAATTTCTGACAAATCTGGGCGTATATTCATATTTAATATTTGCAAAAACCATTTCTGCATCAGGAGCAATTCCGTGAATTCTTTGTACTCCGTAGTGTCCACCCATTACGATTCCTGCAACCCCGGTACCGTGAGAAACAGAATCCGGTTCGGTTTCAATAAGGTCAATTCCCCGGCGCCTGATATTACCATCCTTTTCTCTTACCGCTCTGATTTTTGATGTTTTGAGAGCAATCAGGGTTTCCTGTACATCTAAACGTTTATTATCATTTTCATCAATAGCAATAAACAATAATTCACCATAAGTTGGATCGCTTTCTTTGAAACCAGATTTAGGCCCGTAATCACGGTAACCATTGCCGTTTGCATCTAAATAAAGAAAATCCTTATCAATTGTGAAAGAAGCAGACGATGGTCCAAGCATCCCCCAGGTCTCATCCCGCATTTTTAATATCCTTAATTGTTCATTTGCATCAATAACATTATTACCGTTAAAGTCGATACCATCTATTCCCTGCGTAAACTTTCCATCTGATTCTACGTCTATCCATTCGTATTTCCCACCGTCAGCAAAAAAGAACATAGGATGAAAAACATCAACTCCCGAATCCATATCACCACGCCTTCTTGAAAGATTGGGCGTTGCCGCGAAACTTGTTGTGATATTCGGGCATCCCGTCGAGCGAGATCTCGCACACGAACATCTTTAGTTGCTTATTCGCGAGAACCTTTCGCAGAGCCTTTTCGGTACGATCGGTGAAATAGCCGTTGGTCGGGACATAAATATTCTTTACGTTGTTATTTCGAATGAATAGATCGCAGATCTCGGCGAACTCGCCGCGAATGAATGGCTCTCCGCCAGAGAGATTCAGGTTCTCGAAATCGCCCAGCTCGAGGGACAATTTCTCAAATTCCTCGTAGGAGAGATCATTGCGTTTATTCAGTTCTTTCCAGTAGAAGCAGTGCTCACACGTCAGATTACAGATCGAGTTAATGAAAATAATCATGAACGGCGGTGTTTGATGAGCGCGATGCTTGACCGCTCTCATCGATAGCTTTGTGTGGCGGCTTATTCTTGAAACAATACTCATATTTGTCTTCCTTCCCGAATCTGAACCCTGAATCAGTGCGCTCTCGCAACGAGAGACTTTGTGTTCCGCAAGAACTGGCGAAAGCTTAGATACTTATCAAACCCGGCCGTGTCGAGCCGATCGAGGATCCACGGATTTGACAAGTAATATGCGTCGACACGTTCCAATGCGTAGAGGTCACTCTGCGGCGTCACCTTTCCCAATACGGTCGAGGTTGCCGCTTTAAAGTTCGCCGCTGCGGTCCGTTTGACGCGATCATCTTTTCTCCCAAATGGATATGCAAAGGACACAGTCTCGACCCCAAGCTCGTCATCAAGCGACGCCTTGGACCCCGCGATCTCGTTCTCCAATGATGACGCCGAAACGCTCATTAGATCGGGATGCGTCCTTGTATGAGAACCGAATTCAACGCCCGAAGTGCTAAGCTCTCTGATCTCTTCCCAAGACAACAACTCACTGCGCGGAAAGTCCTTCGGATTTCCGACCCAGTCATTAAAGCTTCCGCAATGGTCTGTAACGAGGAACACAGTTGCAGCAA
>JAANMW010003735.1_pt1 | contig 11316 bp, 4 predicted proteins | sample 7279671 | NCBI WGS metagenome assembly JAANMW01 (sample SAMN14094541, study PRJNA606508) | bioreactor metagenome | isolation source: A lab-scale SPAN reactor treating ammonium-rich wastewater day 247 | place: Ireland: Galway | collected 2017-09-19
TCAACTCTAGGCGGTACTGGCTCGGGAGCACGTACTCCCGCAGCGAACACATACCTCTCCTCGAACAGAACGACGATACTTCAGTGTATTTTGGATGGCCATTGCCACATGATCGACATCACCGTAGAAAACTTTGAAGCCGAGGTCGTTGCCGCCTCCATGACTGTACCCGTGCTGGTGGACTTTTGGGCGCCCTGGTGCGGTCCCTGCAAGTCCCTCGGGCCCGTGCTGGAAAAGCTCGAAACCGAATATGCAGGCCGTTTCAAGCTCGCCAAGGTCGACTCTGACCAGGAGCAGCAGCTCGCCGCCATGTTCGGCATCCGCAGCATTCCCACCTGCGTGCTGCTGATGAACGGCCAGCCCGTCGATGGCTTCACCGGCGCGCTGCCCGAGGGCAAGGTGCGCGAATTCCTCGACAAGCATGTGCCCAGCGCCGAAGAAGCCCTGGCCGAAGAAGAGGAAGAGCAGGCGCTCGATGCGCTGGCCGAAGGCGACACCGATACCGCGCTGGAAAAGCTCCAGCACGCCGTCGCCACCGACCCGGCCAACGACGATGCGCGCTTTGACTACGTCAAGCTGCTGCTGCAGCTCGGACGGGACGACGACGCCAAGGTGGCCTTCGCCCCGGTGATCGCCAAGGCGTCCGGTTCGCGCAAGCTGGGCGCCCTCAAGGTCTGGATGGATGCTCTTGATTTTGTAGCTGTTAACGCTTTTGGGGCGGACTCTGGAGCCCAGTTTGATGCAAAAATCACCGCCAACAAGCGCGACTTCGAGGCCCGCTTTGGCCGTGCGCGCTGGCTCATGGTGCAGCAGCGCTGGACAGATGCGATGGACGAGCTGCTGGAAATCTTGATGCGCGACAAGGCCTGGAGCGACGAGGCGGCGCGCAAGGCCTATGTCGCCATCCTCGAAATCATCGAGCCGCCCAAGGTCAAGGTGGCCGACGGCCAGATCCCGCCCGAAGACCCCGTGGTGGCCACCTACCGCCGCCGCTTGTCCAGCGTGGTGCTGAGCTGAGTCGCGCCGTCCCGGTCAGGCAACCCGCTGGGGGCGCTGGCCGGGCTGTGCGGGCTGGCCCTCGGTCGCCAGCACGCGCGTGGCGTTGAGGCTGCGGATCGGGATGGACATGTCCTGTGGAATGCCGCCCGACAGTTGCAACGCCATATAGCGTCCGCAGCACACGCGCAGAAACGACGCAAAGTTGTCCACGCTGCCCCGTTCGGCCTGCAACTCATCGTGCAGCCGGGCGCACAGCTGCGGCACGCTCATGCCGTCGCGCGCGGCAATTTCTTCCAGCACCTGCCAGAACAGGTTCTCCAGCCGGATGCTGGTGGCCACCCCATGCAGCCGCACCGAGCGGGCGCGGCAGGTGTAGAGAGTGGGGTCGGCGCTGATAAAGACCTGGCACATGGCGGGTATCTCCAGGGGGCAGAAGGCAAGCGCCATCTTGCGCGCTTGCCCAGGGGCGTGCAAGCGGGCAAGCCCGGGAGGGCTGGAGGGCTCGGCCTCTCAGTGTGTGATGCGTGTACCCAGCACGGCCAGAAACTGCGCAATCCAGTCCGGGTGTGCGGGCCAGGCCGGGGCGCTGACCAGGTTGCCGTCGGTGTGGGCCTTGTCCACGGCAATGTCGGCATAACGGCCACCGGCCAGCTCCACCTCGGCGCGGCAGGCCGGGTAGGCCGAACAGCTGCGCCCCTTGAGAACGCCTGCGCCCGCCAGCAATTGCGCGGCGTGGCAGATGGCAGCCACGGGCTTGTTGGCCTCGAAGAAGTGCTGCACCGCCGCGACGACCGCCGGATAGGTGCGCAGGTATTCGGGCCCGCGCCCGCCGGGCAGCACCAGTGCGTCGTAGTCCTGGGGTTTGACGTCGGCAAAGCTCGCGTTGAGGGTGAAGTTGTGCCCCGGCTTCTCGCTGTAGGTCTGGGCGCCCTCAAAGTCGTGGATCGCGGTCTTGATCTGCTCGCCCGCCTTCTTGTCGGGGCACACGGCGTGCACTTGGTGGCCTACGGCCAGCAGCGCCTGGAAGGGCACCATGGTCTCGTAGTCCTCGCAGTAGTCGCCACAGATCATCAAAATCTTTTTTCCAGCCATGCGTGTCTCCTGGGTTGTGAAAAGGCAGCCCCCATTTTTCCGGCATATGCGCCGGGCGTGGTGTTAGCCGGTTACTACAACCAGGATTGAGCGCAGTGCTGCTGCACTGCGACGGCAGATCAGCCCGTCAGCCGCTCCAGCGCGTCGCAGAACTTGGCGGCGGGTTTTCGCTCTTGGCAAGGGGCGCGGCGTCACGCCCGGCAACGGCGCGGAAAAACAATGGCGCTGTGGTCTGTACGGTTTCGTACAGACCACAGCGCCAGGCCCTTGTAAAAGAGGATCGGAGCACCGCAGCAATGCGGCTGCGTCGTTCTCATCTATACCAGGAGTCTGCCATGTCCCTTCTTTTCAGCCGTGCGTCTGCGTGGGACACGTCTTGCGTGGGGCGGCCTGCAGATATCTCGCTGCAGGATCTCTCCCACCTGGAGGAGCATCTGGAGCATTGCAGCGCGTTGCGTGGGCCGCTGGAGCGGTTTCTGGCCGGGGCTGCTTGGCTCCAGGCGCTGGTTGCAGGGCATGTAGTGACCGCAGCGCTGCTGATCGCCTTGCTGGCCGGGGCCGCATCGCTGGTGCGGTAGGGTCAGCGCGCATGGGCTTACGTACAACTTGGCCCTGGGTTCCTGCCGCGATGGACCGCATGCTCGACGTGCGGGCGGGGCGGGTGCTCGAACCGTTGCGGGCCGAAGTCTTTGGCGTGGCGCGGTTCGAAGAGCATGGCCGACACCTGGGTGCGTCGCACGACGTGGGCACGGCACCGCTGGGCCGTAGCACGTTCTACCCGCGTCTGCAGAGCAACATCCGTGCGCTGCGGGTCGCCTACCGCTACCTCTTCGATGCGCCGCACCATGAGCACGCCATCAGCCCGGCGGCCGAATGGCTTTTTGACAATTTCCACCTGATCGAGGGCCAGCTCAAGGAAATACGGGCCGGGCTGGGGCCGCGCTACTACCGCTCACTGCCGGTCCTGCAAGGCACCCCGCTGGCCGGTTTGCCGCGCGTGTATGGCGTGGCATGGTCCTTTGTGGCCCACACCGACAGCGCGTTCGACGAATCCCTGCTGGTGCATTTTCTCAACGCCTACCAGCAGACCTGCGAGCTGACCCAAGGTGAGCTGTGGGCGTTGCCCACCACCTTGCGGGTGGTGCTGATTGAAAACCTGCGCCGCCTGGCCGAGCGCCTGGCCAGCCACAAGGCTGCGCAGGAGCTGGCCAGTCTGTGCGCCACGCGCTGCGAGGATTTGACCCCCGCGACGCTGGACGCCGCCTGCGCCGCCATGGAGCAGCGGGGCGTGGCCCCAGTGTTTCTGGCCCACCTGGCGCAGTCCATGGCCGGGCGCCGGGCGCCGGGCGGGGCTGCGCCGCCATTCTTGCCGGTGCAGCAGTGGCTGCAGATGGCCGTGCCCGACCTGGTGGCGCTCCAGGCCCAGCAGCAGATCAACCAGGCGGCGGACCAGCTCAGCATGGGCCATGCCGTCATGGCGCTGCGACGGATTGATGCGGCCGACTGGTCCGACATCATCAGCCAGACCAGCCTGGTGCTGCGCACCATGCTGCAGTCGCCCGTGTTTGCCGCAGAGGACGAGGCCACGCGCAACACCACGCTGCACGGTATTGAGCGCCTGTCGGCCCGCAGCGGACAGGGCGAGGCCGCCGTGGCGCAGGCCCTGCTGGCGCTGATGTCGGGCGCCGCTGGCGCGGGGGCGCTGGCCGGCGACTGGCTGGAGGGCGCCGGGCGTGCGCAGCTGGAGCGCGCCCTGGGTACCCCGGGCCGCGCCACTGGCGCCGTGAACCTGTGGCGCTCTGCCATGGAGTTGTCGCGCGTGCCGTTGTACCTGGGTGCCTTGCTGGCGGGCTCGCTGGGCCTGCTGGCCTGGCTGATGGCGCCTCTGTGGACCGCGCAGGCGGGGGTGCACGCCAGTGCCATCGACATGGCGGGTCTGGCGCTGTTGGTCGCCTTGCTGCTGTTGCCGGTGACCGAGATCGTGGTTGCGGTGGTCAACCGGCTCATCGGTGAATCCCTCCGGCCTACCTACATGCCGCGTTATTCGCTGTCCGCGGGCATCCCGGTTTCTGCGCGCGTGCTGGTGGTTATTCCGGCGCTGCTCAGCAGTACCGGCTCCATCGACCGGCTGGTGCACCGCCTGCACCTGCACTACCTGGCCAACCCCGAGCCGTGTGCACAGTTTGCCTTGCTGACCGATGGCGTGGATGCCGATGCGGCCGACTTGCCCGGGGACAGCGCGCTGCTGACGCACGCCCAGGGCTTGATGCAGGCCCTGAACGGGCAATATCCCGCCGCCCCCGGCGAAGCCGCACGCTTTGTGCTGTTGCACCGCTCCCGCACCTACAGCGCCACACAGCAGCAATGGATCGGCTGGGAGCGCAAGCGCGGCAAGCTGGAACAACTGGTGGCGCAGCTGGCCACCGGGGTGCCGGGCGCGTTCCTTGATCTCAGCGAACTCTCCTACCTGGCGCCGCAGACCCGCTATGTGCTCACGCTCGACAGCGACACCCAGCTGCCTCCGGGCCGCTTGCGCACCCTGGTGGGTGTGGCCGAGCACCCCGAGAACCAGCCCCGGCTCGATGCTACCGGTCAGCGCGTGGTGCGGGGCTACGGCATTCTGCAGCCGCGCGTGCTGGCGCCGCTGCCCATACCTGTCACCACCTCGCTGTGGCAGTGGATGTTTGCGGGCCAGCAGGGGCTGGACCCGTACAGCGCCATGACGTCCGATGTGTACCAGGACTTCTTTGCCGAAGGCAGTTTCACCGGCAAGGGCCTGCTGCATGTGGCTACCGTGCACACCGTGCTGGGCGGGCGCCTGCCCGCCGACCAGGTGCTGAGCCACGACCTGCTTGAAGGCGCGCTGGCGCGCTGCGCCGTGGTGAGCGATGTGACCCTGGTGGAGCCCGAGCCCGAGCACAGCGACACGGCCGCCGCCCGCCTGCACCGCTGGACGCGGGGCGACTGGCAGCTGTGGCCCTTTCTGCTGCAGGCCCGTCGCTGGGGTCTCTCGCCCCTCAACCGCTGGAAGCTGCTGGACAACCTGCGCCGCTCGCTGGTAGCCCCTGCATCGTTGCTGCTCGTGGTGCTGTCCATGGCGGGCCTGGGCCTGCCTCTTCTCGCCACGCTGGCGGTGGTAGCGGCGGCGTATGCAGCAGGGCCTGTGATGGGTGCGCTTGCGGGCTGGGTGCCGCGTCGGTTGGGGCTGGTGGGGGTGCGTTTTATGCACGCTGCTTCGGTGGACCTGCTGCGCGCCGTGGCCGGTGGCGTGTGGCACCTGGCCCTGCTGCCGCAGCAGGCCCTGCTGTTGGGCGATGCCGTGGTGCGCACCGTGCATCGGCTGGCCGTGAGCCGCTGGCACCTGCTGGAATGGACCACGGCCGAGGCCGCACAGAACACCCTGGCCCCGGGCCTGGGCGCCACGCTGCGCCGGCATGCAGCGGCGCCCGCGCTGACGCTGGGCTGCGCCGTGGCGCTGTGGGCGTGGGGTGCCCCGGTGCCCTGGTCTTTGGTGGTGCCGCTGCTGGGGCTCTGGGCGCTGTCGCCGTGGCTGGTGTGGGGTGCCAATGCGGCCCGGCCCGGTGATGGTGCGCACGGCCTTTCGGCCGCAGACAGGGATCTGCTGGGTGGCGTGGCGCGCGACACCTGGCGGTTGTTCGAGCGCTGCGTGGACGCGCAAAACCACCACCTGCCGCCCGACAACCTGCAGACCAGCCCCTACGAAATGGTGGCGCACCGCACATCGCCGACCAACATCGGGCTGTACCTGCTGAGTGCCAGCTGCGCGCGCCAGTTCGGCTGGATCGGCACGCTGGAACTGATCGACCGGCTCGAAGCCACGCTGGCCACCCTGCAGGCCATGGAGCGGCACCAGGGGCACTTCCTGAACTGGTACGACACCGAAACCTTGCAGCCCCTGCACCCGCGCTATGTGTCCACGGTGGACAGCGGCAACCTGTGTGCCCATCTGGTGGCTGTGGCGCAGGCCTGCAGTGCGCTGGCGGCGCAGCCTCTGGCGCCACAAGCGGGCGAAAAGGCCTTGCGCACATCGCTGGCGCGGCTGCAGCCCCGTCTGGGAGCACTCCAATCCAGCATGCGGTATCTGCAGCCCTCTTCAGCGCTGAGCCGCCTGCTGGACATGGCCCCGCCCAGCCCTGCGCTCCTGCTCGAGGCCACGGCGTTCCGCGCGCTGCTGGCACAGGCGCAGGAGGAGCTGCGCGCGCTGGCCCGGCCCCGCCGCGCCGCCAGCGTGCACACTCCGCCCACGGCCCACGACGAACTCCTGTGGCTGCTGGAAGACCACCTGGCCACCGTGCAATCGGTGGACCGTGACCTGCAGGCCGCGCACAGCGGGGGGGCACCGGAGGCCGCGCGCCGCCTCATGGCCCTGGCCGAGGCGCTGGATGCGCTGGCCTGGCAGGCCGACTTCCGGTTTCTGTACCACCCCCGGCGGCACCTGCTACACATCGGTTACCGGGTGGATGAGCAGCAGCTGGACACCTCGTTCTACGATCTGCTCGCGTCCGAGTCGCGCACCACCAGCCTGCTGGCCATGGCCAAGGGCGACCTGCCCGTGAAGCACTGGGCGGCCCTGGGGCGGCCGTTTTTTGCCAACAGTCACCACGCGGTGCTGCGCTCGTGGTCGGGCTCGATGTTCGAGTACCTCATGCCGACGCTGGTGATCGCCGAGCCCTACCACAGTGCCCTGGGCGAGGCCGGGCGATCCGCCCTGCGCGAACACATGGCGCAGGTGCAGGGCCTGGGCAAGGACATGCCCTGGGGCATTTCCGAATGCGCTTATGCCGTGCGCGACCACACCCTGGCGTACCAATACGCCCCGCAAGGCGCGCCCCGCCTGGCCTTGCGCCGCGCGCCCCTGGGCGAGCTGGTGATTGCCCCTTATGCCACGGCGCTGGCCACCCAGGTGGATGCGGGCGCGGCCTGCGACAACTTCCGCCGGCTGGCCGCGCTGTCGGCGCGCGGACGCTATGGTTTTTGCGAGGCGCTGGACTTCACGCCCGAACGCCAGACCCATGGCGAGAGGCTCACGCTGGTCGGCACCTACATGGCCCACCACCAGGGCATGACCATCGTGGCGCTGGCCAATGTGCTCCTGGGTGGCGTGGCGCAGCGCAGGGGTGTGGCGCATGCACGCATTGAGGCCCTGCTGCCGCTGTTGCAGGAGCGCGCCCCGCGCGAGCTGCCCACCTTGCTCGCCATGCCAACGCACCTGCCGCTGCATGCGCACCAGCAAAAAACACACGACCATGTGCGTACCGTGACGCCAGGCGCCCAGGCGCTGGAGCCCACGCACCTGCTGGGCAACGGGCGCTACAGCGTTACGCTGCGCTCCAACGGGGCGGGATGGAGCCGCTGGTACCAGACGGGCATCAGCCGCTGGCGCGACGATGCCCTGCGCGATGCGCACGGCAGCTTCATCTACGTCAGGCAATCTGGCTCCAGCGTGCCCGCGTCCGTCACCCGCCACCCCGCGCCCGATGCGCGCGCGGTGTACGGCAGCCGCTTCCATACCGACCGCGTGTGTTTTGATGCGCTGTGGCCGGGGCTGCGGGTGCACACCACGGTGTGGGTGAGCCCGGAGGACGACATCGAACTGCGCAAGGTGGTGGTGAGCAACCTGGGTGACGAGGTGGTTGAGCTGGAGCTGATCTCGGCCCTGGACATCACCCTGGCCACCCATGCGGCCGACGAGGCCCACCCCGCGTTTTCCAACCTTTTTATTGCCGCCGATTGGCTGCCTGCGCAGCAGGCGCTGCGGTTTGTGCGTACCCCCCGCCTGCAGACCGAAGCCACCCTGCAGGCGGCGCACTTTGTGGCCGATGCCGAAGGGGATGTGCTGGGCCTGCGCTACCAGACCGACCGGCAACTCTGGCTGGGGCGCAACCACACGCCGGCCCGGCCTCTGGCCTTGCTCCGCCGTGTGCCTGATGCACCCGCCGCGCTCGAAACGGGGCTGGACCCCGTGGCTGCTCTGGGCGTGATGCTGCGCATTGCGCCTGGCGCACAGGCCTGCGTCACGTTTGCCACGGCGGCATCGCAAGACCCGGCGATGCTACTGGCCATCATCGACAAATACCGCCAGCCCAGCTATGTGGAGCGGGCGTCGGTCATGTCGGCCATGCTGGCACGCATCCAGTGGGCGTCGCACCGCCCGCACCGTGACTACCTGCCCGCGCTGCAGTCCCTGACCACGGCGCTGGTGTTTACGCTGCCCAAGGTCCCTGCGGTGCCTGCGGGCCTGCTGACGCAGCCCCAGGCAGCCCACCGCGTGTGCGACCGGCGCGTGTTGTGGCAACTGGGCATCTCGGGAGACCGGCCCATCGTGCTGGTGATGGCGGGCTCGCCCCAGGGCCTGGGCCTGCTGCGTACGATGGCCCAGGCGCTGCGCGAATGGGCGCATGGCGGTGTGGCCTGCGACCTGGTCGTGCTCAGCAGCGAATCTCACTCGTACCACATGCCCCTGCAGCGCGAACTGACCCTGCTGCGCGAACACCACGATGCCGACTTGGCCACCCATTCCGGCCCGGTGGTGACCAACCTGCACCTGCTGCGGCTGGACGAGTTGTCGGCACCCCAGCGGGATACGTTGGACAGTCTGGCCCGCATCACGCTGCAGGCCGATGGCCACACGCTCTTGCACCAGATGAAGGCCTGGGTGGCCGAGCACGGCGCGTCCAAAGTCGGCCCCTGGCGCGGCGCCGCGACCGATGACGTGCCCACCCACCAGGCCAGCACCCGCGTGCCCGCGCCGGTGGGCCGCTTTGCGCCCGTCACCGGAACCTTCGGATTCGACGTTTCAGCGGGACTGCGTCCCTCCAGGCCCTGGGTCAACGTGCTGGCCAATCCCGAGTTCGGAGCGCTGGTGTCCGAAAGCGGCGCAGGCAACACCTGGGCGCTCAACAGCCGCCTGAACCAGCTCACCGCCTGGTCGAACGACCCGGTGGCCGACCCGCAGGCCGAGTGGCTGCTGTTGCAGGATCGCCGCACGCGTGAAGCGTGGAGCCTGACCCCATCGGCCTGGGGCGCAGGCGATGCGGTGTACCGCGTGGAGCATGCCCAGGGCACCACCACCATCTGCCACCGCCGGGGCGCGCTGGACGTGGTGGTGCGCTGGTGTGTCGATCCCGTCACTGCCATCAAGCAGGTGCATGTGCAGGTGCGCAACTTGGGTACCCGGCGCGCGCATTTGCGTCTTGTCGGCATGGTGGAGTGGATGATGGGCGAGAAGCGCGGTGACCGCGCGACGCTGGCCACTGCACCGTGTTTTGCGCCGCTGCCCGATGGCCGCCTGCTGGGCCTGTTGTGTACCCGGACCGAGGCGGCCACAGGCTTTGGCGGGGGGACGGCGTTTTTCTGCGAGGCCCCGGCCGGGCCGGACACAGACGACCGCATCAACGACAGCCTGGACTGGACCTGTGACCGCAGCGAGTTCTTTGATGCCCAGGGCGGTCTGGTGTTGCCCCTGCAGCTGGGACAGCGCAGCGGTTTTGGCCTGGATCCCTGCGCGGCCCTGTCGTGCATGGTCACGCTGCGGGCCGGGGCCGCGTTCGATCGCGTGTACCTGATGGGCTACGCCGCCACCGAGGCCGCGGCGCGTACGCTGGTGAGCGAGGCCATGGCCGTGGCCACCGGTGCGCGTGCAGATGCGAGCATTGGGCACTGGAATGCGCTGCTCGGTGCCACCCAGGTCAGCACGCCCGATCCGTTGCTGGACGTGCTGGTCAACCGCTGGCTGCTATACCAGACGGTGGCATCGCGCCTGTATGCCAAGGCGGGCTTTTACCAGGCGGGTGGTGCCACGGGCTACCGCGACCAGTTACAGGACGCGATGGCGCTGGCCTGGGCGCAGCCGGACACCTTGCGCGCGCAGATCGTGTTGTGCGCGTCGCGCCAGTTTGAAGCGGGCGACGTGCAGCACTGGTGGCACATGCCGGGCGGGGCAGGGGTGCGCACGCATTTCTCCGACGACCTGCTGTGGTTGCCCTTTGCCTGCGCGCATTACCTGGAACGCACCGCAGACAACAGCGTGCTGAGCGAGCAGGTGGCGTTTTTGGACGGCTCGGCGATTCCTGAGGGGACGGAAGACCTCTACGAATCTCCCAGCGCCAGTGCCACCACGGCCAGTGTCTACGAGCATGCCGCGCGCGCCATCGACCGCAGCCTGCGCACGGGCGTGCACGGCCTGCCGCTGATGGGCGGCGGCGACTGGAACGACGGCATGAACCGAGTGGGCCATGGCGGGCGCGGTGAATCGGTATGGCTGGGGTGGTTTCTGTGCGCCATCGTCACCGACTGGATTGCGCTCGCCCGCGATCAGGGTGATTTGGAAAGAGTGCAGCGCTGGGACACCGCATTGGCTGGTTGGCGCGCCGCGCTGGACATCCAGGCGTGGGACGGAGACTGGTACCAGCGCGCCTTTTTTGATGATGGCACCGCGCTGGGCAGCCACACGCGGGCTGAGTGCCGCATCGACCTCATTGCACAGACCTGGGCGGTGTTGTCGGGCCATGCGCCCCTGGAGCGGCAGCGCTGCGCGATGGATGCGGTCGAGGCGCACCTGGTAGATCCGGTGGCGGGGCTGATTCCGTTGCTGGCGCCCCCGTTGCACCATACCGAGCCCAGTGCAGGCTACATTCAGGCCTACCCGCCCGGCGTGCGCGAGAACGGGGGACAGTATGCACACGGCGGCGTCTGGGCGCTGATGGCCGCTGCCGCGCTGGCGTTGCAGGAGCCCGATCACGCAGGTGCACAGGATGTGCCCTACCGCTACTTCACCTACCTGAGCCCGGCACACCGGGCCCAGCACCCGGTATGGGGCACGGTGTATGGGCTGGAGCCCTATGCCATGGCGGCCGATATCTGCAGCCAGCCGCCCTATGTGGGGCGCGGTGGCTGGAGCTGGTACACGGGCGCGGCGGGCTGGTTGCACCGGGCGGCTGTGGAGTCCATCCTGGGGCTGCAGATGCGGGCGACGGAGCTGTTCTTCACGCCTTGCCTGCCATCGCACTGGCCGGGTGCCGAGCTGACCCTGGTGTGCGATGGGCGCACGCTGCGGTTCATTCTGGTGCGGGTGGCGTCTGGCGCAGCGCAACTGCTCTTGCCTGGTGATGCCCCCGTCGGCGCACGTCTGCTGCAGGTAGGGCAACGCCTGTGCTGGGTGGGGCTGCCAGCCGATGCGTGCTTCGTGATTCCACTCTGGGCCGG
>JAANMW010003736.1_pt1 | contig 11316 bp, 9 predicted proteins | sample 7279671 | NCBI WGS metagenome assembly JAANMW01 (sample SAMN14094541, study PRJNA606508) | bioreactor metagenome | isolation source: A lab-scale SPAN reactor treating ammonium-rich wastewater day 247 | place: Ireland: Galway | collected 2017-09-19
TACGTGATTTTTGATAGATTCACTATTAAATTCAGGAATCTGGCCCTTTCAAAAATATATTCCGGCTACACAGGACTGGTCACCGAATGGGAAAACGAAACCGAATTTCACGGCAAACCTGCCGCCATTTTCAACGAAGCCGGACTGCTGGAACTCACCATTTACAAAGGAAATATTAAGAACGGAGCCCATACTCTTTTTGGATTAAATATCGGAGAAAGAATCTACGTAGAGTTCCATAAAGACTAAAATTGCAGGATTCCCAAAAATATTGAAGATTTTTTTATCTTTGTAAAAATCAAAAAACCACATGGCAGAATACAAATTATTACTTCCATCTATGGGAGAAGGAGTGATGGAAGCTACCATCATCAGCTGGATGTACAATGAAGGTGATACCGTAAACGAGGACGATTCCGTTGTTGAAATTGCGACAGACAAGGTGGATTCTGATGTTCCGACCCCTGTTTCCGGGAAAATTGTAAAGATCCTGAAACAAAAAGATGAAGTAGCCAAAATTGGCGAAGCCATCGCCATCCTGGAAATTGCCGGTGAAGGCGAAACCGTTGCCGAACAACCTCAGGAACCTAAATCTCACGAAGAAGTAAAAACAGAAATTCCGGCAGCCCAGGATATTGCAGAACTGGAAAAACCTTTGGAAAGAACACAACCTGCGGCAGTATATTCAGGAGATCTGTACCTGTCGCCACTGGTGAAATCCATAGTTCAGCAGGAAAATATTTCCGAAGCGGAACTCAATACCATTCAGGGGAGCGGGATGGAAGGCCGAATTACTAAAGAAGATATTCTCGCATTTATTGCCGGCAGAAGTACTGACAAAGCAACACCTCAACCATCAACCCCGACACCAACCCCGACACCGGTTGCAGCAACACCGCCTGCTCCTATAAAAGTGGGAGAAGGAGATGAAATCATACAGATGGACAGGGTGCGTAAAATTATCGCTGATGCCATGGTGAATTCCAAACGCACTTCACCGCACGTTACTTCCTTCATTGAAACCGACGTCACCAACGTGGTGAAATGGAGAGCCAAAAACAAAGCGATTTTTGAAAAACGCGAAGGCGAAAGGCTGACGTTCATGCCTATTTTTGTAAAAGCAATCGTTAAGGCCATTCAGGATTATCCGATGATCAATATTTCGGTGGATGGCGATAAAATTATTAAAAAGAAAAATATCAATATCGGAATGGCTACGGCACTTCCGGACGGCAACCTGATTGTTCCGGTCATCAAAAATGCCGACCAGCTTTCACTTTCCGGATTGGCAAAAGCCATTAATGACCTTGCCGACCGTGCGAGAAATAAAAAACTGAAACCGGAAGATACCCAGGGTGCGACATACACTATTTCCAACGTTGGAGGTTTCGGAAACCTGATGGGAACACCGATTATTCCGCAGCCTCAGGTTGCCATTATGGCCATCGGAGCCATCGTAAAAAAACCTGCAGTTCTGGAAACTCCGGACGGCGATATGATCGCCATCCGCCAGTTGATGTTCATGTCGCATTCTTACGATCACCGTGTTGTAGACGGTTCATTAGGCGGAATGTTTCTGAAGCATGTTCACGATTATCTTGAAAACTGGGATCTGAATACAGAGATCTAAAAAGAAGTGATCAGCATTACTACAACCTTCGGATTTTTCCGGAGGTTTTTTTGTAGCTGTATTCAGGGTGTTATTCAATCTCCCACAATTCAATAAAAAAATAAAAATATTGGTAAAATTGTAAGCCATAAGAATTCCAAACAAATCATTACATTTGGAGTTGACTAACAGTTCCAGTCCATTGCTTTATGAAAACAGAATTATTTTTTCTATTTTTATTACAGTCATTACTCTGCTTTTCACAAGAAAGAAGGATTGATGGAATATTTGAAAACAGTTCGAAGAATATTGTTATTTTATTGAACCGGCAATTGACCAAAGACACTCTCAGCAGCGATATTCAACATTATTCGAAATTTGAAATTAAAGTTAATGATAAAAAGTATCTCACCATCAGTTTAATTCATGATATTGATTCCACAAAGATTGAAAGAACCTATAAATACACCGTAGAAAACAATTCATATTTATTAAAAAACAAAAACACCAAGCCACTCTTAATTCCTTATATTTTCGGATCATTAGACACAAAAAAACTCTATCTGTCCATAGATGCAGATAATAATCTTATTATTAATACTGTTGAAAGCCGAAGTGGTGCAGTTTTACTGATTGGGTTTCTGGACTGGAAAACTACTCAAAAAAAATATGTTTATAACCGAATTAAATAGGAATTCCTCAGAGAGTTGTTCACCAGGCAAATTGATGAGGGTATATTAATTAATATGAAATATAAATGGAAACCGGAAAATTAATACAGTCATTTCAGGACAGTTGGAACAATTTTGTAGAACAGATTCCCAGTCTCCTTGCCGCTATTTTGGTAATTGCACTGGGCATTTTTATAGCCAATAAACTCACGGACCTTTCACGGAAGTTTATAGCAGGCAAATCGACAGACCCATTGATGACCAATTTTTTGATCAAAGCCATTAAAACGGTATTTGTCATTATCGTTATTATGTTCGGGCTGAAAGTTGCCGGTTTGGACGGAATTGCTACAGGAGTTTTAACAGCCGCAGGTGCTTCTGCCGTGATTTTGGGATTTGCCTTTAAGGATATTGGAGAAAATTTTATTTCAGGAATTATTCTGTCGTTCAACAGGCCTTTCAATATTAATGATACGGTGAGTATCGGCGATATATTCGGCAGGGTAAAATCCATGGAGTTTCGCTACACCAAACTGAAGACTTTTGACGGCAAAGATGTCTATATTCCGAACAGCGACGTGATCAAAAAACCGGTGTTCAATTTTACCGAAGACGGCTATTTCAGAATGGAGTTTATGGTCGGAATTGCTTATGAAAACGATATCGACCAAGCCAAAAAAATCATTTTGAACACGATGAACAGTCATCCGCTTTCCTTAAAAGATGAAGACCGTGAACCTTTCGTAATGACGGACGAATTGGGTGTTAATTCCGTCAATATCAAGGTCTTTTTCTGGGTAGCAGCCGAAGATTACCGTCGCGATGCACTGATGATCCGCAGCGAAATGATTGATCAGGTGAAAATCAATTTGCTTACGAACGGCATTTCTATGCCGGCCAACATTCAGGAACTGAAATGGTATAAGGAATAAAATTGTAATTTTAGGGCTTAAAGTACCCTGTAAATGAACAAACTTTTCAACCTTCACAACGGCGAAGAGAACAAAGAGAAAGTCCTTGAAAACGTAAAAAACAGCATTTCTTTTTCGGGTTCCAATTTCTGGATTTTGGCTTGTGCTATTATGGTCGCTTCGGTGGGTCTGAATGTCAATTCAACGGCGGTAGTTATAGGAGCGATGTTAATCTCGCCGTTAATGGGACCAATTGTGGGCGCAGGTTTCGCTTTAGGGATTTACGATTTCACGCTTTTAAGAAAATCGCTTAAAAATCTGTTGATTTCTACTTTGGTGGGTTTAATAGTATCATTTTTATACTTTTTACTTTCGCCTTTCAAGGAAGCGCAGTCTGAGATTTTAGCAAGAACAGCACCGAATATTTACGATGTGTTAATAGCCTTTTTCGGTGGTTTGGTAGGCGTAATTGCAGTCACGAGAGTTGAAAAAGGAAATCCAATTCCGGGCGTGGCCATTGCAACCGCCTTGATGCCACCGCTCTGCACAGCAGGCTATGGCTTGGCTACAGGAAACTTCGGCTACTTCGCCGGGGCGATGTTTCTGTATACCATCAATTGCGTTTTTATCTGTATTGCCACCTTTATTATTGTAAAATACCTCAATTATCCAGCAGCAGGGTTGGTGGATAACAAAAAAGCAAGTTCAGTAAGAAACTGGATTACTGCAATCACCTTGCTGATGATTATTCCGAGTGTGTATTTTGCTTATCGCTTTATTCAGCAACAAAGATTTTATGACAAAGTTTCACAGTTTATCACCAAAGAATTTGAAGATAAAGGAAATACCATAGTTTACCGGAAAACATTTTATTCCACTGATCCGCGTCGAGTAGAACTGGCATTTCTGACAAGGCGTTTTACTGCAGATCAGATTGCCGAAGAAAACAAAAAGATGGCAGATTTCGGTTTAGAAAATACCAAACTGATTATTCGTCAGGACAGTGCTTTCCTCGCCAAAGCCAATAAAATTCAGAATAATGAAGTCGGCAATGACGCTGCAAAAATCGCTGCCGAATTGAACGCCAAAATAGACCGCTATACCTTCAATACAGAAAATCTTTATTCCGAAGCCAAAGCAATATTCCCCGACTTGAAGTCACTTTCTGCTGCAAAGCAGGAAATACTTTCTGATGCTGATTCTGCCGCTGTAATTCCTGTAGCGATATACGAATCTGAAAAAGAACTCCCGGAAGCCGAAAAACAAAAACTTAGAAAATGGTTACAGGTTAGGTTGAAGGTAGATACACTCGAACTTTATATGAGAAATTAAAAAACAAAAAGTGATTTCTTATAATTTGAAATGCTTTCACTTTTATTTGCTCTGCTTTTCATTTTTACCTGAAAGTTCTCATAATCAAGAAGCTTACTCACGGCCGCATAACAAAACAGCAGAATAAAGAAGTACGCCGCTGCTTTAGGGAGGAAGGAAATCAGTGTTTTCATTTTTCTTTATTTGTTCTGTGTGCATGAGCGCCTTTTGACAGAAAGGTAATGTATTATTTTCCAAACGTTCATCGGTTTTACCCGCGCCGTATCAGCTTCCATGTTACAATTTTTCCACAATACAATGGCATGAGCTGATTTTTGGATAAGATAACGGTGGACGCATGAGCTCCTACCGTTTCCCATTCTCCTGAGACAGGACATGGCTTGCCGCTTTGCCGCGTTATCAATTCCTGTTCTTCTACTCCTGATTGTTTTTTATTCATGATCATGATGCATTGAACAGCGGCCGTATCGGGTTTGTCTGCTTTTTATCTTTGTGTTTTTATCTTCCATACCCGGACAGGCCGCTGCAATTAGTTGTTATTTAAGGAAACCGCCAATGCTGTTTGTCTTTTTTAGGCTCTTCCTCATCATCTCCCCCGTCATCAACGCCTCCGGTGTCGGGTGAAGAAGCCGTGTTGACCGACTCTCTGTTAAAATGCGATACATCAGCTCCGATAGCCTCCTCTATAGGGTTTTCGGAAATCAAATCCTGACGGCAAGACACCGTAACCAATAACACGGCAGCAGCCATGTATATCCAATACTTTTTCATTTTTAAAATTTTTAAGTGGTTAAGATTTCCGGCCGGTTTTTTATTAGAATTCTGACCCGAAGGTAATAGTGGAATGGCTGTGAAACAAGAAACAGAGGACGTCATACTTCAATGCAAACGGTATGATTTATAAATGCTACCCTCTGTAGAAACCCGGCAAACAAAGGCTATATCTAAAACGGGCGTCATTTTGCAGACCGGCCGGATGCGATCTGTTTTGTTGCTGATCATTTTTTGCTACATTTGGAAATACACCTTCAAAAAACTGCCAACATGTTTCGTTTCACTATGCTTTTGCTCTTGCTCTTTGCGAGTTGCGGTGCCGTCGCACAGAAAAAAATTGAGATGTCCTATGAGGATTTCGAACACCTCTATGATCATTATTCCGAAAACGATTCCACTGCGTTGCCTGCTGTGGCACAGCATATGAAGAAAGCAAGACAGGAAAACAATATCCGTGAATTATTGTATGCTTTAGAAAACGGATTGTACTATTCTCCCCGAAGAGAGGACAAACTCCGATATGCCAACATGGCTCTTCACGAGGCTTTGCGCTCAGGTAATCCTGATCATATCATTCGCGCTTATCTTGGAAAAGGGATTGTTTACTATTACAATTACAAAAAATTTAAGCCGGCTCTTGAAGCCTATCTTAAAGCGCACCAGTATTCTAAAGCGTCTAAAAACCAATATTTGCAGAATAAAGTTCTGTACCATTTAGGAGTGGTCAAAAGTTATTTGGGATATTACGAGGAAGCGTTAGATCATTTCAACGTTTGCCTGCTGTTTTTTGAAAGGAAACTAACTGAAGATCAACAGCATCCCGCTGCACGTTTTAATTATCGTAAAGGGCTGCTCAATACTCTTCATCAACTGGCGGTATGCTACGAGCATGTAGGACAAGGAACGAAAGCCGATGAAACGATTTCGGCCGGTCTTCAAAATATAGGAAGTGAGAAAGCTTTTTTGGAAGAGCAAGGCTATTTATTGAAATCAAGGGCTATTTCTTATTTCAGAGCAGGCCATTATGATGCCGCCCTAAGGGATTTTACCCGGTCCAATATGCTGCTGAAAGCACCCGAAGACTTTGCCTGGATTGCGGTCAATAATTTCTATGCGGGGCGTTGTTACCTTCAGACCGGAAAGCCTGACCTCGCGCTTCCGTATTTTATAAAGAATGATTCTACCTTTAATGTCCATCATTTTATTCACCCTGAAATCCGGCCTCAATATGAATATCTGATCGATTATTACAAAAAAGAAGGCCAGCCAGAAAAGGAATTGTACTATACCCAACAATTGCTAAAAGCAGACCAGTATTTAGCCGGAGATTTTAAGCATCTGGTCACACACCTTCACAAGTCCTATGACAACCAAAGGCTGTTGGAAGATCAGGCGCGGCTGATTCAGCAACAAAACCGCAATTTGCGCGTGATTATTTTTCTGGCGGCGGGAAGTATCGGGCTGATATTATTCTTAGTGATCCAACGGCGCCGATCCCGCCGCACAGTGAAACAATACCGAAAACTTCTGGAAAACCTTAAAACCAGTGATGATCTCTATCAGTTTTCTCCCGTAGAAACGCCTATGCCGGAAAAGAAACAGGAAGTATCAGAAAAAACCGTGGCACAGCTTCTTGAAAAACTGAAAACATTTGAGGATAAGGAAATGTTTACCTCCAACAAAGTGACGTTAGCCTGGACTGCACAGAAACTGGGCACCAACAGTTCTCACCTGTCTTATGTGGTGAATAAACACAAAGGAATGAGTTTTACTCATTATGTGAAACATCTTCGCATCCGATACATCACCCATCTTCTTTACAAAGACCCAAAGTACCGGCGTTACACGATTTCCAGTCTAGCTGAAGAATGCGGTATTGCCTCAAGGCAGACGTTTTCAAAGCAGTTTCAGGAGGTTAATGATATTTCACCTATGGATTATATTAAGCAACTGAATGCTGAATTGACTATTGAGGGCTAAGCGGTTAATTGTTTAGTGAAAGCTGATTGCGGATTTGCTGATTTGCTAATTGCAGGTTAATCGGTTAAACGGTTAATGGGTTAATTGTTAGAGGAGCAGATTTGCTTATTAGCTTTTTCGCTTTTTTGCTTTTTTGCTTTTTTGCTTTTTTGCTTTTTTGATTAATCGGCTAATTATTTAGAAAGATTGAATTTTTCTCTCCAGTACAAAAGATGTTAAAATATTCCCCTCCTCCGGAGGGGTGGCGTCCGACGCAGGAGGATGACGGGGTGGTTTTATGCAGGTAAATTTCATGGTCTACTCTTCGGTAGACGGAAAAAATCCCGGGACATCTCCTTTTAGGGTTGGGGTAAAATGTACCGGGATTTTTATTTATATGTTACTTTTTTGCTTATTAGCTTATTTGCTTTTTCGCTTTTTCGCTTATTTGCTTTTTTGGTTAATCGGCTAATTGTTTAGAAAGCGTGAATTTTTCCCTCCGGCACAAAAGAGGTTGAAATATTCCCCTCCTCCGGAGGGGTGGCAGCCGACGAAGGAGGATGACGGGGTGGTTTTTTGCAGGTGAGTCGTTTACGGGCCATTTCACAGGAACAAATTTTCTTTTACCCCGTCCCTAAAGGATGAGAAAATCTGTTCCTTCGCAGCGGTCGGCGCTATGAGGGTTTATAACGGGTTAATCGGTTAAACGGTTAATGGGTTAATTGTTTAATCGGTTAATCGTTTAAGAAGTATTTGGTGAGCAAATTTGCTGGTTAGTCGTTTAATGGGTTTCGGGCGTTTCCAATGGCATTACGGGTTTTATAAGGAGCCCCATAATCTTTATTTTTGCAGGAATATCCTTTTTTATGACTACTGCCATTTTATTTAAAAAGTGTGATTCCCTGTGGAACACGCTACAAGAGCGTACGGAATTGTTGCAACGCGAGCAGCGCCCTTTTTTGGAAACTACCGAATCCCTGTTAATGGAAGCCGATGAAGCACTCCGCCAACTCAAATCCTGGATTCAGGATCACGATTTCGAAAACTGGGAAACGGAGATACGGTTCTTTAAAACCATTAAGCCCAAATTCACAGCCCCTTTTATCTACCATTCTAAACTTCTGTCCATTGAAACGGCGCGTCCCTATGCTGATGATGTAACCCTGAAACTTTATTATGAAAAAGAACTTACGGCACTACATTACTACTTTACAGCGCATCAGGAGTTTATCAGCTACTACCGCAGAAACGCTACCTATCTTGATCGTAAATATTTCCTGCGCTTTCAATATGACCTGAAAGTGCATATCTCACCAGATTTCCATAATTATGACCATCGTTTCTCCACCTCCCATGATATGGTAGTGGCCAGTATTCTGGCTTATGATCAACTCGAGCAACTGCTGAAAAATAAGATCAAAGGACTGGATACAGATCCTTCCTTTAGTATGGATAAGACAAAGACACTCCATTGGACGGGTACCAAATCGGCATTAACAGAACTGCTGGCGGCACTCCATTATACTCAGTGCTTTAACGGTGGCCGTACTGAATTCTCTGAAGTGGTACGGTGGGCAGAAACATCACTGAATATTGATCTGGGAAATTACCACAAGACGATTGGAGAACTCAGAGCTCGAAAAAATGACAGGACGAAATTTTTAAATATGCTCGTGGAAAGCCTGAACAAGCATTTTACGGATCTTGATGCGTAGGGAGAAATGGTTAATCGGTTAATCGGTTAGTTGTTTAGAAAGAGTAAAATACTCTTCTCTCCAGTACAAAAGTGGCTGAAATATTCCCCTCCTCCGGAGGGGTGGCATCCGACGACAGGAGGATGACGGGGTGGTTTTTTGCAGTTAAAATCGTTTACAAGCCATTTCACAGGAACAGATTTTCTTTTACCCCCGCCCTAAAGGGTGAGAAAATCTGTTCCTTTGCTGCGGTCGGCGCTATGACGGATTATAACGGATAACGGGTTAATCGTTAGAGGAGCAGATTTGCTTATTAGCTTATTAGCTTATTTGCCTATTCGCTATCTTCCACAGTGAAAAATCCCGGAACGGTTCCCTCCTATGTTTGCAAGAAGATTATTATCTTACAAAAATAAAGCAAAAGAATGAGAGCAGATAGCTCCCTAATTGATCAAAAGATACAATGTCCTAAAGGAATGGCCTCATTCTTTTTAATCTTTAGAGTTTGAACAGAAAATAAGGAATTTTTAAGTATCCAGAATATCCGATCAGGAGGTAAAACGAAGAAAGATTATTTTGATGACAATCATCAGCTGGCAAGAGTAATGGATGTGGGAGGATACGAAGAATATATGCACTATGATGCCAACGGAAATATGACTAACCATTACTCCGGAGACGGCAGTTTCAATGATGAGTTCTATTGGGATGAACAAGACCGCCTCCGTGCGGTACGACAAGAATATACGGGACTTTTTCAATACTATGTATATGATGATAAAGCAGAGCGAACCATTAAGGCCAATCTTTATGAAGATGCGCATTTGTACCAAAACGGGGAACTTGTAGATAGCGGGATGATGTTCAAAGATTACAAACTGTATCCTAACCCCTATGTCGTTCTTACTTCTGACGGACTTTTCACTAAGCATTATTATGCCGGCAGCCATCGTATTGCAAGCAGAATTGATGACAGCGGCGGAATGTTTCAAAACCTTACTACGCGTAACCAAAATACCACAACAACAACAACCCCTGAAAAGAAACAAGGTACTGTAGACGACGATTTAAAAATTTATTTGGAAAAAGCCGGCTATCTGGGAACAGAAGTACAAAAACAGCTTACCGCATCCACATCTTACGAATTTGGAGTATATTACCTGCACGGTGATCATTTAGGCACTGCCACCATGGTGACAAGCTGGGACGGTACCCCTACGCAATTTTTCTTAAATTTACCGTTTGGAGAGACCATGGCCGAACAGCAGGAGCAGACCGCCTATCCCAATCCTTACAAGTTCAACGCAAAGGAGCTGGATGCGGAAACAGATTTATATTACTACGGAGCACGGTATTACAACCCGAGGTTAAGTATTTGGTACGGTGTAGATCCGCTGGCGATATGGAATCCTGTAATGGAAACCGAGTTCTATGGCGATGGGCAACATAATGGAGGCGTGTTTTTCTGGGGAAATCTTAATCCGTATATTTATACTTACCAAAACCCTGTCATTTACATTGATCCAAATGGAAAACAAACATATTTTAATTCAAAAGTTGACGGAAGTGGTGATAGGTATTTTGAATCTGCTGGGCAAGGAAGTAATTCTAAGTTCTCACATTTATCAGTTGTGAACATCTATGATTCTAGAAATCAATATGTAAAAGAATCGATAGTCGCAATGGATGCAGCTGGTCAAACAGTTTCAAAGTATGGAAAACATTATAGACAAGCTCCCAATGATCCAAATTCTGGATGGGCCTACACTAAACAAGTTGCCGAAATTGCTTGGGAAAGTGATGAAGTGAGACCTATATTATTAGCTCCTATAGCTGCCTTTGCTGAAACAACAACTGCCGGTGGAACTATAATATCCAATTTACCTCGTATTAAAAATGTAAAACAACTAAAATCTTTGATTAATGTCTTATCCAAAAATGATAGAAAACTTGGTTTTGATAATTTGAAAAAATTAGAGAAAATTGTAGAAAAGTACGGTGGGGAAATCCGTTATGATCTAAATCCAGTTAAGGGTAAAAGAGGTCCGCATATTCAGATTGAAAATCTAGGTAAATCAATTGAGTCTAAACACATTCAATTATCTAAAGAAACTGTAAAAAAATTATCTAAATAATGAATGATAATTCTTCTATTAAAATTGAATTTATTAAGTCTCTTTTACGATTCTATTCTGTAAATGCAATAAGTAATATAAAAATCTCTGGTAATAAAATTTACGGTAAAGCACTTTGGAGAGACATTCCGAATGATGAAGAATATCAGAATTTTGTTTGGGACTGCAATCTTTCTGAAGAAGAAATCGAAAACTTAATTGAGATATTTGAATATATCTATAAAAATGATT
>JAANMW010003737.1_pt1 | contig 11315 bp, 9 predicted proteins | sample 7279671 | NCBI WGS metagenome assembly JAANMW01 (sample SAMN14094541, study PRJNA606508) | bioreactor metagenome | isolation source: A lab-scale SPAN reactor treating ammonium-rich wastewater day 247 | place: Ireland: Galway | collected 2017-09-19
CGAGGTGACCGAGCTGGCGCCGGGGCAGGCCGGTCCGTGGGAGGGTCTGGGCAAGGTCGCGATGATCCAGGGCCGCTGGGACCAGGTCCTGGCGTCGGCTGAACGGGCCGTCGCCGCCGCGCCGCAGTCCGTCTCGGGCCACCTGCTGCGGGGCTATGCGCTGGGCCGGCTGGACCGCCCGGCCCAGGCCGTCGAGTCGCTGAAGACCGCCCACCGCCTGGCGCCCCGCGACGTGCTGATGCTGTGCATGATGGCGGAGAACTACCGCAAGCTGGGCCACACCCAGGCCGCCCGCGACGCCCTGGTGCAGGCCCAGCAGATCGCCCCCAAGGACCCGCTGGCCGGTCGCATGATGGACGAGCTGGCGCGAAGCGAGTTCGTGCTGCCGTCCGGGCCCGGCGCCGACGCCGGCGGGAGCGGGCCGGACGGGCGTCCGACCGTCCGCACCGTGGGCGTGGCCGTTCCGTGAGATTCGCGGATACATTGGTGAAGACCGCTGCCGGGGCGTCGCCGCGCCGGGTCGCCGTCGCAATGACGCGACGGCATGCCCCCAGTGACGACGCCCCTTCTCATGCCGTCTCCGAAGTCGACGGGGCCCCCGATTGCGGGTGATGGCGTTCAGGGACCGCGGTTCGTAGACGCGGCGAGGATTCATGGCCACCGCCCGCAGACTGATCCTGGTGCTGATCGTCCTGATCGCCCTGGCGTCCAGCACCGCCTATTACGCCACCCAGATGAGCCTGCGGAGCTACCCGGTCCGCGAGCGGGTGATGGGCTGGCTGGCCGTCGGGCTGACCAGCAGCGTCTGCGCCCTGGTCGTGGTGGTCATCTGGCGGTCGCTGGGCCGGACGGTGCAGCTCGTTCGCAGCCAGTTGGCGGCCCTGGAGTGCAGCGGCGAGGTCGGGCTGGTCATGGTCGACAGCCACGACGAACTGGGGCTGATGGTCCAGGAGTTCAACCGCTATCTGACGCGGATCAAGAGCCGCATCGAGCAGTTCAAGCTCCAGAAGCGCGAGCTGGACATTCAGATCCACGTCGCCGACGCCGAGAACCGCCACACCGAGGCGATCCTGTTCTCCATCTCCGACGCCGTCCTGGTCACCGACAGCTTCGACGAGCTGGCGCTGGCGAACGAGGCGGCCGAGCGGACGTTCGGCTTCGCCATGCCCCGCGGGTATCGCCAGCCGATCGCCAACGTGATCGACGACCCGGAGTTCGTCCGCCTGATCACCGAGACGCGCACCCCCGACGGGGCGGCCGCGGAGCGCCGCCGGCGCGTGGTTGAGCACTCCCGCCTGGTCGGCGGGGAGCGGCGCACCTACAACGTGACCCTCTCCGGCGTGATGGACGCCAAGGGCGCCTGCAACGGCGTGGTCGCCGTCCTGCACGACGTCACCCGCGAAAAGGAGGTCGCGGCCATGAAGACCGAGTTCGTCTCCAACGTCTCCCACGAGCTGCGCACCCCCTTGAGCTCAATCAAGGCCTACGTCGAGATGCTGGTCGACGGCGAGGCCGAGGACGAGCAGACCCGACGCGAATTCTACGGCATCATCCAGAACGAGACCGACCGGCTCGGCCGGCTGATCGACAACATCCTGAACATCAGCCGGATCGAGTCGGGCGTGGTGCGGATCCACAAGGAGCCGCTGGCGCTGACGACGGTGATCAAGGACGCCCTGGAGGTGGTCCGACCGCAGGCCGACTCCAAGGCGATCGCCCTGGTCGAGGAGGTCAGCCCGGCCTTTTTTCAGGTGCTGGCCGACCGCGACATGATCTACCAGGCGGTGCTGAACCTGCTGTCCAACGCGATCAAGTATACGCCCGGGGGCGGGCGGGTCCTCGTGCGAACCATCGTCGACGAGGGCAAGCGGACCGTCCGCGCCGAGTTCAAGGACACCGGCGTGGGAATCGGCCCGGACGACCTGCCCCGGCTGTTCGAGAAGTTCTACCGCGTCGACTCCAACAAGGAGATGGCCAAGGGCACCGGGCTGGGCCTGAACCTGGTCCGGCACATCATCGAGACGGTCCACGAGGGCGAGGTGGGGGTGTTCAGCCGGCTGGGCCAGGGCAGTACGTTTTACTTCCAGTTGAAGTTATGCGCGTGAGCGACGCGCCGCGGCCCCGCCCCGGGCGGGCAGGCCGAGGCCAAGGAGTCTTAGCGATGCCGATCAAGAAGATACTGGTGGTCGACGACGAGGCCCACATCCTGCACGTCGTATCGATGAAGCTGCGGAACGCCGGATACGAAGTGCTGACAGCCGCCGACGGCGAGGAGGCCCTGGAGATGGCCATCGCCGAGCAGCCCGACCTGTTGATCACCGACTACCACATGCCGGTGATGAACGGCGTGGAACTTTGCAGCGAGCTGCGCAAGCGGCCGGAGGTGGTCTCGCTGCCGGCGATCATGCTGACCGCCCGCGGCTACGCCCTGGAACCGGAGGACATGGAGCGGACAGGCATCCGAAGCGTGCTCAGCAAGCCGTTCAGCCCTCGAGAGCTTCTGGCCACCGCCCAGGAAGTGCTGGACAGCATCGACGCCGGCGGGCCGGAAGTGACCGCCCGGCAGGCCTGTTAGGGACCCTGTGGACGCGCGATGTCGCACCCGGAACTTCAATCCGATAGTCCCGCCCGGACGGTGGAGGAGGTCCGCAGGCCCCTGCCCGCGCGATCGCCCCGCGTCCCGGACACGGCCGGTCCCTGGGGCTGGCTGGACGAGCCGCTTCGCCGGATCGGCGAGCTGGGGCTGTCGTGCGCGGTGTTCGACGCCGAGGGGCGGATGGTGTCGCGTCCTTGCGGGGGCGGGCCGATCGCCGCCCTGCTGTTGCCGGCCGACCCGGTCGGTCCCTGCGGCCCGGTCGCCGACGCTTTGGGCGTGGTGCGGGGCGATGGGACCGCCGGCGGCCGGGACTGCCTGCCCGGAAGCGTCTGCCTGCTGGTCCCGATCCAGCGGCGCCGCCGGCGGCTGGGCGTGGTCGCCCTCTGCTGCCTCTGCCGCGACCTGCCCGACGACGAGGAACTGGCCCGCTTCTGCCAGCGGCGGGGGGTGGACCGGGAACTGCTGCTGCGTCTGGTCCGCCAGCAGGCTTGCTTCGACCGCGATCAACTGCCCGTCGTGCGGTCGATGGTCGCGATGCTCGTCGAGCAGGCCTTGGAGCATCACGTCGCCCGCGAAGAGCTGGGGGCGCTGTCTCAGAACCTGACCAATACGTACGAGGAACTCAGCCTGGTCTACCACATCGCCGCCGGGATGACGGTGACCGAGAAGCCGGGCGACTACCTGCGCGGCATCATCGCCGAGCTGGTCGAGGTCATCGACGTCGAGTCGGTGGCGGTCCGCTACTTCCGTCCCGATCAGCCTCTGATCAGCGAGCATCTCAGCGTGGGCGCCGAGCTGACCAGCCCGACGGTCGAGCAGGCGATGTGGGACGACCTGCTGCGGCGGTTCGAGGCCAAACCCGAGGAGATCGTGAACAACCAGGCCGGTCGCGAGGCCCCGCCCCGTCCGGGTGCCCCTCCGGCCGGCCGGAACCCGGCGACCCGCCACGGCCCGCGGGGTCCCGGCGGGGTGCGGCAGTTGGCCGCCGTTCCGATGGTCCGCAACGGTCGTCTGGTCGGGGCGCTGCTGGCGCTGAACAAGCACCGCGGCGAGTTCGACTCGGTCGACCTGAAGCTGATGCGGTCGATCGCCGACGAGGCGGCGGTGTTCCTGGAGAACGCCTTCCTCTACGAGGACCTCCAGCAACTGCTGATGGGCATGCTGCGGGCCCTGACCAGCTCGATCGACGCCAAGGACCCGTATACGTGCGGCCACTCCGAGCGCGTGGCGCTGATCGCCCGGCGGATCGCCGAGGCCGCCGGTCTGGACGAATACGCCGTCGGCAGGGTCTACGTCTCCGGGCTCCTGCACGACATCGGCAAGATCGGCGTGCCGGAGTCGGTGCTGACCAAGCCGGGGCGCCTGACCAAGGCCGAATTCGCCGTGATGAAGAAGCATCCGGAGATAGGCGCCCGCATCCTGTCGGGCATCAAGCAGGTCGAGGACCTGGTCCCCGGCGTGCTCTACCACCACGAGCGGATGGACGGCAAGGGCTACCCCGAGGGGCTGCACGCCGGGCAAATCCCCCTTTTCGGGCGCATCGTCGGGTTGGCCGACTGTTTCGACGCCATGACCAGCAACCGGACCTATCGCCGGGCGCTGCCGCTGGAAGTGACGCTGGCTGAAATCCGCCGCTTCGCCGGGACGCAGTTCGACCCGCGGATCGTGGAGGCCTTCTTCCGGATCGATCCGGTCGAGCTGATCCGCCAGACGCGGTCGATCGACCCGCTGGACCCGCTGGGCAGCGTCGTCCGCCAAAGCGGGCCGCTGCTGAACCACGCGTAGAGGCCGCCCCCGGCGGCGGGTCCAGGCCGAGCAGCGGCGCGCCGGACGGGCGACCGGAAAGGACTCGATCCGCATGAACGTGACGCACGAGAACTACGGAAACGTCTGCGTCATCTCGCTGAAAGGCGAGTTCACCGCCGACGACGTCGAGACGTTCAGCCGGGCGGTGAAAGAGCGGCTGGCGCGCGACGCCCGGGACTTCGTCATCGACCTGGAGAAGTCGCCGTTCGTGGACTCGGCGGCCCTGGAGAGGCTGCTGGATCTGCGTGACGAGGTGCGCGAGAAGCTGGGCATGGTCAAGCTGGCCGGTCCGGACGCCAACGTCTCCAAGGTCCTGGAGATGACCCGCCTGGACCAGCAGTTCGAGACCTATGGCGAGCTGATCGAGGCGGTCAAGAGCTTCCGTTGAGGGCCGCGAGGACACCGGGTTGCAGTTCTGCGATGGGATGGGCGATTGACGCGGCCGGGCAGTGCCCGGTCCGCCATCCGCCGCCGACTATCCGGCGGGGACTGATTGAAGGCGAGCCGCCATGGTCCAGGCGATCAAATTGCGGAGGCAGTTGGGGGAAATCCTGCTCGAGCGAGGCTGGCTGACGGCCGGCCAACTGGAGGACGCCCTGGCCCGGCAGCGGGGCGACGGACATCGCCTGCTGCTCGGCGAGCTGCTGGTCGAACTGGGCTTCGTGACCGAAGAGCAGATCGCCGAGGCCCTGGCCGAGGCCTACGGCGTGCCGTTCGCCCGCGTCTCGCCGCGGGTGGCCGACCCGCGGACCATCGACCTGCTGCCCCGCGAGTTCCTCGAGAAGCACACCGTGCTGCCGGTCTTCAAGATCCGCTCGCAACTGACCGTCGCCATGCCCGAGCCGTCCAACGTCTTCCTCGTCGAGGAGATCGCCCGGATGACCGGGTGCGAGGTCCTGGTCGTCGCCGCCTCGACCCGCGACATCCGCCACACGCTGATGACGCACATGCCGTCGGCCAACGTCTTCGTCATCGACGAGATCATCGAGGACGTCAACCTCAGCGAGTTCTCCGTCATCGACGAGCGCCAGGAGGACATCGGCAACCTGGAGGAGGTCGCCGGGCAGAGCCCGGTCATCAAGCTGGTCAACTACCTGATCTACACGGCGGTCCGCGAGGGGGCCTCCGACATCCACGTCGAGCCCGACGAGCACGCTCTGCGCATCCGCTTCCGCATCGACGGGCGGCTGTTCGAGAAGGTGCACCCCCCGCCGCAGATGCACCCGGTGATCGTCAGCCGAATCAAGATCATGGCCCGGATGGACATCTCGGAGCGGCGCCTGCCGCAGGACGGCGGGCTGCACGTGCTGATGCAGCGCCGCCCGATCGACCTGCGCGTCTCCACCATGCCCGGCAAGCACGGGGAAAAGGTGGTCATCCGCGTCATCGACAACCGGACCGTGCTGGCCAGCCTGGACAAGATCGGGTTCAGCTACGAGATGCTCAAGGCCTTCCGCAGGGAGATCGCCCGGCCAAACGGCCTGATGCTGGTGACCGGCCCGACCGGCTCGGGCAAGTCCACCACGCTCTACTCCGTGCTCAACGAGCTGAGCAGCGAGGAGGTCAACGTCTGCACGGTCGAGGACCCGATCGAGTTCAACTTGCCCTGGATCAACCAGTTCCAGGTCAACGAGCGGATCGGCTTCACCTTCGCCAACGCCCTGCGGTCGCTGCTGCGGCAGGATCCGGACATCATCATGGTCGGGGAGATCCGCGACCGCGACACGGCCCGCATCGCGACCCAGGCGTCGCTGACCGGGCACGCGGTCTTCTCCACGCTGCACACCAACGACGCCGCCGCGGCGATCACCCGGCTGTTCAACATCGGCGTCGAGCCCTACCTGGTGGCCGCCTCGGTGACCGCGATCGTGGCCCAGCGCCTGGTCCGCAAGATCTGCACCAACTGCAAGGAAGTCTACGAGCCGCCGATCAACATCCGCCGGGCGATCGAGAAGACCGCCGGGCCTTTTGACGCCCTCTACCGCGGCGGCGGGTGCGGCAAGTGCCGCGGCACCGGTTTTTCCGGCCGGATCGGCATCTTCGAGATGGTTGTGCCCTGCGACCAGATGCGCGACGCCATCGCGGCGGCCGCCGACCTGCGGGCGCTCCAGGAACTGGCCCGCAAGCAGGGCTGCGCCACCCTGCGGGAGGACGGGCTGGCCAAGGTCAAGGCCGGAATCACCACCCCGGAGGAGATATTCATGGTGACGGCCGGCTGATCCGGGCCCGCACCCGGCGCCTCGGGCCTGCCCACTGGGAGACCTGCGATGAATCGCTTTGCCTACGTGGCCCGCGACGGACGGGGCCAGCAGATCAGCGGGACCGTCATGGGGGCCAATCCGGCCGCCGTCAGCCGACAGTTGCGCCAGGAAGGCAAGTTCCTGGTCCGCCTGGATCCCCAGTCCGACGCCGGTCCGGCCCGCCCGCCGCAAGACGCTCCGCCCGTCGGCAGGCCTGACGCTGAAACCGGCGAGTCCCTGTTCGGCGCGGAGGTCGGCCTGCCCGGACGCATCAGCCTGGGCGAACTGATCTACCTGACCAACCAGCTCGCGGTGATGACCGAGACGGGCGTGCCGCTGGCCGACGCCCTGGACACGATGATCGCCCAGTCCGCTCCGGGGCGGACCCGGGCCCTGCTGGAGGACATCGCCGCCCGGGTCAAGGGCGGGGAGGAGTTCAGCGCCGCCCTGGCACGCCACCCGGCCGTTTTCGCACCCATGTACGTGGCCATGGTCCGGGCGGCGGAGGCCTCCGGCGCCCTGGGAACCATGCTGGACCGGGTGGCGGGATACCTGGCCGACGAACAGGACATCCGCCGAAAGGTCCGCGGGGCGCTGATCTACCCGGCCGTCATGATGCTGTTCGCCCTGGGCGTGACGATCTTCCTGATGGCAGTCGTGCTGCCGCGGTTCTCGACCATCTACGCCTCCCGCGGGGCCCTGCTGCCCCTGCCCACCCGGGCGTTGATGGCGCTGAGCAACTTCGTGGTCGATCACTGGTTGGTCCTGGTCGGCGGGCTGGGCGCGGCAGTCGCCCTGGGGGTGCTGTGGATGCGCAGCGAGCGCGGGCGCCACTGGTGGGCGAACGTGCGGCTGGGCCTGCCGCTGGTTGGCAGCATGCTCCGCAAGCTCTACATCACCCGTTGCCTGCGGACGCTGGGCACGCTGATCGGCGCGGGGGTCTCCATGCTGGATTCGGTGCGGATCACCCGCCAGGTGGCCGGGCGCGGGCCCTTCGGGCGGCTCTGGGACGCCATCGACCGCGACCTGCGGACCGGGCAGCAATTGTCCAGGACCATGTTGCGCGACCGGCTTATTCCGCCGTCGATCGCCCAGATGATGTCAGCCGGCGAACAAGCGGGCCGGTTGCCGCAGGTGATGGAACGGGTCGCCCGGTTCAGCGAGGAGGAACTGAAAGCCCAGATCAAAACGGCGACCGCCCTGATCGAGCCGGTCATGATCGCGGCGATGGGGATAGTCGTCGGCCTGGTGGTGCTGGCCCTGCTGCTGCCGATCTTCAATGTCTCCAGCGTGGTGGTCCACGGGGGATGAGGGGCCGTCAGTCCTCGGACGTCCGTCCTGCCTTCAATCATCATTATTGATCGCCCATCGGCGGCAGGCTACAATGCCTCCCGGCCGCCAGACCGGGAGCGCGACAGCCTATGATTCGGACACGCAACGATCGTCGCCAGCAACTGAGGGACGCCTTGGCCGACCGCGGGCAGCGGTTCACCCGCCAGCGCGCCAGGGTGTACGAGGTCCTGGCCGCCACCGACCAGCACCCCACCGCCGAGGAAGTCTACCGCAAGGTTCGCCAGTCGCTGCCGTCGGTCAGCCTGGCGACCGTCTACAAGTCGCTGGACGCCCTGGTCCGCTGCGGGCTGGCCCAGAAGCTGAGCTATGGGGACGGCTCGGCCCGCTACGACGCCTTCGCCGACGTCCATCCCCACATGCGCGACCTGGAGACCGGACGCGTCCTGGACGTGCCCGGCGACATGGTCCAGGACCTGGCCCTGGCGGTTCCCGACGACGTTGCCGCCCGGATCGAGCAGCGAACCGGGTTCCACGTGAGCGGGCTGCGGGTCGAACTGCTGGGCCGGCTGGGTCGGCCCGGTCCGGCCGCTCGTGCGTCGCAGGGCAGCAGTTGAATGGCATTCCTCCTCCGCCGTCCCTCCTCGACGCCCAGACCGCCCGAGGCGAATGAGAGATCGGGACCGCCGGCACTGCTCCACGAAGTCCCGTGAATGTCCAACGACCAATGACGCAAGGTGTGCGGGCATCGGGAATTCGACATGGGTCATTGGGCATTCAATCGACATTCGTCATTCGACATTCGTTATTGACGCGGCATCGGCGGCGTTGACTTGCACGGACCCGCCGCGCAAACTGGCCGGCACGGCCCGGCGAGGACACGACCATGAACAGACGGATTCAACAACTTCTGGGGGCCCTGCGGATCGCCGCCGTGGCCGCAGTCGGTGGCGGGGCGATGGTGGTGCTGATGATCTGGCTGGCCGGGGGGTGGGTGGACAAGGTGCTGCCCGGCGGGCCGGAACCGCTGCCCGAGCGCCCCATCCCCCCCACGGTGACGGTCGAGGCGGTCCGCGTGCCTGTCCTCATCGAGGCGGTCGGGTCGATCCAGGCAGCGCACGAGATCGCCCTGTCCTCCCGGCTGCCGGGCCCGGCGGAGGTAGTCCAGATCAGCGCCTCTCCCGGACGGCTGGTCACTGCCGGAGACGTGCTCGTGCGGCTGCGCGACGATGAGTATCGCACGCGGGCCCAGCAGGCCTCGGCCGCCCTGGAACAGGCCCGGTTCGAGTACGACCGCATCATGAAGCTGAACGAATCCGGCCGGGCGGCCGCCAGCGAGGTCGCCGGCGCCACGAACAACCTTGAAATGGCCCGGGGCAAGCTGAAAGAGGCCGAGGCCCTTCTGGGCTACACGGTCATCCGCGCCCCGGATCGCGGCGTGGTGTCCGCAACCACTCAGGCCGAGCAGGGCACGCCCCAGTCCCAGCCGGACGCCGCGCCGCCGGCCTCCTGGATCGTCATCAATAAATACGCCGAGGTCGGCGATACGGTGCAGCCCGGACAGGTGTTGATCCGGCTCTACGACCGCCCCCTGCTGATCGCCACCGTCCCCGAGTCGATGCGGCAGCACCTGGAAGTCGGCCAGATGGTCAACGTTCACATCGACGCGATCGACAAGAGCTGCCTGGGACAGGTCAGCGAGATCGTTCCGCAGGCCCACCAGGTCAGCAGGACGTTTCAGGTCAAAGTGACCGGACCCTGCCAGCCGGGCATCCTGGTGGGCATGTTCGCCCGCATGCGGACGCCCAGCGGGCAGGAGCGGACCGAGCTGCGCGTGCCGCGGACGGCGGTGCGGCGGGTCGGGCAGGTGACCACCGTGTTTGTCGTGCGGGACAATCGGCTGGCCCGGCAGTTTGTCGAGCTCGGCCGGACCGTCGGCGAGCAGGTGGTGGTGACCAGCGGTCTGGCCGCGGGCGACCGCGTGGTCGGCGACGCAGCCGGCGTTCCGCTGTCGGATGCCGAATGAGCAGTGCAGTCGTCGGATGGACACCGCGCGGGGCGGCCCCGCGCCGGGCGTGACAAGCGGGAGCAGCAATGGCCAGGACGTACGGGTTCGGCGTGGTCGGGCTGGGGATGGGCCGCTCGCACTGCAAGCGGATGGCGGAGGAGAAGCGGGCCCGCCTGGTCGCCGTCTGCGACGTCAACGCCGAACGCGGCGAGCAGGTGGCCGCCGAGTATCGCGTGCCGTGGTATCAATCGTTCAAGGACCTCATGGCCGACCCGTCGGTCGACGTGGTCGTGGTCGCCACGCCGACCGGTCTGCACGCCCAGGTCGCCGTCGCCGCGGCCCGGGCGGGCAAGCACGTGCTGTGCGAGAAACCGATCGACACCGACGTCGCCCGTGGCCGCCGCATCGTCGACGCCTGCCGCCGGGCCGGCGTCAAGCTCCAGGTGGGCTTTCAGAACCGCTGCACCGCCGACGCCCTCCAGACCCGCGCCGACCTCGAGGCCGGGCGGATCGGCAAAGTCCTGTTCGCCCAGATGACCCTGCACTGGTGGCGCACCGGGGAGTATTGGAGCAAGGGCGGGGGCTGGCACGGCACCTGGAAATACGACGGCGGCGGGGCGTTCATGAACCAGGCCGTCCATTACATCGACTTGCTCGCCTGGTTCATGGGCCGGCCCGTCTCAGCCGTCGGCCGCACCTCCACCACGCTGCACCCGATCGAGTGCGAGGACGTGGGCATGGCGATCGTCACCTTCGAGTCCGGCGCCCGGGCGTCGCTGGTGGCGACGACCACCGCCCACCCGATCGACGCCGACCGGACCCAGATCGTCCTCCAGGGCAGCGAGGGACGCATCGTCCTGGCCGGAAGCTACCAGTTGACGCGCAGCGAGGCGAGCCTGAACGGATCGCGGCCCGGCCGGCCCGCACGCGGCACCACCCTCTACGCCGACCTGGTCCGGGCCATCGACCGCGACGCCGAGCCGCTGTCCAGCGGGCCCCAGGCCCTCCAGTCCCTGGCGATCATCCAGGCCATCTACAAGTCCAGTCGGACGGGGCGGGAAATCAGCCTGCCCGAACTGAAGGCGTGAACCTCCCGATTCATCGGGACCGCGACACACGGATCGACCCCATGAGCGAGCAACCCGAACCTGCCACGGATCGCCCCCCGGCCGGTCGCGTGCCGTTGACCAGCCGAATCGTCGAGGTCTTCCTCACCGGCAACCTGTCGGTCATGCTCATCGTGGTCGCGTTGATCGGCGGGGCGATCGCGTTGCTGGTCACTCCGCGCGAGGAGGATCCGCAGATCGTCGTCCCGGTGGCTGACGTGATGGTCCAGGCGCCGGTGACAATGTCGGCCGCCGAGGTCGAGAACCAG
>JAANMW010003740.1_pt1 | contig 11309 bp, 8 predicted proteins | sample 7279671 | NCBI WGS metagenome assembly JAANMW01 (sample SAMN14094541, study PRJNA606508) | bioreactor metagenome | isolation source: A lab-scale SPAN reactor treating ammonium-rich wastewater day 247 | place: Ireland: Galway | collected 2017-09-19
GGAGGGCGAGCCGCGCCGGGCCGAAGTCGGAAACCTGCCGCACCAATTCGCTGCCGATCGAGCCGCCCGCGCCGGTGATCAGCACGCGCTTGCCGGCACAGAGCGCCTGCATCGCCGGCCGGTCGAGAACCGTCTGCGGCCGCCCGAGCAGGTCTTCGATCGCGATGGGGCGCAGCTCGATGTCGCCGCCGCCGGTGCCCTCGCGGAAATCGGTGGCACGCGGCACGCGGGCCACCGTCATGCCCAGCGCGTCGGCGCGCTCGAAGAGGGCGCTCAGCCTCTCGCCGTCGATGTCGGGGATCGTGATGATGAGCCGACGGGGCCTGCGCCCGCGCTTCTCGAGCCGCGCCACGACTTCGGCCAGGTTCTCCTCGGTGCCGAGTACGTCCACGCCGTGGATGCGGCGGCCCACGCGCGCGTCCTTGCGCGCAACGATGCCCACCGCCTCGTAGGGCGTCGTCGGCTGCCGCGCCAGCGCCCTCAAGAACAGATCGGCCTCGTCGCCGGCGCCGTAGAGCAGCACCGGGATCGTGCGGCCGCGGTCGCGCTTCAGCACGTAATCCGTGCGCCGATCGCGCAGCACGCGATAGGCGATGCGCGGGCCGGTCAGGAACGCCACCAGCACCACCCAGTTGATGAGGATCTGCGAGCGCGGCAGGTCTTCCAGGCGCGTCAGCAGGAATTGCAGCGGCACGAAGATCAGCACCGCGATCGCCGTCGCCTTCACGATCGCGATCACGTCGTTGAGCGAGGCATAGCGCCAGATGCCGCGATAAAGCCCCATCGTCGCGAACACCACGGCGCAGCACGCCACGAAAACGGGCAGCGCGTCGGGCGCCAGGCGCTCGGCGTAGTCGGCGAAGTTCACGCCGCCGAGGCGGAGATAGAGCGCTGCCAGGAACGACAGCGCCGCCATCACCACGTCGTGCGCGAAGGCCACGAAGGCCTGGGGCGAGCGGATCAGATGCTGCATCGGGGATTATACTAGCACGCCGCGGCGCCGGCCCAAGCGCCTCATCCGCCGGGAATTTTCGCCGCAACCAGGGGCGGCCGCGAGCCGAAAAAGGCGAGCAGCGCCGTCACGGCGGCAGCGGCGAGCGCCAGGCCGAGCCAGGTCCAGCCGAGCCCCGCCACGGCGGCCAGCGCGATCAGCACCGCATTGAGCGCGCCGATGCACAGCGAAACCTGCCCGTGCGAAAGCCCGCCCTGATGGGCGCGCTGATAGAAATGCGTCTTGTGCGCCTGCCACGGCTTCTGCCCGGCCACAGCGCGGCGCACGAGCACCACTGTTGCGTCGGCGAGGTAGTAGAGCGGCAGGATCAGCGCCGGCGCCCAATGCCCGGCGAGCGCCGCCTCGATCAGCAATCCCCCCACCAGGAAGCCGAGCGGCACGCTGCCGACATCGCCCAAGAAAATCCGCGCCGGATGCCAGTTCCAGACAAGGAAGCCGATCGCCGCGCCGGCCAGCGCCAGCCCGGTCAGGCCCTGCCCGGCGACGGAGCCGAGCGTCACCACCGCCATCGCCACGAGCCCTACACCGATGCTGGCCGTTTCGGTTCCGGTGATGCCGTCGATGCCGTCCATGAAATTGTAAAGGTTCACGAACCACATCCAGGCGAGGCCCACCGGAATGGCGAGCAGCCAGGGCGAAAGGCCGTTGCGCTCCGCGAACGCGGCGAGGCCGATATTGGCGAGCCCGGCCGAAACGGCGGCGAGCTGCACGGCGAGGCGCATCCATACCGGCGCGCCGCGGCGGTCGTCGATCCACGAAACGAGGGCGAGCGCCGCCAGCTCCATCGTGACGATTGCAGTATGGCGGAGCGGCGCATCGTTGCCCAGCGCGATCGCCCAGAGGGCAATGATGAGCACCGCCACCACGACGATGCCGCCGCCGCGCGGCGTCGGCCGCGTGTGCGAGCTGCGCGCGTTGGGGTGATCGAGCACTTCGCGCGCGCGCAGCCATGGCAGGATCAGCCGCACGCCGAGGGCGGTCGCACCCAGCGGCAGCAGGAAGGCCAGGATCGCGGGCCACCAATGCGTCATCGCCGCGCTTATAGGGGCGACGGCGAAGAATGGAAACCAGTACGCGGCCGGGCGCTCAGGCCGCCGCAGCCTTCTGGGGTTCGCGCACCATCGCGCGCTCGGCCGGCAGGATCACGCTCACCGTCGTTCCCTTGCCCGGCGCGCTCTGCAGCTCCAGCCGTCCGCCGTGCATCTCCGCGAACTGGCGGCAGATCGTGAGGCCGAGTCCGGTATCGTGCCGCGCGCGCGCGAGTTCTGCCGATCCGCGCCCGAACGGCTTCAGAACGCGGCGGCAGTCTTCCTCGGTCATGCCCACGCCGGTGTCGGCCACGGCCAGCGCCAGAGACCCGTCGGCGCGACCGCTCCAGCTCATCGATACGGACCCGCCGCGCTCGGTGAACTTGATGCCGTTGGTCAAGAGGTTGACGACGATCTGGCGCAGCAGGTGGCGGTCGCCGCGGACGATCGCCTGCGGCGCCGCCGGGTTGCACGCGAGCGTTACGCCGGCCGAGCCCGCGCGCTCGCGTACGATCTGCATCGTACTCTCGCACAGCTCGCGCAGATTCACGTCGCTGTCCTCCATCTCCCACTTGCCGGCTTCCACCTTCGCGAGATCGAGGATGTTGTTGACGACGTGCAACAGGTGCTGGCCGCTCGTCGCGATGTCGTGAAGATACTCGCGGTACTTCGGCGAGCCGACCGGGCCGAAAACCTCCTTTTCCATCATCTCGGCGAAGCCGATCACGGCGTTCATCGGCGTGCGCAGTTCGTGGCTCATATGCGCGAGGAACTCCGATTTGCTGCGGCTCGCGTGCTCGGCGATCTGCCGCGCAAGCTGGGCGTCGCGGCGCTCGCGCCGGAGCCTCCTCGCCTGGCGGTGGAGAAGCCACGTGGCGACCAACGCGCCGAGGAAGGCGAGCGCCGCGAGCACGCCGGTGATGCGGATCCGGCTGCGCCAAGGCGCCAGAATCTCGGCCTGGCCCAGGCTCGCCACCACGATGACCGGATGGCTCGTCAGCGTCTGATAGTGGTAGATGCGCTCGTCGCCGCCATACGCGGAGATGGCGCGATAGGTTCCATCCTTTGCCTTCGGAAGTTGGTCTCGGAACAGCTTCGTCCCTAGCGCCGACTCGCCGGTGCGGCCGTCGCGGGACGGCACGCGCGCGAGGAACGCGCCGCTCTGCAGGATGATCGCATAATAGGCTCCATTGGCCGCGTGGAACCGCTCCAGCACGGAGACGATGTATTTCGTATCGAGGTTGGCGCCGGCAATGCCGATGAACTCTGCCGAAGCGCCGGTCATTCGCCGCGAGATCGGCGTGATCCATCGACCCTCGAGGACGGAACGGACGGGCTCGCCGATGAATAGCCCGCGATCCGCGGTTTCGGTGTGAATCGTGAAGAACGCGCGGTCGCCGAAATAGAGTGGCGCGGGGTTGACCTCCGACGATCGAACGCGGCGCAATCCGTTGGCGTCCAGCCATGCAATGTCCTCGATCACGTCCGCTGCATCGGCCAGGGCACGCAGGATGCGCTGCCCCGTGGCGGTACTCGCGTTCGGGTCGCGCTGCCAGGTTTCGTAGGCGACGCTGGCCGCGATCAGCGTCCGATCGGCCGTCTCGAGCATTTGGCGCACGCGTTCGGCCAGCACGGCGGTGGATTTCCGCACTTCGCGCTCGGCGGCGGTCTGCGCCTCGCGATGGCTGAAATAGGCGTCGACGCCGAATGCAGCGAGAATGGCTGCGGCGAAAAGCGCCCCGGTCGATACGATGAGGCGGTCGAAATTCAAGCTTGCCCCGGCTCTGTTCGACGAATACTCGGCCCCGTCTTCTTCTAAAATATATCAGGCGCGCGGGTATTGAGGCAGATCAAGGGCAAGGTCGAGCACCTCCAACTGGCGGGCGATCACGAAGTCTTCGCGATAGAGCGCGAGCGCGCGCTCGCGGCCCTTGGCGCCCCAGGCGGCGCGCAGGGCCGGATCGGCCGCCAGGCGGGAGAACGCGGCGCTGAGCGCCGTCGCGTCGTTCACCGGCACCAGCGTTCCGGTCTCGCCCTCGACGATCTCCTCGCGCGTGCCGCGGATGTTCGTGCCGACCACCGGCAGCCCGGTCATCATCGCCTCGATCACCGAGCGCGGCATGCCTTCGCGGTGCGAGGGCAGCGTGAAGATGTCGGCCGCGCGCATCAGCGCCGGCACGTCGCCGCGATAGCCGAGGAATCGCACGCGCTGCTTCAGCACCGGGTCGCGCCCGGCCATCTCAATCGCGTGCTCGACCGGGCCGGCGTGATCGCTGTCGAGCCGTTCGCCGACGACCCAGAGCTTCGCCGCGACGCCGCGCATGGCCTCGATCAGCTCCACATAGCCCTTTTCGGCCACGAGGCGCCCGACCATGAGGATCACCGCGTCGCCGTCGCCGGCACCGAGCGAGGCGCGCAGCGCGCGCCGCTCGCCGGCATCCGCGGCCGGATGGAAGCGCGCGGGATCGACTCCGTTGCCGATCGCGGCGATCGGGCCTTTCGCGAGGCGCAGGCGCCGCGCGGTGGCCGCGTCCTCCTCGGCTTGCGTGAACAGCACGTCGGTGAGGCGCCCGCCGAGCCATTCGAGCGCGGTAAACGCCGCGCGCTTCGGCCACGCCATGCGCTCGTGAAAGTAAAACCCATGCGCCGTGTAAACGATCTTCGGCACGCCGGCGCGCCACGCCGCCCAGCGGCCGATGAGCGCCGCCACCGGCGTGTGAACATGCACGATGTCGAAGCGCTCCTGCTTGAAGAGCGATTTCAACCGCCGCGCGCTGCCGGAGTGGCGCAGCAGGTTGAAGGAGCGCTCGATGAAGACGGGCTCGACGCGGAATCCCTCGGCGCGGATCTTCGCCATGAACGGCCCGTCGCTGGCGATGCCCACCACGTCGTGGCCGGCGTCGCGCATCGCGCGCATCAGCGGCAGCAGGAAATGATAGAGCGTGAAATCGACCGCGCAGAGCTGGGCGATCTTCATGCGGCCGCCCGCAGCGCCGGGCCGCGCCGCGCCGCCCATTGCGTGAACGCGATCAGGGTCCAGAGCTTCTCGGAGGTGTCGCGCCGGCCGCTTTCGAGTTCGGTCAGCCAGCGGCGCGGCGGCGCCGCGGCGATCCCGTGCGCGGCGAGCGTGCCGGGTTCCAGCGCGGTTTCCACGAGCGAGCGCAGCGGACCTTTCAGCCACAGCGCGATCGGCACCTCGAAGCCCTTCTTTGGGTGCTGGAACACCTCGGCCGGCAGCGCATCGGCAAACGCGCGGCGCAGGATCGCCTTCCCTTCGCCACGCTTCAGCTTCCACGCGCCCGGCATCGCCGCCGCCGCCTCCACGACGCGATGGTCGAGGAACGGGCAACGCACCTCGAGCGAATTCGCCATGCTCATGCGATCGGCCTTGGTCAGCATGTCGCCGGGCAGGCCGAGTGCTATGTCGGCGAACAGCATCTGGTTCACCGCGTCGGCGTCGCGCGCCGCGCCGCGCAGCGCGTCCACCTGCGCCTCCAGCGCGGGCGCCGCCGGCGCGGGGCCGAGCAATTCGTCGAGGTCTCCCGGCGGCATCAAGCGCATCCATCCGGCCTGGCGCGTGGCCGCGTCGCCGCCGGCGTGGGCCACGAAGCGCCGCAGGCGGCGCGCCTTCTCGAGCAGCGGATGCTGCTTGCCCTCGGGCAACAAGCGCGCGAGCGGCTCGATGAGGTTGCGGCGTAGCGGCGCCGGCACCGCGCGGTAGCGCTCGGCCAGCAGCTCGCCCTGGTATTTGCGATAGCCGCCGAACACCTCGTCGCCGCCGTCGCCGGAAAGCGCCACCGTCACATGGCGACGTGTCGCCTGTGCCACGAGATAGGTGGGGATCGCCGAACTGTCGGCGAACGGCTCGTCGAGGCCGTCGAACACCTTCTCGACGGCGCCGAGCGCCTCGGCCGCGCTCACCGCGATCTCGGTGTGCTCGGTGCCGAGGAAATCCGCCACCTGCTTCGCCGCCGGCCGCTCTTCGTAGTAGTCGGGCACGCCTTCGAAGCCGACCGTGTAGGTGCGCACGCGATTCGAAGCCTTGCGCATCGCGGCCGCGACGATGGCCGAATCGATTCCGCCCGAAAGGAATGCGCCCACCGGCACGTCGGCCACGAGCCGGTCGGCCACCGCCGCCTCCACGCGCGCGCGCAGCGCGATCGCGGCCTGCTCCTCGCCGCTGAAACGCGGCCGCTCTTGGGCGGCGAGGTCATACCAGCGATCGACCGCGAAGCCGGAGGGCGAGAGGATCGCGCAATGTCCCGGCGGCAGCTTTGCGAAGCCTTGCACCGCCGTCAGCGGCCCGGGAATGTAGCGCAAGGTGAACAGCCAGCGGATCGCGGCGGGATCGATGGCACCCGCGCCGGCGAGATGCTCCGCCGCCGCGAGATCGGAGGCGAAGGCGAGCCGCGTGCCGCTCTGGCGATAGACGAGGGGCTTCTTGCCGAAGCGGTCGCGCGCCAGCACCAGTTCGCGCCGCGCCGGATCCCAGAGGGCAAACGCGAACATGCCGTTGAGCTTCGGCAGCAGCGCGTGGCGCCACTGCCGCCAGCCGGCGAGCAGCACCTCGGTATCCGAATCGCTCGCGAAACGGTGGCCGAGCGCCCCGAGTTCCGCGCGCAAGGCGCGGTAATTGTAGATCATGCCGTTGAAGACGAGCGCGGCGCTCTCGCGCAGCATCGGCTGCGCGCCGGCCGGCGAAAGATCGACGATCGCGAGCCTGCGGTGGCCGAACAGGCAATGCGCGTCGTCCCACATTCCCTCGCCGTCGGGGCCGCGCGGCGCAAGCCGGTCGAGCGCACGACGCATCCGCGCGCGCGCCTCGGCGCGGTCGATGCCGCCCAAATCCACGAGCCCCGCTAGCCCGCACACGGTCTTGACCCTCGCATAGCGCGCTTATAGACCGGCGCGAAAGCGGTGGAATTTCCATGTCTTATCGCGGCAGACGCGTGCTCGTCACCGGCGCCGACGGATTCATCGGCTCGCACCTCGCCGAGGCGCTCGTGCGCGACAATGCCGAGGTGACGGCGCTGGCGCTTTACAACGCGTTCGACCGCTACGGCTGGCTCGACGAGATCGATCCCGAAGTGCGCGCTTCGATGACGCTCGTGCGCGGCGACATCCGCGACGGCGTCGCGATGCATCGCCTGGCGGAAGGGCACGACGTCGTGTTCCATTTGGCCGCGCTGATCGGAATTCCGTACTCCTACGATTCGGCGCAATCCTACGTCGACGTCAACGTCACCGGCACGCTGAACGTGCTCGAGGCCGCGCGCGCGCACGCGGTCGGACGCGTGGTGCACACCTCGACGAGCGAGGTTTACGGCACCGCGCAGATGCAGCCGATCCCCGAATCGCATCCGCTCGTGGCGCAGAGCCCCTACGCGGCCACCAAGATCGCGGCCGACAAGCTCGCCGAATCCTACGCGCTGTCGTTCGGCCTGCCGGTCGCGATACTGCGCCCGTTCAACACCTACGGTCCGCGCCAGAGCGAGCGCGCCGTGATCCCGACCGTGATCCGCCAGGCGCTCGACCCGGCCTGCGACGCGATCAATGTCGGCGACACGACGCCGACGCGCGATTTCAACTATGTCGGCGATACGGTGGCGGCGTTCCTGCTGGCGGGCGCCGCCGAAAAGCTTGCCTACGGCCGCGCCTACAACACCGGCACCGGCGCCGAAGTCAGCGTCGGCGCGATGATCGATCTGGTGCGCGCCGCCACCGGAACCAACAAGCCGGTCGCCCGCGACGAGGCGCGCGTGCGTCCCGAGAATTCCGAGGTGCGCGCGCTCATCTCCGATTCGCGCGCATTGCGCGCGGCCACCGGATGGGCGCCGAAGGTGGAATTGAAAGCCGGCCTCGCCAACACCGTCGCCTGGTGGCGCGACCGTCTCGCCAAAGGCCAGGTCCGCGCCGGCGCGCATTACATGGTGTAGCGCCGGGCTCAAAACGCGGCGCGCACGGCGCCGAGCGGGACGGTGAACGGAAGCTGCCGGCCCAGCAGATTCAGCAGGATCACGACTCGCTCGCGGTCGGCCACGCGCTGGAACCAGCCCACCTGCTCGCGCAGCGCGCCGTCGGTCACGCGCACCTCCTCGCCGGGCTTGAACGGCGGCGCCACCGGCACGAGGCCGCGCTCGTCTTCCTGCGCGCGGATGTTTTCGACGATGCCGGCCGGCACGGCGAGCGGCTTCTCACCCACGCAGATCAGGTGGCGGATGCCGATCGTCGAGCGGATCGCGCGCCAGCGCGTCTTCGCCACGTCCATGCACACGAAGAGATAGCCCGGGAACAGCGGCGCCTTCACCGCGTCTGTGCGGCGCGCGTGGCGGCGGTTCTTGAGATAGCGCGGCAGATAGGCGGCATAGCCCTGTCGCGCGAGATGCGCGAGCGCCTTGGCCTCGGCCTGCGGATGGGTTTCGGCGACGTACCAGCGTTCCATGGCGTCAGGCCTTGCCGTTGCCGCGCGTGATGCGCAGCAGGCGCGGCGTCAGGATGCGCTCGGGCGCGATGCGCGCCTTGAGCTCGTCGAACGCCATCTGCGGCTTCGCGAGCTCGGTCACGATCACCGCGTCGAGGGGGCTCGCCTCGTCGAGCGTGCCCACGGCCGGCACGCCGGCCACGCTCGCACCGGCGCCCGCCGCCACCACGACGAGGTCGAGATGGAACTCGGCGTTGCAGAGCGCGCCGATCTCGGTCAGTTCGCCCTTGCCATAGAGCGCCACGCGCTTCCAGCCGCGCGCGGCGCAGGCGCCCATCGCTTCCTCGAGCTGCGCGCGCGCGCGGCGGAAGAACGTGAACGACGAGCCGAGATACTCGGCGGTGAGCCGCGACTTTTCGGCGAAGCCCTTGGGCGTGACGTAATAGAGATAACGGTTGGGCGGGATCTGCTTCACCTTGATCCAGCCCTTGCGCATGCAACGCTTGAGATACGCGTTGGCGAGGCCGAGCGCGATACCGAGCTCGCTCGCCACGGTGCGCTGCGTCACCTGCGCGTTCTGCTCGACCGCGTCGAGCACGCCCAGCGTGATCTCCGTTTCCGGCCCGGCTGCGGGCGATGGGTTCGGCGCGTCGGCGGCCATCCGGGGCACCCTGTTCAAGGGCTGAACAGTACCGTGTTCACGGATTGAACGTCAATCGCGCGGCGGGGCCCGGCGCCGCGTTGACAAGGGCGGCGGCGGGCGGCTAGAGGGGCGCTCCCGCGCTCTCTTTCCCCGACAAAACAATGCATTCGCCCAAGCTCATCGCCGTCGTCGGCCTCGGCTATGTCGGCCTGCCGCTGGCCGTGGCGCTGGCGCGGCACTTCCCGGTGTTGGGCTACGATCTCGATGTCCGCCGGGTCGAGGAATTGCAGCGCGGCTACGACCGCACGAACGAGGTGGACGAGGCGGTGCTCGCGGATACGGCGGCGCGCTTCTCGGGCGCCGCCGCCGATCTCGCGCCGGCCGACCTCTACATCATCACCGTGCCGACGCCGGTCGACGAGCGGCATCTCCCCGATCTTGGCGCGGTGCGTGCGGCCTCGGCCGAAATCGGGCGCCATCTGAAGCCGGGCGATACGGTCGTGCTCGAGAGCACCGTGTATCCCGGCGTCACCGAAGACGTGTGCGGGCCGGAACTGGAGCGCGCCTCGGGCCTCGCCGCCGGCCGCGATTTCTTCCTCGGCTATTCGCCGGAGCGCATCAATCCCGGCGACCGGCAGCACACGCTCGAGCGCGTGACGAAGGTCGTGGCCGGGCAGACGCCGGAGACGGCCGAATTCCTGAAGCACGTCTACGGCGCCGTTACCGGCGGCAACGTGTTCGTCGCGCGCGACATCCGCACGGCCGAGGCGGCGAAAGTGATCGAGAACGCGCAGCGCGACATCAACATCGCGTTCGTCAACGAGATCGCGCAGATCTTCAACAAGATGGGCATCTCGGTGCACGACGTGCTTGATGCCGCGCGCACGAAGTGGAATTTCCTGCCGTTCGTGCCGGGCCTGGTCGGCGGGCACTGCATCGGCGTCGATCCCTACTATCTCGCCTACCGGGCGCAGCAGTTCGGGCACAACCCCGAGGTGATCCTGGCCGGACGGCGCACGAACGACGGCATGGGCGACTACATCGCCGGATGCATCGACGCGGCGCTCGGCAAGCCGTCGTCGGTCCTCGTGCTCGGGCTCACCTTCAAGGAGAACATCCCCGATCTCCGCAATTCGAAGGTCGTCGACATCGTCGCGGGCCTGAAGGCGCGCGGACACACGGTGACGGTGCACGATGCGTTCGCCGATGCCGAGGAGGCCGAGGCCGAATACCGTATCGCGCTCGCCGGCCCGCTCGAAACGCTCTCGGCTTTCGATGCCGTGGTCGGCGCCGTCATGCACGCGCCCTACGCCGCTCTCAAGGCCGAAGACTTCGGCCGCCTGGTGCGACCGGGCGGCCTCGTCGTCGACGTCAAGGGCATGTGGCGCAGCCTGGCGCTGCCCGCTAGCTTCGCGCGTTGGAGCATCTGAGCGGAGGCGTCCGCGCCCGGTGCAGCAGAGCAGAACGACAGAAGAGGAGGAAGGGATCGAGCCCTTCGGGGGGCGCCGATGAGCATTTTCGCGATCATCGCGGTCCGCGACGAAGAGCGTTATCTGCCGGGCTATCTCCACCATATCCGCGACCACGTTGACGGCATCGTGGCGCTCGATGACTGCTCGACGGACCGGACGGCCGAGATCCTCGGGCGGGAGCCGCGGGTGGTTTCGATCTTGCGCGAAGATCGCAGCGGCCCGCCCCATGCCAACGAAACGCGCAACCGGTATCGCCTCCTCGTAGAGGCGGCCCGCCTCGGCGCGCGCTGGGTGCTGTGCGCCGACGCCGACGAGCGATTCGACACGGCGTTCCTGCGCCGCGTCCGCCGGGAGGCCGAGCAGGGCGAGCGCACCGGCCGCCCGATCCGCGAAGTGCGACTCGTCAACCTGTGGAACTCGCGCGAACACTATCGGGCCGATGGACGCTGCGGACCGCGCTGGGCGCCGCGCATGTTCCAGGTGCCGAACGAGTTTTCCGAGCGTCCGTTCGGGCTGCATCGCCCCTGGTTTCCAGCCGTCCTCGACGGCGCGCCGCGGGCTTACATGAACGCCTACCTCTATCACCTGCGCATGATCGATCGGCAGGACCGGCAGAAGCGGTTCGAGAAATTCCGTGCGGTCGATCCGGATCATTTGCAGCAGCCGGTCGGCTATGGGCACTTGATCGACGAAACCGGCCTCACGCTGAAGCCGGTTCTGCACTGGCGTGGCT
>JAANMW010003741.1_pt1 | contig 11309 bp, 11 predicted proteins | sample 7279671 | NCBI WGS metagenome assembly JAANMW01 (sample SAMN14094541, study PRJNA606508) | bioreactor metagenome | isolation source: A lab-scale SPAN reactor treating ammonium-rich wastewater day 247 | place: Ireland: Galway | collected 2017-09-19
GCTGCGGTAATAACAAACAACCAGATTCAATTGACGCATCCGGAACTATCGAATCAACAAACGTAATAGTGAGCGCAAAAACTTCAGGTGAAATTTTAATGATTAAATTCACCGAAGGAAGTAAAATAAATGCCGGCGATACAATTCTGATTATTGATCACGAACATCTTGATTTGCAGCTTCTTCAGGCAATTGCTGTACAGAATGCCGCTGAAGCTCAGTTAAGGTTAATGCAAAAAGGTGCCCGCGAAGAAGACATTATTCAGGCAGAACAAAATCTCAACCAGGCAAAAGTAAATTTAGAAACTGCTGAAAAAGATAAAATCTTTAATATCAGATTTCAAAAATTTTTTAAATACTTTCTCTGTGAGATAGGCATTTACCTTAAAATATTCTTGTAAATCAATCTCATTACCAGTATCTTTTTCTATACCTGCCAAGTGAATAATCGCTTTTGAGCGGTTGTCTAACTGCCAGTTATCATTGCGTAAAGAGAGAGAATTTATTTTAATCCCATTCCTCGTCAGGAAAGGGGAAATGCTTCTCCCAACAAATCCGGAAGCCCCTGTGATTGTAACCATCATATCCCACTTAATTATTTTTCTATTTTAAGTAAATCTTCAAATTTGACAAACTCATAATTATTTTCTTTAAGAATTTTAATCAGTCTGTGCATTTTGTTTTCAACTGTCTTTCTTCCATGATGAAAGCGGAATTTAGTAATCATTTCAGTGTCCGATGGTAATTTTATATTGTAATTTCTCGAAAACTCAAACGGATGTATATAGAAGAAATAATTTTTTTGTTTTTTCAAATATGTTTGCAGTAAATATTCTGTAACCTTCCATGGCAAGATACGAAGATAACCACCTCCAGAAATGGGAATATTCTTTCCTAGCATGGAAACGGTGGATGTTTCAAATTCGTAGAAACTATCTTTAAAATAAATATCAGGAGCCAAATTCTGAAAATCTGAAACATCCAAATTACCGTAAAGCTGATGATTGTTAAAATTTATTTTACTGGCATCGTATTTCAATGGCAATTGCTGTAGAATATTAAGCCTTTCTTTATCTAAACTAAAACATGGTGCACGAAAACCCTTTACTTCGTACTGCAATTTTTCTTTAATTATCTTGATCGTTTTTTCCGTATCTATCCGAAATTCTTCAAGCGTCATCGATAAAGGCCTTTTATGATGGAAGGAGTGCAAAGCAATTTCGTGTCCTTCGTTTAGAATTCTTTTTAATACACTCTCCAATTTTTCCACCAATTCTCCCACAACAAAAAATGTGGTTTTAATTCCGTATTTTTTCAATAAAGTGAGGTAAATTTCAATCCCATCTAAGGTACTTTGTGATTTATCCGTTTTTTCATCCAAGAAGTAATCCAAATGATACCACTCTTCTACATCCATTCCGAGAACCGCATATTTTTTCATATTAATTTTCCACTTTGTTTTCTGTAGTTTTTAAAATCGCCTACCGTAGGCCAACTATAGTAAGAGCCTTGTTTACTGTAATTTTCCATTGGTTTCAAAGTTCCTTCTTTCATTTGTTTCAAAACGTCCAACATTAACAAACCTCCCTCTTTTTTTGTTTTTAAAATTAAAGAAAATATTGTTTCGTTATCATCAATATTTACTATTTTTTGACCTAGTATTTTTCCGTTATCTATCTTATCATCCATATAATGAACGGTAACCCCTGTGGTTCGCTGGTCTTTATATAATGTCCAAAAACTTGGCATGACACCAGCAAAATGTGGTAAAGCAGAACAATGTAAATTGATACACCCTAAAGCTGGGATACTTAGCAACTTTTTCCTGAAAACTACTGGAGCAGAATAAGAAACAATTACATCCGGCTGCAGTAGTGTTATGTGGTTAACAAAATCTTCCTGATTGGGATCGCTGAGAGATAGGTATGGAATTTTGAATTTTTTTGCTACATTTTTTACGCTTCTGGGATTAGGTAGTAATTGATATGAAAGGAAACCGTCTGCTTTGTCTAACATTTTATTAATTATTAACTTCATTCCCATTTTAGCCGACTGAAAAAATCCGAAGCCTTTCACGAACAATTCTTTTTGATTTACTAAACTGTGAGATGAATCAATACACACAATCTCTACCACTTCAGTGAAACCGAGTTGAATCACATTTACTATATTTTGTGGAACCGCAAAGGAATCTTCTTGGGTTATAATGATTATTTTCATTCTAATTCCAACTAAGGTAAATACTAATTAATAAGTTATTAAATCACTGTGGTAAGCTATGAATGCAGTTTAGCTTTCCAATCGTCTTTTTCATTTTTTAAAAAAATGTCCGAGAGCCAGCCCTCAATGGAACATCCATAATATAAATCATCTGCCAACGGGATATACTCTGTGTTGAAAAAAGATTGATCTATATCAATATAATTTCGCTGGATAACATAAAAGTTATTAGGATTCCAGAAAGGATATTTTTTGATTTCAGAATTAGTGGTAATTAATTTCTTTCCTGCTCCTATAGCTTCAAAAGTCCGCATAGTTAGACCTTTCTGACCTGTATGATTAATATCTAATATGACTTTTGATTGTTTATATAGCTTCATAATTTCATCAGTGGACAAACTTTTAAAACTAAGCAAGCTATATTGAAATCCTTTGAAAGATTTATCAAAAAAACGCTGATATAAATAAACAGCCCTGCTATGCATATAAAAATATTTAAAAAAGGAGTATTTATTCTGTGTAGCCCATTCAGCAACTTTTTTATAAACAGGATAACGGTCTGTATGCGCTGTACCTAAAAATAAAAGATCGTACTGGTACGAACTACTCACAATTTTCAAATCTTTGTATGAATCTAAATAAAAAAGAGGGCGAAATCCTATTCCATATTTGATAGCATCGTCTAACTCGAATGTGAATCTTTTATGGAAGTATTTCAGAATGGTAGTAGGATGCCCATGATTAGTAAAAGAATCCCACGTAAAAAAAATCCTTTCACATTCAGGATACATTTTTGAAAATTTTATCAGAAAATCAGCAGTAATTACCTCACCCCTATTCACAAACAAAAAATCAAAAGATTGGCCCTTTATATCATCTAATATCCGATTGTAATACTCGTCAATTCTTTTCTGATATAGTTTTCTCTTTAACCGGATAATTCCTTTGGTGAAATTATTGTTAGAAGGACGTTCATCATAATACCACACTTCTGCTCCGTTTTTTTCCATCGCATGTTTCACTTCTTGTTCAAGCTTGAAAGTCTGAACAGAGAAAAAAAGAATATTTTTACCAGAAATTTTATCTTTGATTGTCATACTGATTGTTACTTATACAGACCTTTTTTCTTCATTTCTTCCAAAGCATTTCCTAAATGATCTTCATAAAGTCTTTGCTGTAGAACCCATTTCGTAAACATGCCAATACCCTCATCAAATGACACTTCGGGTTGAAAGCCTAATAAGGTTCTAATCTTTGTTAAATCTGCAAAGTTATGGCGGATATCGCCCAGCCTGAAGTTTCCAGTTATATCTACAGCCACTTGTTTATTATATTTGTTAATTAACATTTCAGCAACCCTTCGGACATCAATAGAAACTCCGGTTCCTACATTGAAAACTTCTCCATTGGCTTCCTCTTTTTCCAAACCTAAGATTGTGGCAGACACTACATCATCGATAAAAACAAAATCTCTTGACTCAGTTCCGTCTTCAAATATTTTTATCCCATTCCCATTTTGAATCTGTGTTGAAAAAATGGAAAGAATGCCTGTATATGGATTAGAAAGTGACTGACCTGGGCCATATACGTTCTGGTACCTAAAAGCGACAGGCGCAATTCCGATCGTTGGGCAAACCGTCATTATTAGTTGTTCTTGGACCTGTTTGGTTATTCCATAGACGGAGGAAGGGTGTATTTTAGACCCTTCATCGGTAGCTAAGGGCTCTACTTTTACTCCTTTATATTTAACTTCAAAATCACCTGAAAGCATATCTATTTCGCTACGATTATCAGGATAAACTACTCCTATTTCCGGATGTTCATATTTTCCTTCCCCATAGATGGATCGAGATGAAGCAACTATTATTTTTTTTATAGTGTGATTTCTATCATTGGTTAGGATTTCCAGCATTTTTGCGGTGCCTTGTATATTAACCTCCGTGTATTGATCAATACAGTACATGGATTGTCCAGTACCGGTTTCTGCAGCGAGATGAATCACCACATCTTGCCCACTCAAAGCTTTTTCCCAATCTGCCTTTGATGTAACGGTACCTTGAATGAAATGAACTTTATCTATTACATTCCTAAAAAGAGGTGAAGTCTGTAGAGGATACTCACCATGTATTTGAGGGGACAAATTATCCAATACCGTTATATTATAACCTTTTGACCGTAGTCTAAGAGCTAAATTACTCCCAATGAATCCAGCTCCGCCTGTAATAAGTATATTTTGCATTATTGTATTTTTTCCCATCTATCGGTATCAAAATTAAATTTCTTTATTGGTTTTGCTGGAATTCCCACAGCAATTACGTAGGGTGGAAGACTTTTAGAAACAACAGAATTAGCACCGACAATGGTTGATTTTCCAATTGTGACACCGGGTAAAACAGTCACAAATTCACCCAACCAAACATTATCTTCAATAATAACGGGACGTGCAAATAGAGGCCTGTCTGCTGGCGGCGTATGAGGATCACTGTCATTAGTATCTCCAGTGTAATTACCATGTGAGCAGTCTGATATATAAATTTTACTAGCTAAAAGGACATTATTTCCAATAATAACATTTTTTCTGGCTGTAATATGAACATAATCATTCATCTGAAAATTTTCACCAATGATCAAAGTTTGTTTGTCATCTTCAGGATATGATTCTATTCTGCAACCATACCCGGTAGTAAACCCTTTTGAAATCTTTATTGTTTTTTTTCCCCTTATGTCAATGGGAAAACGAATAAGCCGTGCCTGAGGAAAGACAAATTTTGTACGGACAAAGTGTACTGACATCTTCAGAACTCCCCAAAAACCATACTGATCAATTCTATTCACCATTTTTTTATTTTCTAATTCTCATTTTTCAACAAATATTTCATTAATCTTCCCCAGCCATTAGCCAGCGGCTCATTATATTCAACAGTTCCTTTATTATTGAAGGTAAGCTCATCATTTAATAAGTCTAACATAATTACAGAGAGTTCATCATCATCCTCGGCTGAAAAGTACCTAACTTTTTCATAATTCCCGACCGTTTCATGAGCATACGGCAAATCTACTGTAAGAATAGGCTTCTTATATCTTTTAAATTCTGAAATGGGCAACCCCCAAGTTTCCAGTTTCGATGGGAAAATAAGACAGTCTGATGATGCATATAACCCTTCAATATTTTCTCTGTTTTGAAGTCCTACGAAATTAATACATTCAAGGTTTTGATATTTTTCAACTATTTTTTTTGAATAATCATTCTCTGAACCATCTATTGTCAATACAATTCTAAAATTCTGAACTGCTTTATTTTCCAACCGTTCTGCAGCTCTGCAGATAACTTCAAAATTCTTAAAATGTCTTGGAAAGGCTGGATATATAAATTGGAAAGCCTTTGTGGAAGTTAAGTTAGATTTCAATGCTGTAGGGAACTCTGGAGAGACAGGTTGTGCAACAATGATTTTTTTTGGATCAAGTTTATACATTTTCTGAAATATATCTTTCAGCCACTTTTGTTGAACAATAACATAATCATTTTTGGAGATATTTATACGGTACAAATATTTATACATCACAGTATAAATATACATTTTAGGATTGCTGAAAAAAGAATGAAAATCAGTTTTATAGAAAGCAATTGCATTATGGCAATAAACACTCCTCCTCATCGCTGTTACATTAGGAGTAACATCGTGCATACTTAGCCAGAGATACGCATTCAGATCCCGGGATATTCTTCTACAACGAAAATATTCAAATATAACTCTGTTACCCCACGATTTATTAACATCCGGATATTCTAGCAATTCAATATTTCTAATATTAGGATAAAGCTTTTTCGAATGGACAAGCGCGTAAATTATATATTCATTTGCAAGATCACTTTGTTCCAGATAATTCAGTAATGAACGCATTATAGAAAGAGGACCTCCCTCCGAAAGATTGACTCCCGAAACAATAATTGTTTTTCTCATAACTGTTTTATCGTTATTATGCAATATTACCATTTTTTGTGATACTTGCCGACACATATTTAGATCTTTTTCCCTCAATAGACTATTGAAATCTGAATACTAGTACATCAGCTTCACGCAGCTTGTAAAAAACATTTCCCGAAGCAACGGGCAATTCTTCATCTTCCGATCTTACAAGGAACATCGATTTCTTTTTTTTCATCGTAAGGCGCATTTTTTTTTGCAAACTTTTATTCAAAACAGCTAGGTATTTTTTCCCTTTATTCTCAAAGACAGATATTAATGCATCCCCATTAACTTTCAAATGGGCTACAGACGTTACTGTAAACTTTTGGGTGCCTGCCGGTGTATATTTTCCCATATGATAAACAGAATTTATCCGCGCTCCATAAAACAGTGAAGAGTATTTTTCTATTTCATTATTTACGTTTTTGACCAAATCATAGGTTATCGTTGGCTTTCCATAAGAATCCACCATGGCATGTTGAAAATTATTTTTTTTCCAATATTCATCATCTAAAGTCCAATAAGTAAAATATTGTAAGCCTTGAGCTCCATAAAGAAGATTAGAGAATTGCTGCAACCTTAATCCTGCTTCTGTAGGCTGCTCATAGGCATGAAAGACTGTCGAGTTAGCAAATCCCCAGAATTGTTTGCTCTCACGCATACTGTGTTTTCTGATAATTTCCAAATTTTCATACCACTTTTCATGTATTCTATTACCCATGAGAGGATAATTATCAAAAGAAATAAGGTGTCCAGGAATAGCATGAGTAAACGCTGAAACGTATTGTTCATAGTTGTTTGCTTTCAAGTATTTTTCATCTGCATAATTAGGAAAAAGATTTACATAAGCTGGAAGTATGCTATCGTACCTTTGAATTTCCTTTATTTTTTCCACTACATTGCTTAAGTTTTCGAGAGAAGGTTCATCTGCTATAAAATAACCAAACATTGCCGGATGGTTTTGGAATCTTTTTACCGTTTTTGCAGTTTCGGAAAAGAGCTCCGGAGTGAGAAGTAAAATTTTAACACCCGCAAGATGCGCACAATCCAAGGCTTTTGCTGCTTCCTCATTATTAGGATACACTGTGAGATTTACATTGAAACCAGCATCCCGTAATTGCTTGAAATGCTTGACATCTGTAAATGCCGGTTTTACCCCATGGAAAGCTACTATCGGCATCTCTTGTGCTACCAACCTAAGTTGAAGTAAGGTTATCAATAAAAAAAGCAGCAATCTCTTCATGATCCCGAATCAATATATTCGTTTTTGAACTTCTTAAATATTCTAATGTATTCCTGGTTTTTTTCAATCAGGTATTTATATCCCAGAATTTTAAAAAGTGACACCAATAATACGAAATTAGCAACTTTCTTTGTAATATAAAATTCGAAATTAAAATTATGCTTCTTAAAATATTTTTGGAAAGACACCAGCATCTGAAGAACAGAATATTCTGATACGGTCTCTCTATCTTCGATCAAATGTCGGTATACCATATCTCTTCTGTAACACGTGCCATACCCTTTTTGTAAAAATCTATTGGTAATATCCGATTCCTCTGCAAATAAAAATAAATTCTCATCAAACTTGCCAATTTCTAAAAATTTCTTCCGGTCTAAAAAAAGCATTGCACCAGAAAGAAAGTGGAATTTTTCTAAATATATATTTACTTTATTTAAGACTATATTAAACAAAGGCATAAGAAGATAATGTCCAAACTCTGGCCGGATATTATAGGAGATATTTCCGCCACCAAATTGTTTTCCACCTACCATGGCGAGATTTTTATTCTTACAAAACAGAGAAAAAACAGATGAGAAAACAGGCTTAACTAAATTAACGTCGGGGTTGACAATAGTAATAATGTCTCCTTTGGCAACATCCACACCCAGATTATTTCCTTGTCCATATCCACCATTAACTGAGTTTTTAATGAATTGAACCTTTGTTCCATACAAATCGGAAATCAATGCTTTCAATACTAATGATTCTTCATCTTTACTATTGTCTATGACAATAATTTCCAGTTCCTCGTCGGACAAATCGTTATACCTAAGTATACTGTCAATGCAACCCTGTATATATTTTCTGGAATTATATGTTACAATAATCACTGATAGCTTAATCATATTCTTGTTTTTATTCCCCGGTTTAATAACAACCAGTGTAAAAGGTCTATTATTTTTATTTAAAAATAAATTTCAGATAACTAACAGACTTTAAACTTAGTACCAATTCAGCTTCAAAATTAGATTCACCTAATAATAGTTCTGGTAGTATATAAATACATATTCCTACACTTATGTGAACGACACCCATTAAAAAAAAGTTTATCAACTTCCTTTTGGTGGCTTTATTTCTCATGAGATATAAGTAAAAAATCATCCAAATGATAATAAACGGAAATACGTATCTATGACCAAGAATCTGAACAAAAAACGAAGCCGGGATAAAAATAATTGTGAAAAAAGTGAGTTTACTCAGCAGAGTATATATTTTATCTTCATTAAAATCAGGGTTCTCATTACGGTATTTTTTATCAATCATCCACAAATAAATGATGTATATAAAATATGGAAGCGCATTAAACATGCCTCCGGCGACAGAACTCGTCATTTCTTCATTAAAATAATTTCCAAAATGCTCGATTTGTTGTGCGATACCTAATTGAAAAAGTATCATCATGACAATAAATGCAACTCCAGAAAGAACAAATACTGTTTTGAAGAACTTTTTGGTGGACATAAAATGATAAAGTGGAATAAAGCCATAGAGTAAAATAATCCCTATATGAGACAATAATGCAAACAACGCACATAAGACGGCTAACGTAAGGTTTTTTTTGTGAAGGATATAATGAATAGATAACAGAAAAAAAGGAAATGCCAGATAATACCGTATCTGATTCACATACGGCACATAATATAATATTATAAAAGGTAAAAACACATAAAATATATTATTGGTGAACCGTGATATAAAATAATAATAGGCAAATGTGTATATAATAACATGGAGTTGGTAGAATGCATAGTAATCATACCCAAAACTATTCATAATCCGCGATAAAAAAATGAACATAGGATCAACTTTAGTCCAGTCATTTTCATAGAACCATTTGAACATCGGAGCATCTGCAGTATCCTTCACCCCCAAAGTGAAGAAAAAAATACTCACCAAAAGAATAAAATTAACTATATGTGCAAAAACCTTAGGTTTTGACAACTTTTCCAGTATCAAACCAATAAAAAAATGAAAAAAGAAAATAATGAGTAATACGAGCAATGGATTTAGTTTTATGTCATTAATTATATTATTTCAGAAAGGAATTGTCCTTAGATTTCATTAATTCTTTTAATCAAATCCTCAAGTTCGTCCTCAGAAAATTCATTTACATCTTTATAAAGATCATCTAAACTTAATCTAATTTTTTCTGTATTTAATCTTGAAAGTTTAATTTCTTGCAAACGTTGTATTATATTATCATCAAAACGCCGCGAAAGTATTTTTGCCGGAATTCCTCCAATAATAGAATATTCTGGAAAGGATCTTGTCACCACACTTCCCGCTGCCACTACACATCCTTGACCTAATGTAACCCCGGAAAGGATAGTCACATCCGAACCTATCCATACATCATCCTTAATTTCAATACATCCATTGCTATAAGCTTCTTTTGCCTCACTTAACATATTTCGAAACGGAAATGTGCTTATAAAATTCATCCTATGATTTCCTCCCAGTATGAATTTAACACCAGAGGCTATAGAGCAGAAATCACCAATTTTTAACCCTTCGCCTTCGGTGCCCCAACAGTAAACTATAATAGGTCCATACGTGCACTTACCAACCTTTACATTATTAATTGGAAAAACATTCTCTACAACTGTTTTATTGTGTTCATTTTCTTTTCGCCAAGAATACTGAAAACTATACAACCTGACATGTCTCACGATCCACGCCAAGATTTTCTGTAAGATATATAATAATCTGAACATTTTTTAAAAATATAATTAATAAAAATCTGCTTCTAATTATTCTTTCTGATCATTAAAAGAGTTTCCATAATATCTTTTTTATAAAACAGCACATAAAACATCCCATATCCTAAAATGAATGATGCAACTGCGGAACTCAGTTTAACAATTTCATTACCATGGTAACTATCAAGTATCCAATGAACTGCTCCAAATAACATAATGGAAAAGATCATTAAGGGAGCAATAATTTTAATCTGTTTCCACATGTTTTTATGAATCAATTTATGAATAAAAAATGAAGTGATCAAAAATTGCAATATCTGCTGAACCATTATTCCATATACTAATGCCATAAGACCGTGCTTTACAGTAACTAACAAAATAATAACCCCGATGATTTTAGTGATAATCTCCAGTTTTAAAAACAACGATGTCTTGTTCTTTACCTGAAATAACATCATATTGTTGACAATAATCGGAAATAAAATATAAGAAAAGCAAAGAACTATGAAGATGTCAGTCATTGCTGCCCATCTCTCAGATAGCAACAATAAGATCAGTGGTTCTGCCATTCCTGCCAACGTAAAAAATATAGGAAAAAAAAATAAGCAGCATATCAAAGTATATTTTTGATTCAACTCAAAGATCTTTTCATCATCATTTTGATAGGTAGAAAAGAATGGAAATAATACCCTCTGCACTACATTGGTCATTGTACTAGCAGGCATTACTGTAAACTGACTACTCTTGGCATATAAGCCCAAAGACCTTACGCCTAATATTCTACCAATAATAAAAGGGAAAATATTAAAATACAAAGTTTGTATAATTGATGACATCAGAATTTTTGAGCCAAAATGAAATAATTTCTTAAGTGCTCGGATTGAAAATCCGCCCGAAGGAAACCAGCGATAACCCAACCATAAGAATATTGTAGATAGAAAAACCATAGTCAAGTGCTGAAATACTAATGACCATACTCCCAAACCTTGATAAGCTAGGATGATACCTAAGCAACCTGAAATACCAATTGCAAGAATAGAAATTTTAGCCTGCATTTTAAAGTCCATTTCGATACTAAGTTTTGTTTTGTGCACTGTAGTAGATGCATGCAAAATCATGCTGATTGAAACCACTCTA
>JAANMW010003748.1_pt1 | contig 11285 bp, 12 predicted proteins | sample 7279671 | NCBI WGS metagenome assembly JAANMW01 (sample SAMN14094541, study PRJNA606508) | bioreactor metagenome | isolation source: A lab-scale SPAN reactor treating ammonium-rich wastewater day 247 | place: Ireland: Galway | collected 2017-09-19
ACCGCGTATTCGCTCTTGTTGCCGGTGGTCAGCAGCAGCCCGCCGAACTTGTTGGACAGCGCCATCATCAGCGCGCCGCGCACCCGCGACTGCAGGTTCTCCTCGGTGACGTCCACCGGCTGCCCGGCAAACACCTGCCCCAGCGCATCCAGATAGCCCTGGAACGGCTTTTCGATCGGCAGGGTGACCATCGCCACCCCCATCGCGTCGCATTGTTCGCGGGCCAGGTCGTTGGACATGTCGGCGGTATAGCGCGATGGCATCCGCACCGCGGTGACGTTCTCCGCGCCCAACGCATCGGCGGCAATCGCCAGCACCAGCGCCGAGTCGATGCCGCCGGAGAGGCCCAGCCAGGCCTTGTCGAAACCGTTCTTGCGGCAGTAGTCGCGGGTACCGCGCACCACCGCGCGCCAGGCCAACGCATCGCGGCTTTCGTCGCCATCCACCGTCCACTGCAGCGGCGCGAAGCGGCGCATCTCGGGGTCGAAATCCACCACCAGCCACTGCTCGTCGAACGCCAGCGCGGCCGGATGCACGGTGCCGTCGCCGTCCGCCACCACCGACGCGCCATCGAACACCAGCGCGTCCTGCCCGCCGACCAGGTTGAGGTAGGCGAACGCGGCGCCGGTCTCGCTGGCGCGCTGCGCCAGCAGGGCGTCGCGCTCGGCGTGCTTGTCGTGTTCGTAGGGCGAGGCGTTCGGCACCAGCACCAGCTGCGCGCCGGCGGCGACGGTGGAGGCGATGGGCTCGGCGAACCACAGGTCCTCGCAGACCACCAGGCCGACCCGGGTGCCGTTGACCTCGAACACGCAGTCCTCGCGGTCCGGGTCGACATCGAACCAGCGGCGCTCGTCGAACACCGCGTAGTTCGGCAGCTCGCGCTTGCGGTAGGTCGCATCGATGGCGCCGTCGCGCAGCACGCTGGCGGCGTTGTAGACCACGCTGCCGGCCGCCTGCGGCCAGCCGACCACGGCGACGATGCCGCGCGCCTGCGCCGCGATGTCCGCCATCGCCGCCTCGCAGGCACGCAGGAAGGCAGGCCGCAGCAACAGGTCTTCCGGCGGATAGCCGGATAGCGCCAGCTCGGGGAACAGCACCAGGTCGGCGGCGTATTCGTCGCGGGCAAAGGCGATCATCTCGGCGATGCGCGCCGCGTTGCCGGCGACATCGCCGACCGGGAAATCGAACTGCGCCATCGCGATGCGGAGGTTTTGCGTCATCGGTGCCATCCTGAAGCGGTGCGGATCCGCCCGGGCCACGCCGCGAAAGCGTCGGCGAAGGGCGCTGCAAGGATACAGGCTCCATCCCGGCGCGCCTTCCGCTGCGCGCCGCTACCGCGCGCAACGGGTAAAATGCGAGGCCTCCCCCCCTATCCACCGCCGCGCCCAGCCGGGTGCGGCACGCACGTCGGAGCAACCAACATGGGCCTGGACCTCGTCCCCACCGGCAAGAACCCGCCGGAAGAAATCAACGTCATCATCGAAATCCCCAAGGACGCCGAGCCGGTCAAGTACGAGGTGGACAAGGCCTCGGGCGCGATCTTCGTGGATCGCATCCTGTCCACGCCGATGCGCTACCCGTGCAACTACGGCTACGTGCCGTACACCGTCTGCGGCGACGGCGACCCCGCCGACGTGCTGGTGATCCTGCCGCTGCCGCTGGTGCCGGGCTCGGTGATCCGCTGCCGCCCGGTCGGCGTGCTGAAAATGAGCGACGAGGCCGGCAGCGACGAGAAGATCCTCGCCGTACCGATCGACAAGGTGTTCGCCGGCTACTCCCACATCGACGACATCGAAAAGGTCAGCAAGCACTGGCTGCAGCGCATCGGCCACTTCTTCGAGCACTACAAGGACCTCGAAGACGGCAAGTGGGTGAAGCTGGACGGCTGGGGCGGCGCCGTTGAAGCCAAGCAGATCCTGGTCGACGCGATGTCGCGCTACCAGGCCAGCGACGACAAGCCGAAGTTCTGAGCCGCCCGCACCGGGGAAAGGCGGCGCGGCGGGTCTTCAGTCGCGCCGCTCGTGGTGGAGGACGGTCAGTCCGATCAACCGCGACACCACGGTGGCGATGTAGCCCACGCCGGCGAACTGCTCCAGCATGGTCAGGACTTTCGCCGGCGCGGCCAGCGGCAGGGTGTCGCCCAGCCCGGTCGCGGACAGGTTGCTGAAACTGTAGAACAGCAGGTCCAGCCAGCGCCGCTGCCGCCCTGGTTCGATGCCGGTGAAGCTGCCCGGATCCCAGGCCTGACAGGCCAGATAGGCATAGCCGAAGCCCCAGGCCAGCAGGGTGAAGGTGGCGCCGGCGGCGAACAGCTCGTCGGCCGTCACTTCATGGTCGCGCAGCATGTAGATCATCAGCCCGCCGGCGGCGTAGAAATACAGCGCGGCCTCCAGCAGTGCGGAATACGGCAGCACCGACTGGTGGCCGAACAGCACCCCGAGCACCGTGAGCACCATCGCCGAGAGCGCCAGCAGCCAGCCGATCCAGTTCATCAGCGGGCTGCGCATCACCACCCACAGCGCCAGCGGCACCACCACCAGGGCAACCGCGCCGAACAGCAGGCGGCCGCCACTGCCATCATCCATCAGCGGATAGACGAGCAGGCTGAGCAGTTGCGCCGCCAGCAGGAAGGCGGACGGATGGCGCCTGGTAACCACCTGCCAGCGCCGCGCGCGCCACGAACCGGTCGCCATGGCCCGCGTCGGCCAGGCGCTTACGGCGTGGCCCGGTAGGGGTACTTGGCGAAAATGCCGGTGATGGCGCGGTCGATGTCCGCCATGCGCTTTTCCGGCGGCGCCTTCTTGCCCGCCACCGGCGCGCTGGCCGCGCCCGTCCACACCATGCGGTTGCGCTTGCCGTCGACCAGGTCGACGGTCAGGGTGCCTTCGCGGTAGCGGCTCACCTGGGTTTCGTCGTACCACACCGGCACCGCGACATAGCCGTGGCGGTAGCTATAGAACCACTGCAGGTCGCTGCGCGGCATGCTCCAGACCGCGGTGCGGTCTTCCACCACGCCCTGGAAATTGACCAGCAGGTCCGCGCCTTCGGCCACGTAGCGGTAACCGCGCGCCTCCATTTCGCGGCGCACGTCCTCGCGGATGCGCTCGGAGATCCAGCTGGAATAGCCGGACTGCTCCATCGCGATCGGCTTGTAGAAACCCCAGCTGCGGTACTGGGCGAAATCCGCGGTGGGATCGGCGTCGGTCCGCACCGTGGGGCCGGTGGCGCAGGCGGAAAGCCCTAGCGTGGCGGTGGCCAGCAGGGCGCAGGCAAGGATCCGGATGGAACGCATGGCGGTTCTCCCGACGGGACGTAGGCGATGATGATCGCACCCGCGCGGGGATGGCGCATGAACGGCAGCACGCCGGCGCGCAATAAAACAAAACCCCGCCAGGGCGGGGCTTCGAATCCGGCCGGCGGGAAGCCCGGATCAGTGGCGCAGGTTCTTGCGCAGGCGCTCCAGCGCCTGTAGCTGCGCGGTGACCTCGGCCAGGCGCTGCTGGGCCTCGGCGATTTCCATCGCCTCGCCGCGGCGGGCGATGATGCGCTCGGCCTCTTCCTTGGCGGCGCGCACCGCGGCCTCGTCGATCTCGTCGGCGCGGATCGCGGTGTCGGCCAGCACGGTCACGACCGTCGGCTGCACTTCCAGCATGCCGCCGGAGATCGCGAAATCCAGCTTCTCGCCGCCCGGCAGGGTCACCACGACCTTGCCCGGCTTCAGGCGGGTGATCAGCGGCGCGTGCTTGGGCGCGATGCCCAGTTCGCCCAGCTCGCCGGTGGCGACGACCAGTTCGGCTTCGCCGTGGAAGATCTCGGCTTCGGCGCTGACGATGTCGCAACGGATGGTGGATGCCATGTCTTTCGTTTCCGTATGGCGGGCCGGGGCCCGCCGTGGGTGTGCCGCATCGGCGGGCCAAGGGCCCGCCCTAACTCGGACGCCTGCGCTTAGGCGGCGATCTTCTTGGCCTTCTCGACCGCTTCATCGATCGAGCCGACCATGTAGAACGCCTGCTCCGGCAGGTGGTCGTAGTCGCCGTCCACGATGCCCTTGAAACCGCGGATGGTTTCCTTCAGCGGCACGTACTTGCCCGGCGAACCGGTGAACACTTCCGCCACGTGGAACGGCTGGCTGAAGAAACGCTCGATCTTGCGGGCGCGGGCCACGGCCTGCTTGTCCTCTTCGGACAGCTCGTCCATGCCCAGGATCGCGATGATGTCCTTCAGTTCCTTGTACTTCTGCAGGGTGGACTGCACGCGGCGCGCGGTCTCGTAGTGCTCGTTGCCGATCACGTTCGGGTCCAGCTGGCGCGAGGTCGAGTCCAGCGGATCCACCGCCGGGTAGATGCCCAGCGAGGCGATGTTGCGCGACAGCACGACGGTGGCGTCGAGGTGGGCGAAGGTGGTCGCCGGCGACGGGTCGGTCAGGTCGTCCGCGGGCACGTACACGGCCTGGATCGAGGTGATCGAACCGGTCTTGGTCGAGGTGATGCGCTCCTGCAGCACGCCCATTTCCTCGGCCAGGGTCGGCTGGTAGCCCACCGCCGACGGCATGCGGCCCAGCAGCGCCGACACTTCGGTACCGGCCAGGGTGTAGCGGTAGATGTTGTCCACGAACAGCAGCACGTCGCGGCCTTCGTCGCGGAAGTACTCGGCCATGGTCAGGCCGGTCAGCGCGACGCGCAGGCGGTTGCCCGGCGGCTCGTTCATCTGGCCGTACACCATCGCCACCTTGGACTTGGCGTGCTCCTGCACGTTGACGACGCCCGACTCCTGCATCTCGTGGTAGAAGTCGTTGCCCTCGCGGGTGCGCTCGCCCACGCCGGCGAACACGGACAGGCCGCTGTGCTCGGTCGCGATGTTGTTGATGAGCTCCATCATGTTGACGGTCTTGCCCACGCCGGCGCCGCCGAACAGGCCGACCTTGCCGCCCTTGGCGAACGGGCACATCAGGTCGATCACCTTGATGCCGGTTTCCAGCAGCTCGGTGGTCGAGGCCTGGTCTTCGTACGACGGCGCCGCACGGTGGATTTCCCAGGTCGCGTCGGCCTGCACCGGGCCGGCTTCGTCGATCGGGTTGCCCAGCACGTCCATGATGCGGCCCAGCGTGCCGATGCCGACCGGCACCGAGATCGCGCGGCCGGTGTTCTCGGCAATCAGGTTGCGCTTCAGGCCGTCGGTCGAGCCGAGGGCGATCGTGCGCACCACGCCGTCGCCCAGCTGCTGCTGCACTTCCAGCGTGATGGCGGTGTCCTGCACCTTCAGCGCGTCGTACACCCTCGGCACGCTCTCGCGCGGGAATTCGACGTCGACGACCGCGCCGATGATCTGTACGACCTTGCCCTGGTTGCTCATGGTTGTTTCCTCAAGACTCTCTAATGCTGCTTTTGTAGGAGCGGCATCCGCCGCGATCAGTTCCCGGTCGCGGCTGGTGCCGCTCCTACAGGAATGTTTGGGTCAAACCGCCGCGGCGCCGCCGACGATCTCGGAAATTTCCTGGGTGATCGCCGCCTGCCGCGCCTTGTTGTAGACGAGGTTCAGGGTGTCGATCAGCTTGCTGGCGTTGTCGCTTGCCGCCTTCATCGCGACCATGCGCGCCGCATGCTCGGAGGCCACGTTTTCCATCACGGCTTGGTACACCAGCGACTCGATGTAGCGGGTCAGCACGTGCTCCAGCACGGACTCCGCGTCCGGCTCGTAGATGTAATCCCACTCGTGCTTGGCCATCTGCGTTTCCGCCGGCGGCAGCGGCAGCAGCTGGTCGAAGGTGGCCTTCTGCGTCATGGTGTTGACGAAGTCGTTGTAGGCCAGGAACACCTTGTCGACCTTGCCGTCGGTGTAGGCGTCCAGCATCACCTTGACCACGCCGATCAGCTGCTCCAGCTTCGGCGCATCGCCGAGGTGGGTGACCGACGCCAGCATGCCGACCTTGATCCGGCGGAAGAACACCGACGCCTTCTGGCCGATCGTGACCACGTCGACTTCGATGCCCTGCTCCTGCAGCGCACGGAACTCGACCAGCAGCTTGCGGAACATGTTGTTGTTCAGGCCGCCGGCCAGGCCGCGGTCCGACGACACCACGACGTAGCCGACGCGCTTCACGTCCGCGCGCTGCACCAGGTACGGATGGCGGTAATCGGTGTTGGCCTGCGCCAGATGGCCGATCAGCTGCTTCATCGCCCGCGCATAGGGGCGCGAGGCCTTCATCCGGTCTTGCGCCTTGCGGATCTTGGAGGCCGAGACCATTTCAAGCGCGCGCGTCACCTTGCGGGTGTTCTGCACGCTCTTGATCTTGGTTTTGATTTCGCGTCCGCCTGCCATCTCTTCTCTCGCTGCTGCTGTTCTGTAGGAGCGGCTCCAGCCGCGACTGCCATATCCGGTCGGGGCCGAAGCCCCTCCTACATGGATGCCTGGATTACCAGCTGCCGGTCGTCTTGAACTCTTCGATGCCCTTCTTGAAGGCGGCCTCGATGTCGTCGTTCCAGTTGCCGGTGGCGTCGATCTGGGCGACCAGCTCGCCGGCGGTGTTGGCGAAGTGGGCCTGCAGGCCTTCCTCGAACGCCAGCACCTTGTTCACCGGCACGTCGTCCAGGTAGCCCTTGTCCACCGCGTAGATCGACAGCGCCTGCTGCGCGACCGACATCGGCGCGTACTGTTTCTGCTTCATCAGCTCGGTGACGCGCTGGCCGCGCTCCAGCTGCTTGCGGGTGGCGTCGTCCAGGTCGGAGGCGAACTGCGCGAATGCGGCCAGCTCGCGGTACTGCGCCAGCGCGATGCGGATGCCGCCGGACAGCTTCTTCATGATCTTGGTCTGCGCCGCGCCACCCACGCGCGACACCGAGATGCCGGCGTTCACGGCCGGGCGGATGCCGGCGTTGAACAGGTCGGTCTCGAGGAAGATCTGGCCGTCGGTGATCGAGATCACGTTGGTCGGCACGAACGCGGACACGTCGCCGGCCTGGGTCTCGATGATCGGCAGCGCGGTCAGCGAACCGGTCTTGCCCTTCACCGCGCCGTTGGTGAACTTCTCGACGTAGTCCTCGGACACGCGCGCGGCGCGCTCCAGCAGGCGGCTGTGCAGGTAGAACACGTCGCCCGGGTAGGCTTCGCGGCCCGGCGGGCGGCGCAGCAGCAGCGAGATCTGGCGGTAGGCCACGGCCTGCTTGGACAGGTCGTCGTACACGATCAGCGCGTCTTCGCCGCGGTCGCGGAAGTATTCGCCCATCGCGCAGCCGGAGTAGGCGCTGATGTACTGCATCGCGGCCGATTCGGAAGCCGAGGCGGCGACGACGGTGGTGTAGGCCATCGCGCCGAACTCCTCGAGCTTGCGCACGATGTTGGCGATGGTGCTGTTCTTCTGGCCGATCGCCACGTACACGCAGCGGATGCCGGAGTTCTTCTGGTTGATGATCGCGTCGATCGCCAGCGCGGTCTTGCCGGTCTGGCGGTCGCCGATGACCAGCTCGCGCTGGCCGCGGCCGATCGGGATCATGCTGTCGACCGACTTGTAGCCGGTCTGCACCGGCTGGTCGACCGACTTGCGCCAGATCACGCCCGGCGCGATGGTTTCCACCGGCGAATGGGTCTTGGCGTCGATTGGGCCCTTGCCGTCGATCGGCTCGCCCAGCGCGTTGACCACGCGACCCAGCAGCTCGGGACCGGTCGGGACGGAGAGGATCTGGCCGGTGGTCTTGGCCACGTCGCCTTCGCGCAGGTGCTCGTAGTCGCCCAGCACCACCGCGCCCACCGAGTCGCGCTCCAGGTTCAGCGCCAGCGCGGTGGTGTTGCCCGGCAGTTCGATCATTTCGCCCTGCATCACGTCGGCCAGGCCGTGGATGCGCACGATGCCGTCGGACACCGAGGTCACGGTGCCTTCGTTGCGGGCTTCGGCGGCGAGCGCGACCTTCTCGATGCGGGTCTTGATCAGTTCGCTGATTTCGGACGGGTTGAGCGTGGTGGTGGCCATCTTGGTTTCCTTGGTGCCGGCGTTGCCGCCCGCGTATGCAAATGAATTAGTTCGACAGCGCCGACTGCAGGCGCTCCAGCTTGCCCCTGACCGAACCATCGATCACGACGTCGCCGGCGTCGATCAGCGCGCCGCCGATCAGGCTTTCGTCGATCGCGGTTTCGACCTCGACCTCGCGGCCGAAGCGCTTGCGCAGCGCCGACTTGATCGTCTCGAGCTCGGCATCCGCCAGCGTGGCGGCGGAGGTGACCTTCGCCCGCACCACGCGCTCGGCTTCGAAGCGGAGCTCGTCGAACAGGCCGGCGATCTCCGGCAGCAGCGGCAGCCGGCGGTTGTCGAACAGCAGGCCGAGCAGGTTGTGGAACGCGTCCTGCGCGCCATCGGGCGACAACAGGGCGACCACGTCGGCGCGGGTCAGCTTCGGGTTGTCCAGCAGCACGGCGACCTGCGGCTCGGCCGCGGCGCGGGCGGCGAAGCCCAGCGCGGCGGACCAGCCGGCAAGCGCACCGGCCTCGCGCGCCACCGCGAAGGCGGCGCGGGCGTAGGGACGGGCAAGAGTGAGGGCCTGGCTCATGGTCCGGGCCTCAGAGCTGCGCGGCCAGTTCGTCGATCAGCGCCTTCTGGTCGTTGGCATTGATCTCGCGCTTGAGCAGCTTCTCGGCACCGGTGACGGCGAGCAGGGACACCTGCTTGCGCAGGTCTTCCTTGGCACGGTTGGCGGCGGCCTCGATCTCGGCTTCGGCCAGCGCCTTCTGGCGCGCACCTTCGGCGATCGCATCGGCCTTGGCCGCGTCGATCAGCGCATTGGCGCGCTGGTGGGCCTGTTCGATGATCTCGTTGGCCTTGGCGCGGGCAGCCTTCAGTTCGTCGGCGACCTTGGCGTCGGCCTGCGCGAGGTTCTTCTGCGCATTGTCGGCGGCGGCCAGGCCTTCGGCGATCTTCTGCTGGCGCTCCTCGATCGCCTTGATCAGCGGCGGCCAGATGAACTTGACGGAGAACCAGATGAGGATCGCGAAGCTGATCATCTGGCCCAGCAGGGTGATATTCGGATTCATGTCGTGACCTGACGTTTCAGAAGACCCGGCGCTGCGGGGCTTTCTCCAAGGCTGCGCCGCGGCGACATGCCGCGGCGCGATGTTGCCGGCACGCGCCACCCGCGGGCGGCGCGCACCTTCACCACGCGACGCGATCAGGCGCCGGCAGCAGCCTGGACGGCGGCCAGCAGCGGGTTGGCGAACGCGAACATCATCGCCACGCCGACGCCGATCAGGAATGCCGCGTCGATCAGGCCGGCCAGCAGGAACATGCGGCCCTGCAGCATCGGCACCAGCTCCGGCTGGCGGGCGGCGGACTCGAGGAACTTGCTGCCCATGATGCCGATGCCGAGGGCGGCGGCGAGGGCACCCAGGCCGACGATGATGCCGATGGCGATGGCGGTGTAGGCCTGGACTTGGGCGATGAATTCCATGGTGGATCTCCAGTTGCGGTGCTTGCGGTGAATTGAAGGTGGAACGACGGAAGGTGAAGCGGAACCGGGTACAGCGATGGATCAGTGGTGCTCGTGCGCCATCGCCAGGTAGACGACGGTCAACACCATGAAGATGTAGGCCTGCAGCAGGATGATCAGGATGTGGAAGATCGCCCACATCGACTGGAACACGATGCCCGGCAGGAAGGTGAACCACGACACGAAGAGGCCCGCGATGAGCATGAACACCAGCTCGCCGGCGTACATGTTGCCGAACAGTCGCATGCCCAGGCTGACCGGCTTGGACAGGTACTCGACCACGTTGAGGAACAGGTTCGGCAGCGCCAGCACGATCTTGGCGAAGGTGCCCTCGGCGTGGAACGGCGCGGTGAACAGCTCCTTGGTGAAGCCGCCTGCGCCCTTGGCCTTGATCGAGTAGAAGATGATCAGCAGCAGGACGGTGAGCGACAGCCCAAAGGTGGTGTTGATGTCGGCGGTCGGCACCCAGCGGAAATAGGTGTGGTGCGCGACTTCCTCGCCGGCCACGGCCTGCACGGCGGCGCTGGGGATGTCCAGCGGCAGCAGGTCCATCGCGTTCATGAAGACCACCCAGACGAAGATGGTCAGCGCCAGCGGCGCGATGAAGCGGCGGTCACCGTGGAAGGTGTTCTTCACTTCCGAGTCGACGAACTCGACCACCAGTTCGACGAACGCCTGCCCCTTCGACGGCACGCCGGCGGTCGCCTTGCGGGCATACCACCACAGCCAGAAGCTGGCCAGCAGGCCAAGCGCAAGCGCCACCACCCACGAGTCCATGTGGACCGCGCCGAACGAGAACTGCTTGGTGTTGTGGGTCAGGTGGTGGACGATGTAGCCGGTCAGGCCGCCACCGGTGTCGCCGCCTTCAGGTGCCAGTCCCATAGCTTCCAGGATCACGCGTTCGTCCTCGTCGTACTGCGCTGTGCCACGAATTTCATCGAAACCACGAAGGCCGCCGCGGCCATCGCCGCCCCGGCCAGTACCGGCACCGCCGGCAATTTCCACACCGCCATCGCCAGATAGAGCCCGACGATCACGACCAGCCACTTCACCGCGGTGCCCAGCAGCAGGCGCCCCAGCGCCACGCCGGCACCTGCAACCCCACCACCGAAAGCGCCCCAGGCCGCCAACAGGCTGCCCAGCGCCATCGCACCACCACCCGCCAATGCGGCGAGCGCGGCCCGCGGGCCGCTGATGTAGCAGGCTGCTGCCGTCGCCAGCGTGGCGACGGTCTGGAAGACCACCACCCGCAGCGCCAGCCGCCAGCCCGCGTTGACGGAATTGAGCACGCGGACGTTCCCTGCAAAATCAGCCGGTATCGGCACGGAATCGCGGGGCGGTTGCGAAAACCGTCCTGCGAAGCCGCCGAATTATAGCAGGCGCTCTTTTTCAGCGGCAACCGCCAAAAGCCTTGCCGATCCGCTGGAACTTCCAAGCGTGGGCCCGGTCACAACCTGCAGCGTCCGCAAATTCCTCGTCAGATCCCGTGCGGACGCCCGAAGCCCCGGCCCATCCCCGGCCGGGGCTTCCTTTTCCTGCGGCACCGGGCATGCGTGGGGGCAATTGCAGCAATCAGGGATTCCCACTGGATCAACTGCACTGCCCATGCAATAATGCGAATGACTCTCAATTACAAGGCTCCGCCATGCGCAAGACCTTGAGCTTTGCGTCCCTGCATTTCCTGGCGGCGTTCTCGGTGGGCTGGCTGATGACCGGCAGCTGGCTGGTCGGCGGCGCGCTGGCGCTGGTGGAACCGGCCTGCAATACCGTGGTGTTCCACTTCCACGAGAAGGTTTGGAAGCGGATCGAGGCGCG
>JAANMW010003749.1_pt1 | contig 11277 bp, 8 predicted proteins | sample 7279671 | NCBI WGS metagenome assembly JAANMW01 (sample SAMN14094541, study PRJNA606508) | bioreactor metagenome | isolation source: A lab-scale SPAN reactor treating ammonium-rich wastewater day 247 | place: Ireland: Galway | collected 2017-09-19
CCGGTGGCCGCGGCCGACGAGGACCGGATCGCCGAGCTCGCGCTCGAGGTCGGTGCCGAGGATTACGTCCGGGACGGCGACGTGTGGGAGATCTCCTGCGAGCCCGGCGTCTTCGAGCCGCTGCGCGAAACGCTCACTAAGGCGGGAATGGCGCCCGCGTCGGCCGAGCTCTCGATGGTGCCCTCCAGCACGATCAAGGTCGACGGCGAGAATGCCCGCAAGGTGCTGGCGCTGGTCGAGGCCCTCGAGGACCACGACGACATCCAGAACGTCTACGCCAATTTCGAGATCTCCGACGAGGTGATGGCCTCCGTCAGCGGCGGTTGATGCCGCGTGTTTGTCGGGCACGCTGTCCTCGTCCTTTCCCCGCCCATCCCGGTCGGGGCAGGTCCGATATCCCCGGTCTTTCTTCGCGGTATTCGATCGCAACATCAAGGACCCACGCGGCCTAGCCGAAGTCTCTATCGGCGGTGGAGCGGATCTCCGCACGCGCATACTCGGACCTTAAGCATGGGGTGGGGTCCGTCAGCTTTTCCGGCCTGAGATGGATTTCTGATGTCTACTCCCAAGTCCAGGCAGGCGGTCGCCGAACTGGTCGAGAAGGCCCGGCTTGAAGGCGAACTCGATCCCTTTGTCGGCAAACGTCTTTGGAAACGCTATCGTTACGGAACACGGCTCGAGGTGACCCGAGACCCTGCCGTCTTCGCCAGTTCGTGGTATGTGACCACACACAATGTGTCGGCCGGCGGCGTGGGTTTCTGGTCGAAGCAGGCCTTTTCCCTGGGCGATCCCCTGTTCGTTCGCGAGCGGTCCACCGGTAAGCCCGGGGATTGGCTCTCCACGCATGTCCGGTACTGTGTGATCGGGATGAACGGGTTCCTGGTCGGCATTTCGTTCGACCATCCCGGCGACCCGGACGCCGTTTACGGCACGGTGCGCGTGGCGGACGTCGAGGTGCCCGCGCCGCCCTCGAAGGCCGGTTCATTCGGGATTCTTTGCGGCTCCCTGCGCAACCGCGGCGGCCTGGCCGCTGCGCTGATCGGTTTGATCATCTACCTGGGAACCGCGCAGGCCTTCCAGTGGTGGCATGGCGTCCGCGCCGATGCGTCCACACTCATTTACTGGGCGGTGGGAGGGCTGGCCGCTCTGGTCGGGGGCTTCGGTTTCGGATGGCTGATGATGCGGAGGGAATCCAAGGCGCTTTCGGCCATCCGCCGGGCAACCGACGCGTTGTCCTGCGGCAGTCCCGAGTCAACCCCGCTGCCCGAGGCGTCCACCCGCGAGGTTGCCGCCGTGCGCCAGGCGATTCTCGATCTGGGCATTCGCTGGCAACAGCAGGCCGAGCTCGAACGTGTTCAGCGCCAACGGCTCGAGGAAATCAGCCAGATCAAGACGAATGTTCTCTCGACGGTGTCGCACGACCTGAGAACGCCCTTAACCTCGATTCACCTCTACGCGCAGATGCTCGAAGAGGACCTGAAGGGGTTGAGCGAGGAGGACCAGCGCAAATTCCTCGGCGTCATTTCCGAGGAGTGTTCGCGCCTGTCCAGGCTGGTCGACGACCTGCTCGAAGTCCAGCGGCTTGAACGAGACGATATCGACTGGCCGACTCAGTCCCACGACCTCTCCGAGACCATCCGAATCGTGGGTCGGGCGTTCGAGCCCATCGCCTTCAGCAACGGGCTGGAGTTTCAGGTGCATTGTCCGGAGAAGCTCGCGGAAATCAGGGTCAACTCGGACAAGATCGCCCAGGCAATTAACAATCTTCTCTCCAACTCCTTGAAGTTTACTCCGTCCGGCGGCAAGATTCATCTTTGCGCCAAGATGACCAGCGCGGAGATCGTGATCTGCGTGGCCGACACCGGAAAAGGAATCCCGCGCGAGAAGTGGGACGCGATTTTCGATCGTTTCGTGCAATTGACCGGTGATACGGGGCCCACGAACAAGGGGGTGGGACTCGGGCTCTACATCACCCGCCAGATTGTCGAAAGGCACAAGGGGCGGGTGTGGGTGGACAGCGAGGTCGACAGCGGGACGGAATTCTACATCGCCCTGCCGATTTGCAGACGGCAATCGGTGTCCGATCTGGCGGCCGCGTCCGACTATGTTGCCGGGCAGGTCGTGGTGTGTGACGCCGACCCCGATCTCTCCTCGGTGATCGCCCAGGAGCTGCGTGAGCACGGCTTCGAGGTCCGTCAGGCCCATTGTGCCTCGCGCTTCTTTGAGCAGATCTCCGAACGGACTCCTGATATCGTGATCTGTGACATCGTGCTCCCGGACATGGGCTGCCAGGAGTTCATCGATACGCTCGAACGGCTCCAGTCCCGTTCCTTCCAGCTTATTCTGCATTCCGCGGCGGGGAGCTTCGATGACCTGAGGCGGCTGGGCGCGGATATCGTGCTCCGTCGACCGCTGACCCGCCCGGAGCTCGTCGAGGCCGTGGGCATCGCGATGTACAACCGTCGTCCGGATCGCGGCGCCATCATCTCCGTCATCACCGGATGGGGAATCGACGGCGATCGTATGATGCAGATGCTCACCGCCGCCGGGCACCTGCCCGTCGCCGTCAAGGATACCACCGAGGCGATCGAGAGTCTTCAGAGGTATCCGGTGGATGCCGTGATTGCCTTCATGGGTCCGGAAGGAGCGAGATCGCCGACTTGCCACACGTTGACAGGGGAGCTGTGCCCGAACGCCCATTTGTTCGCGCTCACGAGTATTCCCGACAAGGCCATCTGTCGAAAGGACTCCACGGATCGCGTTTCGCTGGTGCCGTATCGGGTGGGACAGGAGGAACTGGTCGCGGTGGAAATTGACCAGTATTTCGAATCGATGAAGGCCGGGGTGTCATCATGAAAAAACTCGTCCTGTGCGATGATGAACCGCATATTGTCGAAGGGCTGCGCTATCTGCTGCGTGCCCCGGATCGACAGGTATTCATTGCCCGCAACGGTCGCGAGGCGGTGGATCTGGTCGTCGGCCAGAAGCCCGATCTCCTGATCATCGACATCATGATGCCGGTCATGAACGGGCTGGATGCCGTGGCCGCCCTGCGCGAGCAGGAGGAATTCAAGAGTCTCCCGATCATCATCCTGACGGCCAAGGGGCAGGCCTCCGGCGCCGACAAGACCCAGGCCCTCCTGGGCGCCGAGGTGATGGCCAAGCCTTTCGAGCCGAAGCGCCTGCGCCAGGTCGTGGCGACGATATTGGAGTCTGAGCCATCGAGAGTCTAGAGATCCAGTTGATGCCTCCGGAGTCCGTTGCGGATTTCGCCCGCTTCGGCCCGCTGCACGACGCCTTGCTGGGAATCGCCGGGCTGGGGAACGCCGCGCTCTCGTTCGCCTCATCGGAACAAGCGGCTGCGATCATGGAACAGGCCGACCGATGGCAGCACGCGCCCGTCGGGCAGCCGGGCCCCGGCGGGGGGCTCGTCGCCTGTGTCGCGGGCCGGCCCGATTCCCGCCATGTCGTGGCCAGTCGAACCATCCGCGACGTGCTCGAGCACGCCGCCGGCCGTGAGGATGCGATTGCCGATTTCGCCGATCAGCTCTGTGTCTGCTACGAAGAACTCAACATGATCTACGCGCTGTTGCAGACCATGGCCACCAAGGTCAGCGAGCAGGAGATCGGAGCAGCCCTGGTCGCGCAGGCCGCCGAAACGCTCAATTGCCGGCGGGTATCCCTTCTTGTTCTCGACGAGAGTCAGGAATCGCTTCGGGTGCTTGCGTCCGTCGGTCTGCCCGAAGAGGCCAGAAACACGACCATTCCGGTGAAGTCGTCCGTGGCCGGGAAGGTGCTGGGGGAAGCAAGCCCGCTGTTCATCGAGGATATGTGTTCCCGACCCGATCTGGCCGAGTTGTCCCAGGGGTCTTACGAGACCAGTGTTTTCGCGGCGATTCGGGTGCCATTGAGGGCCCGAGGGTTGCCGGTCGGCGTGCTGGCCGCCACCGAGCGAAATGATCGCGGCGATTTCACCTCGCGCGACTGCAAGCTGCTTGAGGGATTGTCGAGCATGGGGGCGGCATCACTCATGCACTGTCGTCTTCAACAGGCCATCCAGGAGCAGATGATGAGTACGATCAGGGCCCTGGCCCTGGCGGTTGATGCCAAGGATCACTATACGCACGCCCATTCCGATCGTGTTTCGAGGTTCTGCGTCGCCGCGGCCCGGCGAATGGGTATCACCGAGAGCGATGCGCTCCGGCAGATCGAACTGGCCGGCGTGCTGCACGACATCGGTAAGATCGCCATTCCCGACGCCGTTCTGTCGAAGACGACGAAGCTGACGTCACAGGAATACAACCAACTGGTCAAGACGCACGTTCGGGTCGGCGCTCAGATTGTGGGCAACGTGAGCGGTCTCGAGCGGGTGGCCGCCGCCATTCTTCATCATCATGAGCGCTATGACGGCGGAGGTTATCCGGACGGTCTCCGCGGCGAGGCGATCCCGCTGACCTCGCGCCTGGTCGCCGTGGCCGACACGTTCGACGCCATGACCTCCGATCGACCCTACCGTAAAGCACTCTCTCACCAGGTGGCTTTCGCCGAACTGAAGAAGTGCTGCGGGACGCAGTTTGACCCCGATGTGGTGGCCGCCTTTGTTGAAGCCCTCGGCGAGATGTCGTCCGCGACCGATGTGCGGATGGACCGGGTCGCGGAGATGGTCTCCGCGGATTGAGGACGATCAGCGCTGTCGCTGCAGCAGAATGATGGTGATGTCGTCGGGGTGTCGGCCCTTGCTGAAAAACGCGGAGAGTTCCTCGCTGATGTCCTGCACGGTGACCGCGGGCGCCTGCCCGAACCCGTCGCAGACCATCTCGATGAACCGCGCCTCGCTGAACCGCTCGCCTTCGGCGTTGGTCGCCGTCGCCACGCCTCGCGTGTAGATCGCCAGTGTTTCACCCGGCGCCAGCGTGTCAGTCTTCGAGAGGTACTCGTAGTTGCGCACCGCGCCCACCGACGGACCATCGGCGGCGGCAAGTTTGCGGGGCTCTCCTCTCGGGTCGACCACGAAGGCGCCGATTTTTCCGGCCCGGCAGTACTGCACCTTTCCCGTCGGAGCATCGAGCAGCACGCACATTTCATCGACGATGACCGGATCCTTCTCGTCGTACATCAGCCAGTTCAGCTCACGGGCGAACACGTGCGGCGGGTCGTTGTGCAGCATGGCCACGCGGAAGGTGGAGTGCAGCCGGGCGATGGTCAGGGCCAGCGACGCGCCCCGCGAGCGCGCGTGCCCCAGAAGGAAAGCAGTGACTTCCGTGTCCGGGCGGCGCATGACGTCGTAAATGTCGCCGGGCGTTTCCTGCCCGGACCGGCTGTAGGCCGCCATCAGGAAATTGGGCCAGTTGGGCGTGCTCTTGGGGTCCAGCCGGGCCTGCAGGTCCTGAACGATACTGACCTCGGTCGCGGAGATCGCCGCTTCGCGCTGCTGCCGCTGCTGGGTCAACTCGTTCAGCTTGGCCGTCACCGCGGATCCGAAGGCGGTCAGCAGGTCGAGATCCGGGATCTGAAATCGCTTGGTTCTCGGTCGGCGATCCACATAGATCATGCCGTAGCAGTGCTTGCCCGCCGAGAGCGGGACGGCCAGGGCCGAACCGATCTCTGCCTGATCGCGCACCTTGCGAATGCAGATGTGCTGGCCGCGTTCGCAGCAACGGTACTGAAGCAGCGGGATCAGGGGGCTGTTGTCGCAGACCTGGCCGCCCGGCAGCCGGCCGCCGACCACCTCCAACTCACCATACGGGTGTCGCCGGATTCCGATCCAGGCCATTCGCACGCTGAAGGCCTTGAGCAGCAGCCCCAGCGAGATGTCGATCAGTTCATGGATATCCCGGCAGTGGGAAACCTGGACGCCGAGGTTTGAGGCCAAGTCGAGTTGATCCTTGACCATGGTGATTCCGTCGAAGTGTCGCTTGACGATCGAGCCCGCAGGCAGGGGAAACTGACGGATTTTCGCCAAATCCTCCGCACCCAAATGCCCGTCCTCGACGACATGCTCTTCCAGCGCCGCCGACAGATGGAATTCGATGAGATAATTCTGGATGGTGACGTGGTCGCCCTCGTTGAGCGGGGCTTGTTCGCCGATTAACTGGCGGTTGACCTGCAGGCTTTCTGCGCCGCTGACTTTCTCAATGTGCCATTTGCCGTCGCCGGTGGGAGCGACAATGGCGATCTCGGGGGCGAGGTTCTGGTCCGGCAGCACAACCGCGCACCCGGAGTCGGAGCCGATGGTGACCGCCTCTTCCTCGAAGGTCAGGTCAGCCAGGACCGCGTCGCCCTCTTTGACGAGTAATCGCATGTCAGTACCGATCGGCTGTTTCTCGGGATCGGTTTATCCCGCATGGGCCACACTTGGCGAGCCCACATGAGGCGACGGCCGTGCCCCATGTCCGGTTCCGCCCCGTTGAACTCCGAGCCGCTCTTATGCGCCGCCCTCCATCCGCAACCGGACGCTCGTCCCCGGGCTTTTGACATCGCCCGAAACGGGTCGTAGAGTCGATCCGACGGGGCGAGCGCTCGGCGGGTCACCGTCGCTTTTCAGAAAGAAAAGAATGGTCTCGGGACCCATTCTTCTGTTGCCGGCAATCCCGGACTCGTCCAGTTGCAGCCCAAGGCGCGCTTGGAATGCGTCTCAGAGCCCAACCGGTCGCCTGACGCGCAGCGCTGATGTCCGCGGGTTCCAAGACGCACGCCTAGCCGGAGACCTACCTTTGACTTCTAACCGCTTTCGTAACATACCACCCGCGATCCGAAGTCGCCTGCGAGCGTGCCGAGCAAGGATACAGCAGAAATCGCTGGATGGCTACCTGGTCACCGAGCGGACCGACCAGTTCTATTTGACGGGATTCGACGGCGAGGATGGCGCGGCCCTTGTCCTGTCCGACCGCGTCTATCTGCTGACCGACGGGCGGTTCGGCGAAGAAGCGCAGCGATCCGCCCCCTGGGCGCGTGCCGTTATCCGGACGGGTCCGATCGGCGAAGTCTTGGCCCCACTGGTACGAAAACACCACCTCAAGCGAATCGGCTTCAACCCGGATCACGTGTCGGTGGCGGCACATAAGAGCTACGCCAAGGCGGTGCACCCTGCCCGCATGGTCGCACTACCCGGCCTGACCAGGGAGTTTCGGTTGATCAAGGATGCCTCCGAGCTCGAGGCCTTGGCTCAGGCGATCCGGATAGCCGAGAAGGCTTTTCTGGACGTCATGAAGCGGATTCGTGTCGGGATGACCGAGCGCCAGGTCGCGGCCGACCTCCAGCACGCAATGCTCCTGCGAGGAGCGGAGGCAGCGGCTTTTCCGACTATCGTCGCCGAAGGCCCCAATTCGTCCCTGCCTCACGCGGTTCCCGGAGACCGCCGAATCCGTCGGGGAAGTGCCGTTCTGATCGACTGGGGGGCGGTATTCCGTCACTACCGCAGTGACTTGACCCGGGTGGTGTTCATCCATAGAATCCCGCCTCGCTTCCAGCACATTTACGAATGTGTTCTGGCCGCCCAGGCGGAGGGTATCCGGGCGATCCGGCCCGGAATCCGGATGTGTGATGTCTACCAGCGGGCGTGGGCCAGCCTGGAGGCGGCGGGTATGGCCCGGCAGTTTACCCACGGCCTGGGCCATGGCATCGGGCTCGATATTCACGAGCCCCCGTCCCTCTCCAAGCGAATGACAGCCCCGCTCAAGGCGGGTATGGTGGTCACGGTGGAGCCGGGCGTCTACATCCCTGGCTTCGGGGGGGTGAGGATTGAGGATGATGTGTTGGTAACGGAGACGGGCGCTCGTGTGATGAGCCGGCTCCCGAAGGACCTGGATTCAATGGTGGTGTAGTCGTGATCGACCTCGAACAGATTCGCGAGCTGTTGAAGCTGATGACCGAACACGATCTCGGCGAGATCAGGATCCGCCAGGGTGAGAACGTGATTTCACTGCGGAAGGGCCACGGCGAGCCGGTTGTATACGCCGCTCCGGCGCCGGCTCTTCAGCATCCGGCGGCCGCTCCGGCGACGCCATCAAGTCTCGCCGCCGAGCCGGCAAAGGACGAGGGCCTTGTTCCGATCATCTCGCCCATGGTTGGCACGGTGTATCTCGGTCCTGATCCGGAGTCGCCGCCCTACGTGAACGTGGGGCGCGAGGTCGACCCGACCACGCCGATCTGCATCATCGAGGCCATGAAGGTCTTCAACGAGATCCGGGCCGAGGTGTCCGGGACCATTGAGCGCATTCTGGTCCAGAATGAGCAGGCGGTCGAATTCGGCCAGCCACTCATGATGGTGAGGCCGAGGGGCTGATCAGTCCTGCCGGCGCGTTTTCTTGGGCATCCCGTCCGCTTCCAATAGCGGCGTGCATTGAGAACTTCTGACGGATACGCCTATGTTTTCGCGGTTGCTGATAGCCAATCGGGGTGAAATCGCCCTTCGGATCATTCGGGCCTGCAAAGAGCTCGGCATTCTCACGGTAGCGGTCTTCTCCGAGGAGGATCGCGGTCAGTCCTACCTTCGGCTGGCGGATCGGGCGATCTGTATCGGTCCTGGCGCGGCGGGCGAGAGCTATCTCAAGATCGACCGGATCATTGCCGCGGCCGAAGTCGCCAATGTCGATGCGATCCACCCCGGCTACGGTTTTCTGGCCGAAAACGCCCAATTCGCCGATGCCTGCCGCGACTCGAAAATCGAGTTCGTCGGGCCGGATTCCGAGTCCATGCGGCTTCTGGGCGACAAGATCGCCGCGAAGAAGTTGGCCAAAAAGTCCAAGGTCCCGACGATCCCCTGGACCGAGGGCAACATCGAGGATGACGACGCGGCTGCCAAGTGGGCCGCCGAGGTCGGCTACCCGGTAATGATCAAGGCGGCCGCCGGCGGCGGGGGCCGCGGTATCCGCATGGTGCACAACGAAGCCGCCTTGCGGCACAACCTGCCCGCCGCCCGCGCCGAAGCCGATATTGCTTTCAAGAACTCCGCCCTGTACATGGAGAAGGTTGTCGACTCCGCCCGGCACGTCGAAGTCCAGATCTTGGGTGATCGGTCGGGGAATATCCTGCACTTCTTCGAGCGGGATTGCAGCCTGCAGCGGCGGCACCAGAAGCTGGTCGAGGAGTCTCCCAGTCCAGGCATCAGCGACCGGACGCGCGACGAATTGTGCGCCGCGGCGGTCCGTCTGGCCAAGGCCGCCAGGTATCACAGCGCCGGGACGGTCGAGTTTCTCGTGGACAAGAAAGGCCGCTTCTACTTCCTCGAGATGAACACTCGTATCCAGGTCGAGCACCCGGTGACCGAGCTGATCACCGACCGCGACCTGTTGCAGTGGCAGCTCCGCGTGGCCGCCGGAGAGTCGCTCTCGATGAAGCAGCGGGATATCGTCCGGCGCGGCGTGGCCATCGAATGCCGGATCAATGCCGAGGATCCGGCCAACAACTTCCGGCCGTGCCCCGGTCGAATCACCGATTTCCGCCCGCCGGGCGGATTCGGCGTCCGGCTGGACACCCATGCCCATGCCGGTATGAACATCAGCCCCCGCTACGACTCAATGATCGCCAAGTTGATCGTTCATAAGCCGACCCGGGCGGAAGCGATTGCCTGCATGCAGCGATGTCTCGACGAATTCGTGATCGAGCCGATTCAGACCACGATCCCGATTCTTCGGGAGATCTTCATCCACCCCCTGTTCCTCAAGGGGGACGTGGATACTGGATTCATCGAGCGGACATGGTAGAATACCTGCCCTTTGGACGGGCCGCGGGGGAGGGGCTCTCGCGGATCCGGGGAGGTTGGGCGTCAGATCCCGCCGAGTAGTAGGCCCTCCGGACTGAAGCAGCCGTAACCACCGAATTACAAGAAGGTTAGAATTGGTCAGAGAGGAAATCTAAGATGACTCAGCCCTTGGTAGGCAATGCAGTTGTGGGTCAGGCCGGCGGTCCGACCGCGGTCATCAACCAGTCGCTGGTCGGCGTGATCCAGGAGGCGCAGAAGCACTCGCACATTAATCGCCTGCTCGGCGCCCGCCATGGCGTCCGCGGCGTCATCAACGAGGAGTTCTACGACCTGAAGCGCCAGCCGACCAACATGAACGAGCTGGTCGCTTATACCCCCGCCGCCGCCCTCGGTGCGACTCGCGATAAGCCCGACGTTGAGTATTGCGAGAGGATTCTCAGCACGTTCAAGAAGTACGATGTCCGCTACTTCTTCTACATCGGCGGCAACGATTCGGCCCAGACCGCGCAGATCATCAATCGCCTCGCGACCGATGCCAAGTACGACATGCGGGTCATGCACATTCCCAAGACCATCGACAACGATCTGTTGATCACCGACCACTGCCCCGGTTACGGCAGCGCCGCCAAGTTCGTCGCGTCGGCCTTCATCGGCGACAACCTCGACAATCGGGCCCTCAAGGGCGTCAAGATCAACATTCTGATGGGCCGAGACGCCGGCTTCCTGACCGCCGCCAGTATCATGGCCCGGCAGCGCCCGGACGACGGTCCGCACCTGGTCTACCTGCCCGAGCGGTCGTTCGACCTCGACCAGTTCGTCAAGGATGTTGAGGACGTCCACAATCAGTTCGGTCGATGCCTGGTGGCCGTCTCCGAAGGTATTCGCGATTCTCACGGCATTCCCTGGGCCGAGAAGGTCCAGGTCATGCGTAAGGAAGCCATGGAACGCGACGACTTCGGCAACGTGCAGCTTTCGGCCGGTGCCGGCTCGCTGGCCGATTACCTGGCGGGCATGATCCGCAGCCGGTGCAAGACCATCCGTCGCGTCCGCGCGGACACCTTCGGCTACCTGCAGCGCAGTTTCCCCGGCTTCTACAGCGAGCAGGATGCGTGGGAGGCCCGGCTGGTCGGCCAGATGGCGGTCAGCTACTCCTGCTCCGCCGAGCACGACGGCAGCGTCGCCTTGATCCGGCTGCCGAGCACGACCTATGCGGTCGGCACGAGGCTCGTTGCCTTGCAGGAGGTCGCTCCGGCCAAAGCCCCGTTCACCAAGGTCGTTCAGGACGAGTACATCAACTCGGCCGGCAACAACGTGCTCAACAGCTTCCGCGATTACGTCGGTCCGCTGGTCGGCGATCTGCCCAAGATCGGTTGGTTTGAGCAGATCACACAGGGAACACTGCTATAAGACCGCGGCCCGTTGTGCCGCTTGTGCCGAGACGCGCGCACCAATCCGCAAACGGGCGAGGGTTCATTCCCCTCGCCCGTTTCGATTTGGACGTTTCCCTTTTGAGCGCACCACATGCCGGCACAAGTCATCTCGGGAGAAAGCCAGGAGAGAACCTTGCGGTTGCC
>JAANMW010003765.1_pt1 | contig 11221 bp, 6 predicted proteins | sample 7279671 | NCBI WGS metagenome assembly JAANMW01 (sample SAMN14094541, study PRJNA606508) | bioreactor metagenome | isolation source: A lab-scale SPAN reactor treating ammonium-rich wastewater day 247 | place: Ireland: Galway | collected 2017-09-19
CATGCCTGAGGCCGTCTCGACCCGCTCGTAAACCGGATCATAGCCGCCACATCTCAATTCACGGAGGAGCAGTTCTGTATCATCCGGTGAGTCTTCGATAATTAATACGCGGAGCGGTTTCCTCATTTCTATGCTTTCTTTTATCGGTTTGGAGATTTATTTAGGAGGAGCCAGTAAACTCCTAATTGCCGTACTGCTTCGGAGAATTGATTAAAATCAACCGGTTTTTGAATATAACTGTTAGCGCCTAACCTATAGCTCTCAATAAGATCCCTTTCCTCACTTGAAGAAGTAAGGATGATTACCGGGAGTAATTTTGTCTGCTCATGAGCGCGGAGACGCCGCAACACTTCCAGGCCATCTACTTTTGGTAATTTTAAATCAAGCAGTATAACCTCTGGCAGACCGCTTGAGGTATGATCAACATATTTACCGTTACGAAAGAGGTAATCCAGCGCTTCAGCTCCGTCGTTTACTACCATTACTTTATTCATAATATTGTGCTTTTTCAGTGCACGGAGTGTAAGTTCCACATCATCCGGATTATCTTCTACCAGCAAGATAATTTTATTGTTCACAGATTTGTCCTCATAAAAGTACCTAGAATACTAAATAGTAGGCAGTAAGCAGAAAGGAGTATCACCATGTGCTGCTTGCTACCTTTTCCCTTCTGTTATGGCAAGGTAAAATAAAATGTTGCTCCTTTATTCACTTCGCCTTCTGCCCAGATTTGACCACCATGTCGATGAATAATACGTTGAACGGTAGCTAATCCAATACCTGTGCCCTCAAATTCACTTGAGGAGTGCAGGCGCTGAAACGCAGCAAACAGCTTATCGATGTATGCCATATCAAAACCGGCACCGTTATCCCGGACAAAGTACACGAGATTACCATTACACCGGGTAAAGCCGAATTCTATTTTTGCATGCATACATGTTTTGGTAAATTTCCATGCATTATTTAAGAGGTTTTCCATCGCTATCCTGAGTAATTGCGGATCACCGTTAGCGATAAGTTCATCAGCAACAATAAATTCAACGCGGCGCTCCGGCTGCTTTTCCCGAAGTTCCAAAGCAAGCGTTTTTACCATAGCGCTTAGATCAACCTCTTTTCGGCGCATTTCACTCCGTGTTATACGAGACAGATTCAACAGATCATTGATAAGCTGTCCCATACGTTGGCTGGCTGCCCTTATCCGATGAAGATAGTTTTTCCCCTGTTCGTCCAGTGTATCGGCATAGTCTTCCATTAACGCTTTACTAAATCCATCTATGCCTCTTAACGGTGCACGAAGATCATGCGATACTGAATAGCAGAATGCTTCCAGTTCCTTATTAGCAGCAGTAAGTTGGGTTGTAAGATATTCAAGTTGATCACGTTGCTTCCGCAGTTCATTTTCAACTCGCTTCTGTTCAGTAATATCTTCTTTAATTGCAACGAAATGGGCAATGGTTCCATCAGCTTTTTTTATTGGGGAAATAGATGCCGATTCCCAGTAGAGTTCGCCATTTTTTTTCTTATTAACAAATTCCCCATGCCATACATTACCGGAAGCAATCACAACCCATAATTGTTCATATACTTCAATAGGTGTTTTGCCAGATTTTAAAATGCGGGGATTCTTCCCGACTACTTCATCAAAGGTATAACCTGTTAATTGGACAAATTTTGAGTTGACATACTCTATTTTGCCTCTGGTGTTTGTAATTACGATTGAGCATGGATTTTGTTCAACTGCATTAGACAGCTTACGGAGACCATCTTCCATCTGTTTACGTTCGGTGACGTCTACTCCATACAAGTTAACATAAGAAGTATCTTTTACTGGCACAATGGTAAAAGAGAATATTCTGTCTCCATGATTCATTTCGATCCCTTTTTTTATTGCTTTGGTATGGAAAGCATGGGTAATAAATTGGTACAAGAAATCTGGTATGCATTGGCCAACTTCACAGTTCCATTCATGCAGAAAAAATTTACCAGATGAATTAGCATAAAGAATGGTGCCGTCTTGAGCGATACGCAACACAGGATATGGATTCTCGGAGGGAAATTTTGCTGTATTTTTTATTTCTTCCTCTGCCCGCCTGGACTCCGTAATATCCCTGACTATACCCCATGTTCCTTTCGGTTTGCCATTTTCATCTCTGATTACCCAGACCCGAATGGATATTGGAAACACCGTTCCATCCTTCCTTATATATTCCTTTTCGTATTCATCAGTATAGTTTCTTTCAACAATTAGTTCTTTTACTTTCTCAGCTTCCATCTGATGCCACTTTTCAGGTGTAAGTTGCTGATAGGTTAATTTTTTTATCTCTTCCTTAGAGTAACCAAGCATACCTGCATACGCCTCATTGCATTCAAGTATGTGGCCATCCATATCTGTAGCTACAATTCCATCCTTAATAGTCTCATATAAAATACGATACTTCTCTTCAGACTTTTGGAGCACCTCTCTTACCCGTTTTTTCTCAATGTTCTGAATAAGCTCCAGCTTACCTTCACGTTTAATAAGGGCAAGTTGATGGTTGCGGACTACATCTATTATTTCATATGCCCGGCACTTATCAAGAGAATAACTACAAATGGCCATCATCGGGTAGTAGCTAAGGACATTATCTATCGCTTCCTCATAATCTGCGAAACTTTTCCAATCCTTTTTTTCAAGCCAGGCAGTATTGCCGGTTATCCTCATACCATCATAACCTTTAGTCATGGCCCGATTCAGTTTATCAACCCAGCCGTTGAGAACTTCCTGTAAGTTGAAAATACCATCTTTAAGATACCATTCGGTATACGGAATGATTTCTATCTGGTTTTTTATTATATAGTGTTCAAAATCAGGCAGTATTTTTTTCATTGCAGACTTAGCCTCTTCTACGGTAAGAGGTTCTGATGTAATCCACATACAAAATTCATTATTTTTCAGACCAGCCTTAAAGTAGGGTACTAAGATATCAATTAAATCTTCCCTGGTTTGATAAAATTGAGAAAGGTGGGTGCCCCATGGGGTATCGCCAATAATATCTATTCCTGTTTTTCTCATAATATTTGCCATGTTAATTACCTAACATATACTACGTTTGTTCTTTCCTGAGATACGATACGGAGGATTGAATTAAATCGAATTTTTTAATTGTCCTTAAATTAGCCGGTTTGTGCAATCTAAAATTTACCTTTTTCAATATTTTGCTGAAATTTTACTATAATTCAATGGATAAACCCGAAGAGAATGCCTATGCTTCATTTTATAATCCCATTCATTAAATTAAGCATGGAGAAACAAGGTTTGTCCATGCCACCCCTGTTTGGATTTCCTAAACATATATATTAAGAAGTATCACCATGTGCCGCTTGCTGCCTTTTCCCTTCTGTTATGGCAAGGTAAAATAAAATGCCGCCCCTTTATTCACTTCGCCTTCTGCCCAGATTTGACCGCCGTGACGATGAATGACTCGCTGTACGGTAGCCAGTCCAATACCAGTTCCTTCAAACTCGATTGCTGAGTGCAAACGCTGAAATGCTCCAAAGAGCTTGTTGGTGTATGCCATATCAAAGCCGGCGCCGTTGTCTCGTATGAAATACGTTTGTTTACCATTCTGTTGTGTACTACCGAATTCTATTCTTGCATAGGTGTTCTTCCTGGTAAATTTCCATGCATTGTTCAAGAGGTTTTCGAGCGCTATCCGCAGCAATTGTGAATCACCATGAGAATAGAGCCCTTTGGTAATAATACATTCAATCTGGCGTTCCGGCTGTTTTTCTCTCAATTCCATCAAAATATTTTCCACAAGTATGCTCAGATTAACTCTCTTTTGTTGTATTTCACTTCGTGTTATACGGGATAGATTTAATAAATCATCGATAAGTTGCCCCATACGCTGGCTGGCTGCGCTTACCCGTTGGAGGTAATTTTTGCCTTGTTCGTCTAACGTATCAGAGTGGTCTTCCATCATTGCCTTGCAAAAGCCATTAATACTTCTTAGCGGCGCCCGCAGATCGTGTGATACGGAATAGCAGAATGCCTCTAATTCTTTGTTGGAGGCGGCAAGCTGGTTTGTCAGGATCTCTAAATTATCACGTTGCTCTCTCAATTCATCTTCAGCCCTCTTGCGCTCGGTAATATCCTCTTTAACTGCGAGGAAATAAGCAATAACCCCTTCAGAATTTCTTATGGGAGAAATAGATGCATACTCCCAGTAAAGCTCGCCATTCTTTCTCTTGTTATGAAATTCTCCCCTCCATTCTTCCCCGGAAATAATGGTATCCCATAAATGTTTGTATTCTTCAGGAGGCTTCTCGCCGGATTTTAAGATACGCGGATTCTGTCCGATTGTTTCTTTCGGGGTATAACCAGTTGTCTTATAGAATTTTGGGTTTGCGTATTCAATACTCCCTTTTGTATCAGTGATCACAATCGTACACGGGCTTTGTTCTACAGCATTGTATAACTTTCGAAGTTCATTTTCGATTCGTTTGCGTTCTGCAATTTCTTCTATTAATTCGCTTTCTATTTGCGTATGTTCGGCAATTTTCCTTGCAAGTTCTCCGGCCATCGTATTAAAACTCATGGACAGATTTCCTATTTCATCCTTATGAGATATTTTTACCCGGTAATCTAATTCCCCGTCCGCAAACCTTTCTGTTGCATTCATTAAATCTTGAATGGGCTTTGAGGTCGAAACAGCAAAGATAATTCCTATACTCATAACTGCGACTATACCAGTTACTCCAAAAATCAACGCAATGATACCTAACATCTTTAAGGGCGCAAAGACCTCCGCTTTATCTATCTCTGCCAAAAGTATCCAGTCATATTTGGGTATATACAGAGAGGCGCCAACAACCGGAACACCCCTGTAATCTTTATAAATACCAACGGTTTCTTTTTTGCCTTTCATAATCTTACGAACCGGCTCTGTATTTATTATCTGTCTGAGAGAAGCATTTTTTATAAACCTTGATTCCGTCAGCAGTGTCTTATTTTTATTAATTAAATACACTTCCCCGGTTTCTTCCATTTCAACACGATTCGTTGTAATCTCAACGAGAGATGCAAGATCATAGGCATTAATAAGCACACCGATAGGCTTGCCTTGCCTCGAGAAAATTGGCGCAGAGATAAATATACAACTTGAATTAAGATAAGAAGAGTAGTGCGGCTGACCAATCGCGGTATCACCATAGCTTTTCCTTAATCCTTGTTTAAATATATCCAGACCGGACATACTCATACCAATTATATTCTCATGGGTGGATGAGATAACCTTGCCGTATTGGTCAATCAGGATTATTGCTACAAGATGATGATAGAGTGGCTTCTTATTTTTCGATAGGTACTTATTTAAATGAGTTACCGCATGTTGTTGAAAGGTTCTTCCATTGACAATTATTTCAAACTTACTTCTTATGTATCCATCGGAACTGAAATTTTTAGTCCGAGTATCATTTCCTTCCATAAAAGACAAAATATGCTGTTTTTTTGATTCTGCGAGGACTCTTAATTGCCTGAATATTTGCCCCTTTATCGTATTCCTGGCGCTGAGGTAATATACTGTTGTAATGGTAATAACTGGTATGAGGGAAATAGAAAATGCAAAGATAAGTAATCTACCTTTCATTGATAAAAGGGGGTTTATCTTATGAAATCTCATTTTGCTTCTATCCATACTTAATTATTATTTGGAATACTATTAAAAATTTCTGCCTGAGTTTCTATCTTATCATGTTACCGTTAATATGAAACATAAGCTATAATTTTACAGAAATTTTTATCCGGATTGAAGTAGTTTTGTTTAAGATGAAAGAAAATCAGACAGGAAGAATTATGTGAGGAGACGCAAAATCTTGCATCTTTCCTCTCCCTTAAGAGACTAATACTTGAATAAGCGAGGTTTTGTGCTATAGTACATCGGTGTGGTTTTATAAGGGTAAAGCAAACACCATAATTTTCAATACATTTTGTATAGGAGAGAGAGTTATGAAGGCTGTTGTCTTTTACGAACATGGTGGAGTGGATAGATTAACCTATACCGACAGGGAGAAACCAAAGATTTCTCCCTATGAAGTATTGGTAAAAGTAAAGGCGTGCGCACTGAATCACCTGGATATCTGGGTGAGGCAAGGTTTGCCCGGGGCAGAGATCCCTATGCCACATATCCCGGGTAGTGATATTGCCGGTGAGGTTGCTGAGGCAGGAATGGAGGTCAAGAAGTTCAGACCAGGCGATAAGGTACTTATTGCCCCTGGTGTTCGTTGCAGAAAGTGTGTATATTGTATTACGAATAATGACAGCATGTGTAGTAGTTTTAAGATAATGGGATTTCAAGTACAGGGAGGTTATGCGGAATTTGCCAAGGCGCATGTGGATAATATCATCCCTGTTTCCGATAAACATTCCTTCGAGGAATGGGCAGCCATTCCTTTAGTATTTTTAACAGCCTGGCATATGCTTATTACACGGGGACAACTGAAACCGGGAGAGAATGTATTGATCCATGCTGCCGGCAGTGGCATTGGCAGCGCTGCTATTCAGATAGCCCGTGTAGCTGGCGCCCGGGTAATTACTACAGCCCGAGGGAAGGAAAAACTGGAAAAAGCAAAACAGATAGGCGCTGACGAGGTTATAGACTATTCGAAAGACGATTATGGAGAAAGAGTAAGGTCGGTAACTAATAACAAGGGGGTAGACCTTATTTTCGAGCATATTGGTCCCGATACCTGGGAAAAGAATTTGCAGTGCCTTACCAAGGGAGGGCGGATGGTGGTGTGCGGGGCAACAAGCGGGCCTACCACAACGATAGATATCCGGTTTTTATATATGAAACAACATACTATTCTTGGCTGCTATATGGGTAGTAAAAAGGAGCTTTTTGATGTATTGAACCTTGTAGAACTTGGGAGGTTAAGACCTGTTATCGATACCGTATTCCCGCTCAAGGATGCCGCTGCAGCACAGCAAAGAATGCTGAACAGGGAAAATTTCGGAAAGATTGTATTAAAAGTTTAACGTATAGAAATTTCAAAGCGATTCTGTAATGGGCAAGTCGCGCCTTGCCACTACACATCGCTAAAGTCGTCGAATGCCTGTCTTGTAGGGCAACCCTTTAGGGTTGCTATCCCGGCGCATATATTCTTGCGGGGAAGCAAGGCTGAAGCCTTGCCCTACATGTTAGCATACCTCTTAAAAACCCTTGCATATTGTATCCCGATTGATATAATTAAACCTTTATTTATGACTTTCTATAAATCAATAGGATTGGTGCAATGGATCTAAAGATGGAGAAGAAAGCGGATTACATCTTTAAAGCCCCCCGGGGTACAGAAGATATATTACCAGAAAAATGGCCTTTATGGAAAAAGCTTGAAAATATCGGACGGCAGGAGTTCGAACTCTGCGGATATTACGAGATCCGCACTCCCATTTTCGAAGATACTCGCCTATTTATCAGGAGCCTTGGAGATGCAACCGATATTGTCGAGAAGGAGATGTATACCTTTGCCGATAGTGAAGATTCGAGCATAACCTTACGTCCGGAAAGTACAGCCCCTGTTATGCGGGCGTATTTAGAGTGTGAATTACACAAAACAAAAAAATTTCAAAAATTCTACTATATCGGCCCCCAATTCAGAAAAGAACGTCCTCAGGCCGGGAGACTCCGCCAATTTCATCAGATGGGCATAGAAGCAGTAGGCGCAACAGACCCTTTACTCGATGTGGAAACTATCAGCGTGGCCACCCGGATATTCGACCGGCTCGGTCTGAAGGGATACAAGGTCAAGATTAACTCCATTGGCTGTGAGAAATGCAGACCCGTCTTTAGAAATATCCTGAAAGAAAAGCTATCCGGACATGAGAAGGAACTGTGTGAACTCTGCCAGTCACGTCTCAACCGGAATGTGTTTCGCATCCTTGATTGTAAAAACGAAAAATGCAAGGCAATCAGTTACCACATGCCCTCTATTAATGACTATTTGTGCGTGGAATGTCAGATTCATGCAAAGGCAGTACGGGAAGCCCTTTTGGAGATTGGCATTCCCTATATTGTTGATGCCCACCTGGTACGGGGATTGGATTACTATACGAAAACTGTCTATGAGATCACACACTCTTCATTAGGCGCCCGTGATGCAATCTGTGCGGGAGGGAGATATGATAATTTGATCTCTGATCTCGGAGGCCCTTCAATCGGCTCAGTTGGATTTGCTATCGGTATGGAGGCAACGATTCTGGCCCTTGAAAATATTGCGGCAAAAAATAAATCCATATATCAGGAAGTTTCTGGTCCATCTCCCTCTGTCTATATCGTTTCCATTGGTGAAACCAAAAAACAATGCTTTTCTTTACTGAACCTCTTAAGGAAAGGCAATATTTCTGCTGATTTTGATTATGAAGGAAGAAGCCCCAAGGCGCAGATGCGAATGGCAAATAAAATGGGTATAAAATATGTAATTATGCTGGGCCCTGATGAATCGGCGCGCGGCGATGTTAAGGTTAAAGCTATGGAAACGGGCGAAGAAGTTACTCTCAAACAAAACGAAGCCCTCCAGTGGTTACTGGACAAACAATCACATTAACTTGAAGAATTCTTTATTTATTATCCACGATAGTCTCGAATATTTCTCAATCGCCATCTCATGTCTTTGCGTTTTAGTGGCAAATAATCCAGGATAAAAGCTGGCACATTATTGCATTTCAAGGAGATAATCCATACATGTCAATACTCAAGCGAACACATACCTGTGGTCAATTACGCATAGGAGATGTAAAATCGGTCGTAATTCTGGTTGGATGGGTAAGCAGCGTCCGGGATCACGGAGGGTTAATCTTTGTTGATTTGCGGGATCGCTATGGCATTACCCAGGTAGTTTTTAATCCAGACACAGGAAGCGAATTTTACGACATTGCCCGTCAGTTAAGGCAAGAATATGTTATTGCTATAAAGGGAAGCGTTTCTGCCCGACCAACTGGCACCGTAAATCCCAATTTGGATACCGGAGAAATAGAAGTACATGCCGATAGACTTGAAGTCTTAAACAAATCCGAAACACCACCCTTTGAAATTGCTGATGAGAGTAATGTATCTTTAGAATTAAGATTAAAGTACCGCTATCTGGATTTACGGCGCTCTATCATGCAAAAGCGATTGATCTTCCGGCATAAGATATGTCAGACGATACGTGAATATCTCGACCGTCTGAATTTTGTTGATATCGAGACACCCGTACTAACGAAGAGCACTCCGGAAGGAGCAAGGGATTATCTGGTACCCAGCAGGGTTAATCTGGGAAAGTTTTATGCGCTGCCCCAATCTCCTCAACTCTTCAAACAAATTCTTATGGTAGCAGGTTATGACCGGTACTTCCAGATTGTACGATGCTTCCGGGATGAAGACCTCCGTGCCCAGCGGCAGCCTGAATTTACCCAAATGGATATGGAGATGTCTTTTATTGACGAAAATGATATTATCCGGATCATCGAAGGGCTTGTTGCCACTATTTTTGACAAGGTTATCGGTAAAAAGGTTCTGACCCCTTTTCCCAAGCTTTCTTATAAAGAGGCCATGACCTCTTACGGGTGCGATGCTCCTGATCTGCGCTTTGATATGAAGATAAAGGATATATCTGATATTGCTCAGACTTCAAATTTTAAGGTATTTCTCGATACGATCAAATCAGGCGGGCAAGTTCGGGGCATTAATGCTACTGGCTGTGGAAATTATTCAAGGAAGGATATTGATGATTTAACTGCCTTTGTTGGTCAATTTGGAGCTAAGGGCCTCGCATGGTTCAAGGTGGAAGAGAACAGTTTGGCTTCATCGATAGCAAAATTCTTTCCCCTGGAAAACCAGGAAAATATACAACGCCGGATGGATGCAAAGAGAGGGGATTTGCTTCTTTTTGTTGCCGATAAGCCTAAAGTAGTTTCTCAATCACTTGCACAACTCAGGTTACATCTCGGCCATAAAAACAAACTTATTAATACGAGTGTATTTCATTTTTCATGGGTTGTGGATTTCCCATTATTCGACTATAATCAAGATTTACAGCGGTATGAGGCGCTTCATCATCCGTTTACCTCGCCTTATCCTGACGATCTTCCCCTGTTGGAAGAAAAACCTCTGGAAGTTAAGGCCCGCGCTTACGATTTAGTGCTCAATGGTGTAGAACTCGGAGGGGGTAGTATTCGTATTCACACACCTGAAGTACAAAAACGGGTTTTCCGCTTACTTGGTATAGATGATGCTAATGCTGCTGCAAAATTTGGGTTCTTACTTGATGCGCTCAAATACGGCGCTCCACCTCATGGTGGAATTGCTTTAGGTGTAGATCGCATGGTTACGTTACTATTACAGCTCGATGATATTCGGGAGGTTATTGCATTTCCCAAAACACAGAAGGCTACCTGCCTTATGACAAATGCGCCATCGGAGGTTGATACACAACAACTTTGTGATTTAGGGATACGGCTAACAGAACATACATGATCTGTATTACGGTAGAGGCCAACCTCATGCTCTTCCGTAATTATACAAAGCTGTGTTGAATAGATCGAATTGGAGAAATCCGGAACATTACCCCATATGCATCAAGCTAAGAATAGTGTTCCATGAAAAAGGAGATATCCCCCTGGAGAAAGAGCAATGTGTGTCCATGTTCCCCTCTAATCCCCCCTAACCCCCCTTTAAAAAGGAGGAAAGAAGGATAAGTTAAAAAAAGGGAGGAAAGAAAGAAGGATTTTTTCCTGAGAAAAGTTTGCCTGATCAAAAACATCAAACTTTTCCCCCTTTTCTAAAGGGGGACTAAGGGGGATTAAAAGTGGTTTGTTATTCTTCACCGTTTACCTATTTTAGCTTGATGCATATGGAATATTACCCACCCCTATCCCCTTCCAGGATGAGAATAAAAATGATAACAAATTTTATATAAAGTTAGGAGTATTTTTACGTGAAACGACAGATGCTTATATTGCTTATCGGGGCTGCCCTTATGATTCTTATGATTTCATTTGGATTTCTTATATACCTGAAACGGTTACACAATTCCATGTCCTATTTTGAAACAGTTGGACACTATGTACAGCAAGGCAAGCTCGATGATGCTATTGCCCTTTTGAAAGATGGCTTACAAAAAAACCCACACTTTGCGGAGGCTCATGCTGCTCTGGGAATGATCTATAACAAAAAGGATTTATATGACGAGGCACTTTCAGAGT
>JAANMW010003767.1_pt1 | contig 11220 bp, 8 predicted proteins | sample 7279671 | NCBI WGS metagenome assembly JAANMW01 (sample SAMN14094541, study PRJNA606508) | bioreactor metagenome | isolation source: A lab-scale SPAN reactor treating ammonium-rich wastewater day 247 | place: Ireland: Galway | collected 2017-09-19
CGTTCAAGGACTTCATCGCCGCGGCCGACTATCTGAATCAAGAGAAGTTCACGTCCTACGCGAACATCGTCGCCGAGGGCGGCTCGGCCGGCGGCATGCTGATGGGCGCCATCGCCAACATGGCGCCGGAAAAATTCGGCGGCATCATCGCCGCCGTGCCCTTCGTCGACGTGCTCAACACCATGCTGGACGACACGCTGCCGCTGACCCCGCCGGAATGGCCGGAATGGGGTAACCCCATCGTGAGCGCGGAGGATTTCCGCACCATCCTGTCCTACTCGCCCTACGAGAATGTCGCGGCGAAGGACTATCCGGCGATCCTCGCCATGGGCGGACTGACCGACCCGCGCGTCACCTATTGGGAGCCGGCGAAATGGATCGCGCGGCTGCGCGCCACCATGACGTCAGGCGGCCCCGTCCTGCTGCGAACCAATATGGGCGCGGGGCACGGCGGCGCATCCGGTCGTTTCAACCGGCTCGACGAGGTCGCACTCGCCTATGCCTTCGCGCTATGGTCTGTCAAACATGATATGGCGTTTTCGACCGAAGCATGTCCTCGGGCTTGACCCGAGGATGAATACCTTCGCGTGAAGAAAACGCGTCAGATCGGGAAGACAGAACCGCGCTTCTGATTCCATCAGAAGCGCGAGGTTCTGGAGTCTGATTCAACGCAGTTGAACCAGACTCTAGCCGTGATCCATTTCGCCGATGTGCTTCTGCGAGTAAAGCTCGACGCCGATCTTCTTGATGAGATCGATCTGGGTTTCGAGGAAGTCGATATGGCTTTCCTCGTCCTTCATCAGGCTCTCGAAGATATCGCGGGTCACGTAGTCCTTCACCGCGTGGCAGTGGGTCGCCGCCTCCTCGTAAAGCGCGCGCGCCGAATATTCCGCCTTAAGATCGCAATCCATCACCTCAGCGATGTTCTGGCCGATGTGCAGGGGATCAAGCACCTGCATGTTCGGAAAGCCGTCGAGGAAGATGATCCGGTCGGTCAACTTGTCGGCATGCTCCATTTCCTCGATCGATTCCGCGCGCCATTTCTTGGCGAGATCCTTGATCCCCCAGTTATCGAGCAACCTATAATGCAACCAGTACTGGTTGATTGCCGTGAGTTCGTGGCGGAGCGCCTTGTTCAGGTAATCAATAACCTTCGGGTCGCCCTTCATGGAACAGCTCCTGTTTTGTGTTTTTTAATGCTGACAGACAGGCCATCGGGCCTGCCAAATCTAATTTAGAATACTTCTAAATCAGATTTGGCGGCGCGACAACCCCCAAGAAGGGCGGAACAGCGATCTGCCTCAAGAAAATGGGGAGAGATGCGCAAAAAACATCAAACGATGATTTCGGCCTGAGCGGCGTTGACGTTCGAATGCGCCACGGAGTGAGGGCACCCGTCACAGCATTGTCTGGCACAGGCTCCCAGCGCTTCCTTGATGATGGTTTTGATGGTCCGGGCACATCGCCCGCATTCCGCGCTGCACCCCAGGCATCCGTAAACCTGCTTTGGCGAGCGCCGGAGGTCGTCTGTTGAGGTCACCGCGGAGCGGACGTCGTGATCGGTCAACACGTTACAGGAACAAACGATCATGAAAACGAAACCCATTACGAAACCTGGACACGGCGGAATATTCTTAAACCGGATCATGAAAGGCAAAGGGAAAACATGCTGTTTCAAGCTATTCCAAACTGCCGAAAAAGCGGCCTATCGGCCGGCCTGCGGGTGACCCCGCGCCCCAACTCTTCCACGGCGCTGTAATCATCTGATATCTATCGTGAATTCATCGCTGCCCGGTTCCGAATTCATGGCAGGAATGGACGCCCTTGTTCATTGAACGTTCAAACGTGAGGTGAGAATTTCTCAACCGGCACCACACTATGTTGCTGTCGACGGACGCAGGAGGAACATCGAACCATGAAACGAACGGTGATGGCGCTGGCGACGGTTGGCGCGCTGGTTACGGCATTGGCCGCACCTCAAGTAGCCGAAGCGCGCAACGGCCGGGTCGCGGCGGGCGTTGTGGGTGGACTGGTTGGCGGCGCGATTCTCGGCGGAATGCTGGCCGGTCCGGGATACTACGGCCCCGGTTATGGGTATTACGGCGGGGGGTACGGACCCGGCTACGGCTATTACGGCCCTGGCTACGCCGCAGCCCCCGGCTGCTACTGGCAGCGACAGCGCTTCTGGGACGGCTTCGGCTGGCGGCTCCGGAATGTCCGGGTGTGCGGCTGATCAGACCGCGGCCTGCTCTGGAGCTTGATCCCGGTCCGCGCCAGGCGAAACGGGAATCGATTTCCGGAGAAGAGTCACGCTCCGTTAAATTGATCGGTCTCTGGCAAATGGATCGGTCTTCGGTTCATCCCGCAAGCGTGTTCCTGAGAGCATCATGCGCTATGGCGTGAAAATGCCGCTTTTTCGAGCGACCGACCTTCGAGCGTTTACGTCAGACTGAGCAGGTAAGGCAGCGGACCGGCCAGTAACGATGGGCGAGTAGCCTTGAACCCGGCGCCGATCGCGGCGCTATCCTTCAGGAGAGATTCCAGAATGAAGAAAGCAGTTTTTGCCCTCCTCACGGCTGCAACGTTTGCGGCTGGTTCAGTAGCGATGGCTCCGCAGGCCGAGGCTCGCGGCGGCGGAGCGGTGGCAGCGGGCCTTCTCGGCGGTCTGGCGGCCGGCGCCATCATCGGCGGCGCGATCGCCAGCACCCCTCCCGCCTACGCCGTACCGGCTCCGGTCTACGCCGCGCCTCCCCCGGCCTATATGGACGGGCCGCCGTGCCAGATGGTGCGCGAGAGGTTCTGGGACGGATATGGCTGGCGTTTCCGTCGCGTTGAAGTGTGCGACTGATCCGATCGCTTCCGATCATCGAACTATAGCGTTTTCGAGCGAAGCATGTCCTGGGGCTTGAGCCCTAAGGATGGATACCGGTTCGTGTGAAGAAAACGCGTCAGAACAATAATCTGCAGCTTCGCTTCTGATTCAATCAGAAGCGAACATGCTCTGAGAAACCCGGCCGCGCGGCCGGGTTTTCGTTATAGAGCGTTTTCGAGCGAAGCACGTCCTTGGGGCTTGCCCCGGAGACCCGCGCAGGCGATTTCAGCGCGCCGCATTCATCGCGCGCAGCACCCCGTCGCTGGGCCAGCAATCCACCTTGAGACCCGCCGACTTCTGATAGGCGCCGAGCGCAGCTCGCGTGAGCATCCCGGCCTTGCCGTCGATCTTGTCCTTGTACAAGCCGAGCCGCGTCAAATGGCGCTGCATCGCCTCGACGTCGCGGCTGCGCAGTTGCGTCGATGCAGACCATGGCGTCGCGAAAGGCAGCGGACTGGTCATGCGGTCAGCGAGATGGCCGACGAACAGAACATAGAGATCGGAGAAATTGTATTCCTTGATGACGAAGTAGTTCTTCGTGGTCAGAAACGACGGGCCATAGAGGCCTTCCGGTTGCAGCAGAGACGCCAGCTGGTCCCGCTCGGCCGCGCTCAGCTTTTGTCCGCGTACCGGCAGAAATCCTGCGCGCAGCCATTCCCCGATCGGCTTCCTCACCTCGGGCACGCCTTCCGTGCAATCGGCATGCGCCGGCGCTTGCACTTCGTAGGCCCAGCGCAGTCCGGGCTGCCAGCCTTTGTTGACGAGCTGCTGCGCGGCCGAGGCCAGCGCATCGGGCACCGAAGACCAGATATCGACGCGTCCGTCGCCATCAAAGTCGACGCCATGCTTGGCAAGTTCGGAAGGCAGGAACTGGGTCAACCCGACGGCTCCACCCCACGACGCGCGGAAATTCTTGCGCGAGACGGCGCCGCGCTGCAGCAACAGCAGCCCTTCGATAAACTCCTGACGATACTGGTCCTTGCGGCGGCCGAAATAAGCCTGGGTCGCCAGCACCCGTACCGCATCGTAAGGCAGCGCGTAGCGACCGTAATCGGTTTCCCGGCCCCAGATCGCAAGGATGATCGTGGCGGGGACACCCAAGCGCTTTTCGATCGCTTTCAACGTCGTTTCGTGTTTTCGCATCAGCCGCTGCCCTTCAGCCGCCAGCCGCGCGATACTGCCCTCCTTGAGATAATCCGCCGGCACCTGAACGAATTCCGCCTGCGACGGCGCGCCGGTCGCGGGCCGACCGGGCAGGATGAGGTCGGGCAGCCGGTAGTCTGGCTCGAGTCCGGCTGTGACGGAGTCGAACGTCGCGCGCGAAACACCCGCCTGCTGCGCGTCAGGCCAGACCGAGGCGATGAAACGCGAAAAGCCCTCGTCCGCCGCACGCACCGGCGACACAGCGGCTCCGACCGTGAGCGTCAGCAAAATGAGGAGCGCGAGCCGCGACCGGCGCAGGATGCTTGCGGCCGTCGCCGCCATGCTAATGCTTCGCCTCGCCGTTCGATCCGTTCCCCTCATTCGCGATACGATCCGCAAGCGCAATGCCGATTGCCGAAAAGATGAATACGACGTGGATGATGGTCTGCCACATGACACCGGTTTGCGTATAATTCATGGCGCGCTCGGTCCCAAGGTTTCCAGCCTCAATGAAGGTTCTCAGGAGATGGATCGACGAGATGCCGATGATCGCCATCGCGAGCTTGATCTTGAGAACACTGGCGTTGACATGGCCGAGCCACTCGGGCTCGTCGGGATGGCCTTTGAGATTGAGCCGCGACACGAAGGTCTCGTAGCCGCCGACAATAACCATCACCAGAAGATTCGAGATCATCACCACGTCGATGAGGCCAAGCACCACCAGCATGATCTGCTGTTCGGAAAAATCGAAGGAGTGCCCGATGAGATGCCATAGCTCCTTCAGAAACAGGACCACATAAACGCCCTGAGCGACGATCAGGCCGATATAAAGGGGAAGCTGAAGCCAGCGCGAGGAAAATATCAGCATCGGCAGCGGGCGCAGCGTCGTAGCGGCAACCTTCGAGGACGGCGGAGTTTCAGGGATCGGGGACATCGTGGGGTCTCGTCGTGACGGGAGAGCGTTCTATTCGATTCCCTGTGACGGAATCGAGACGCCTGGCCGCGACAAAATGCAACGCGAAGCAAGGCGGCATGGCTCCCATCTGATTTCGCGCCAGACGTGCGCGTGCCGTCATCGATGGAGCAAAACCCCCGCGAGCCTCGTTCTTCTGTGCTCGCCTGAATCGCCTCACGCTGATTATCTGATCGCGACGACGAAAAAGCGCGGAAAACGCAGCAGCACCTTGCCATCCGCCTGGGGCTGGTAAGCGGCTGCGACGCGCGCGGTATATTCACGCAGGAACTCTTTCCTTTCCATCGGCTCCAGAAGATCGACGAAAGGCCGCAATCCCGTGCCCTTGACCCACTCGACGATCGCCGTGGTGTCCTCAAGGACATGATTATAAACCGTATGCCAGATCTCGATGCGCTCGCACAACGGCCGCAATGCGTCATAGTAGGCGCCGGGCCGCGCCAGCAGGTCTTTCGCCCGCGCGGCGTCCGCAAGTCTTTCCCGCCACGGTCCCGAATGCGCCACCTCGCGCATCATCACATGACTTGGCTCGTCGAGATTGTCCGGCATCTGCATCGCCAGCACGCCGCCTGACGGCAGCGCACCAAGCAGACGCTGCAACTGCCGCAGATGATCCGGGACCCACTGGAAGATCGCATTGGCGAATAGAAGGTCGGCATCCGCAGGCGGGACCCAGTGCGCGACGTTGACTTCGATGAACGTGTATCCCGGCAGCCGCTCGCGCGCCCGCCGCAGCATGTCGGCGGATGTATCAATCCCGATGACCTCGGCCTGCGGCCAGCGCGCGACCAGGAGTTCGGTGGAATTGCCGGGACCACAACCGATATCGACGACCTTGCGCGGAGCGCTCAGCGGGACCTGCGCCAACAGATCGCGCGACGGCCTGGTCCGCTCGTCCTCGAACTTCAGATATTGCTCGGCGCTCCAATCGTCCATCGCGTCCCGGTCCTCCTTTCGACATCAATCAACTGCGGCGAGCCTACGATCCTTCACCCCTTCACGGAAGCGGCGATGGACCTCATCATGTGATCTGACGCGTTTCCATACACGAACCGGCCTCCATCCTCACGTCAAGCCGGAGGACATGCTTCGTTTGAGAACGCTATCACCGCCGATTATTTGTGGCGTGAAGTCCCTCCGCGACCAGCGCTCGCGGCCGGCTGCTTCTGCCTGGCAACCGGCAGCGGCTGATGTCGCGCACGCGGAATGAGGCCATTCACGTGCACACCATCTTGCACGACGGTTTGATCGACCAGCGACAGGCAATAGGCGGCGGCCTCCCCCAGATTCTCCGCGACCGCATCGGCCTTGAGATGCTCTCTTGCCATTCCGCTGTTGGTGCATCCCCAGCAACAAACCAGTATCCGCGCCTGTGGCATCTTGCGGCGAAGCTTGCGCACGAGATGGCGGGTATGGGCCGGACTGCCGTCATCGAGCGTCGAGATGCACACGAGCATCACACCCGAGGCGTCAAGCTGGAAAATTCCACTTGTCGAAGTCTCCTCCTTGCTCGCGGCTCGCGCCCCAAGACCGTGCTTCGACAGGATCTCGGCCAGGAACATCGCAGCCGCCTGATCGAGATCGCTGCGCTCGGCGACGCAAAGCACGGGGTGATCGGCCTGCCAGTCCGCCGGCAACCCCTCGCGGATGATGAACGGTAGTTCGGGCATCGGGGCATCGGCCGTCACGTCCGATTGATCGGCGTCGTCCTTCGTTTGATGCCCCCCCAGGACATCATCGAATTCAGAAGCCAGCCCCTCGATGACCTCGGCGACGCTGTCCCTGATTTCGGCCACGCGATCCGGCAACAACCGCTCGCGCTTGAGATCGGCCTGCGCCAGCATCAGGCCCTTCAGCGCGACGTTCTCATAATATTCGGCAAGCGAGCGCTCCTTCAGAAACTTCTCCGCCATCTCGACGGCCTCCGCCGGATCGTCGGCCAGCATCCGCTGATAGAACAACTCCGGCGGCGACAGCGCTGGCCGATCACCCAGCAGGATGTCCAGAAACCTAAGTTGTTCGACATGGCGGCCGAGCACGACGAGACAGATCGTCAGCGGTGTCGCGAGGACAAGCCCGATCGGTCCCCACAGCGCGGTCCAGAACGTCGCCGAAACCACGACGGCGACCGGCGACAATCCGCTGCTGTGTCCCACCAGCAAGGGGTCGAACACCTGACCGACGATCAACTCCGTCAGCAGAATGAGCGCGCCGCTCCACAGCAGCATCGACCAGCCGGGATCGACCGCAACGGCCAGCGTCAGGGGAAAAAACGCGGCGATGAACGGCCCGACATAGGGCACGAAACGCATGATCGCGGCCAGAATTCCCCAGAGGATGGCGCTGGGAACGCCGATCAGCAGGAGCCCGGAGGCCACGATCACCCCGAATCCGGTATTGAGCAGGACCTGCATCAGGAGAAGACGGCTGAGACGGCCGGCCGCATCGTCGATCGCCGCGGTCGCGGACTGCAGATCATTCGATCCTGCGAGCTTGATGAACCGGTTGCGCAGATCTTCTCGCTGGAACAGGATGAAGATCACGAACACCACCACGATGCCGATCGTCGCCAGCGGATGCAGCAGCGGGCTGATAAGCGCGGAGATATTTTCGAGGGCGGACTGCGGCGGCGTGCGCACCTCGACGGGGATGGGTTTGAGCGGCTCGGCCGTTCTGGACGAGGGCGAAATTTCCGCCGGTGGCGGCAGGCTCTGGGGTCCGCTGATTTCCTTGCCGAGATTCTGAAGAAGCTCCGCAGCGCGATCCAGCGGCCCTGTCGCCGTCAGCGCCCGCAGCGACTGGATCTTTTGCTGCATGGTCTGCTGGTAACTTGGCAGGCTGTCCGCGAGTCCTCTGACCTCCCTCACGATCAGGCCGCCAAGAGCGAAAATGGCGATGAAGGCAAGCAGGACCACGACGGGCACGCTGGCGGCGCGTGGGAAATGCCATCGTTCCAGAATATCCACCAGCGGGGCAAGCACGAAGCTCAAAAGCACGGCCAGCACGATCGGCACGAAAATCTCGCGCCCAACATACAGCCCGCAGATCACAAGCGCGGCGATAACGGCCGAAGCCAGCGCCCGATCGCCGAACCCTCCTCCCGCCATCCGCGGCGCAACCCTCGCGTCCAGATCCAGACTCACCGCCGATGACCTCGATATTCGTGGTCCATCAATGGCCAGGGAGGGATTTGGTTCCATCGTGTTCCGACGATGGCGAACCGGAGATTTCATCCCCATGCGTTGCTTCCCTTGCCTGCCGCCTCAGTACCGCGGATTATTTCCAACCGCCGGCAATTTCGCTGCGGGCCGCCGGTCAGCCTGCTTGAGCAGATCAGGATCACCGCCCACAAGCGCGACCTGCCCTATCAGTCGCTGATTAAGATGCGGCTGACGGAGAAGGTGGATAGTCCGCGCCATCGCGTCCCCACAAGCCATCCGTTGCCGCTCGATCTCCGCTATGTCATGGTGGAGTCTCCTCGGCCTGCCCGCCCCATCATGCCCGACTTTCACGCCATCATTACCCACCAGCTTGCGCTCATCGATGCAACCAACGCCGGGGAGCGACACGCCGTCTACGGGCGGGTGAAAGACGTTCTGCATAGGGCCATCGAGAAAACACAGGATCGGGCTAGCCTGCTTGACGCCCTCTACGAACTCGACCGAACAATCGATGATATCGAGCGCGGCTACACACAAAGCCCATCGCGCCTTGATCGACTGCTCAAACCGATCCGCAACCTATCGACCGAGGCCAAGCTCAAATACGGAGCCATCGCCGGCCTGATTTCGACTGTTGCCGACTTCGTCAAACCGCTGCTCGAACTCACCGTACCAATCATCGTCAGTTCGGCCATCGGCGGCATCGTATTATTGCTTGGATCGAGCCTTGCAAAAACATCCCGCCCCCTGCTGCAAAGCGGGGCCTTCCTGTGCGGCCTCCTGTTTCTGTTCTCATCGGGCTGGTGGGGGCTGCAACGCTTTGTTCGCGATGCCGATGCCAACGGCGCGTTTGCCGAAATCATTCCGGGCGCAAGCACTGTTCAGGACGCGTTCCTTGCCCGTCTCGGGCGGATCGAAGAGCAGACGAGGCGTGTCGGCGATCTTTTGGAAGAAAACGCGCGACAGACCGCAGAGGAAGCCCGCGAGTCCGCCGCCATGGACAAGGAATTTCGCCGGCAGGAGCGCGAAAAGGAGAACCTCGCCCGGGAGCGGATCAGGATCGCCGGCTACCACGCCGACGCTGGAGGATTCGTGAGAGCCTATATGGGCAACGCGGATGTCAAGGACGCGTTCGATACGCTGCGGATCGAGCCAACTGAGGCGGCAGTAAGGGCCGTAGCGCCAACCGTTCAAACCACAAAGGAGATGCTGGAGCTATCGTCGCTGGTTCGAGACCGCGCAAATCGGTTGCCGGACCTACAAAAGCTCAAGCAGTCTCTAGACCTCGACGGCGCAAAAATTGCCGCTGCGTTTCAGGAGGCCAACGCGCAGGCGACGGTCTGCAATCCACAAAACTATTCGCTGTTGATCGGCTCCGATCTGCTCAAAAAGGCCTGTGCGCAGAACGGCCGTCGTTTCGCCAATGCGTTCGAGGACTATTTTACGGCGGCCTATGCAACAACCAACCTCACGTCGCTCGACTTCATGCGAAAGGCGCCATCCTCCCTTCCTGTTGAAAAAGTGGCTGGAACGCTCTGGCCCGGCGAAATCAAAGATTGCCGCTACTATGCAGGCGAACTGGATTACTTTCATATCGGCGGGCTTTTTTCGTGGGGAACTATCGGCACCCGCAATTCAGCCCGAATAGTTTATGTGTATAGCGAGGATCCGCAGTTCGGACAGGACTCGGAGAAACGCTGCCCGAAGGTCGACTTCGAAGCAGGACGCGCACGGTTCTGCCGCGCCCGTGTCATTGTCGCCACTTCATGCAAAGCGACATCGCTACCGTCCATAAGAATCGTCAAAAACCTCGCCTCGCTGCGGTAGTACGCGAAAGGAGGGTTCTCACCGCGTCAGCTTCTTGTACTTCACCCGGTGCGGGATGACGCTGTCCTGACCAAGCCGGCGCATCTTGTCCTTCTCGTAGTCCTGGAAGTTGCCCTCGAACCATTCGACGTGACTATCGCCCTCGAAGGCCAGGATGTGCGTGGCGATGCGGTCGAGAAACCAGCGATCGTGGCTGATGACCACGGCGCAGCCCGGGAACTCGAGCAGCGCTTCCTCGAGCGCGCGCAGCGTGTCCACGTCCAAGTCGTTGGTGGGCTCGTCGAGCAGGAGAAGGTTGCCGCCCTCTCTCAGCAGCTTGGCCAGGTGCACGCGGTTGCGCTCACCGCCGGAGAGGCTGCCGACCAGCTTCTGCTGATCGCTGCCCTTGAAGCCGAACCAGGAGCAGTAAGCGCGGGACGCGACCTCGCGCTTGCCGAGCTCGATCTTGTCCTCGCCCTTGCTGATCTCCTGCCACACGTTGTTGCCCCCGCCCAGCGACTCGCGGCTCTGATCGACGTAAGCGATCTTCACGGTCTCCCCGACCCGGAGCGCGCCATCCTCCGGCTTCTCTTGGCCCACCAGCATGCGGAACAGAGTGGTTTTGCCAGCGCCGTTCGGGCCGATGACCCCGACGATGCCGCTCCGCGGCAGCCGGAAGGTGAGGTCGTCGATCAGGAGCTTGTCGCCGAAGCCCTTCGACAGGTGGTCGGCCTCGATCACCACCTCGCCTAGGCGGGGGCCCGGCGGAATGCTGATCTCGGCGGGATCGGCCGAGCCCTTGGCGCTCTGGTTCATCAGCTCCTCGTAGGCGGCCAGGCGCGCCTTGCTCTTGGCCTGACGCGCGCGGGGTGACGCGCGCACCCAGTCGAGCTCCTGCTTCAGCTTGCGCTGGCGCGCGCTCTCGCCCTTCTCCTCCTGGGCCAAGCGCGCGCTCTTCTGCTCCAGCCAGCCGGAGTAGTTGCCCTTGAACGGGTAGCCGCGCCCGCGATCCATCTCCAGGATCCACTCCGCGACGTCGTCCAGGAAGTAGCGGTCGTGGGTCACGGCGACCACGGTGCCCTTGAACTCCTTCAAGAAGCGCTCGAGCCAGGCCACGCTGGAGGCGTCCAGGTGGTTGGTGGGCTCGTCGAGCAGGAGCATGTCCGGCGCGGAGAGCAGCACGCGGCAGAGCGCGACGCGGCGCTTCTCGCCACCCGAGAGGTTCTTGATCTCAGCGTCTGCCGGCGGCAGCTCCAGCGCTTCCA
>JAANMW010003769.1_pt1 | contig 11218 bp, 13 predicted proteins | sample 7279671 | NCBI WGS metagenome assembly JAANMW01 (sample SAMN14094541, study PRJNA606508) | bioreactor metagenome | isolation source: A lab-scale SPAN reactor treating ammonium-rich wastewater day 247 | place: Ireland: Galway | collected 2017-09-19
AGGTCGTTCTTGCCGTGCCAGATCAACGCCTTCACCGGGAGCCTCCCGCAAATGGATGCTGCTTGCAATTCAATCGGCAACTCAACGTGCGGTTCCAATGTTCGCACGATGCGAACACTCTTTGGGGGCGTGACCATATGCGCTCCGGAGGAGGCGCCGCAAACGCGGGTCCCCGTCCGACCCGGACTAGCGCTGCCCACCCTTGCGGCCTGCCTCAGATGCCCGCTCAGGGTCATTAGCGAAATTGCCCGGATTGTCCTGGCCGCGTTGCTGACCCTGGCTACCGCCGCTCTGGTGCTGCTGACGGTGTTCGGCGCCTTTCTTGCCGGCTTCCGAAGCCTTCTGTGGATCGTTGGCGAAATTGCCGCCACCATGCTGTTGATTGGCCATCGTCGTCTTCCTGTATTGACGCGCCCTTCATCTTCAACACGGCTGTGCCCGCAGTCGTTCCCCTTGATTTGCAACCTGCCTCGCAAAGGGGGAACCGGCGGTTTCTCCCCATCGTTACCAGGCCATGAAACCCGAGGCCAAGCTGAAGACCGCGATGGATGAGACGCGCCTTCTGATCCTTGGCGCCCAAATTCTGATGGGTTTTCAGCTCAACGGCATGTTTCAGGACGGATTCGATACCTTGCCGAGACTGTCGCGGAACCTCGACGGGACGGCATTCGGCCTTATCACCGTAGCGGTCGCGCTTCTTATCACACCATCCCTGCATCACAGGATCGTCGAGCAAGGCGAAGTGGCCGCCGAGATTCATCGTGGTGCATGTGCCGGGTTAGCGCTGCTGCCGCTGGCCGCAACGCTCGGCCTCGACATCTTCATCGTGCTCGATCGTCACTATGGGATCGCTGCGGCCGCAGTCGCCGGCCTTTCATTCTTTTCCTGCGCAATGCTGTTGTGGTTTGTCTTTGCCCTGATGCGGCGAGGGCCCGATGTGAAGGAAACTCCCATGCCGAAGAAAAATGAAACCCCGCTCCATGCCAAAGTCGAGCAGATGCTGACCGAAGCCCGGGTCATGATCCCAGGCGCGCAGGCGCTGTTGGGGTTTCAGATGGCGGTGATGCTGACCAGCGGCTTTGACAGGCTGCCCTCGTCGTCGAAGCTCCTGCACACCGCTGCCCTCTGTTGTATCGGTCTTGCGATCATTCTACTGATCGCGCCGGCGGCTATTCATCGGCTGAGTTTCCGCGGCGAAGACAGCGAGGAATTTCACGATCTCGGTAGCCGATTGATTATTCTGGCGCGGTGCCGCTCGCAGGCGGTATCGCCCTCGATCTGTCTGTCGCTGCTGCCAAGGCGACCGAAAGTCCTTCGATCGGAATGCAATTGCGGTGTGCGCCGCCGCCGTCATGATCGGCCTCTGGTTCGCATATCCGATCGCCCGTCGCATGACCGGCGAGGTTGCGCCATGAACCCGCTCGCGCAGGCCTTCATTTTCGATGTCGAGGGCACACTGATTGAGTGTGTCGCCCTGGTCCTACAGTGCTGGCAGCGAACGTTGGCCAATCATGGCTTCGCCTTCCCGGTCGAGGAACTGCACCGATACTCGGGTATGGATGGGAAGCTGATGCTCGCCACGCTGTTGCCGGCCCTCTCGTCATCCGAGCACAAGTCCCTCTTGGACGAGCAGGGAAAGCGTTACCGCAAAGAATACATCCAGCAGGCTCGCGCATTGCCGGATGTCGATCGGCTGTTCGATTGGTTGAGTCGTAACGGCCATCAAGCCGTGCTCGCGACAACCAGCCAGCCAGACGAACTGCGACATTATATGAAACTTCTTCGGATCACGGATAAGGTCACGGCGACGGTGTGCGGAGATGAAGTCTCGAAGGAAAAGCCGGCATCCGATCTGATCGACGCCGCGCTTAAGAAGCTGCCCGCTCCTCATGGCGAGGTGATCGTTGTCGGCGACACTCCCTATGACGCGCCGGCCGCGCAAAAGCTGGCGCGATTGCTTTTGGCGTGCTCACAGGCGGCTTCTCGGCAGACGAACTTCAAAAAGCCGGATTGTAAAGCGATCGCGAGCGATCCGGCTGATTTGTTGAGGGTACTATCCGGCAAGGAATGACATCGTGATCTGTAAAGCAACCGCGATCATCCACGGTCGATTCTGCGCTGTCCGACGATATCTTCCCATCCGAACACCGATCGTCCACCGATCAATGGCGAGACGTCGTGCTCACGCGTAATGAAGGCCTCGAGTGACCGGCCGCTAGCCGTTTGCTCCAGTTCGCGCGCCTGATTGTCCAGGCGCTGGAGCGCGCCAAGCTCTTCGTCGCGACCGAGCTTGGCTTTCTGAACCGCCGATTTCAGCACACGGATGGTTTCGTCATAGACCTTGATCGGGACCGGATAGGGATGCCGATCCTTGCCGCCATGGGCGAGCGAAAAGCGGGCCGGATCCTGAAACCGATAAGGGGTGCCATGCACGACTTCGGCAACCATCGCCAGTGACTGCACGGTGCGAGTGCCGACGCCGGGGGTTAACAACAAATCCGGAAAATCGACCGGGCCTCGCTCGGCTGCTGCCGCGAGCGTGCCATGAAGGCGGCGAACAAAGACATCGCTCGAGCGGACATCATGGTGCGCGGGCATCACGAGGTGCGGCAGCAGCGGTTGTGCTGCCGGCCACGCGACAAGCTCCGCATAGTGATCAGTGACACGATCCGGTCCGAGCTCGACCAGCAGGTCGAGCTGCGCGAGACGCGAACCGGCTGCCCGTTTGTCGGTGAGATTGATGATTTCTCCTTGGGCCGGTCCGTCGATGGCGCTGTGCGGCGCATCGACGAAGTCGGTCACATCACCGGAATGCCAGTGGTAGCGCCGGGCTTGGCGCTTGTCGCCGTTCATGCCCTGCTGCACCACGGTCCAGTGGCCGTCATCGGTGACGATAAAACCATGCAAGTAGAGATCGAAGCCATCCTGCACAGCAGCGATGTCGACCTTGGCGACCAGCCGGCTGGCGCGTGTCAGTACGGCCCCATCCAAGCCGACACGCTCACCAAGGATCCGTAATTCCTCCGGCGTGCGACGCGAATGCTTTCCACGTCCGCCACAGATATGGATACCAAGCTCGCTTTCGAGCGGCGCCAACCCGCGCTTCAAGGCGCCGATCACGCTGGTTGTAATCCCGGACGAGTGCCAGTCCATGCCCATCACGGCGCCGAAGGATTGGAACCAGAAGGGATGAGAAAGCCGCCGCAGGAATTCGTCCCGCCCATAATGATGGACGATCGCCTGGCAAATGATCGCGCCGAGCGTCGACATGCGCTGGCCGAGCCAAGCAGGAACGCGGCCACCATGGAGGGGAAGATCGGCGCTGCCGGTCCGTCGTGCCATGCCGCTTGTCGACTCAACGGGAAGGAGAAAGGAAGCATAAGACGCGGGGCCGGGAAAACAACGTCCGGTGCGCAAGGGTCGCGTTGTGTGAATCTGCACGGATCAGGGCGCGGTCCTGAGGGTTATCTATCTACGCTGAGGCGCTAAGCCCGGCAGTGAGCCGGCAGGAATATCGATGTCCGACCAACTCAGTCTTTTCGTAGACGCTTCGGCAGGGCCGAAGGGCCTTCGCTACCAGCCCGAATTCGTCAGCCGCGATCAAGAACGGGCCCTGATCGACCGGCTCCGTGATCTTCCGATGACGCCATTTCAATTTGGCGCGTTCGAGGGAAAGCGTCGCGTGGCCTCGTTCGGCTGGCGCTACGACTATTCGCGTCAGGCGCTCGAAGCGGCTGAGCACATTCCGGCGTGGCTCGCACCGCTCGCGGCGCAAATCGAGCAATCCGCTGAATTACCAGCTGGCGCGGTACAGCAAATCCTGTGCACCGAATACGAGGCCGGGGTCGGAATCGGGCTGGCATCGCGACAAACCACACTTTGATCGGATCTTCGGGTTGTCGCTAGCCTCGGCTTGCAGATTTCGCTTCCGGCGCAAGGTGGGCACGGCATGGCGGCGCTTTGCGTTAGAGGCCGAATCGCGCTCGCTTTACATGATGTCCGATGAATCGCGGCACATTTGGGAGCATAGCATTCCGTCCGTGGAGGCAACACGCTATTCGATTACGTTTCGAACGATGGCGGAAGATCGGAGGAAAGCGAGCCCGCGTCCAAGCGTACGTTGAGGGAGATGCTTTGCAGAAATCGCGATGAGTGCCTTAGGTGTCCGCATCCATCATCGTCTTCAACGGTTCTTCCATGGTATTTGCTTCGATGCGCTCGTGATGCGGTGTTTCCGGCAAGGCCTTCCGGAAGTTCTTCGCATAATCGGGAGGCATCTTCGGCGGCATCATTGGCTCGTAGGGATCGACCACAGCTTCGATCACGACAGGACCGTCCGTAGAAAGCGCACGATCAAGCACATCCTCGATCTCGTCATGCCGCGTGATCGAGAAGCCCCGTCCACCCATCGCCTCCGCCGCCTTCGCGAAATCGATCGGCTGTAGTTCGCACCCGAATTGCGGGTTGCCGAGGAACATCATCTGTTCCCACGCGATCTGGTTCAACATGTTGTTCTTGATCACGAGCATCTTGAGCGGGGTGCCGTAGCGCACAGCGGTCGAGAATTCGCCGAGTTGCATCGCAAATCCGCCGTCACCCACGATGGCGAAGATAGGACGTCCCGGGAAGGCGATACCCGCAGCGATCGCGTAAGGCAGGCCGCAGGCCATTGAGGCGAGTGTACCCGACACGGCAAATGCCTGCCCCTCGCGCATATCCACGTGCCGGGCCGCCAGTTCGGTGTTCTGGCCTGAATCGACCGCCAGAATGGCGTCTGCCGGCAAGCGGCGCCCAAAAGCCTTGGTCACGGCCTGAGGTTTGAGCGTGCTGTCGGCCTTGCCCTCAGACTGCGCCATCATCTCGTGCCAGCGCTTCATTCCCTCCTGCGCCTGCTTCAAGAAGGAAAGATCCGTCTTTTGCCGCAAGCGCTTGTTGAGCAGCCGGAGCGATTCCGCAGCGTCTCCGACGAGACCGGCCTCAACCGGACAACGCAGTCCAATGCGCTGTGCGTCGCGTTCGATCTGAACGGCCCGAGCCTGGCCCGGCTTTGGATAATATTCGACATAGGGGAAACTTGAGCCGACAATGAGCAGAGCGTCGCATCGCTCCATCGCTTCTTGCGACGGCAACGTGCCAAGAATGCCGATCCCGCCAGTCGTGTACGGATGGTCATCAGGAAGAACCGCCTTGCCGAGCAGAGCTTTCGCGACCGGCGCCGCGAGAAGTTCTGCGGTGCGCTCCAGTTCGTCGCGCGCGCCCAGCGCACCGCGGCCGACAAGGATGGCCACCTTCGAGGCATCATTCAAAATGCGTGCAGCGGCGTCGAGTTCGGCTTCCGCTGGCAGCCGACGACCTTCGAACATGCGATTCGGCACGTAGTTCGGCCGGTTGCGCTTGGAGCGTTCCGCGTCCTCCAGTTCCTGTTCCTGGACGTCGTTCGCAATCGACAGATGCGCAACACCGTGACCGCTCAGCGCTGAGCGGCACGCCAGGCTGGCGACGTTTTCCATGTGCGAGGCGTCCGCAACGTGAGCGTTGAAGATCGTCACGTCATTGAAAACCTTGGTCAGGTCCACATCCTGCTGGGTGAAGGTTTCGATCAGATCGTGGAATTGCATCCCGGTGATGGCGAGCACCGGCGCCTGGTCGAGCTTGGCGTCGTAGAGGCCGGTCAGAAGATGCGTTCCGCCCGGACCTGACGTTGCGAGACATACGCCAAGCCGGCCTGTCCACTTCGCATAAGCGCAGGCCATGAAGGCGGCGGATTCCTCATGACGGACCTGAACGAAACGAATGCGATCCTGGCGCGTCCGCAGCGCTTCCATGATGCCGTTGATACCATCGCCCGGAAGGCCGAACACGACGTCGACGTCCCATTCCACCAGCGTGTCGATGAGGATCTCGGCGGCGTTCGGCATGGAGCATCTCGCGGATTATGAAGCGGATCAGGACTTTCGGCGGCGACGTTCAGGCTTTCCCTTGCGCGGAGTCGAAGCCATCTCGCGCAGCTCCGCCTCGTTCATCGAACGCACCATTGAGCGCGACGCGCCCTTGAGTTCGTTCTTGCTGCGTTGTCCGCGTTTTGCGGCGAGGGCCGCGCCGGCTGCCTTTTGCTGAGCTTTTGATCGCGCTGGCATGGGAATATCTCCGTCCCTGAGGAACAACGGCGCCACGAGCCGAACGTTCCTGGAGGACGGTCTGCGCATGCCGGGCCATCGCGGACGTATGAATCCGCTGGAACCCGGCGTCCTGGTTGGGATTTATGGACTGCATGGTCGCAGACGTGTTGCCGCCGGTGCATCCAGTCAAATCAAGGAAAACCGGAATGTCCGGCCCGCCGAAACCACCATTCCCTACCCAGCACCAGCCGATGCCGGGATCGACCGCCCGGATGGATCCGATTCCGGACCACGGCGAGGGGTCATACAAGGGGTCGGGGCGTCTTGCCGGCAAGCGCGCCATCATTACCGGCGGAGACAGCGGTATTGGCCGGGCGGTTGCACTGGCCTACGCGCGGGAGGGCGCGGACCTGCTGGTTGCCTACTTGAGCGAAGACGAGGACGCGCAGGAAACGAGAAAGCTGGTCGAGGAGGCGGGCCGAAAGATCGTCCTTGTGGCGGGCGACATTCAGGAGGCCGCGCACTGCCGGGAGATCGTGGACACCGCGGTGTCCGAACTCGGCGGCATCGATATCCTGGTCAACAACGCGGCGCATCAAGCCAGCTTCAAGGAGATCGGAGATATCTCCGACGAGGAATGGGAGCTGACCTTTCGCGTCAATATCCATGCGATGTTCTATCTGACCAAGGCTGCGGTCCCGCACATGAGGCCTGGCAGTGCGATCATCAATACCGCATCCATCAATTCCGACACGCCAAATCCGACGCTTCTCGCTTACGCGACCACCAAGGGAGCGATCCAGAATTTCACGGCGGGCTTGGCGCAATTGCTCGCCGATAAAGGTATTCGCGCAAACGCGGTGGCGCCGGGACCGATCTGGACCCCGCTCATTCCCTCGACCCTGCCTGAAGATGCGGTCGTCAATTTCGGCAAACAGGTGCCGATGAAGCGTCCTGGGCAGCCGGCCGAACTCGCAACCGCCTATGTCATGCTCGCCGATCCGCTGTCGAGCTACGTGTCGGGTGCGACCATCGCGGTGACGGGCGGGAAGCCGATCCTGTGACGGCTGAGCCGGTCAGCGTCGCCGATGTGCCCTTGAGGCGAAAGGCCGGAACCAGACTGCGCAAAGCCGCGCTGTTCAAGCAGTTGGGGCCGGGCCTTATCACGGGCGCCGCCGACGATGACCCGAGCGGCATTGCGACCTATTCGCAAGCGGGTGCCCAATTCGGCTTCAACATGCTCTGGACGATGGCGCTGACCTATCCGTTGATGACGGCGGTCCAGCTCGTCAGCGCGCAGATGGGCCGGGTCACGGGATGCGGTCTCGCCAAAAATATCGGCGACCTCTTTCCAAAGCCGCTCGTTCTTGGTTTTGTCGGGCTGCTGTTTATTGCCAACACGATCACATCGGTGCCAACCTTGCCGCGATGGGTGCCGCTACTGAGTTGGCTGTCGGCGGACCGTCACATCTTTACACGGTCTTTTTTGCGCTCGCCTCGCTGGCCCTTCAGATGTTTGTCCCCTACGAGCAGTACGCCCGCTACCTCAAATGGCTGACGCTCGTGCTGCTTTCTTACGTAGCCGTTGTCTTCATCGTGAAGGTGGACTGGGCGGCGGCTGCGAAGGGGATGGTCGCACCCACGTTTCCCCTGACGGCAGACAGTTTCACCGTCATCGTGGCGATCCTCGGCACCACGATCAGTCCTTATTTACTATTCTGGCAGAGTAGCCAGGAGGTCGAGGAGATCGAGCAAAAGTCCGAGGCAAAGCCCTTGGCGGAAGCGCCGGAACAGGCCCACCATGAAATGCGCCGGATTCGCTTTGATACCTTTCTCGGAATGGCCGTCTCTAACGTCGTCGCGATCGCCATCATGATGAGCGCCGCAGCGACGCTCCACGCGCAAGGCAAGACCGAGGTCGGTTCGGCCGCGGAAGCAGCGGAGGCGCTGAGACCGATCGCCGGTGATTTTGCCTTCGTGCTGTTCAGCCTCGGCATCATCGGCACGGGATTGCTGTCGCTGCCCGTTCTCGCTGGATCCGCAGCCTACGCCTTTGGCGAGTCACAGGACTGGAAATGCGGCCTCGAGAACAAGCCGTGGGAAGCCGTGGGCTTTTACAGCGTCATCGCAGCCGCCATTGTGCTCGGTCTCGGCATCGAATTCTCGCCGATCGATCCGATCCGCGCGCTCTTCTGGAGCGCAGTCATCAACGGCTTCGTCGCCGTGCCGATCATGGCTGCAATGATGTGGGTTGCAGTCCTCGCGACCACCAAATGCTTGCGCAGCACTGGAAGACGATTCAAAGAGAGTTGTTTTCTGCTCCTCATTGATTCCGCAGCGGTGGGGCAGTTCGGGATGTTCAACGGCGTCCCGAAACGGCCCTCCTAACGGGTTGTCTGGGCGGATTGGTCGGGTGTCACCCGCCAAATCTTATTGCCGGCATCGTCCGCCACCAGCAGCGCCCCATCGCGGGCGATAGCAACGCCTACCGAGCGACCTGCCGCACTGTTGTCAGGACGCAGGAAGCCGGTCAGGATATCCTGCGTAGGTCCGGCCGGTTTGTCGGATCGATGGACGCCTGGCGTTGGCGCCACTGCCGGCGGCGACGTGCAAGGTCAGCCATGGAAGCCGGCGTCTCAACCAGCATCCACTCTGAATCATCGCCCGAACCCCAGAGGAATCACAAGAATCGAGCTCGCCAAATGTAAACAGGCGCCGACTGGTCAAAGTCGTAGCGGTTGAGATAGATCCCAAAAAGACAGACGGCCAGTAAAACGGGCAGCTACGCGAGCACCGAAGGCCTTTTCCTCCTGCCGGCTCAGTGAGATGGTGCTTCATCTGAACACCACTCAACGCGCCGCCGCTCTTCGTGCATGGCCGATAGTCCCATGGCCTAACGAACGATCCGGCCCACATGCCTTTGCTGGGGCGCTCAGCCTCATTCTACGCGGCGACGTAGTCGCCATGGCTGTATCGCGGCCAGTCCAATGCAAGACCCCCGCGCACGAGCCAGTGGGCTAGGTCGATCCCGGCGACGGTGCAGACCGCGACGGCGCGCCCCGTAACGATCGCGATCGACTTCGATGCACTGCACCGGCCGCTTATCGATGAATGCTGCGAGATCATTAGCGGCCTTTTGGTCGCAACGATACAGCGCTATCCGCGTCTCGGCAAAGCTGACCGCTTTCCGGCGCGTCGATACCCGACAGACAGATGCGCAGCGAATCGCATACCCTCCGCAAATTAGCCCAACCAACACAACGGCCATCTGGCCCGCGATAGCCCGGGCCGCCCTTTTCGCAGCAGGTGGCGGAAGCGTTTCCAGATGCTGCTATCACCGTTTTTACAAAGAGCGTACCGGGATCAGCAGCATTCTTCAGCAGCACCCGGCGATGCCGTCGATATAGGTCTCGAGGTGTTGATAGAGGTCGCCGAGGTTCGGTAGGATCAGCCGGAACGGCTTACTACCGAAGAAGGATGAGTTCGCATTCTTGAACGCAACGGAGTTGATGAGGCAATCCGCGCCAACGCCTACACCGCCAATGGTCTTCGCTTCGGATAAGCGCGGTTGCGCGGGCCATTGAATCAGCGGCTATTCCTCCACATCTATCCGGCGACGTCCTCATGCCGCCTTTTGCAGCTTGATGCCGGGGCGCAGGCCAGCCCGCTGCGCCAGCCGCACCAACATGCTCAGGCTGAAACGGTCGATCTTGCCGTTCTTGATCTCGGACACCCGAGCCTGGGTGATGCCGAGGTGCTCGGCCGCTTCGCTCTGCGCCAGTGCCGACTTCTTCAGCCACTTGTTAATGCCGGACAAGAGCTTTGCCCGCATCTCAAGCTCGGCTGCTTCCTCGGCGGGAAAGAGGTCGTGGAATACGGATTTCGCCATCGTCGTCACCTGATCTGTCTGAGCCGGGCTTTGGCGAGATCGATGTCCCGCTTGGCCGTTGCCTGAGTCTTCTTCTGGAATGCGTGCAGCACATGCACGACGTCGCCGATAGTGGCCAAGTAAATCACCCGGAATGCGCCGGACGCCTGACGTATCCTGATCTCACGAACGCCGGGACCGATCGACGGCATCGGTTTCCAGTCCGACGGCTCCTCGCCGATCTGGACCTGGAACAATTGATATCCGGCTTCTCGCCGCACGCCCGCAGGAAACGCTTCGACATCGGATCGGCTGCTGCCGTGCCACTTCACGTCCTTCATTGTCGGATTATGCCAGATTTGGCATATCGGGGTCAAGACACCCGATGTCGGGCCAATCGAGTGCGTAACGACATGAGAGAGAGAGAGAGGCGGGCCGGGCCGGATGTGAGCGGTCGCGGGTCGAGAGAGCGTCCGGGCGGCCGATCCGTCCCAGTTCTCCCGAGGTTCCTTTCATGTCCCTTCCTCTCCATCCGCTGCCGCGCCCTCCGTCTTGCCGTCGATCGGGCTCCCGCCATCGTCGAGGCCGCGCGGCTTCTCCTTCCTCATCTCGAACGCGGCCGGCGCAGCGATGCGACGATGCTGCGCACGGCCATGGAAATCGCGCTCGGCGCGTCCGACGCCGATGGCTCATGGAGTTGGAAGACCGCTTACGACGCCTGCGAGGCGGCGACGCTCATCAGACAGCTCCGGCCCGGCGAGGGCCCCTTCGAGTAATGGCGCGTAAACCTGGAAGGGTGGCCGACCCTCTGTACTGCCAGAAAGGCGATGAAAGAGGGTCGACGAGGCTAGCCGCGGTTGGCCCGCGCGGTGCGCAGTCGCGGTCCGGGCGAGTTGGCCCAAGCGTCGATCTCTTTCGCCGCCTCAGCCTTTGTGGCTCTCTTCAGAATATCGTTTCGCTCGGCGCCAGGCGGCACGGCTTCTGCCTCTTGCCGCGTCTCTTGAATAAAAGCCGTAAGTCGCTCTTCGAGCGACTTGGTTTGTTTAACCCTGCGGCGTGTGCTGGTCATTTAAGGCCATAACTACTGGGGGGACGGCAGGTAGGCCGGAATGCTCCACAGACCAGCCAAGGCTGCAATCAACCCGATGCCCCCAATTGCAATGGCAATGGCTAAGATGCGCTCGACGCTGTCCATCGGCTAAAGCTATAGGACCTAAGGGCAAGCGTCTGT
>JAANMW010003770.1_pt1 | contig 11217 bp, 11 predicted proteins | sample 7279671 | NCBI WGS metagenome assembly JAANMW01 (sample SAMN14094541, study PRJNA606508) | bioreactor metagenome | isolation source: A lab-scale SPAN reactor treating ammonium-rich wastewater day 247 | place: Ireland: Galway | collected 2017-09-19
CTGGGTTCAAAACGTCGTGAGACAGTTTGGTCCCTATCTGCCGTGGGCGCTGGAGATTTGACGGGAGCTGCTCCTAGTACGAGAGGACCGGAGTGGACGCACCGCTGGTGTACCGGTTGTGACGCCAGTCGCATCGCCGGGTAGCTATGTGCGGAAGTGATAACCGCTGAAAGCATCTAAGCGGGAAACACGCCTGAAGATGAGATCTCCCGGGGGCCACCTTTATGGCCATGCGAGACGGGGATGCTTGACGCCGAGGCGCGCGACGCGCGCCAGTGAGGCGGCAATGCTCCCCAGGGATCACGCGTGGCTATAAAGGTGGACCCCCCTGAAGGGTCGTGGCAGACCACCACGTTGATAGGCCGGAGGTGGAAGCGCGGCAACGCGTTGAGCTGACCGGTACTAATCGCCCGTGCGGCTTGATCCCATAACCTTGCGCTCGTGTTCAGGAGTCAGTTGTCAGTTGACAGCCTGGATCGATGCAGCTCGACCCAATCCTTGCCTTCCAGTTGACAGTTGGCAGTTGACAGTTGTCAGTCAAGGCGCGTCACCGCCACGCCGATCGCATCGGCTGCGGCGCGCAGTTACTGACAACTGACAACTGACAACCGCCCCCTACGCCTGACGACCACAGCCTGCCGGTCCCACTCCTTCCCATCCCGAACAGGACCGTGAAACGGCAGCACGCCGATGATAGTGCGCATTGCGCGCGCGAAAGTAGGTCATTGTCAGGCACCCACAAAGCACAGCGCCCCGGTCGACGACCGGGGCGTTCTGCTTTGGGTCTCCGTTGATCGTGTGGGTCAGCCTTCAGGCTGACGGGGTTCGCCGAATCGAAGCGAAAGACGTCAGGCTGAAGCCTGACCCACAGCAGATCGCGACACCCACCAGGGGCGACCCCCACGAGAACCTCGCAACGGCGCTCGACGCGCCGCCACCGAAGACGCTGCCGCCTCTGACCTCTGACTTCTGTCCTCTGTCTCCTGACTATTGCCGACTGCCGTGGATGTTGCCGGCCACGCCGCCTGCCACGGCACCGATGGCGGCGCCGGTCCATCCGCTGCCGCCGGCGATCGCCGCAATCCCCGCACCCGCGGCTGCGCCGATCGCCGCACCGCTCATGGTTCCCTGCTGCTGCGCCGACATGTTCGTGCAGCCCGCGGTCGCCGCGGCCAGCACGACGACCATTGCAACTCCACCGATCTTCATCGTCAGTCTCCTCGTCACTTCCTGAGGCCGGGTACGGCCAACTCGAACCAGATCGTCTCGACCACCGGACGGTTCAGGCGATTGGGGTTGGCGCCATACCACTTGTCGAGCGCCTGCCGGACGGAGTCGAGCGACTGGCCCTTGAGTCCCCGCGCGAGGCGCGGCACGAAGTTCTGCGCATCGGAAGGCGGGTTGGACGCGTAGAAGGCGGTTTCCACCTGGACCAGGTTCGCCAATCCAACCAGATATGCCTTCTTGACGGCTTCCGTCGATGCGACCCAGTGTTCGCCGGTCACCAGCGGAATCTCCGGCGCCTGCGCATGCAACGACAGCGGGGCGAGCACGGTGCCCGCCGCGAAGAACGCGATCCCCAGAACCCTTCTTGCATTCATGCCTCGCTCCTCCTTTCGTGAACCCGCACCAACCCCGCTGGTCGCTGCGGGACTCCGGCGGAACGCGTCAGAGCCCGTCGGACAGCGCGACACCCGCGCCGATCGTCGTCTGTTTCCAGTTGTAGTCGATCATGCTCTCGCCGTAGCCGCTGAACACCTGCACGTACGCGCGGAACGGGCCGAGGAACGGCGGTGAATACCAGCCGGCCTGGAAGGCGCCCTTGCCGGTCTTCACGTTGCCGCGGAGCGCGCCCGAGAACGAATTTCCCTTCCAGCGATACAGCGCCCCGATCTGGCCGTGGCCGAGGTAGTCGGTGATGTCCGGGTTGTCGTCGTCCTCATCGCTCTCCGGAATGCGGTACCAGACGCGCGCCGACAGGACGAGGTTCTCGCGCTCGACGGCGCCTTCGAGGAACAGGCGGTTCCAGCTCCTCGAAAGAACGTCGGTGCGCCCGTTCGACTGGTGATTGAAGCCCCCGGTGAGAAGGTTCCACTTGAATCCCGCGCCGAGGTCCATGCCGGGGTGCCACGCGGCGAAGATCTCCGGCTCGTAGTTCGTCTCGCGGAACGGACGCGAAATCTCGTCGTTGTAGACCTGCCACTGGTTCTGCTGCGTGTACGCCGCCCAGAGTCCCCAGCGACGATCCTCGCTCGCCCAGAAGCGGGCCTTGAAGCTCAGCTGGAACTTCGCCTCGGTCTTGTCGAGGTGGACCGGCTCGCCGGCCGCTTCGAAGAGCGGAACGTACGGCGCGACGTTTGCCTTGTCGGTGTAGCGCCCGACCAGGAAGTAGTTCGAGCGATAGAAACGGACGTCGTACTTCGGCGCCGACGGATCGAATCCCCAGGCCGTGTCGAGGATCGACAACTTCGCCGAGGGCGCTTCCAGCGCGACCGCGCGCGCCATCGCGTCCTGGGGGACGAAATCGGTGCCCTGCGTCGGAGCCGCGGGGGTGGCCGGCGCCGTGCGCCCGCTGACCGAGTCGTAGCACGCGAGCCGCTCGGCACTCGACGCGATGCCATGGCAGTCCGCGATCGAACGGGGTTGCGCAAGCGCAGCACCGATCGACGCGCAGGCAACGACGGCCGCGAGCGCGAAGCGCGAGCTGAAATGCTTCAAGTACATAGCAATTCCCCTGTTCTGCAGCACCCCTGTGGTGCCTGCCTATCTCGCTACGATGCCACAATCGCCGCGACGCGCGGTTGCCGCCGCGCAATTTCGCCCCGAAGCCACCGAATCCTGTTGCGTCGCTGCGGCACATCCACGCCGGCCATCGCCGGGACAGTCACTCGCTGCCCCGAGCGCCCCGAACCCAGCTCTTGAGGAGCGACCACAGCATCCCGCCGGTGAGCATGCCCAGCACGTAGACTCCGACGACGAGCGTCGACACCGGAAGCGTCATCGACGCGGAGAACAGCGTGACCGTTACCATCTCCAGATTCTGGATCTTGAACGACAGGACGACGACGGTGAAAACGACGATCAGCGCGAGGTACACGAATTTCATGGCTCGATCTCCGGGAGCGGGTGCGCCGCGCGGCCGGACTCCCGGCGTCGCGACGGCCCATTCCACCGGGCGGCTCCGCAACGCGACTCGTCGCGTCGCGTCGATCGCCATCGTCGCGGCGCTCGGTGTGGCCGCATGCACGACCGCGCCGGTGCAGACCCCCGCGCCCGACGGGTGGGCGCCGATCGCCTCGGGTGCCGAGCGGACGCTGGAGCGCTACCGATGGCGACTCGAGTCCGCGACCGACACACGAGGTGCGCGCATCGGCGCGGTGTCGCCGTCGGGCGCGCGCGCCTTCGTCTTCGCGTTCTCGGGCAACCAGGTCGTGATCGACGGCGGCTGCAACTCGATGCGCGGCGGTTTCCTGATTCCGTCCGTGGGCAAGCTCGCGTTCGGCCGGATGGCGGCGACGATGCGCGCCTGCGACGGCCCGCTCATGCAGGCGGACGCGGCGCTCGGAAAGCTCCTGGCCGAGCCGATGGGCGCGGCGCTCACGACAGCCGAGCCGCCGCGCCTGCGCCTGGCGACGCTCGCGAACGACCAACTCGTCTTCGTTGGCGAACTCACGCCCGAAGCGCGCTACGGCGCACCGACGATCGCGTTCCTCGAAGTCGCGCCGCGCCGTGTCCCCTGCAACCATCCGCTGATCCGCGACGCGACCTGCCTGCAGGTGCGCGACCGTGCGTTCGACGCGCAGGGGCTGCCGGCCGGATCCCCCGGACCCTGGCGCGCGTTCCACGGCACGATCGAGGGCTACACGCACCAGGAGGGAGTGCGCAACGTGCTGCGCGTGAAGCGGTTCGTGCGCGCTCCGGTGCCGGCCGACGCCTCGTCGTACGTCTACGTGCTCGACCTCGTGGTGGAGTCCGAGACCGTCAAACCTTAGTGGACCGGCGACCCCGGGTGGGTGCCCGCGCTCGCGGCGCGGGTTGGCCGTAGCTCGCGAACAGCTCGATGACGCGAGCCATCTCGTCGTCGTCGAGGAGCGTGGGCTCGCCGACCTGAAGCGCGCGCCAGTACATCTCGGCGAGCGACTCCACCTCGATCGCGAGTCGCAGCGCGCGCCCGGGGTCGGAGGCGAACGCGATCATCCCGTGGTTCGCGAGCAGGCACGCGCGGCGCCCGTCGAGCGCGCGCACCGCCGCGTCGGCGAGCGCCTGGGTCCCGAACGTCGCGTAGGGGGCGCAGCGGATGTCGCGGCCGCCCGCCACCGCCACCATGTAGTGGAACGGGGGAATGCCGCGCCGCAGGCACGCGAGCGTCGTGCAGAACGGCGAGTGGGCGTGCACGATGGCGCCCGCGTCTTCGCGCGAGCGATAGATGTCGCGGTGGAACGGCCATTCGGACGACGGCGCGAGACGCCCTCGCGCGCGTCCGTCCAGTCCGACCGCGACGATGTCGGCGGGAGCGAGCGCGTCGTACGGCACGCCGGTCGGCGTGATCAGGAACCCGTCGAAGCCGCGCGCGCGGTGGCGAACGCTGACGTTGCCCGCCTTGGCGCGGTTGATGCCCGATGCGTTCATGCCGAGCGCCGCCGCGATCACGCGCTCGCGCAGTGCGCGGTCAGCACCTGGTCGTGCGCTCATGCGAATCGCTCGGGGAAGAGCGCGGACAGGCCGGCCTCGGACGCCGCCGCCACGCCACGCTCGGTGACGAGTCCGGTCACGTAGCGCGCCGGGGTCACGTCGAACGCCGGATTGTGCGCGCGCGTGCCCGCCGGCGCGATGCCCGCGCGCACGTCCCCTTCGCGCTCGTCGCGGCCGGGCACGCGGAGGACCTCGTCGGGCGAGCGCGCTTCGATCGGTATCGCGTCGCCGTCGGGAAGCGACGCGTCGAAGGTCGGCGACGGCAGCGCGACGTAGAGCGGCACGCCGTTCTCCTTCGCGGCGATCGCCTTGTCGTAGGTGCCGATCTTGTTGCAGACGTCGCCGTTGCGCGCGACGCGGTCCGCGCCGACGAACACCACGTCGACCTCGCGGAGCCGCATCAGCGACGCGCAGGCGCCGTCGACGACGAGCGTGTGCGGGATGCCCCGCTGCGCGAACTCCCACGCGGTCAGGTTGGCGCCCTGCAGGCGCGGGCGCGTCTCGCTCACCCACACGTGAACCGCCACGCCGCGCGCGTGCGCGAGGAACACCGGCGCGGTCGCGGTGCCCCAGCCGCAGGTGGCGAGCGCCCCGGCGTTGCAGTGGGTCATCACGTTGACCGGCCCGTCGCCCGGCGCGCCGAGGCGCTCGATCAACCGCAGGCCGTGCTCGCCGATCGCCCGGTTGATCGCGACGTCCTCGACCGCGATCGCGTCGGCTTCCGCCCACGCGGCGTCGGCGCGCTCGTCGCGTGCGAGCGGCGCGACGCGACGGTGGACCCGGTCGAGCGCCCAGCGGAGATTGACCGCCGTGGGTCGCGTCGCGTCGAGCATGGCGTGGGCGCGGTCGAGCGCGCCGTCGGTGGCGTCGCGGTCGAGCGCCATCGCGAGCCCGTAGGCGCCGACCGCGCCGATCAGCGGCGCGCCGCGGATCCACATGTCGCGGATGGCCACCGCGGCGGCCTCGGCGTCGCCGAGGCGCACCGGGACGATCGCGTGCGGCAACGCGCGCTGGTCGAGCGCCACGACGTGGTGCGCGCCGGGCGGGTGCCGCAGCGCCTGGTACGCGGCAGGGTCGGCCATGGTCGCCGGGTCGAAGGGTTCGCCGTGCCGCATGCGCCGATTGTATCGCCGCGCGACGGCGGAATCGCCGGGCCGCCGGCTGCGCGCTGCGATCGCGGCTACTTCAGCACCTGCACCAGGTTGTTGAAGTCGTCGGTCCACACTCGCCAGTCCCGGCGCGGCGCGATCGCGGTCGTCGCGTCCGCGATCAAGGGCTTGTCGAGCGCCGCGGGATCGCACGAAAGCAGCACCCAGTCGCTGGTGCTCGCGCCCGTGCCGCTGCCTTCGTCCGCGACGAGCACGGCGGCGAGCCCGTGCGCGTGCGCGAGCGCCTCGACGACCGGCACGAGGTCGAGGAAACGGTTGGTCACGTGGAACGCGAGGATGCCGGAGGGCGTCAGGTGCCGCAGGTAGATCTCGAGCGCTTCGGAGGTGATCAGGTGCACCGGGATCGCGTCGCTCGAGAACGCGTCGATCGCGAGGACGTCGAAGCGCTGTGGCGGCTCACGCTCGAGCACCAGGCGTGCGTCGCCGAGCGCCGTTTCGACCCTGGCCTCGCTGTCCCCCAGGTAGCTGAAGTCGCGCTTCGCGATCTCGACCACCGAGGGATTGATCTCGTAGAAGCGGTAGACGTCGCCCTTCGCCCCCCACGCCGCGATCGTGCCCGTGCCGAGCCCGATCACGCCGACGCGCACCGGTTCGAGTCGCGGATGCAGCGACTCGATCGCCCGGCCGACGCCGGAAGTCGCGGTGTAGTAGGTCGTCGGCTGCCGGCGCAGGAGCGGGTCGAAGTACTGGGTGCCGTGCATGATCGTGCCGTGGATCAGCGTGCGCTTGCGACTGTCGTCGCTGCCGGTTTCCCAGACGCGCAGCACGCCGTAGAAGTTGCGGGTCGCGACGACCGTCTGGTCGTAGAACTCGCGGACGTACCACACCGCGCAGCCGACGGTGACGACGAGCGACGCTATCGCCAGCGCTCCGAACACCTTGTGATCGCGGCGCACCTGCCACAGCAGCAACGCCGCGCACAGCACGAGCGCCGCGCCGAGCTCGAAGTACGCGGGCACGACGAGCGGCGCGATGATCCCCACGACGACCGCCCCGAGCGCGCCGCCGAACGAGACCGTCAGGTAGAAGCGGGTGAGCCAGCGGGCAGCGGGCTTGAGCCGCACGAGTTCGCCGTGACAGAACATGCACGCGAGGAAGAGCCCCGCGCAGAACACGCCGAGCTGGATCGCGAGTTCGTGGGTCAGGTTCGGGTCGGCCTGCGTCCACGCCATCACGCCGAGAACGGCGGCGGCCATCGCGACGATGAGATCGCGCCGGTACCAGCCGGTGCCGTCGAAGCACAGGATGAACGTGAGGAGGTAGAGGGAGAGCGGCACGATCCACAGGAGCGGGACCGCAGCGACGTTCTGCGTGATGTGGTTCGACACCGCGAGCAGCAGGATCGACCCGGTCGCGGAGAGCGCGACCCACAGGATCTGGCGCCCGGTCGTCGGCGGCGGTTCGTCGAGATCGGGCGCGGCGCTCGCCAACGGCGCGGCCGCCGACGTGGCCGCGGCGAGGCGCAGGCTCGCCCACCCGGTCGCCGCGCAGAGCACCGTGAAGGCGGCGTAGGCGATCGACCAGCCCCACGCCTGCGTGCGCGTCGCGATCCACGGCTCGAGCAGGAACGGGTAGCCCAGGAGCGCGAGCATCGACGCGAGATTCGAGAGCGCGAAGAGCCGGTAGGGGCTGCGGCCGGGGAAACGGCGCGCGAACCACGCCTGGACCAGCGGGCTCGTCGACGACAGCAGGAAGTACGGCAGGCCGATCGTCGCGACGAGCATCCCGAGGATCAGCCAGATCGGGTTCTCGTCGCCGGAAGGCTTCCAGTGCGCGGCGGGAACGATCGGCAGCAGGGCGAGGCTCGCGACGAGCAGCACGACGTGCAGCTTCAGGCCGCTGCGCGGCGAAGGCCGGCGAACCAGCCAGTCCGCGTACGCGTAGCCCGCGAGGAGCGCCGTCTGGAAGAACACGAGGCAGGTCGTCCACACCGTCGCCGATCCGCCGAACCACGGCAGGATCTGCTTCGCCATCACCGGCTGCACGAGGAACAGCAGGAACGCGCTGGCGAAGATCGTGGCGGCGTACAGGGGCATGGGCGGGACCGGGGGGCGGCGGGCGGTGCGCCCACGGCGGCCGAGCATTCTACGGGAGCCGCAGGACTCGTCCCTCAGTACATCGTGCGAGGCTTGAAGTAGTCGACGCGATCGATCGAGCGGATCGAGACTTCGCGCACGTCGGCGCCCTGCAGCACGCGCAGCGGGATCGTCGCGCCGGCGCTGCGGCCGGTCCACAGCTTGCGGTAGAAGTCCGCCTGCGTGCGCACCGGCTCGTCGCCGACGCCGAGCACGATGTCGCCTGCCACGATGCCGGCATCGTCGGCGGGACTGCCGGGAGACACGCGCGACACGACGAGACGTCCCTGGACCTCGTCCGCGGCAACGCCGAGCCACGGCCGCGGCGGCCCCTTGCGATGGCCCTGGGCGATGAGTTCCGGCAGAATCGCCTTCAGCGTGTCGATCGGCACGAACAGATTGCCGGGCAGCCGCGGCTCGTCGCCGGTGGCGTCGCGCACGATGAGCGAGCCGATGCCGACCAGGCGCCCATGACGGTCGATGAGTCCGGCGCCGCTCCAGTTCGCCACCGGCGGACTCGTCCACAGCGCGTCGTCGAGCATGTATTCCCAGCTCCCGGTGAATGCGCGCTTCGACACCACGAGCGCGAACGCGGCATCGCCGGGGCCTTCGCTCGTCGCGATCATCACCGGATCGCTCGTCTCGATCGCCGACGACGCGCCGAGTTCGATCGGCGGCCCGTCGACCGGGACCAGCGAGCGCAACAATCCGAAGCCGCTCGCGTGGTCGTACGCGACGAGCTGCGCCGGCAGCGGGCGGCCGCGATGGTCGATCACCTGCACGTCGTCGGCCTCGACGATCAGGTAGCCGATGGTGACGATCAGTCCGTCCGGCGCGATCAGCACGCCGGTGCCCTCCCGCTCGGACCCGAGTGTTTTCTCGCTGCGCGCATCCGGGACCGCGCGCGTCTTCACCTTGAAGATCGCGCGGTAGAGCTTTTCGGCGTCCGGCGCGGCGTTCGTCTCGCGTGTGGTGGCATCGCTCGCCGGCGGCGCCGCATCGACCGGATGATGGGCCAAGACCATCGCGGCGAAGGCGACGGCGGCGATGCGTAGCGGCAAGGGCAGGGCCATGGTGGGCTTCCCGCACCGTGCGGCGGCGGTCGGCCTCCGCAGGGCCTTCGATGCGCGAGCGCCGAACCGGCTCCGGCGCCCGCTCGCGATCCACTATAGCGCGGGCGCCGCCGTGCGCAATCCCCGCCTGCGGAGGCGTGCTGCGCCGCTATAATCGGCGCTCGTTCGAAGACGCCGTCGGCCGCGACGGGTGCGCGCTCCCCGCATGAAGACCGTTCTCTCCTCGAAGCTCGTCGATCTCGTCGCCGCGATCATGCAAGGCGCCGGCTGTGCGCAGGATGAGGCGCGCACGGTCGCGCTGCGGCTCGTCGATTCCAACCTCGTCGGCCACGATTCGCACGGCGTGCTGCGCGTCGCGAAGTACCTGGAATGGGTGCGCGACGGGACGCTCCGGCCCAACACGCCGCCGACGATCGTGTTCGACAGCGACACGATGGCGATCGTCGACGGCAACCGCGGCTTCGGGCAGGTGACCGGCGAGACGGCGACGCGGCTCGGCATCGCGAAGGCGAAGGAGAAGGGCATCGCGATGGTGGGGCTTCGCAACTGCGGCCACCTCGGGCGGCTGGGCGATTGGGCAGAGATGGCGGCGGAAGCCGGGCAGGTGTCGCTGCACTTCCTCAACACCTCGGGCGCGCAGCGCGTCGCGCCGTTCGGCGGCAGCGACCGGCGGCTGTCGACCAATCCGATGGCGATCGGCGTGCCGGTCGAAGGCAGCGCGCCGGCGATCCTCGACATCACGACGTCGACCGTCGCGGAAGGCAAGCTGATGGTCGCGATGAACAAGGGCGACCGCGTGCCCGAGGGCTGGATCGTCGACAGGGACGGGCGCCCGACGACCGATCCGAAGGATTTCTACGACGGCGGCGCCCTCCTCACGATCGGCGCGCACAAGGGTTCGGGGCTGTCGATCCTCACCGACCTCCTCGCCGGCGCGGTCACGACCGGACGCAGCTCGGATCCCGAGGACACGATCCTGCGCAACAACATGCTGTCGATCTTCATCGACCCGTCGGTCTACGACCGCGACGGCGTCGTGCTCGCGGAGGCGCACAGGTTCGTCGAATGGGTCAAGGCGTCGCCACCCGCGAAGCCGGGAGAGAGCGTCCTCGCGCCCGGCGACGTCGAGCGGCGCACGCGCGAGACGCGACGCCGGCAGGGCGTCCCGCTCGACGACAAGACCTGGCAGGATCTCCTCGATGCCGCGCGCTCCGTGGGCATCGATGCAGCACGCGCGGCCGCGTTCGTGGCCTGACGCGCGGGCCCTCGCGCTCGCGTTCGCCGCCGTCGCGGCGCTCGCCGCCGCGCCGTCGCTCGCCGAGTTCACCGGACGCGTCGTCTCGGTCGCGGACGGCGACACGCTCACCGTCCGGGACGGCGCACGCGACGTGCACGTGCGGCTCTGGGGCATCGACGCGCCCGAACGCGGCCAGCCGTGGTCGAAGCGCTCTCGTGAAGCCCTCGCCGCGCGCGTTCTGCGGCGCGACGTCACGGTGGAGGAGCGCGGGAAGGACAGTTACGGCCGCATACTCGCGCGCGTTCGGGTCGAAGGTGCCGACGTGGCAGACGCGCAGGTTCGCGACGGCTGGGCGTGGGTGTTCCGCCGCTACACCGACGACGCCGCGCTCATGGCCTTCGAAGCTGAAGCGCGCGCAGCGCGACGGGGCCTCTGGGCGAGCCCGGACCCCGAGCCGCCTTGGCGCTACCGCGAGCGCGTGCGCAGTGCCGGCGCGGTTGCGCGTTGACCTCCCGGGTGCCGGGCGGGGGCAACCGAGGTCCGGCCGGCGCCGCCGACCCCTGCTATAATCCACCGTTCGGCCAAGTAGCTCAGTTGGTAGAGCAGAGGACTGAAAATCCTTGTGTCGGTGGTTCAATTCCGCCCTTGGCCACCATCTTCATTTTCCCTAGTGTAATCATTCACTTGGGAAATTCAGGCAACCGTTTGGCCATGCCGGAATCGAGCCTTTCCGCGGGCTTTTCTGGCAATTTTCTGGCAAATCCGCTGCGTGGCGTTTCGTCCGACTGCGGTCCACTGCGCATCATTGCGTAGCGGAACGCGGAATGGCGATACCCGCCGGCACGCGTGCCGCGCGGATAAAGGCGTTGCCTAGACGCGACTCCCAACCAGGGAGTTGCAAGTGTCGAAACCGTATCGCGAAGATGTTCGAAATCGCCATCCAGGCAGCCATCGGCAACAAGATCATCGCG
>JAANMW010003771.1_pt1 | contig 11215 bp, 10 predicted proteins | sample 7279671 | NCBI WGS metagenome assembly JAANMW01 (sample SAMN14094541, study PRJNA606508) | bioreactor metagenome | isolation source: A lab-scale SPAN reactor treating ammonium-rich wastewater day 247 | place: Ireland: Galway | collected 2017-09-19
CCGCCCAGCGATTCAGCTCAATAGCGAGTTGCTTGCAGGCGGTCGTGCAACTCACTTGCCGGTCGGGTACTAAGTGAGTTGCACGACCGCCCAGCGATTGAGCTCAATAGCGAGTTGCTGCAGGCGGTCGTGCAACTCACTTGCGAGTGCAGGCGGTCGTGCAACTCACTTGCCAGCGAGGCCAGCGGGAAGAAGCTCTGCATATCGACGCGGTGTGGTTCTGCTGGCCTCGTCCCTTTGGCGGCGGCCATTGAACTTCCCGCGGGCGCCGGCTGACCCTATTGCCAGGTATTGTACATCTTTGCCTGGGCATCGTCTATCCAGCCGCGGCGCAGGCCCCCCTCTGCCAGCGCGGTTTCTTGCCCTCCGCCGCGGTTTTGCCCTTTCGTCATCCGCAACCGCCCCCGCCGGCAGCAGAAAATGACAGCTGGCGCCGCCGCGCCGCCGTCTGATTCATCCACACAGGTTCATCGTCCGTAACTGCTCAGGCAGGGGGTTTGCACTTCTCGGCCACGAATTTCACGAATCGACACAAAAAAATCAATCCAAATTCGTCAAATTCGTGAAATTCGTGGCAAAAAATCAACGAATCTTATCATTGGTTGCAAGCCGAACAGTCACCTTCGTCCTTCGTCCCATCGTCCCATCGTCAAAACCACAGTCCTCGAAGTGGCTGATGACGAGCGGGTCGGAAAAGATGAAGGGCGTCATGGTTATCTCCGCGCCAGGCCACCCGGCATGCCGAACAATTCGGGCGGCAGCTGAATGCCCGCAGCTTCGATACGGTCGCTGACTTTGGGACGCAAGCCGGTGGGCCGCAGTTGGCCGATGATGCGCCCGGCCTCGTCCATGCCCAACTGCTCGAATTTGAACACATCTTGCAGCACGATCGTGTCCCCCTCCATACCCACCACTTCGGTGGCCTGTACGATGCGGCGCGAGTGATCGCGCAGGCGGGCCACATGCACGATCATGTCCACCGCCGAAGCCACCTGCTGCCGGATCGCCCGCAGCGGCAGATCGATGCCTGCCATCAGCACCATCGTCTCCACGCGGCTCAGCGTGTCGCGCGGGCTGTTGGAGTGGACGGTGGTAAGGGAGCCGTCATGGCCCGTGTTCATCGCTTGCAGCATGTCCAGGGTCTCGCCGCTGCGCACCTCGCCGACGATGATGCGATCCGGGCGCATGCGCAGGCTGTTCACCACCAGATCGCGGATCGAGATCTCGCCTTTGCCCTCGATGTTGGCCGGGCGCTTCTCCAGCCGCACCACATGCGGCTGCCGCAGTTGCAGCTCCGCCGCATCTTCGATGGTGACGATGCGCTCATCTTCGGGGATGAAGCTGGAGAGGACGTTCAGCAGGGTGGTCTTGCCAGAGCCGGTGCCGCCGCTGACGATGATATTCAACCGCGCGCGCACGCAGGCGCTGAGAAATTCGGCAAACTCGGCGGTAAACCCGCCCAGCCGCACCAGATCGGCCACCGTCAACGGGTCCTTTTTGAACTTGCGGATGGTGATCACCGGGCCCACCAGGGAAAGGGGGGGGATGATGGCGTTGACGCGGGAGCCATCGGGCAGGCGGGCATCGACCATCGGCGACGCCTGGTCGATGCGCCGGCCCAGGGGGGTGACGATGCGCTCGATCACCCGCATCACATGGTTGTCATCCATGAATTTGATCGGCGAGACCAGCAAATGGCCGTTGTGCTCGTAATAGATTTGGCCGGGGCCATTGACCATCACCTCGCTGATGTCGTCGCGGTCCAGCAGGGGCTGGATGGGGCCATAACCGAGGGTGTCGGCGAGGATCAGATCCAGCAACTGCTGGCGCACCTGCCGGCTGAGGATGAGGTTGGCGGTGGTGATCGCTTCGTTCAACACCGGTTCGATCTGGCGGCGGATCTCGACCGGGTCGCTGAGATCGCTGAAATTGCTGACATTCGCCACCAGATGCGCCTGCACGGCCTCTAGCAGGCTGCTGAACTGCGGCGGCAATTCGAAGCGGTCCGCCGGGAGGGGGGATGCCGGCGCGGGCGGCGGAGGGGGCGCGGGCGGCAGCGCGCCGGGTCGCGTCCCGGTTGCGCTCGCCGAAAGCGGCCGCGGGGGCGGGGCCGTGGCAATGCCCGGCGCGGCGCGGCTGAGCTCGTCGAAGTCGGGCACAGGCGCCAGCGCGGGCGCGGGCGGGGGGTAGGTGTCGTTGCGTTTGCCAAAAATAGCCATGTCGTGGTTCCTTGCTCCTGGTTGCCCGGCGCTATTTCAGCCACACCGGGTCGCTGTCATTGTAGATATTGTTGCTGAGGTTGCGTTGGCCAGAGCCGTCCGCGTTCATGAGCCAGATTTGATTGGCGCCGCTGCGGTTGGAGAAGAAGGAGATCTGTCCGCTGTCGGGCGCCCAGGTGGGGTGCTTGTCCCATTCCCAGTCGTTGTGGGTCAGTTGCCGCTTGTCGGAGCCGTCGGAGCGCATGATCCAGATCTCGTCGTTGCCGGTGTGATTGGCTACGAACGCGATCCAGTAGTTGCTGGGCGACCACACCGGGTCATATTCCTGGCCGCCCCAATCGGTGTACATGAATTGCCGCTCCCAGTTTGCGGGCAGGTCCGCGCGGAAGATGTAGAGGTTGACATCTTTGTTGCCGCCGCCCGGCGCGGCCGCGGCAAAGATGCGCGTCGTGCCATCGGGCGACCAGCGTTCTTGTTCGTAGCGCTCGGCCAGCCACTCTTTGGCCGCGTCATCCACCGGGCGCTGGCCGCTGCCATCGGGTCGCATCACATAGAGGCCATCCCTGCCGTCGCGGTCGCTGCGGAAGGCGATCCAGCCTTTGAACCAGTGGATGGGGGGCGGGGTGGCCGTGGGCGCAACGGTGACCGAGGGCGCCGGTGTGATGGTGGGGGTGGCGGTGGGGGTGGGGGTGGGGGTGGGCGTCAATCCCACGCCGACTGCTTCCATGCGCAGTTTGGCTTCCCCTTTGTCGGCTACGGCCACGCCGGCAGCCTGGCTGTAGCGGGCAAAGGCTTGCAAGCGATCCCCTTGCTGCACCAGGGCGTCGCCCAGCAGCAGATAGCCGCGGTACACCGCCGCAGCCAGGGCGCCGTGCAGGAAATCGGGCTGTTTTTCGTACATCGGCAGCAGCAGATCCAGCCCGCGCTGGCCATTGCCCGCGTCGATCGCTTCCTGGCCGCGCTGGAAGGTCTCCAGCGCGGTGATCTCCTGCACGATGGCGCGGTCGGTGGGGCGCAACTGCGCCAGCCGCCGCAAAGGATCCAGGGCCGCGCCCAGGGCGTTGGCATCTTCGCTTACTCTGCTCAGGGCTTCGTCCGCGGCCGCGCGGTAGGCCTGGGCCAGGCTGGCGTCCACTTCGGCGCTGCGATAGTCGCTGTTGCGGCTGCGCAGGTTTTCGTACAGGCGGATCGTCTCTGCCCACTCGCCCGCCTGAAACGCGGCGTTGGCCTGGCTGTAAAGATGGGCGATCTCCGTCTCGGCCTGTAGCGCGGCCAGGCGTTTGCCCACGTCGCGGAAGCCGGGCGCGTCTGCCTCCAATTGTTCCAGGGCGGCGATGGCAGCGGCGCGCTCGCCAGCTTGCAGTTGGGCCAGGGCCTCTTCATAGCGCCGTTGCAAGACCAGTTGTTGCTGCACCTGCGCCAGGCCCTCCTGGGCCGCCGCGTTGCCCGGATCGAGGCTCAGGGCCTGTTCATACGCGGCCATGGCTGCCTCGAACTCGTTGGCAGCCAGCGCCGTCGCGCCCTGGTCGAGAGTCTTCTGCAGCGTCGATGCGGCGGCGTTGAGCAGTTGTTGGGGGGCGACGACATCACGATAGAGCCGCGCGGCCCCCGCCAGGATGGCGAAGAGGATGGTCAATCCTGCCAGCCAGCGCAGCCAGCGGCCCAGATTGTGAAACAGCCGCGGTTTGCCCGCGGTGGCTGCCCAACTGGCGTCCACCTGCGCCTTGATCGCCATCTCTTGCGTCAGCCCGCGCAGCCGCGGCTCCTGCGGAAAGTCGGCGCTCAGCCCGCGCAACAGGTCTTGGGCCTGCGCCCAGGCCCCCGTTTGCATGCTTTCTTGCAGTTGCGGGTATCGAGGATCGTGGAGAAGGGAATCGGCAGCCATGATGATCAGGGGGAGAGGGGGAGAGGGAGGAGAGGGATCAGCCAAACATGCGCATGATGCGGGGCACTGCCGGGCCGAGGCTGACGGCAAACGTGGCAGGCAGGATGAAAAGGGCCAGGGGCATGAGCATCTTCACCGGCGCTTTCTGCGCTTCCTCTTCGGCGCGCTGGCGGCGGCGTACGCGCATCTGCTCCGACTGGCTTTGCAGGACGGGGCCGATGCTGATGCCCAGGCGGTCGGCCTGGATGAGGATGGCCACGAAACTGGCCACATCGGGCACATCGCAGCGTTCCGTCAGGTTGTGCAAGGCCTCGGAGCGGCGCACGCCCACCCGGATCTCGTTCACCACCCGCTGCAATTCGCGGGCCAGTTCGTTATCCCACTTGCCCGAAACCCGCAGGATGGCGGCCTCGAAGCCCAGCCCCGCATCCACGCAGATGGAGAGCATGTCCAGGGCGTCGGGCAGGGAGCGCTGGATCTCTTTTTGCCGCTTGCTGATCCGTTTGCGCAGCCAGAAATCGGGCAGGTTCCAGCCCAGAATGAACCCCATGCCCAGGATAGCGAAGGTCTGCGGCCCGCCGCCGGCCAGGGTGCTGTAGAGCACCACCAGCGCGCCGATCAGGGCCACGGAGAGGAAGCGCAGGCCCAGGAAATCGGTCAGGGTTAGCCCGCGGGGATGGCCGGCGATCAGCAATTCTTTCTGCAGGGCGGCGATGCGGTTCTGCGGGGTGATGCGTTCGCCCAGCCTTTGCACACGCCGCCACAGGGGCCGGGCGATGCGCTCGCTCCAGGGCCGGGCCAGTGCCATCTCGTCCAGGTTTTGTAGCGCCGGCCGCCAGCTTTCCAGCCGTGTTGCCGCCCCTTCTTCCGGTTCTGTGTCATCCGTGCTGCGCAAGGCTGCCAACAGGCTCAGGATCAGCCCCATCACCAGCAGGCTGACGGTGAAGATCGGCGACGTGGTCGGCGTCAGCCGCAGCGCCAGCGAGCGCATCAGCAGAAAGAGCGCAGCTGTGGCGGCCAGGAAAAGGGTCGAGGCCACGATTCCCGCCGCCAGCAGCCGCGGCAAAGAGAGCCGGTCGATTGCCGTCATGCCCTGGAGGAAGATGAATAACTCCCAACTCAGGCACACGACCGCCAGGCCGGTCACGAAGAGGACATAGAATGAGGACAACTGGCCATCCACCACTGCCCCAACGAAGGGGGGGGTGAAGGGCAGCAGCCATAGGCTGAGCAAAAGGGTGCGCGGCAGGGTGGCCCAGGCTATCGCTACCCGCACCTCTTCCAACGAGGCGCCGCTGCCCCACCAGTGCAGGCTGCGGTGCAGCAGCCGGCTGCCCAGGTAGAGGAAGATCAGCCCGAACAGCGCGCCCAGGATGATTGCCATGCCCAGGTTGATCAGCAGGGCCAGGGTGGAGCGGGGTGGATTCAGGTTCACCAACGAAAACAACGAGATGCCGGACAGGGCCGAGAGCTGAATGATGGCGCGGCGGGGATCCGCCTCCACGATCGTCGCCACCGCGCGGCGGGGATTGAACCAGATGTGCAACCAGGGATTGACAGGGGCGGTCGAGAGGTACATGGCAGGGGTCAGTGGTCAGGGGTCAGGGGTCAGTGGTCAGTGGTCAGGGGTCAGAAGTCGATGGTGAGCATGCGCTGCATGATGATGTAGCCGCAGGCGACCATGATCACCACGGCGATGGGGATGAGGATGGGCCAACCGGGCTGGAAAAGCTCCATCATGTATTCGGGGTTGAGCAGGGTCAGGGCCGTGGCCAGTAGGAAGGGCAGCCCGGCCAGAATGGTCCCGCTGAAGCGCTGCTGCGCGGTCAGGGTGCGGATTTCGCCATTGATCAGGATGCGATCGCGGATGGTGCTGCTGATCGTCTCCAGCGTATCGGCCAGGCTGCCGCCCACATCGTTCTGGATCTGGATGGCGGTGACGAGTAGTTCCAGATCGTCGCTGCGATTGCGCTCGACCAGGTGGCCCAGGGCGTCATCGAGGCTGTAGCCGAGCAGGATCTCCCGCATCACCCGCCCGAACTCTTTGGCCGAGGGATCCGGCATTTCCTCGACCACGACAGTGAGGGCGTGGCGCAGGCCATAGCCCGCGCGCAGGGAGCTGACGAGCAGGTTGACTACATCGGGCAACTGGTTATTGAACAGCTTGGTGCGCTTGTCCTGGCGGCGGCGGATGTAGAGCCGGGGCAGCCACAGCATCACCACCCCCGACAGCACGCCGCCCAGCAGTTGGCCGGAGATGATGGTGCCCAGGATCAGCCCGCCCCCGGCCAGCGCCATCCGCACCAGCAGATACTCGGCCACCGTCAGGTTAATGTCGGCCAGATTCAGATCGATCTGCAAGCGTTTGGCGCGGGAGGTCTTGGCCAGGATCTGATCCAAATTCTGCTCGATGGGGAGGCCCGGGGCCTGCCCGTACGAGGCGGGGGCGAAGCGCTGCTCGAACTGCGCCTCCACCTCGCGCGTCCAGCCCAAGGCCCTGTGCAGCCCGACAAAGAGCACCAACACAGCCAGAACAACGAGAAAAGTAACAAAAAGCAGAGGATCCATGTGCAATACTCAAAGAATAACGATTAATTAATAACTCACAAAAACCAACCAACTAACCAACCAACCAACCAACCAACCTACCAACCAACCAACCTACCAACCAACCAACCTACCAACCTACCAACCTACCAACCAAACAGAACAATAATAGCGCCAAGAGAGAGATAAGGAGCGTAGGCGATGGTAAGCCCGCGGCGGAAGCGATAAGCAATCAGCAGGATCAACCCGGCCACGCCCGCGCTGCCAATAGCGATGATCAGGGCAGGGAGGATGCCGGGGTAGCCCAGCGCCAGCCCGATCCAGCCGGCCAGCTTCACATCCCCCATGCCCATGGCCCCCGGCCAGACCAGAGCCAGGGCCAGAAAGAACAGAAACCCGACCCCCGCGCCGATCAGTGGGGAGAGGCGGGGCGGTGAAACGAGCATCACCGTGGGGTGGCCCAGCGTCACGCCGCCGAACAGCAGCAGGGGCAGCCCGGCCAGCAGCATGCGGTTCAGCACCAGCCGGTGCTCCAGGTCGATGAAGGCCACGGCCAGCAGGAACCAGGCGTAGAGACAGAGCGCCGTCATCTCCAACCCTATGCCCACCTGCCGGTAGGCCAGCCAGGTCAGCCCCCCTGCCAGCACCCACACCATGACGGTGCGCAGCCGCTGCCAGCGCGTACTTTCCAGCCAGGAGCGGGATTCGAACCAGTCCGGCGCCAGCCGCGCCAGGGGAATGACCCAGCCTTGCCGCAGCGGGCGGCGCGTCGGGATCAGGTCGATGGCCAGATTGACGACCCAGCCGGCAAAAAAAGCGAGGTTCAGGATCAGCAGCGTGGGCATGGTCAGATCGTCTGGTGGCTGAGCTGCTGGCCGCGGCCCAGGGACAGGGACGGCAACGAGAAGCGATTGCGGCTGCCCTCCGGCTCCTGCTCGGCCAGCAGGATGTCGGCCAGGCCGGCGATGCGGTGGCTGAGCCGGGAGCGGGGATGGCTGAGCACGAAGGGAATGCCCCGGTTGAGGGCAAAGGTGGCCAGAGTGGGGTCGTGCGGCAAGGTCATGGCCACGCGCTCGCCGATTTTGCCGGTGATGTCGGCTTCGCGGATGCCGCCGGGCATGTCCGCGCGGTTGAGGATGAGATGCGGCTGCGTGGCGTTTTCCGGGTCCGCGTGCATCGCCTCGATCACATCCAGCGCCCGGCGCAGGCCCGGCATCTCCGGGCTGGAGATGATCAGGGCGTGGTCGCAGGCGTTCAGGGTTTGGGCCAGGGCCACATCCGCGCTGGGCGCGGTGTCGATGATCAGCACTTCCGCCAGGCTTTTCAGCGCGCCCAGCAGGCTGACCCAGGCCGCGGCGGACAGCTCCACCATGTCGCTGACGCTGGTGGGCGCGGCCAGGAACTGCACGCCGCTGCTGTGCCGGTGCAGCAGGCCTTTCACCATGTCCACATCCACCTCTGTCTTCTCGGCCAGGCTGGCCAGGGTGTGCGGCGGATACACATTCAGCATGATCGAGAGATCGCTGAGGCCATGGTGTCCTTCCAGCAGGATCACTTCCTTTTTCTTCTGCTGCTGCATCACCACGGCCAGATTGGCGGCGATGGTGCTTTTGCCCACGCCCCCTTTCAGGCTGGCCACGGCAATGCTCAGGCCGCTCGGCGCTCCGCTGCGCTTTAGCTGCGCGGCTTTGAACGCGTGCAGCGTCTCTGAGACGCTGGCGGCCTGGAAGGGGCGGGTGAGGAACCCGTCCGCGCCGGCCAGCATCGCTTGGCGCAGCACTTCCAGATCCTCGATGTTGGCCACGGCGACGATGGGCAAATCCGCGTAGTTTTCGTGCAGGCTGCGGATCAAACCCAGGGCGCCGGGATACTCTCCATCGACGAAGAGCAGATCCGGGGGCCGCGTGGGCAGATCGCGCAGCAGTTCGCTGTGCCCCTGCTCGCGGCTCAATTTGGCGCCTGGCAGGTCGATGATCCCTTCCAGCGCCTGCCGCCGCGCCGCATCTTGCGTGAGGTAGAAAAACCGTTGTGGACGTGTCATGGTGTCTTTCCCGTGGGGAAGGGTTAATCATTAATTATCAATGATTAATGATTAAATTATGGGATATTGATGCGATAACGGTTGATTAAATACCCACCGTCCACGGGCACGGTCTGCGTCAGGGTCTCATCGTCCGGCGCCCGCAGGGTGAGATCGAGCACGCCGCCGAAGTCGAGGATGTGGCGCAGCACCAGCGCGTCCTGGATATCCACGGCCAGCAGCACCGCCTGCTCTTTGGCGTCCAGCCCGCTGAACGTGCCCGTATCTGCCGGGGCCTTGGCTGCCTCGCCCTCGGCGTTGATCACAGTGCTGGGCAGGATGATGGCGTGCACTTCCAGATTTTGCAAGGCGGCGATGCTCTCGCCGATGACCGTGCCCGCGCTGTCTTGCAGGCGCAGATCGAAGCTGCCGATCAGGTCGATGCGGTCGCCGGGTGATACCAGGCGATTGCTGAGCAACATCGACGTGATCGGCACCGCCATCACCACCTTGCTCTTGGGCACCGACAGGGCCAACTGGCGGGTGACGATGTCGGGCGTGACCAGATCGTCCACCAGGATCACCTCGCCGACGGAGATCTGCCGGCGTGACATCTTGCCCACCACCTGATCGATGCTGGTGGCAGCGCCGGCGGGGATGACGTGGGGGGGATACTGGCGGATGGCGATCTCATTTTCGCCAATCGAGCGCCGGAAGGGAATGGCGGAGAGCGCCACCACTACCGGCTGCGTCCCCTCTTCGCTGACCTGCGCCGTGGCAGGCATGGCGGTGGAGAGGGTCTGATAGGTGATGACTCCGGCGAGGAGGGCGAAGATGATGGCGGCGATCCACCAGATGGTGCTGCTGCGTTTCATGGCGGGGAAATCCTGGAAAGAGGGGAGATCAAATCACTGGGTGATGCGCACGGTGCGCACCCCATAATCAGGCCCGTTGCCGCTTCTGGCGCCGGGAAGGATATGGCGGATGAAATAGCCTTCGACCCATTTGTCGCTGCCCTGGAAGTTGAAGCCGGTGAGCACGAATTGGCCAAATCCGCAGATGCGGTATTCGGTGCCGCTGCCTGTACCGATCACGGTGTCATACAGGGGGATGGTCACGTGCCGCCCGATCCAGGTGCTGAGGGCCGCTTCTACCTGGCTGCTGCCCTGCACGCCGGGGCCGGAGGGAATCCATTGGTTGATGCTCCAACTGCCGCTTTGCGCCGGGTTGGCGATATTGCTGGCCAACTCGGAGTTGCCCACCGGCCGGCCATCCCAATCCAGCCACCCGAAATTGCCGGGCGATTCCATATCCTCGCTGGCCCACATGCGGTAGCTGGCCTGGTAGGTGAAGGCCTGGCACGAGGTGGTCATGGGTAGCAGGTTGCCTGTTTCCACCACCGCCGCCAGGGTGGCGGCGCCGGTGGCGCCGGTGGCGATGGCGTTCAGGCCAAAAACCCTGGCGAACCAGGTGTCGAAGGTGGTGTCGGCCCGCACCTGCACCCCATTGCCGCCATCGATCAGGCTCCAACTGTAATCGCTGACGCCGTTGGCCGTGGCCAGGCGCGCCACCTCGGTGTTGATGGCGGTGGTGTTGCCGCCCAGAGCCAGCACGCGGGCGCCGGCCAGCGCCGCGGCATCCGCGCCGTTCTGCATGTGGCGTCGCTCCAGAAAACCGATGCCCAGGTCGAGGAGCAGGGCCGCAAACCCCAACAACACCGTCAATGAGATCACAAAATAGGCCAGAGCGGAGCCTTGCTCCTGCTCAAGCCGGCGGCGCAGGGTGGAGAGGATCGGTAAGCGACGCATGGTGGGGGTAGAAGGGGGTAAAGCAGGGGCGGAGCCGGAGGGGCGATGCCAGCGGAAAGGCCTCGTCGCTCCTGGCAGAGATCTCGCCCCCTAGAAGATGGGCATGCTCACGGCCGCCCGGATGTTGATGGCGCTGCTGCCCAAGAGACCGGAGAGAAAGGGCAGGGCGTGGTCGATGGTCACTGTGGCAAGTTGGCCGCTGCCGCCGCTGCTGGCCGTGATGGTTGTATTCGTGTTGTCCGCCCCCAGTCGCTCGATTTCAGCCATGGCCCGCTGGCGAGCGCCGTTCGTATCGGTGGGATGGATGCTGAGCCAGCGGGCGCCCTCGCGAGCGCCATTGGTCAGCATAATGTAGGCGCTGACGCCCCGGCCCAGATCCAGCACGCCCAGTGTGAGCAACACCAGCAGGGGCAGGATGATGGCCAATTCTGCAAAGCTTTGGCCGTTTTCACGGCGAAGGTGGTGCAGGGACATGACAGTGGGGAGGGGTGAACCCTGCGTGCGGCGATCATGGCGAAGAATGGCTGGGGAAAAGAGGGACAATGCCGGAGACGCAGCGCCCAGGTTTGGCTGCGACGCTGGTGGATGGTGTCCTGGGCCCTGCGTCTCCGTGGTGATGCCGGGTGATCGGATCAGACGCCGCCGAGGAAGGCAGCGACCTGCTGGGTGAGGGAATCGATGCCTGAGCCGAGGATGGTGAAGCCGGCGGCAGCGACCACGACGACCAGGGCGAGGA
>JAANMW010003776.1_pt1 | contig 11199 bp, 11 predicted proteins | sample 7279671 | NCBI WGS metagenome assembly JAANMW01 (sample SAMN14094541, study PRJNA606508) | bioreactor metagenome | isolation source: A lab-scale SPAN reactor treating ammonium-rich wastewater day 247 | place: Ireland: Galway | collected 2017-09-19
TCAAGAACTCGTCTGTGGCGTTTGCCGTGTCGGTGGCCGAGCTGACGATGTTCGCCATGCAGGCACAAGAAGAAACCTCGCGCGGCATCGAGGTCTATCTGGCCGTGACGGCGCTCTACGTGATCTCGGCGTTTGCCATCAACCGCATCATGGCGTTCGTCGAAAAGCGTGCACGGGTTCCGGGCATGGTCGCCGCGAGCGGGGGAGGTCACTGATATGCAACTGGATTTTTCCTTCTACAACTGGGACCTGATTTCCAACTTCGTACTCAAGGGGTTGTATTTCAGCCTCATGCTCACGGTGGTGGCCACCATCGGCGGTGTGTTCTTCGGCACCTTGCTGGCGCTCATGCGGCTTTCGGGCAAGAAGTGGCTGGATATGCCGGCCACCATCTACGTCAATGGCATGCGCAGCATTCCGCTGGTGATGGTGATTCTTTGGTTCTTCCTGCTGGTGCCCGCCATCATCGGTCGGCCCATCGGCGCCGAGGTGTCGGCAGTGATTACCTTCATTGCCTTCGAGGCCGCGTACTTCAGTGAAATCATGCGCGCCGGTATCCAGTCCATCCCGCGGGGCCAGGTGTACGCGGGCCAGGCGCTGGGTATGACCTACGGCCAGAACATGAAGCTCGTCGTGTTGCCGCAGGCGTTTCGCAACATGCTGCCGGTGCTGCTCACGCAGACCATCATCCTGTTCCAGGACACCTCGTTGGTCTACGCCATCGGCGCCTACGACATGCTCAAGGGCTTCGAGGTAGCCGGTAAGAACTTTGGACGCCCCATCGAGGCCTACCTGGCCGCGGCGGTGCTGTACTTTGTGATGTGCTACGCCCTTTCCTGGACGGTCAAGCGCCTGCACCAGAAGATCGCCATCATCCGCTGAAGCGGGCAAAAGAGATTGGATTGAGGAACAAGAAATGATCGAACTCAAGAACGTATCCAAGTGGTATGGCCCGGTACGGGTGCTCAACGAATGCACGGCCTCCATCAGTAAGGGCGAAGTGGTGGTGGTGTGCGGCCCATCGGGCTCGGGCAAATCCACGCTGATCAAGACCATCAACGCACTCGAACCCTTTCAGAAGGGCGAGATCACGGTCGATGGCATCCCGCTGCACGACCCTAAGACCGACCTGCCCAAGCTGCGCTCGCGTGTGGGCATGGTGTTCCAGCACTTTGAGCTGTTTCCGCACCTGTCGGTGACGGAGAACCTCACCATCGCACAGATCAAGGTGCTGGGCCGCAGCGCAGACGACGCCAAGAAGCGCGGCCTGAAGATGCTGGAGCGCGTGGGTTTAACGGGCCACAAGGACAAGTTTCCTGGCCAGCTCTCGGGCGGCCAGCAGCAGCGCGTAGCCATTGCGCGTGCGCTGTCCATGGACCCCATCGTCATGCTGTTCGACGAACCCACCTCGGCACTCGACCCCGAAATGGTCGGCGAAGTGCTGGATGTGATGGTAGGCCTCGCCAACGAAGGCATGACCATGATGTGTGTGACCCACGAAATGGGTTTTGCCCGCAAAGTGAGCCACCGCGTGATCTTCATGGATGTGGGCGGAAAAATCCTCGAAGACTGCTCCAGGGAGGAGTTCTTCAATAACCCCGACGCCCGCAAGCCGCGCACCAAGGACTTCCTGAACAAGATCCTGCAGCACTGAGTGCAAACGGTTGCCGAACCAGCGGCACCTTCGGGTGCCGTTTTTGCGTCTGCATCCAGGCACTGGCCTGCGGTGGCGCCGGTAAGATGCAGGGCACTGGAATCCCCCGGCGTGACCAACATGGTCTGAACGAGAAGCTGAATATGAAACAACCCGTGGTCATCACCGCCGAACTCACATCCGAGAACGCCCAGGCACTGGCGCAGTTCGTCAAGCAGATCAGCCATGAGGCCATCCGGGCGTGTTCCCGCGATGATGCGGAAACCTTCCTGGTGCGCGACGCGCTCGATTCGTTGCGCGAGGCCCTGGATCTGGCCGGATTCGACCCCGAATAAGCCCGCCCCCGGGTGAAGCCTGGCGGGTCCGCCAGGCGCCAGGGCGGGTGAGTGATGGGACAATGGCCGCCATGACCGCCGCCCAAGACACCCTCACCATCACCCGCCCCGACGACTGGCACCTGCACGTGCGCGACGGCGAGGCCCTGCACACCGTCGTGCCGCACACGGCCGCCCAGTTTGGCCGGGCCATCATCATGCCCAACCTGCGCCCGCCCGTGACCACGGCCCAGCAGGCCCTGGAGTACAAGCAGCGCATCCTCGCGGCCGTGCCTGCGGGCGTCTCGTTCGAGCCGCTGATGACGCTCTACCTCACCGACAACCTGCCGCCCGACGAAATTGCCCGGGCCAAAGAGGCCGGTGTGGTTGCCGCCAAGCTCTACCCGGCTGGCGCCACGACGAACAGCGACGCGGGCGTGACCGACCTGCGCAAGACCTACAAGACCCTGGAGGCCATGCAGAAGGCGGGCCTGCTGCTGCTGGTGCACGGCGAAGTGACCAGCCCCGACATTGATCTGTTCGACCGAGAAGCCGTGTTCATCGAGCAACAGCTCATCCCGCTGCGCCGCGACTTCCCCGAGCTGAAAATCGTTTTCGAGCACATCACCACCAAGGAAGCGGCCGACTACGTGCAAGAGGCCGACCGCTTCACCGCCGCCACCCTCACCGCGCACCACCTGCTCTACAACCGCAACGCCATCTTCACCGGCGGCATCCGCCCGCACTACTACTGCCTGCCCGTGCTCAAGCGCGAGACGCACCGCCAGGCGCTGGTGCGGGCTGCTACCAGCGGCAGCCCGAAGTTCTTCCTCGGCACCGACAGCGCTCCGCACCCCGCACACCTCAAGGAACACGCCAGTGGCTGCGCCGGCTGCTACACCGCGCACGCGGCCATTGAGATGTACGCCGAGGCCTTCGACAATGCGGGCGCGCTCGACAAGCTCGAAGCCTTCGCCAGCTTCCATGGCCCGGCCTTCTACGGCCTGCCGCGCAACAGCGGCACCATCACCCTGCGCCGCGAATCCTGGACGCCGCCCGACAGCTTTGCCTTTGGTGAGGCCGAACTCAAACCCCTGCGCGCGGGTGACGCGCTGCCGTGGAGGCTGGTGAGCTGATGTCCGTTGCGCCCGGCACCCCGCACGGCACGGCGCGCAGCCTGGCGCTGTTCATCGATGCGGACAACCTGTGCGACCCCACTGCGCTCGACCATGTCCTGACCGATGTGCGCCAGCGCGCCGAACGGGTGTTGTACAAGCGCGCCTATGGGCGGGCGGAGAGCCTCAAAGCCATCGAGTCAGTGCTGTGGCGCCATGGCGTGCGCCCCGTCGCCAACATGATCGTCAACAAGGTGACGACCGACAGCGCCTTGGTGATCGACGCAGTCGAAGCGGTATGCACCAATACCATCGATGCGGTGGCTATCTGCTCGGGTGACGCAGACTTCGTACCCTTGGCCACCTGGCTGCGCGAGCGCGGCTGTCAGGTGTGGTGCTTCAGTCTGGCCGACCGGATCTTCGCCAACCCGGAGAGTTTTTACGACGACGTGGTGCTCATGGAGCTGGTCGCGGCGCCCGCGGCAGAGACCCCGCGTGCAGCCGTGCCCGAGCCGCCTGCGCCTGTCGAGCCCGCCAAGGAAGCGTTGTCTGCCGCCGCCACCGAGCAGGACGCTGAGCAGCGAGTCCTCAAGGCATTTCCGGCGCTGCGCAGCGGGTTGCCCCAGCATCTGAACGCGGTCGTGGCCGCGTTGCGCCAGCAGGGGATTCTGGCCCCATCGCAGAAAACGGCAGTGTGGTTCCGCCAGCACGGCGCGGCATTCCGTCTTTTTCCGGACCCGGCGCCCAATCGCATTGTTTACTGCCCATTGCCTGTGCGCGCGCCAGCTGTGCCCGCTCTAGCTTCTGCTGGGGCACCTGTGCCGGCGCCGCCGCTGTCCAGCAGTGATCCTTCTGCAGTTGTGCGTCAGGACGCGCGGCTGCTGGCGCGCCTGCGGCAGGCCGCGCAGGACAGCCAGGAGGCCGATGGCTGGGCGACCGTCAGCGCCCTGCGCATGCAGCTGGGCGCGAAAGCGGTCTTTGACGTGCGCAGCCATGGTTTTGCGACGCTGACAAAGTTGTTGCTTGCAACGCAAGCCTTCGAACTGCGCGCGGTTGGCACGCCCCAGGTGGCAGTCAGGGTCCAGCCGGTGGTGCCGTCCAGGGCGGTTCCTGCCGCGCCTGTTGCGCCCGAGGTCGTTACCTGGCCCAGCCGGCAGGGCAGGCGCCCGGCACCGCCTTTGCCTGCGCCCTTGCACGCACTGCGCGCGTCCCTGCAGCGGCTTGCCCTGCAGCGGGTGCGGCGTGAAGATGTGCTCCAGGCCGTGCCGGAACTGGTCTTTGGCGCGCCCTGCGCTCTCCATGCTGTGGCGGGGAGGCTGCGCGACAAAGGATTGCTCGCGCCTGCGCAATCGGCCCTGCGCATTCTTGAGCGCCATCCACAATCGTTCGAGATCGACCTGCTCCACCACCCGCAAAGCGTGCGTCATGTGGGCCCCCTTGCCCGGTGAGGCATGACAGAAGTCGCTGCCATCGATTGGCAAGAGCCCTGGCTGGCCCCCTGGCGCGAGCGCGGCCTGCCGTTGGCCCGGCAGGTGATCGCCGGTACGCCGGTGGCGCAGGCCCTGGGGTCAGCGCCCGATGCTCCGGTGCGCTTCGTGCCGCAGGCGGCGCTGCCCCCGGGCCAGGCCTACGAGCAGTTCATCTTCGACACGGGCCAGGTGCCCACGCGCGAGAACCTGCACGACTTTTTCAATGGACTGGTGTGGCTTCACCTGCCGCAAGCTAAGCGCCGCATGAACCGGCTGCAGGCGCAGGCCATTGCTGCGCAGGGCGTGGGCGCGGTGCGCGGGCCGCTGCGCGATGCGCTCACCTTGTTTGATGAAAACGGCGCTTTGCTCGATGCGCCCGCGCCCCTGTGGCAGGCGCTGCGCGCACGGGACTGGCAGCGGTTGTTTGTGGACCTGCGGCCGCTCTGGGCGCAGGCGCGGCTGTTGCTCGTCGGCCATGCGCTGATGGAAAAACTGGTCGTGCCCCGTAAAGGCATCACAGCGCATGTCTATCAAGCGCCTATAGCTATTAAAACAATAGCGCAAACGGATGCCTGGCTGGCTGCGGAGCTGCAGCCGGGTATTTGGGTGCAGAAACCTTTTGTTCCTTTGCCTCTCATGGGGGTACCGGGCTGGTGCCATGGGAACGACGCGGTTTCCTTTTATGATGATCTTTCGGTTTTTCGCCGCGCAGCAGCCCACCCGGCTTGAAGCCACGCACGGTCGTCCCCACCTTTTGAAACCTTGATAAACCTGCACGCTTGTGCAAGCACCATGAAACGAATCTTTCTGTTCCTGCTGACCAACATCGCTGTCGTGGCCGTGCTCGGCATCGTGTCCAGTCTGCTCGGCGTCAACCGCTACCTCACCGCCAACGGCCTGAACCTGGGGGCCTTGCTAGGTTTTGCCTTGGTCATGGGCTTTGGCGGCGCCATCATTTCGCTGCTGATCAGCAAGCCCATGGCCAAGTGGAGCGCGGGCGTGCAGATCATCGACGGCACGCGCTCGGTGGACGAGGCCTGGATCGTCGAGACCGTGCGCAAGTTTGCCGACAAGGCCGGCATCGGCATGCCCGAGGTCGGCATCTTCGAGGGCGACCCCAATGCCTTCGCCACGGGTGCCTTCAAGAACTCGGCCCTGGTGGCCGTCTCCACCGGCCTGCTGCAAAGCATGACGCGCGAGGAGGTCGAGGCCGTGATCGGCCATGAGGTGGCGCACATCGCCAACGGCGACATGGTCACCATGACGCTGATCCAGGGCGTGATGAACACCTTCGTCGTCTTCCTCTCGCGCGTGATCGGCTATGCCGTGGACAGCTTCCTGAACAAGAACAACGAAAACCGCTCGGGCCCCGGCATCGGCTACATGGTCACCACCGTGGTGCTCGATATCGTGCTGGGCTTTGTGGCCGCCATCATCGTCGCCTGGTTCTCGCGCCAGCGCGAATTCCGCGCCGACGCCGGCGCCGCCCAGCTCATGGGCCGCCGCCAGCCCATGATCAACGCTCTGGCCCGCCTGGGCGGTGTGCACCCGGCCGAGCTGCCCAAGAGCATGGCGGCCATGGGCATCGCTGGTGGCATCGGCAAGCTGTTCAGCACGCACCCGCCGATTGAAGAGCGCATCGCCGCGCTGCAGAACGCGCAAAAGGGCTGATGGCGCAGCGTCGCCATGGGCGGTGCGTGTTCAGGGCCGTGCAAGTGGCGCCTCGCGCACCAGCCGGATGCCCACCAGGGTGTAGCGCGTTTGCGGCGAGTTCCAGTTGCGAAAGCTGCAGCGCGCATACAGCGACCAGGTGTGCCAGGAGCCACCACGGCGCACGCGCACCTCGCCGTTTTGCGGGCCCTGTGGGTCGTCCAGGGGCGATTGCGCGTAGTAGGTGTCGCTGTGCCAGTCGGCCGTCCACTCCCACAAATTGCCCAGCATGTCATGCAGTCCGAAGGCGTTGGCCGGATAGCTTCCGACCGGCGCGGTGAAGGCATGGCCATCGTGGCCCGCCAGGGCCTGGGCCTGCCAGCGGGGCCAAAAGGTGACGGCATCGGCGTCGAAGGTGTTGGCAATGCCCAGCAAGGATTCGGGCGCATCGCTGCCGGGGTAGCGCGTGCGCGCACCGGCGCGGCAGGCGTACTCCCATTCGGCTTCGGTCGGCAGTCGGTACACCGCGTTCTCCCGCTGGCTCAGCCATGCGGCCAGCGCCACGGCGTCGTTCCAGGTCACGTTGGCCACCGGGTGGCGGTCGCCTTGGGCAAAGCCGGGGTTTTGCCATGAGTATTTTGGGTCGCGCCCCTCAAAGGCGTCGCCGCGCTGGGTGGTGGCTGGGTCGTAGGCGGCGTTGTAACCATAGCCACCGGTGCCATCGGCCATGGATTCGGGCGTGTAGCCCGAGGCTTCGACGAACTGGCGGAACTGCCCCACCGTGACTTCGTGCCGGCCCATGAAAAAGGGCTGCGTGATGCGGACCCGGTGCACCGGCGCCTCATCGCCCAGCGCTGTCAGGCGCCTGCGCTCGTACCATGGGTAGTCGTGTGCCAGGCGCTCGGGCCCCTCGTCGCTGCCCATCAGGAAGTCGCCTGCGGGGAGCAGCACAAATTCCATGCCCAGGCTGTTGGTGGTCACCCGCGGCCGGGAGGGATCGTCCGGGGCAGCGCAGCCTCCAAGCAGGCACGCGCAGAGGGGCAGGGCTGTCAGCGAACGCAATAGGCGCATGGGTGGGGTAGATGCACCGATACGGTGGTGCCGTCTTGCTGCACTGTAGCGCCGCGCCGCGCGTCTGCACAGCGGGGTTATTCCATTGCTCAACCATCCGTGTCGTTGTTGCTTCGCCTTGCCGTGCTACAGCACTGATCGTAGGCTTCGCGCCTGGGCACGAATGATTTGGAAACAGAATGACGCTCAGGATGTGCCGTGGTTTGGGGTTGCCGCGCCCAGCAGACTGCGCACCACAGCCTCGCCCACTTTGATACCGTCCACACCGGCCGAGAGGATGCCGCCGGCGTAGCTGGCCCCCTCGCCTGCGGGGTACAGGCCCGCGGTATTGAGGCTTTGCAGGTTCTCGCCCCGTCCCATCTTGAGCGGCGACGAGGTGCGCGTTTCGACCCCGGTCAGCACCGCGTCGTGCATGTCAAAACCCTTGATCTTGCGGCCGAATACCGGCAACGCCTCGCGCAAGGCCTCGATGGCGTAGCCGGGCAGGGCGGTGTGCAGGTCGCCCAGCAGCACGCCGGGCTGGTACGAAGGCTCCACGCCGCCCCATTGGCGCGAGGGCTTGCCCGCAATAAAGTCGCCTACCAATTGGCCCGGCGCGCTGTAGTCGCTGCCGCCCAGCACGTAGGCGTTGGATTCCAGCTGGCGCTGCAGCACGATACCGGCCAGCGGGTGGTACTGGCCTGCGCCAAGGGCTTCTGCTCCGTGCGTGGCGCCCAGTGTGGCCTCGAAGGCGGCCGGATCGGTGGGGTAGTCCTGCGGGTCGATACCCACCACCATGCCGGCGTTGGCGTTGCGCTCATTGCGCGAATACTGGCTCATGCCGTTGGTCACGACGCGGCCGGGCTCCGACGTGGCGGCCACCACGGTGCCCCCCGGGCACATGCAAAAGCTGTAGGCTGTGCGGCCATTGTGGGCGTGGTGCACCAGCTTGTAGTCGGCCGCGCCCAGCAGGGGGTGGCCCGCGTGGCGGCCCCAGCGCGCGCGGTCGATCACGCCCTGGGGGTGCTCGATGCGAAAACCGATGGAGAAGGGCTTGGCCTGCATGTGCACGCCGTGCTCGTACAGCATGGCAAAGGTGTCGCGGGCGCTGTGGCCCAGCGCCATCACCACATGGGACGCTGCCAGCTCGGTGGTCTCACCCGTGGCCTGGTTGAGCACCTTCAGGCCGCGCAAATGGCGCTGGCCCTGTGCGTCGTGCTCTATCACCACATCGGTCACGCGCTGCTCGAACCGCACCTCGCCGCCCAGCGCGATGATCTGCTCGCGCAGGCTTTCCACCACCTTCACCAGCTTGAAGGTGCCAATGTGCGGGTGCGCCGCATACAGAATTTCTTCGGGCGCTCCGGCCTTGACGAACTCGTGCATCACCTTGCGCCCCAGGTGGCGCGGGTCTTTGATCTGGCTGTAGAGCTTGCCGTCGCTGAACGTTCCGGCGCCACCTTCACCAAACTGCACATTGCTCTCGGCATGCAGCACGCGCTTGCGCCACAGGCCCCAGGTGTCCTTGGTGCGTTCGCGCACGCACTTGCCACGCTCGAGCACGATGGGTTGAAAGCCCATTTGCGCCAGCACCAGCGCCGCAAAAATGCCACAGGGGCCAAAGCCGACGACGACGGGGCGCTCGGCCAGCGGGTTTGGTGCACGACCCACCGGTACCCAGGCCATGTCGGGCGTGGGCTGGATGTGTGGGTTGTCCGCGTGCCGGGCCAGTAGAGCCGCTTCGCTGGCCGTGTTGGCGAGGGTGATGTCTACGATGTACACCGCCAGCAGCGCCGCCTTGCGTGCGTCGAAACTGCGCTTGAAGACCTGCAGTGCAGCAATGTCGGCATCGGCCAACCCCAGCGCCTGGGCGGCATGGGTGTGCAGCGCGGCCTGCGGGTGGGTGTCGGGGCAGGAGGCCAGCGCGGACAGCGGCAGCCGGATTTCGGAGAGGCGGATCATGGGTTTGCAGGCCCGTGGTGATCGGGCAGGGCAATGGAAACGCCTGGATTTTACGGGCTGGTGTGATTTTGCACCGATTGCTATTCAAACAATAGCTTCCAGCGCTTTATCCATAAGCGCTGGAGCCCATTTTCATCAAGATGGCAGAAAGCCTTCAACCGACAGGTAGCGCTCGCCCGTGTCGTAGTTGAAACCCAGCACGCGGCTGCCTGTGGGCAGTTCGGGAAGTTTTTGGGCGATGGCGGCCAGCGTCGCACCGGACGAGATACCGACCAGCATGCCTTCCTCGCGGGCGCTGCGGCGGGCGTATTCGCGGGCCGGTTCAGCGTCCACCTGGATGACGCCGTCGAGCAGGCTGACGTCGAGGTTCTTCGGGATAAATCCAGCGCCCAGGCCCTGCAGCGGGTGTGGCCCGGGCTGGCCACCGGAGATCACGGGCGAGAGCGTGGGCTCCACGGCAAACACCAAAAGCCGCGGAAATTGGGCCTTGAGCACGCGCGCCACACCGGTCAGGTGCCCGCCTGTGCCCACGCCGGTGATGAGTGCATCCAGTCCGCCCTGGAAGTCGGCCAGAATTTCCTGCGCCGTGGTACGCACGTGCGCGTCGATGTTGGCCGGGTTTTCGAACTGCTGGGGAATCCAGCTGCCAGGTGTCTGGGCCTTCAGCTCCTCGGCGCGGGCGATGGCGCCCTTCATGCCCTTTTCTTTGGGCGTCAGGTCAAAGCTGGCGCCGTAGGCCAGCATCAGGCGGCGGCGCTCGATGCTCATGCTGTCGGGCATCACCAGAATCAGCTTGTAGCCTTTGACGGCCGCGACGAGCGCCAGGCCGATGCCGGTGTTGCCCGAGGTGGGCTCGATGATGGTGCCGCCGGGCTTCAAGGCGCCCGATTTTTCAGCGTCCTCCACCATGGACAGGGCGATGCGGTCCTTGATCGAGCCACCGGGGTTGCTGCGCTCGGACTTGATCCAGACCTTTGCATCCGGCCCGAAGATGCGGTTGATGCGCACATGCGGCGTATTGCCAATGGTTTGCAGAATGTTGTCGACTTTCATGGCGTCTCCTGAAACGGGGTGAAAACAGTGGGGTTCATTCTGTCCCACTTGTTCTGCCCGTTTCGCCATATGGATATACCCGGTCGGGCGGTGCCCCTGCTGCGCCGGTTTTTTGGCTGCGGCTGGTGATTTTTGTGCCCGACATGCGCGCGGTGCGATTAAGGCTTGCGCCCGGTCATCAGGAACAGCGGATAGCCCCGACCATTGCTGTGCTGCAGCCGCAGGATTTCGCTGAACGCGATGTCCATCAACCCGGCCTGCTCGGCCAGCGCCTGCAAGGCCTCGGGTGCAAAACCGAAATGCTGCACGCCCTTGGCCTGGTTGTCGCCGTGAAAGCTGCCGTCCTCCTGGTACAGGTCCACCAGCGCAATGCGCCCGCCGCTGTGCAAGGCGGCGGCAAATGCGCGCAGCAGTGCCGCAGTGTCTGCCACGTGGTGCAGGGCCATGCAGCTCACGACAGCGTGGTACTGCCCTGGCAGGCCCGCAAAGATGTCCTGCTGCAGCGGGGTGATGTTGGCAAAACCCTTTTCATCCAGCACCTGCAGCATGGCGGCCGACATGTCCAGCGCCGTCACCTGCGCCACTTTGGGCGCAATGGGGGTGGACAGGAGCCCCGTGCCCGCCCCGAAATCGAGCACATGGTCGCTGGCCCGCAAGGGCAGTTGCGCCAGCAGGCGCTCGGGCACGGCGGCCAGTTGCTGCGACAGGGGGCGCTGGTCCCAATCGCGGGCGGCGGTGTCGAAATGGGTGGGAGAGGGCGTGGTCATGGTGCTGTCGTGAGGGGCATGGAGTGAATGAAGGCTTGGGGTCAGCGATAATCGGCCCGTGAAGCACGCCAGACCGCCGCTGGTGCAATCTGGGAAACCAGGCACTGGAGGAACGTCCGGACTGCACAGGACAGCGTAGCAGCTAACGGCTGCCCACCGTGAGGT
>JAANMW010003780.1_pt1 | contig 11187 bp, 4 predicted proteins | sample 7279671 | NCBI WGS metagenome assembly JAANMW01 (sample SAMN14094541, study PRJNA606508) | bioreactor metagenome | isolation source: A lab-scale SPAN reactor treating ammonium-rich wastewater day 247 | place: Ireland: Galway | collected 2017-09-19
GGGACGGAGGCGTTGCTGTCGGACGTGAGGCACTTCATCATCAACCGGTACCCGGGCTCGCCGCAGGAAGTGTCGTCGCTTGCGGGGGTGTCGCCATGAGGGCTCGTCGAACGATCGCGGCGTTCTCGCTGATCGAGGTGCTCATCGCGGTGGTGATCCTGGCGCTCGGGCTGCTGGGGGTGGGGGCGGTGATCCCGGTGATCATCCGGGCGCAGCGCGAGGCGTCGTCGTCGACCCTCGCGGTCGTGGTGCTTCAGGACGCGGAGTCGGCGTTCCGGGCCAGGCGGGATCTCGTTCGTCTGCGGCATCGTCTGAACCCGAACGAGGAGAGCGGGCTGGGCGTCCTGGTGCTCGATGACAACTGGTCGCCGACGGGCCGATGGCAGGCCTGGGCGAACAACCGTGTGGACCTCGAGACGGGGGACTGCTGGCTGGAGGGCAACGGTGGCGCGGACGTCGACCCGGTGTACCTGAAGACGAAGGATCGGCTGTGGCCGACGGCGGGCGCGCCGACGCCTCGGCTGGTGTGGGACGTGATCCTGAGGCGATCGAGGCCGAACGATCCCGACCCGAAGGGGACGCCGCCGCAGCAGGGGATCACGGACGCGGGCTACGTTCAGGTCGCGGTGTTCGTGAGGCGAGTGGACCCGAATATCCGTGTGCCCGGGAACCTCACGCTCGCACGGGTGCTGACGGATCCTCTGGTGGCGCCCGGGCAGCGGCGAGCGGCGGTGGGTGCGGATCCGCAGGGGTATCCGACGTTCAACGGGCTCAACGGGAGCGGGCAGCGGCGTTACGCGATGCCGCGGGTGACGAGCGTGGAGTTCGATCCCACGAAGCGAGACCGGCTGGAGATCACGGGGACGGCGGAGGACCTTGCGGTCGTCGCGCAGGTGGGGCAGAAGCTGGTGGACAACCTCGGGAACGTGTACACGGTGACGGCGAAGGACCCCGTGGACGCGGCGGTGGTGCGGATCTCTCCGGAGGTTCCGGCCTGGGTCCCGGACCCGGCCAACTCAAGGACGACGGTGCAGATGCGGTTGGACCAGGTGGCGTTTACGGCCCAGGTCCCTGCGGGTGTGGCGGTGTTCGAGTTGACGGTGACGGATTGAGGCGAGCCATGAAGCAACGAACCAGATCGCTCGCGTTCACGCTGCTGGAGATGCTCGTCGCGGTGGCCGCGGTGTCGCTCGTCGCGGTCGGGCTGGCGGCGATCTTCGAATCGGCTGGGCGGACGGTGACGGGCGGCCGACGGGTGAGCACCTTCCAGGCGTACGCGGCGCTCGTGGAGCGTCAGATGCGAGAGGACTTTGCGTCGATGACGCGAGAAGGGGTCCTGCTCATCCGGAACGAGCTGGCGAACAACGGGGTGAGCGTTGACCTGTACGACGGGGATCCGAGCGCGAGGCCGCGGCGGGTGGACGAGTTGCTGTTCTTCCGGACGGGGGATTTCTCAACGGCGCGCGAGCCGATCTACCCGGGGTTCGTCGCGAGGGCGCACGCGGCGCGGGTGTATTACGGTCACGGGCGGCAGCGGTTCGACACCGGTGGGGTGAACTCGGTGTATGCGCGGCCCACGCCGAGCGATCGCAACGACAACGAGCCGAACGGTCGGCTGGGGTTCCCCGCGGCGGGCAACCCGAACCGCTACGCGGTGGACTGGACGTTGCTCCGGCAGGCGACGCTGCTGACGCCGCCCCGGACGGCAGCGTTCACGATCCCGAACCCGATGCCGCCGCTGCTGGCGTTGCAGCCGCTGGCGGATCACGACGTGCAGGTGTCGCTGCAGCCCGCGTCGTCGAGCGTGTTCCTGTCGGTGTCGGCGCTGGCGCCGTGCTCGTTCAACGCGGGGCAGGCGATCCGTGGGAGCGAGGGAAGGCCGCAGAGCGCGTCGGGGATCATCGATCTCGCTACGACGGACCTGGCGGAGATCCGGACGCTGATCACGACGGGGGTGAGCGCGGAGAGCCGGATGAACGACAACGGGACGCCCGGGGACCCGTCGGACGACTTCCCGGAGGTTCTGTACCTGGCCCCGACGCAGTTGAACTGCCAGAAACTCTCGACGCTGGACACCAACAAGTTCAGCAACGCGCTGCCGATCGTTCAGTCGTGGATGCTGGACCTTCTGCCGGCCAGGTCGCAGGAGATTTTCTGGACGGGGGGGTGGGGGACGCCACCCAACGGGAGTTTCAGCGCGTCGGTCCTGCCGCACGTTCAGCGGTCGCGAGTGAGGTATGAGCCGGCGGCGCCGGACTATCTGGGCGTGATGATGCAGGGGAGTTACACGGATCTGGAGCGGGTGTATCGGCGGGCGGACCAGGCGATGCTGGCGGCCTCGAACCTCGTGCCGCACTGCACGGAGTTCATCGTGGAGTGGACGTTCGGGAACACGGATCCCGGGAACGGGGGCGAGGTGATCTGGCACGGGATGCGTCGGCTGGTGAACAACCAGCCGGTGGCGGATCGGTATGAGCCGGACACGCCGTATTCGATTTTGGACCCGGTGCTCAAGACGGTTCGCTATCGCGAGCCGGACGGGACGCCTGGGGGGAAGATGGTGCAGTACGTGGTGACGGAGGACCTGATCCACGGCCCGACGAACATCCCGAACACGCCCGATGCGGTGACGTCGTTCTTCGGGTACACGGATCCGACGTTTGTTCCCAAGGACGGCGCGCCCGGGCTCGCGTGGGCATGGCCGACGATGGTTCGGGTGACGATGACGCTGGCGGATCCGAAGTCTCCCGGGAGCCAGGAGACGTTCCAGTTCGTGTTCGAGACCCCGGGCACGCCAGAGCCCTGACCGGGGCGAGGAGTCGGCGATGAAGATCAAGGGATGGTCGCGCGGCCTTCGCATGGTGGCGGCGGCGTCTCGGCGTCGCGGGTCGGTGATGGTGATGATCCTCGGGGCGCTGGCGATGCTGGCGGTGATCGTCGTCGCGTATCACGCGATCGGGCGATCGGACAGCCAGCGGAGCGCGGCGGTGACGGGGGCGCACCGTGTGGAGGAGCAGGTTGCTCGCGTGTCGGACTATTTCGCGGAAGTGCTCGCGCGCGACGTGTTCGCGACGTACACGGAGGGGCTGGACCCGGCGAACAACCTTCCGATCCTGATGCGGGAGACGTGGGACTATCCATCGACGGACTTCCGGGCGAGGTCGGTCTCGAACAACGCGCCGAGTTTCAACCCGTTCATCCGGTTCGATCCGGCGGGGACGTATGACACGCGGAGCCCGACGGGCGGGGTGGACCTGCGGATCCCGTCGGATCCGTTCCTGGCCTCGACGGAGCCGGTGTGGCTCGATCCCCAGCCGGGGGCGACGCCCGAGGACATCCGGGACAACTCTCTCGACTGGTTGCACATCACGAACGCGGCGCCGGACGGGCGGTTCGTGAACCTGTTCAACCTGCGGAACAACTTCGATTCGAGATCGGGGTTCGGCGCGGGAGAGATGAGTTCGAACCTGACGCTCTACGACGCGAACGGGCTCCCGTACGCGGCGAACGGGAATCAGACGCTCCCGTGGGGGGCGTCGGCGGACCTGAACGTGCCGGCGCACTGGACGATGTACCAGCGGCGTTCGCTGCGTCCGCTGAACGACCCGGGGCGGAGTTGGGCGGCGCCGGAGTTCCGCCGGTATCAGTGGGCGGACGCGGACGGGGACGGCCTCGCGGACTCGAGGTGGTTTGAACTGGTGGACGCGAGCGACCCGAGGAACATCCGCTCGCTGCTGCCCGACGACGGGCGGTTCAGGTACTTCGTGGCCGCGCGGATCGTGGACCTTTCGGGGCTGGTGAACGTGAACACGGCGACGGACTTCACGTTCCCGCCGTACGACGGGCAGTCGAGGACGCTGGTCCCGCCGGGGCTTCACCCGAGCGAGGTCGACCTCCGTCGTCTGCTGACGATGAGCGACACGATCGAGGGTCTGGACCAGGCGTACGAGTTCCTGACGCAGCCGATGGCGAACAACGCGGAGAACTACTCGGGGTATGACCCGACGGCGGCGCGGGACGTCGGGAACGCGGCGTACAACGGGCTGCGGCGAGCGATCACGGACGGGGGGGTTCCACCTCCCTTGCCGGGTCTGACGGGGTTCTGGCGGTTCACGAGCGACGGGCGGGCGATGTACTACCGGACGTTCGCGGGGTTCGGCCCGGAGGCGTCGCAATCGAGGGTGGGCTCGCCCATGGGGCTGGAAGATGAACTGGAACTTCGCGCCCGCAGGGGGATCAACAACCCGGACGTTCACAGCCGGCTGGAGTCGTCGGTGGAAGGGCGTGATGCCTCTCGGGTGAGGTATGGCCCGCTGCGGAGCCCGAGGTCGCTGGCGGTCGAGATGGGCCGGGACGACGACGACGGTCCGCAGTTCCTGGGCAACGGGTTCGCGGATCCTGAGGCGCTGACACGGCTGGCGGTGGATGTTCGATCGCGGCTGACGACGATCAGCGGGGCGAGGCCGCTGACGCCCCGACGGATTGTGTATCCGTCGGCGGGGGACCTCCGGTCGTACGCGAACCTGCTGAACCCGACGCGGGAGTTGCGGCGGAACGTCCTGAAGATGATCCAGGACGCGGCGGATGATGACTCGAACACGGCGGGCCTCCCGGACGCGGACCCGCTCTTCCAGTTCTACATCGACGCGCTGGCGCCGTTCCTTGGCGAGGCGAACGCGTGGACGGACGAGCGGATGTTCACGCTCGCGTATGGGTATGAGCGCTTCCCGGACTATTCCTCCGACCCTCCCAAGGAGCTCAAGAGCCCGGAACTCGCGGTTCGGATGGCGGCGACGGCGACGGCGAACCAGATCGACCTGTTCGATTTCGACCGGGCGTCGGGCACGCCGGGGTCGATCTCGCTGACGCAGAAGAAATCGCTGGAGCGTCACGAGCCAACGGCGATGACGCTGCTGCTCGATCCGAACTATCGGGCGCAGGTGGCGTCGGACACGTTGCGGTACCCGTGGTGGACGGCGCAGGGCCGTCGGCTGGACGTGGGTGACGCGAGGCTGGACGCGACTCGGGCATCGAATCTTCCGCGGGCGATCAACGTGTTCGGGGTGGAGGCTCAGCCCTTCCTGACGGAGGTCGTGGTCTTCACGATGCACACGGACGCGCCGGCCTCGACGGGCAAGGCGGACGAGTTCACGGGTGATCCGACGGGGAACGAGCCGTTCGTGACGATCGACGGGACGGTGAACTCCGGGAACCCGGACTTCATGCTTCAGGTGATCGGGTTCCAGATCACGAACCCGTTCGACGCGGAGATCGCGTTGACGAGCGACACGGCGGCGGCGAACCCGATCGTCTCGCTGTACTACGTGGAGTTCGGCGGGCGGTTCTACCGGTTGCAATCGCAGGACATGGTGTCGGGCGGGCGGTCGGGCGTGACGCTCAAGCCGCGCGAGTCTCGGGTGTTCTTCGCGATGAGCCAGGACCCTGCGGAGGTGGTCACGCGGTGGAACGCGGTGCGGACGGGCGGATCCCCGCTGTACACGATCGATGACGTTCGGCAGTGGATCGGCCGGCAGTTGACGGTGTCGCTGATGAGTTCCGATCCGCCGGTGACGTCCGAGCCGGTGTGGATCCGGCAGTTCGACCCCCTCACGGGCGTGGACGCGAGGAAGGATCCGACGGGCGAACCGGTGGACGGGGTGTACACGTTCCTTCACACGGACGCGGCGCAGAACCGGACGGTTCGGCTGTGGCGTCGGATGCTGCCGACGGGGGAGACGGAGACATCGAACCGTCTGGAGAACGACCTGCTCGCGGACCGGATGCGAGATCCGACGGCGGTGGGGAGCCCCCCGATCCTCGAGCGCAAGATGCCCAACGGGGACAACGACATCAGCGGGCTGCAGGCCCAGCCCGAGGGGACGTTCCCCAACAGCGGGATCTCGGTGGTGACGTGGTCGAGCATCCGTCGGCCGAACTCGCCCGGGGTGTCGGCGGTGGACGAGGACGCCTATCAGCCGTGGTGCGTGGAAGCGAGGTTCGGGACGAACCGGAACTCGTCGCGGACGTTCCCGACGCCGCCCAAGACGCCGGGGTCGATGAACACGGGTGATTTCTTCGACGACGAGAACGGGTTCCAGGAAGTGCGTCGGATGACGTCATATACGCCGGAACTCTGCTCGACGATCGTGCAGCATCCGAAGGAGAAGACGGGGAACGCGATCGGTCAGAACCGGACGCTGCGGTCGTTCGCGTCGATCCAGGTGGAGGGCACGCCGCACAACTGGGAGTACACGTCCATCGGCCCGGACGGGCTGTTCAAGACGGGCGACGACGAGTCGATCTTCCGAGCGCCGCACCTACTCGCGCAGTTGGCGGTGGGCCCGGTGCAGGACCCGCTCTCGACGTTCACGTATCCGGGCGAGCAGCCGGTGGACGCGCAGTGGATGACGCTCTCGGAAGCGCTGGCGATCGCGATGGACTACGACACGCCGGCGGTGGACGACCCGACGTGGGGGATGTATGCCAACCTGGGGCACGAGCAGCCGACGGGGTTCCAGCCCTCCAAGGCGCGGGTGGATCGTGGTCGGCTGGTGCTCGACGCGTACGAGCCGTTCCTGGAGCGTGGTGCCGTGGGGTCCGGGTTCGATCCGGCGGTGGACGTGAGGCGCGGGCTGGGGATCCCGCTGGCGCTGAACGTGCTCGAACTGGCGAGGGTGATCGACGACGGGCTGGGGACGATCTCCTCGCCGACGTACGGGGTGATCAATATCAACACGGCCCCGCTGGCCGTGCTGCGCACGATCCCGATGCTCAGCCCGATGGGGGACGTGTTCGCGCCACTGCGGCCCGGCTCGTCGAGCAACTGGTGGGGGCAGTCGGCGCCGGGGATGCACGACAACCACGCGGATGTGGCGGCGACGCTGCTGGCCTACCGCGACAAGATCCCCGTGCAGGATCGGATCCAGCAGGTGATCTCGTACGCGGATTCGTTCGCGACACCGGACAACCCGACAGACGACGACGGACGTTCGTTGCGGACGAGCCAGCCCGCGGTGAGGGAGGCGCTGGGGTTCAGATCGATCGCGGAGATCATGAACCTCATCGATCGCTCGGGGTCGCTCCCGGCGAACGCGGTGATCGACCAGTTGGGGCGCGATTCGGCCGAGATCGGGATCCCCGGGGTCGAGTTCACGCTGAGGTATTCGTCGACAGGCGTGCCGGACACGGACTCGATCACGGACGACCACGACGAGAAGCTGGCGATCGCGGGCGGGGCGCTGGGTTCGATCTCGGTGAGGTCGGACCTGTATTGCGTCTGCTTCATCGTGCATGGCTACCAGCGGTCGGACGTGGAGGGGCTCGGGCCCAACGATCCGCTCGTGCCCACGATCGCGAGGCGGTATGTGATGGTGGTGGACCGTTCGAACGTGGTTCGCCGCGGGGACAAGCCCCGGATCCTTCTCTTCCGTGAAGTCCCGATGTAGGCCGCTACACTTCGGGCGTGCGGCAGGGTGTAGCTCAGCTTGGTAGAGCGCCTGGTTTGGGTCCAGGAGGCCGCTGGTTCAAATCCAGTCACCCTGATTGGCCGACGTGACCGCCGATGCGCCTCGCCCTCGAACAGCCGACCTGGCTCTGGCTGCTGGCCCTCGCGTTGCCTTCGTTTGTTCTGGCGGCGGCGTGGCTGGGGGGGATGAGCCCGGCGCGTCGCGTGACGGTAGGGCTTGCGCGGCTGGCGCTGCTGGCGACGCTCGCGCTGGCCCTGGCGGGGGCGTCGTCGGTGAGGCCGATCGACGAGGTCACGACGGTGGTGCTGGTGGATGCTTCGGACTCCGCACGCCGGGCGATGCCCATGCTCGGGGGCGAGCCCGCGGGCCTGGGGGATCGGGTCCGTGGGTTCATCGCGCGGGGGTCATCGCAGCGCCGGCCCGAGGATCGGCTGGGGATCGTGTCGTTTGCCGCCTCGCCCGTGGTCGTAGCGCCGCCCGGGCTGGGCGACCCGAGCGATCGAGAACTGGATGTCACGCCTTCGGATGGGACGGACCTGGCCGCGGCGATCCGGCTGGGCGGAGCGCTACTGGCGGGCGCGCCATCGGGGCGGCTGGTGGTGGTGAGCGACGGGGTGGAGACCAATGGTGATGCGCTCCGGGCGGCGCGCGACCTTGCGGCGCGGGCCCGCATCCCCATCGACGTGGTGCCGCTGCGATACGACCTTCGCCCCGAAGTGATGGTCGAGTCGATCGACGTGCCCCCGACGAGCCGGGACCGGACGTCCATCCGCGTCACGCTGCGAACGACGGACGCCATCCGGGGCACGCTTCGGGTCTCGCTGGGGTCGGAGGGGATCGATCTCTCCCCGGGCGTGGCGGGGGACGGCTTGCGCCTGGATCTTCCCGCGGGACGGCACGTGGTCGCGGCCGTCGCGGACCTGCCGCCCGGTCGGGTGCATCGGTTCGTCGCGACCTTCGAGCCCGAGCCCGGAACGGACACCCTGGCGGGGAACAACCTGGCCGAGGGCGTGACGCTCACGCCCGGGGGCGGGTCGATCCTGCTGGTGGACGGGGTCTCGGGGGCGGATGCGAGCGCGCCAGAGGCGGTGCTCTACCGGACGCTGCGCGGATCGGGGCTGAACGTGAGGATGACGGCACCGGGAGATGTGCCGTCGGACCTGCTCGCGTTGTCGTCGCACGACCTGATCATCCTTCAGAACATCCCCAGCGACGCGTTGACGCAGGACCAGCAGCGAGCGATGGCGGCGTTCGTGAAGGACCTGGGGGGCGGGCTGGTCATGGTGGGGGGGACGGAGTCGTTCGGCGCGGGGGGGTGGAAGGGTTCGCCACTGGAGCCGATCCTGCCGGTGAGGCTGGACCTGCCGGAGCGGCTCGTGCAGGCGGACGCGGCGACGGTGATCGTGCTGGACAACTCGGGGTCGATGGGGCTGCGGGTGATGGGCTCGGCGCGAACGCAGCAGCGGATCGCGAACGAGGCGGCGGCCCTTGCGGTGCGCTCGCTCGATCGAGGGGACGAGGTCGGGGTGATCGCCTTCAGCGACTCGACGCGCCTGGTCGTGCCGCTGGGCCCGAACGTGGATGCGGACGGGACGGCGGCGCGGATCGAGGCCATCGCGCCCGGCGGCGGGACGACGCTGGGTCCGGCGCTCGACCTGGCCTTGACGGAACTGGGGCGGAGCCGGGCGAAGGTGAAGCACATCGTGGTGCTGACGGACGGGCGCTCGGACGACACGCCGGAACTGCCCGCGAGGGCGGAGGCGATCCGGGCGCTGGGGATCAAACTCTCGACGATCGCGATCGGCGACCGCGCGGACCTCGACACGCTGCGTGAACTCGCGCGGATCTCGGAGGGGACGTTCTACGAGGTGAGGAACCCGAACGTGCTGCCGAGGTACTTCCTCCGGGCGGTTCGCGTGGTGCGCACGCCGATGGTGAGGGAGGTCCCGTTCGTCCCGATCCTGACGGAACCGCGCTCGCCCCTGACGCTGGGTCTGGGCGCGCCGCCTGTGCTGGGGGGGCTGACGCTGACGGCGGCGCGGGAAGAGGCGACGGTCGTGAACGCAATGGTGACATCCGCGGGCGAGCCGGTGCTCGCGCACTGGACGGTAGAGTTGGGACAGGCCGTGGCGTTCACGTCGGACGCGCACCGTTGGGCGGCCCAGTGGCTGGAGTGGCCCGGGTACGCGGCGTTCTGGGGGCAGGTGGCGCGATCGGCGTCGCGTGCCGCGGCATCGGGCCGGAGCGAGATCGAGGCGTCGTTCGATGCGTCGTCGATGGGGTTGCTTCTGCGGGCGCTGGACGCGGACGCGAGGCCGCTCGACGGGCTCTCGCCGCGGGTGACCGTGTTCTCGCCCGACGGCCGATCGGTGGAGGCGGGGCTGACGCAGGTGGGCCCTGGGGAGTACTCCGGGCGTGCGGACGCGCCGAAGCCCGGGGCGTACGTCGTGATCGTGCGCGACGACCGGGATCCCCGCTGGTCGGTGGTGGGGGCCGCGACGCGAGCGAGAGGGCCGGAAGACCGGGCGCTCTCGTCGGATCCCGCGCTGCTTGGAGCGATCGCGGAGGCCACGGGCGGAAGGCGTCTCGACCTCGCGTCGCCGGCGGACCTGTTCGATCGCGCGGGGTTGGAGCGTGGCGAGTCTCGCCGTTGGCTCTGGGCGGCGCTCGTCGGGTGGTCGCTTGTGGTGCTGCTGGCGGATGTGGCAACGCGACGGGTGGCGTGGGATCGGCTCGTCGATCGGGCGTCGCGTCGCGAGGCGGCGGAGGCGATGGCGCAGGCGGTGCGGGACCGCGGGCATGAGGCGGCGGGAACGCTCGCGGCGCTGAAGCGCAAGCCTGGAGGGCCGGCGTCAGTCCCGGCACGGTTGCTGGGCGACGAGGATGCGGACCGGGTTCGTCGTGAGGCGCTCCGGCGGCGTTCGGAAGCGATGCGTGCCGCGGCGAGGGCCGCGGAACAACCCTCGGCGGGTACGCCGGACCCCGCACGCGCGGACCTGCACGCGGCGAAGCGCCGGGCCAAGGAACGATTCGAGGAGAACGATGGCCGAACTCCATGACCTCCAGCCCACGTCGCGGTTCACGGACCGAGCGTCGGAGTACGCACGCCATCGTCCTGGGTATCCGAGCGGGCTGGTCGATGCGCTCGTCGCGGACGGGCCCAAGGTCGCGGTGGATATCGGGGCGGGCACGGGGATCTCGTCGAGGCTGCTGGCGGCTCGAGGGGTGCGGGTGATCGCGGTGGAGCCGAACGCCGCAATGCGGGAGGCGGCGGGGGCGTGCGAGGGTGTGGCATGGGTCGAGGCAACGGGGGAGCGCACAGGGTTGGAGTCTTCGAGCGTCGATCTCGTGTTGTGTGCGCAGTCATTTCATTGGCTGCGGTCGGAAGAGGCGCTGGCGGAGTTTGCGCGAGTCCTGCGCCCCGGGGGCGTGGTCGCGCTCGTGTGGAACGACCGGGACGACCAGGACGAGTTCACCCGAGAATATGGGCGCCTGCTGCGGGTCGCCTCGGGGGATCACCCGGCGATGAGGAGCGTGCCGCACCATGACTCGCTGAGGAGTTCGCGGCTGTTTGTGGGGTTCGAGACGCGGGTGTTCCCATGCTCGCAAGGGGTCACGCGTGAGGGGTTGCTGGGTAGGGCGCGGAGCGCCTCGTACTGTCCGCGGGAGGGCGAGGCGTGGGAGCAACTGCGCGCGGGGCTCTTGCGCGCGCACGCGGTCC